>ERZ1032852.138-NODE-138-length-20831-cov-12.316808_pt1 | contig 20831 bp, 19 predicted proteins | sample MGYA00516689_ERZ1032852 | MGnify/ENA primary metagenome ERZ1032852 (study PRJEB33719, sample SAMN04262499) | wastewater metagenome | biome: rural village; feature: composting latrine chamber; material: composting feces with ash | place: El Salvador | collected...
TCAAAGGAGTAGAGGATATATTTCTCTACTCCTTTTTTGTTTAATAAATCTACTTTGTGCAATTTCTTCATCACTAAAACAGCTTAATTTTTTCAAAGTGTTTTCACCATTGTAGATTGGAGTTTTATCTCTTGAAAATTGCATCCACCACGGTAGATCAGTTTGGAAAAAAGATAAATGAGCCTTTTATGTGGAAAAAGCGTAATACTGTGCAATAACTAAGCACAAACTTCACAGATTAATCAAAATTTATCCAATCAGAAAAAGCCTGGCAATAAGCAAACAAAGATTTACTAGATAATTAATCACTTTTGCTACAAAAAACCACAGTTTTGAGAGATAAAGAGGAAAACTTGAATCACTAAAATAAACTTTATGCAATTTCAACTACTTCTACCATGGTAGATGCAATTTTTAAGAGCCGATTGCTTTTTTACCATGGTAGACAGTGCTTTGAAAACTTTTTCAGTTATCGCCGTGGTGAAAATGCCTCAAATCATAATAAATATGCAATTAGCGAATTTTACTTTAAAACACAAAAGCAACTTTTCGAAGTTAAAATACCGATGATTGCTTGTAGTTTCAATAAAAATTCTGTAATTTTGAAGAACGCTTTTTTTCCTCTATCTAAAAACAATGTTTTATTTGTAGAGGAGTTCCTTTTAAATGTAGTTATAAAACCTTTTATATGCTAAAGAAACTATACTTCTCGTCATTAATCGTCTTAATTGCACTTTCAGCTTGTAATAAAGAGGATGATCAATTGCACAACCTTCAAGGTGTGCCAGTAAGCTTCAAAACATCGGTTTTTGAAGGTGTTAAAACAAGAGTTGTAGGTGTCAATTGGGAGAGTGGAGACAAAATTGGTGTCTTTGCTATCGAAAATGGCTCAACACTAAATGAGACAACAATTATTGAAAACTACGACAACCTATCGTTTTCAACAATAGGAAATGGAGATTTCACGCATGATAGCCAAGCAATCTATTATCCAACAGATGGTTCTAAAATAGATTTCATTTCGTACTATCCCTATAACGCTAACTTGACGTCGTATAATTATCAAATTGATATTACCGAGCAAGTAGATTTAATGTATAGCAACAACTTAAAAGGGGCTGATAAGAATAATAACAATAATAATCTTGACTTCCACAGAGTGCTATCGAAGATTGCTCTTAATATTGAGCCAATAGAAGATGGTTCTCTAGAGGGATTGACTATTGAGGTGAACGGTGTGAAAACAGAGGCTTCTTTTTCACTTGCCACCGGCGAGCTTACTACAGTGGATGAGCCTACAGGACAATTGTCATTTACTCCTACAGGAAGCGATGTGAAGAAAAGTGTAACCTTCTTGTTGCTCCCTACAACTGTTGCAGAGAGTATTGAGGTGGTTTTTAAACTGGGTAACACAGTTACTTATAAATGGACTATTCCTCATGCATTGCAAGGAGAGAACCTTTACAGCTACAATATCGTTTTGAATGGAACCTCTAGTGAGGTTGATCTTGCCACAAGTTATATGGAAATTCCATACTACACTGATGGTGGAGAAGCTCCAAATGTGCTATCGGCACTACATATGGTGGGCAATGTAAATTGGTTAAATAGCTATAGTGGTCCAAATACTGCACCAAATACTCAACGAAACTACACAATTTTATATGATACAAAGAATTTCATCCCACTATGTGTAGCCTATCCCATGCACTCTATTTATATGAGAAGTGGTAATAGAACCAATGATTGGAATATAATTGATCCAATTATACCTGTGGAATTTCAGACAGATAATAGTGGATGGTCTGATGGTGCATACAATAGAGGGCACATGTTAGCAAGTGCAGATAGAAGTGCAACGAGAGATATTAATAGAACAACCTTCTATCCAACCAATATGGTTCCACAAAACAGCAATATGAATGGAAATCAATGGAATAATTTAGAGCAAGCTCTACGCAGTTGGGTAGAGGATGCAAGATATGATACTACTTATGTTGTTACAGGTAGTATATTACCTCCTTCAGGGCAGATTAATTACACATATAGTAATGGAAAAAAAGTAGCTATCCCCGATTATATGTACAAAGCGCTGCTAAGACAACATAAAAGTAGTGGAAAATGGAACTCTATAGCTTTTAAAATGAAGAATGCATCCAATAGTGCTACATATCAGAATAGTGTTATATCGGTTGCAGAACTTGAAGGAGAAACTGGTTTTACCTTCTTCCCCAATCTTGGAGACGCAACAGAGGTGAAGCAGCAAAAGAATTTAAGCGACTGGAATTAACAAAATCAATAACAAAGAATAATATATAATATTCACTTTTTAAATTAAGAATCTATGAAACACTTAAAGTTTTTATTTCTATTTATAGGTTTAGCCATATTGGCATCTTGTAGCGATACGGATGTAAATGGTGGACTTATAGCAGATGAAAATCAAGCAAATTTCTCTGGTAAAATCGGAGAGTTGCAAACTAGAGTTACAGATAATAGCTGGGAAAATGGAGACGCTATTGGCATTTATGCACTTAATGCAGGTGCAGAGTTGTCCGAAGTAGCTATTTTTGATGGAAAGAGCAATGTGAAATACACTACAGATGCTGAAGGTAATTTTACTGCAGCAGCAGCTCCCATTAACTTTCCTAATGACGGCGACTTAGACTTTGTTGCATATTATCCTTATACATCACCAATAACTGATTATAAGTACAGTATTGATGTAACAACTCAATCTGATTTGGCAGCTATTGACTTACTGTATTCTGATAATGCAAAAGGTGCAAACAAGTCTGCTCCAAATGTTGCTCTAAAGTTCAACCACATGCTTTCTAAGTTGATGTTGAATATTCAATTAGGCGAAAATTTAACTTCATTAGCAGGTTTAACTGCAAGCATAAATGATGTAATAGTGGATGGAGAGCTTGCTTTGGTAGATGGAACAGTTACTCCAGGTGATACAAGAAATGATATTACTCCTAATGTAGCAATTGCAAGTGGTAATGAAACCGCAGTCGTGACTGCAATAGTTGTACCTAATCAAAATTTAGAAGATGTTACAATTACATTCTCTTTGGCTGGTAAAGATTATAGTTGGACTCCAACCACACAAGAGCTTGAATCTACTTATAAATATGCATATACGTTGAAGTTAACTACTGATGAGTCTGGACCTATTGTAGTGCCAGTAAAAGTTGGTGCAACAATTAACGATTGGAACGACCCCAATATTGGTGATACACCTATTGTTTTAGATCCTGAAAAAGAGGGGGAAGATCCAGTAGCTCCAGGTGAAGGCGACGGATCAAAAGAGAATCCTTATACTGTGGCGCAAGCGTTTGCAAACCAGGGAGCTCCTAAAAACACTGATTATGTGTGGGTTAGAGGTTACATCGTGGGTTATAAAAATAATAGTGGTTATGATGTAGAGTTTTCTGTAGATGATGCATCAGGAACAAATATTGTTATTGCCGACAGTAAAGATGAAACAGATGGAGCTAAAGCTCTTGGTGTACAACTTGCAAGTAATAGTGATGCACGTAAAGACTTGAACCTGTTAGATAATTCAGGTATGTACAAAGCAGAAGTGTTATTGTATGGCACATTAGAGAAATACTTTTCTGATGATGAAGGTTTGAAAAACGTATCAGAGTATGAGTTAGTTACTCCAGGAGAAGGTGGAAATACTCCAACTCCAGTAGAATTCACAACTGATAAATCAACAGTGGCTCTCAATGCAGATACAGAACTTACAAGCACAGTTAAACTAACTACAGATGCAGCTCAGGCATGGACTGTAGCATCAGATGCTTCATGGTTAACAGTAGCTCCTGCAAGTGGTTCAGGTAATGCTGACATTGTATTGACTGCTACAGAGAATACAGCAGAAACATCTCGTACAGCAACGGTCACTTTTTCTCCGACAGCAAATACAGACTTGACTCCTATTGTTGTTACTGTAACACAATCAGGGTCAGCACCTCTTCCTGTGAGCAATCTATTGTTCCCAGGGTCAGACTTTAATAATTGGGCTGTATTTACAAATTCTTTAAACTCCTTTGGACTGAAAGATTACGCAAAGGAAAGTGCAGCAGGAGGAAGAGATGGTTCAGGTGCAATGCATATAGAAGGAACGCCTACTGGTAATGATTATGTATTTACAGCTGTTATTCCCGAAGGATTTTCTGCTACAGGCAAAACGATGATTCATTTTTGGGTAAAAGGTACAGCTGCTAAATCGCTATCGTTGAATGTTTATACAGGTAGTACTTATAGTAAATTTAATTTAGGCGATGCTACTGCTGATGTAGTATTAGAACCTGTGGGTAGTAATCAATATGTTGGAACTATTGACACAGGTGGAGAGTGGATTAAAGTATCTCTTAACATAAGCACAATAGCAAATGATATAAGCTCAACAGTGGGAGAAAATTTATTTGCACTTAAAGTAGGTAGGGAAGTTAGTTATGACCTCCTTGTTGACGATATAACAATTGAATAATAACCCTTTATACATTATATAAAGCAATTAATCAAAAAGAACGGAGAGATAATATTCTCTTCGTTCTTTTTTGCTAATCTATCCATATACTATAATTATGAAAAAAAACTATCTTGGAATACTTCTTTTCCTATCTTTTGTACTTCTATTTAATGCGTGTGATAGCGAGTCTAATAATGTAGATATAGGAGGCAATGGGTCAGTAGCATTGAAAGTAGAGCTGGAAGGTGGAGGGAAATATAATTACCAAGGTGGTCAATTTTTTCTTAAAATAACTACAACTGGAAATTGGTCAATAGAGAAACCTGCTTCTGACAATTGGTACACTTTCTCCACAACATCAGGTAGAGACAACGGAACTGTAGTGCTGAAAGTTACCGAAAATGGGAATGAATCAAGATCGAGTAAATTTACCATCATTGCTGGCTCAACAAAAAAGACTATCGAAATTACGCAAGATAAATTTGATGAGGAGTTGCTCTATTATCCTAAAAAGGAGGCTTACAGAATAGAGATACCTCGCTTGTCAAAGGATGTGGTAGATGATAAAGCCGCTTTTGTTGCGCATTATGCTCCTGATAACTACGGAGATACAAGGCTCAATTTCAGCTTGGAGTATAACTATGCTTCACGCCATTCGCGCTGGGTTGCATTCACATTTTATGACAAAACAGCAGAAAAGAAAACAGAAAGAAGTAATGCATGGAGTTACGATCCTCAATTGATAGAGTGGACAAATAATGATAGTGACTATCGTGGCTCTGGTTACGATAGGGGGCATATAATGGCATCAGCTGATAGGCTATACTCTAGAACTGCCAATGAGCAAACCTTCTATTACTCTAATATCACTCCACAGGTAAATAGTTTTAATTCAGGTATTTGGCTCGAGTTGGAAGGTGTAGTGCGTGGTTGGGGCAAAAACAACAGCTTTAGAGATACGCTCTATGTGGTAAAGGGTGGGACAATAAGAGAAGATCAGGTATTGCATACAATAGGCAAAAGCGAGATTGTAGTACCTAAATACAACTATATGGCAGTGTTGTCTAAAAAAGGAGATAATTACAAATCAATTGGTTTTTGGTTTGAAAACAGATATTATCCTCAGCCCTATATTCTTGAAAATCACGCTGTATCGATTAGTGAGTTGGAGGAGTTGACAGGAATTGATTTCTTTCACAATCTTCCTGACGAAATAGAGAGTGTGGTAGAAACGAGAAAGAGAATCTCTGATTGGCCCGGATTGTAGATGCTACTGCAAGGTTTTAGAAATTGAATGCTTCATAGTCTTTTTAGTAGTTATGCTATGAATTAAAAGGTCTAATATTAAATTGGATAAAATAACGGAGAGAATAATTCACTCCGTTATTTGTATTGTTATTTTTAGATATTAATACCATGAAAAAAATTGTTCTTAGTCTGTCAGTTTTACTTATAGTTTTTTTGTTTTTCTACACTTGCAAAAGTGGCTCTAGAAGGTTGCAAAGACCAATTGATGTAGAGGTGGCAGAGAGGGAGAAGGAAGATGATTTAGTGCAACTACCACCTTCTAATCACCTTGATGATACAGTACGGATTGAGATTCCTCGTCTGTCAAACGATTTTCATGCTGATAGGGCAACTTTTGTGATTCACTATGTCGACGATAATGTGGGCAATAGTACAATGAACTATAGTATGGAGTATAATTATGCATCTAATCATACTCGCTGGGTAGCATTCACATTTTATGATAAAACATCCGAGGTAAATACCAAGCGAAGCAATGCATGGTCAGCAGATCCTCACCTATTGGATTACACCAACAATGCTATGGATTTTCGTGGTTCTGGATATGATAGGGGACACTTAGTGGCTTCTGCAGACAGGTTGTACTCTATACCTGCCAATGAGCAGACGTTTTACTACTCTAATATGAGTCCGCAAATAAACAGTTTCAATGGTGGAATATGGGCTAGCCTCGAAAACAGGCTGCAAAGTTGGGGCAAATTGAGTGCTATTAGAGATACACTATATGTGGTGAAGGGTGGAACTATAAGAGACGACCAAATAATGGGAACAATAGGTGAGAGCAAGATTGTAATACCTAAATACTATTTTATGGCACTGTTGGCAAAGAAAGGCACTACTTACAACTCTATTGCTTTTTGGTTCGAAAATAGAGCACATCCACAGCCATATAGTTTAACAGATTATGCCCTATCGGTTGAAGAGTTGGAAGAGTTGACAGGAATCGATTTCTTTCACAATCTCCCTGATAGTATTGAGCAAGTGGTAGAGAAGCAGCTGTGTATCGATGATTGGCCAGATTTGTAAAAACACATCACTGTAAGACATATCACACTCTATTTAGTATAAACAGGTAAGAGCGAACACCTACATGTTCGCTCTTACCTGTTTTGTTCTATTCAACTTTATTATATCTCCCTTATCTTATTTTATAAGAAGTATAATAGAGTGTGTTTAATAGTGCTTATTTACCTGGACGCCAGCGCTTCAGTAAATTCTGAGACTTTGGGAAAACACCTCTCGATCTGGTGCGAATATCTTCTATAACATAGAAAGCATCCTTATCGAACTCTAAAACAATATTTGATACTCTCTTTAGGTGTTTTCTCTCTAATATTGTTTCAATAATATCTACCTCATTTACCGAGCCTGTACCATGTGTCATGGTTGCACCAAATCCGTTTAAGGTAAATAGTTTTAATAGTTTACTCCCCGATTTGTTGGTGTAAACCCTACAAAGAATAACACCAAAGGCAATTCTTTTTTCGATGAGTATACCCACATAGTTTCCGGCAGCATAACCCGCAGCATAAGAGAGGTATGTTACCATATCGTTGGCACGTGAGAAAACTTGAGAAATAATAACAACCCAAATCAATATCTCGAAAAAGCCTATTATAGGAGCTTTTAGTCTTTCTCCCTTCGAAACAAAAATTATTCGAAGTGTTCCTAACGAAACATCAACAATTCTTCCAAAGAATATAATAATAGGAAGCCAAAATGGATAAGTGTCTAAAAAATCGAACATGTTATTATAATTTTAGGTAGTTAATTCTTTGAGGTAACTGATAAACTCTGAGATATCTTCTTGTGTAGTATCCCACGAGCAAACCAACCTCATTTCGTGGCGCGCCGCATCCCATTCGTAGAAAAAATAGCGTTCTAGTAGTTTGTCTGATATCTCTTTTGGTATGATAAAAAAGATTGAGTTTGACTCTACTTTTTGGGTTATTTCTATGCAGTCGAACTTCTCCATCTCACTTGCCAATAGTTTTGCGGCATCATTTGACTTTTGTGCGTTTTCTAACCATATATTTTCGCTTAAATAGGGTATAAATTGGGCAGAAAGATAACGCATCTTAGAGTACAATTGAGTTGTTTGTTTGCGATAGTACTTTAAGTTCTTTTCAAGTTCAGGACGCAAAGCAACCAATACTTCACCCATCATCAATCCGTTTTTTGTTCCACCCATAGTAAATATATCTACACCACAATCTGTAGTCATCTCTTTAAGGGTGCTGTTGGTTATAGCACAAGCATTGGACAGACGTGTACCATCCATAAAGAGATACATATCGTGTTGGTGTGCCAAATCGGCAAGTGCTTTTATCTCTTTGGGTGTGTATAGTGTGCCCAGCTCTGTGGTTTGGGATATAGCTATCACTTTAGGTTGTGAGGCATGTTCAAAACCCCAGCTATGAAGCTGTGTTGCTACCAACTCTGGAGTGAGTTTACCATCATGTGTTGCAATCTCTTTCAACACGCACCCGGTGAGCTTAGAGGGCGCTCCACACTCGTCTACTGCTATGTGGGCAGTAGTGGGGCAGATGATGCTATGAAAAGAGGATAAACAGGCCTGCAGGGCTATCACATTTGCTCCAGTACCATTAAATACAAAGTAGGGTGTTATCGAATCGTTTTCGAGCAGTGTTTGCATTGCCTGCTCTGCTTTGCGTGTCCAGTTGTCATCTCCATAACCAATGGCATGATTGGTGTTACTCTCTACAATAGCATCCATAATGCGTGGGTGTACACCCGAATTGTTGTCGCTTCCAAAACTTCTCATATCTTATTTATTTGATTGTGTTATTAAATTATTAACTATTTACTATCTAATCATCTGTTTTGCTCCATCGATATTTACCCAATTGTAGACTGTTTAGCTGCAGGATGTGCAAAGAAAAATCCTGCTAGAGATGCTGCTGGAGTCATCTTTCCTTTATCGTCTACAGAGATGTATATCTCGTCGGCTTGCAGCATGTTGTGCAAATCTAAGTTGATGGCAGAGTTAGGCAGCATTGGTGAACCCACTGTTGCTCTTATTCCTGAATATTTAGCAACAAACATTGCAGGAATGGTCAGCTCTTCACTGCTGGCATAGCCCCAATATTCTTTTCTTACCTTTTGGTGCAACCATTCTGTAGCACCTTCAGCCAATACATGAAATAAAGATTCAAGCACCAATGCGCTATGTTCGTCTCCCGTGCTTCTATATTTATTCAGCAAATACTCTGTTCCTGCTCCTGCTGTAACCGCAAATGCTCCAAGATAATCTTTCTTGTTGGACGATTTTGGTGCAATGTAGTCACTTAAACTTAGATACTCGTTTGTGTCGGTTTTCTCTTGTTGACGAAGCATAGGAAGTGCATTGTTGTTGATATAAATAGTATCTTCTTCGCTATATGCTTCACCAATTACAAAGATAGCTTTTATATATTCTGCTTCAATATCTATTATTCTTTGCAATAAAGCAAATGCATCGTCGTAAAGTTTGGATGCTTTCATTGCCTTCTCTCTATCTGCTTCGTTAAAAGCAGCAAACCACTGAGCCTTGCAGTGGCCACACATGCTAATGTTTTTTACTGTTGCAAACTTTTCGTTATAGTTCCACAACTTGAAAAATAGTTTCCAGTTGATATAGGGTACAATATCTTGTATGTTGATGGGATCTAACACTTTTCTACCAACAAAGTTGGGTGTGTATGACTCAAAAGTTTTCATGGATATAAGTTCTTTATTATTCATAATTGCAATATGTCAATAGTTGGTTTTTCTGTTTGGATTGCCATTGAGGCTTCTCCTTTTTTTCTTTTGCATCCCTATTGAACACTTTAGCAGTATGATAGGTTCAACTTCTACATTTATCTTGCAAGGGGTGTAGGAGGCGTTGCATTAGCTACTATTTTTGTTATACTTGCTATATGTTGTGGTGTTGTGCCACAGCATCCTCCAACAATATTTACCAATTTTTCGTCAAGATACTCTTTGATTATAGCTGTCATCTTTTTAGGTGTTTCGTGGTACTCTCCCATTCCATTTGGTAGACCAGCATTTGGATAGGCAGTTACAAAAAATGGAGAAACACTTTTGAGTTGTTTCAAATGAGGTTTCATTTCTGCTGCTCCAAAAGAACAATTAAGCCCTACCGATAATAGATTGATGTGGCTGATGGAGGAGACAAACTCTTCAATTGATTCTCCAGTATATGTGTTGCCAGCTCTATCCGAAAGTGTTGCCGATACTATTATGGGTATCTCTTTTTCTCTCTTTTTGAATATGTTTTGTACAGCAAAAAGAGCTGCTTTAGCATTAAGGGTGTCGAAAACTGTTTCAATCATAATAATATCTACCCCTCCATCCACAAGTGCTTCAATTTGTTCTTCGTAGCTTATCAGCAATTCATCAAAATCGATAGTACTAACTTTTGTGCCTTTTTGCTTCATAGAGGTTGTTTTGTTGGTTGGTCCCACAGAGCCTGCCACAAAGCGTGGTTTGCTGCTATTCTTGGCAGTAAACTCATCGGCTACGCTGCGTGCAATTTTTGCAGCCATGTAATTTATTTTGTGCGCATAGTCTTGTAAACCATAACTCTCCATGGATACAGTGGTGGCATTAAAAGTGTTGGTTTGTATGATATCTGCACCAGCTTCAAGGTATTCTCTGTGTATATGCTCTATTACGTTTGGTTGGCTTAAAGTTAATAAGTCGATATTGCCTTTTTGTGACGCTGCTACACTTCTAAATCTTTCGCCTCTATATTGCTCTTCTGTCAAGTTGAGGCGTTGAATCATAGTTCCCATGGCACCGTCTAGCACCAGTATGCGCCACTTTAGAATATCTTTAATTTGCGATGTCACAATTGCTATACTTTAAATGTTACTATAGGCAACTTGTGGAATAATTCTACCTTTCAATTTCAAGAATGCCCTTCTTAGCCAAACTACAATCCATGCAACTACAAGTCTTATAGCAAGTATCAACCAAAACGATACTCCTAATGCAGCAAAGAGCAGGTTGTCTTCTATTACTGAGTGTGATACAGCCAAATGATAGTTCAATAGGCTGCCTTCGGCTTTGGTTACTTTACCCTCGTTCATTTGGTCTATCATCAAGCCTCCACCATAAGCCAATCCTACAACGTAGCCAATAATCCATAAAAAAGCTGTGCTTTTGGGTAAGCCAAAGAATTTTAATATTGGTTCAATAGATTTTGATAGACGGTTGATAAGGTTGTACTCTTCTAGCAGTTTGTAGGCTATCATTAGTGCTGCTATTATTATAAATATCATTATCACCAGTCTAAAGGAGGTTATTGCCCAAGCTACAAAAACACCCCACAGCGAGTTTATGCTCTCTAATGAGGTTTGAAGAAAAGTAGGCATTCCCATCTCCAATGGAAGTATTAGATTGAGCACAAAACCAACAATAATACTTACTACAATGCGTATACTAAACATTGCCCAAAACGATGTGCCTGTTTTTGCTTGAATGGCACTTTCTACTGGCAGGTTGTGAGCCAGTTGACACATGAGTGCCAAGATTGTTAGCTCCCTCAAAGTTAGCGTCATAGAGGTAATGATAGCTAGTGGAGCATAGAGTGGTAAAAATAGGCTTGTTATAAAAATCATTGCAGTGCTGCCAGGCAATCCTAAATGTATGAACACAGGATTGAGAAAGTTAGCTACATAAACCAACAATCCACTATACTCTAAAAGCCTAAAGACTAAAGATATAGGCAAGATAAGCTTGATGAGTAACAGAGATGTTTGTGTAGCTTTTTTGAGCGATGGAACTACAATCTTATTAATGAGATTCATATGCCAATAGTTGTTTATACTTTAAACATTCTGTCCATACTGCGCTTATCTTCTTTTTCTCTTAAAGCGTGTCGTTTATCGTATTGCTTCTTACCCTTACCAATTGCAATATTGAGCTTGGCAAGGCCTTTGTTGTTTATAAAAAGGCGAGTAGGTATAATTGTAAAGCCAGATTGTTTTGTAAGCCTCTCAATTTTATTTAATTCACTCTTGTTGAGCAACAACTTTCTGTCGCGGCGTGCAGAGTGATTGTTGTATGAGCCATAAAAATATTCTGTTATGTGCATGTTTTTTACCCATAGTCCGTCTTTTTCGAATATACAATAGGTGTCTACCAGGCTTGCTTTGCCCAGACGAATAGATTTTATTTCGGTTCCTGTCAATACAATGCCTGCAGTGAAAGTCTCAATTAGTTCGTAATCGAAAGTTGCTCTTCTGTTTCTAATATTTATTTGAGATTTATTCTTCATAGTTTGTTTTTTTACTTAATTAAAATGGATAGGATTCCTTTTATTATAAAAGGGGTTAGTAATATTACTGTTGTTGCAACTCCAGTAAAATTTACCCTTTGCTCCTCTTCTACAGTAATATACACTTCAAATCCCATATAAACAATGTAAACAGTGTAAATGGCAAATATCCAAAGAATAGGCAGGTTGGGTAAGAGTGGACTTAATATAAATATGGCATATACAAGAGCCGATGCAAAACCAACAAATTGTTGAACTTTAGGTTCATCTTTCGACAAACCAAATTTAGGGAATAGCTCATTTAATATGTATGAGGCAATAAAATAACCCCCATAGACAGTGACAAGACTAATAATTGTATTTTTTAATGCAATTTCCAATCCTCCATCTACAACAATCCAAAGTCCACCCACAAATGTAGTGAGTGAAATTACACCAAAAACCGGATGAAGGTAGCGATTTATAAAAGATTCATGATTTTCATGCTCCTTCAATTTTCGCCATGCTGCTTCAGGATTGGTTATTATCTGAATTATTTTAAGTACAATCTCTTTAAACATTATTTTTCTTGTTTTTTAGAAGACAAAGGTAGCGATTTCTTGTTACATGAAAAAAAGTGCGACTCATAAAACGAGCCGCACTTTTAAATAAATATTATTTCAACTAATTATTTTACCGTAAGCATAATAGGTGTATCAGAGATATGTAGTCTGCCTATATTGTCTGATCTGTGAAATCTGAACTTAACTCTCAGTTGTCTAGGCTCATCATTATCTATATCTTGTGATAAATGTCTTAATGCCGACAGGTTTGCAATCATTGCATCGTTTCTCAACTCTTCTGGTGCACTTGCTTCGGGTGTGCTAGTACTTGTCAATCTTATATCTATAAGAATGTCAGCATTTATGTTTGCTGGAACTTCATCATCAGGCACTTTGTAGAAGCTTATTTTTACTTCCTCTCCTTTTTTTGCTTTATACTGAAAAGAAAAAGGCCAGCGGTCACCAAAGAATTCACTTGACATTGTGAGCCATGTGGGTGGTGCAATAACGCTTTCGAAATAGAAAGGCTCTTCTCCTTCTTCTTCTTCCGGAGCACTAGTTAGTTTTAATGCTTCTTGGTCAAGTATAACAGGCTCTGCGCCTAAAACCACCTTGTAGATGCTTGTGTATTCATCCACTTTAATTGTTTCGGTGTTCTCATCTATCTGATAAGTTAGAAGTGCAACCGTGCCAGGAGCTAGAAGGTTAATTCTATCTGAAGTAATAAGTTTTCCTGCTGCTGTTCTTGCATAAGATCTACCAAGTTGTGTTTGTGTTATATAGGAGAACTCTTGGTTGCCTATATACGACTCACCATCTGAATCGAGACATGAGGTCAAAAAGAGCGTGACACTCAACAGTAATAATAAACTGATTTTTTTTGTAATTGATTTCATTGTTATTAAGTTTTATTTGTTTGTTAAAAATTAAATTTTATACCTACTTGTATATCTAAGCCAAGCTTTTCGTCAGAGTAGTATGTTTTGTACTCATTATTGGCATTAATATAATATCGTCCACCTACTTTTCCAAACAGATGGGTTTTGTGATAGAGGGGATAAGTTATACCCACACCTCCAGCAATAGACCATTGAGGGTTTTTTTGGTTTATTTTTGCAGAAGATTCGTTGGCATAGCCTCCATTTACTACTGACGATATATCTTTTTCATCGTTGTATCTAATTTTACCATTTATATCTTTTTCTACCATTGTACCAGCTGTAACAAATAGATTTAGTTTGTTTACCGACAATAGTGTGTAGTTTATATTAAGAGGAACTCCCAAATAGTGAAACTGCACTTTTTCGGTATTGGTAAAGCTTTCGGATCTATTGGTAGTTTCAGATGATAGGTGGGTGTATATTAATCCAGTTTCAACTTGCAGTTTTGGAGTTATATTAAACGATGTGAGAACACCCAGTGAAATAGGCTGTTTGTGAGTTGTTTCCGATTCAGGATTTACCTTCTCACCTTCGTTGTGAGCTTGCATTTTGCTCATTGTAAACATGCCATATGAGTCGCTCACAGAAGCACGTAGTGTTGATGGTAGTGTGCTGTTTTGTTGAGAAGAAAGTCCACTTCGTCCCGACAAAGATAAAGCATACCTACCTTTCCTTTTTATCGGTTTGGTATCATTTACTATTGTTGAAGATTCCTTTCCTTGGTTTATAAAATCTTGAATCATTTGCTGTTTTGTCTCCTCGTCTATATCCGGGGTTCTATTTTTCTCTGTTGATGACTCGTTTTTTTCTGATGCGACACTTTTTTTCGTGTCTGAATTTTCATCAGAAATAGCTAAAGAGGGTTGTTTCTGGTTTTCGTTTACTATAGCAGCGTGTTTTGCTGGTTGCAACTTTGGAGTGTTGTCTGCTAGCAACGGTGTAGCAGTAGTTTCAATCTTAGTTTGATCTGGTTTAGTTATTAAGGGTTTCTCCTTTTTATTGGTTGGTTTATTGGTTGATGAGACTGCCTCTTCTGTTTTATTTTCTGTTGTAAGTATCGATAGTTCTTCTTTAGTGTTTTGAAACAAAAAGAACACACCAATAAGTGCGGCTGCTACAGCAGCTACAGAAGTTATAAGCCATCTTGCGTGTACCACTTTCATCTTTTGTGAAGCAAGAATAGATTTCTCTAGCTCTTCCCATCCATTGGGAGGAACTTCTTGCTTGTAATCAGCAAGTTTGCCTTTCACAAATTGTTTAAAAGCGTCGTTATTGTTAAAGCTATCCATTATTATTAGCTATGTATTCGTTTATTCTTGTTTTTAATGCAGACTTTGCTCTCGAATATTGAGAGCGTGAAGCTGCTTCTTTTATACCCAGTTGCTTTCCTATTTCTCGATGCGACATATCTTCAAGAACATAGAGACTAAAAACTGTTTTATACCCATCGGGTAGTTCTTCAATCATTTCTAGCAAAGTATTTTCCGATATGCTATCATCAAAAAGACGTTCTAGGTTTTCGTCCATCACCTCTTCTTGAGATTCTTCCATCTCTTCCGAGATAAATTGAAACTTTCTTTTCTCTTTTCTGAAATGCTCCAAAATAGTGTTTACAAATACACGTCTCATCCATCCTTCGAAAGAACCACGGCCCGAGTATTTTTTTATATTTGTAAATACTTTAAGAAAACCGTCGTGCAGCATGTCTTGAGCAGTATCAGTGTCTTTGCAATACATCATACACAAACCCATCATACGTGGAGCAAACGTTTCGTAAAGCTCTCGTTGTGCATTTGTATCCTGTTTCTTGCATGCTGCTATTAGTTTCCGATTCTCCATTCTCTTTAACCGCATTCAATAGTATAGATGATTAAAAGTCTAAAACGTTGCATAGCTATCTATTTTATTTTTCGTAATAGTGTTTTGTTTAACCAATAAACTGCTCTAAAGTTTAAAGTTACAAGGAAAAAAAGAGGATGTCTGTTTCTACAGCACTTTTTTTAAAGTGTTGCTACAACAATATAACAAATAGTAAGAGATGTATGAAAATAACTTGTTATACTTGCAGAAAGTAATATTTTTTATTATTTTTGTTATTTGAATATAACCTCCTAAATTTCAATAAGTATGAAAGATTTTTTCAAAGTGGTATTAGCGTCAGCATTAGGCTTTTTAGCTGCTAATATTATTCTTTTTATTTTGTCTATGGTTTTCTTCTTTGGCATTATCGGGTCGATGGCTGGAGATAGTACATTTAAGTTGCAAGACAACTCTGTGTTGCATTTAAAATTGTCGGGACAAATAAATGAACGAGTGTCTGAAGCTGACCCATTAACAGAACTCCTGAGTTCGAGTGTTCCTACACCAATGGGGCTTAATGATATTACAAATAGCATTAGAAAAGCAAAAGACAACGATAAAATACGTGGTATCTATATCGATGCTCGTATGCTTGCAGCATCAACAGCTTCGCTTGCCGAAATAAGAGGCGAATTGGCAAAGTTTAAAGAGTCGGGAAAATTTATTGTATCATATTCCGATACATATACCCAAGGTGCATACTATATAGCATCTATAGCCGATAAGGTTGTAATAAATCCAGAAGGTATGCTCGATCTTCATGGCATGTCGTCTATACCAATGTTTTACAAAGATGCTTTAGATAAGCTTGGCATAGAAGTTCAAGTTTTTAAAGTGGGTACATATAAGTCGGCAGTGGAGCCTTTTATATTAACCAGTATGAGCGATTCCAACCGCGAACAAGTATCTTCTTATCTTACAGATATGTGGAATTCGATAGGTGCTGATATTGCACAATCTCGCAACATCGATTTAGATAGCTTTAATGCTGTTGTAAATACCATGCCAATGATGCAGGATACTGATTATCTATTGCAATCAAATTTGGTAGATACTTTACTATACGAGAGTGAAATGAAAGATTATCTTCGTTCGTTATTGGATATTGAGGAGGATGATAAAATTCCATCTGCTTCTGTAATTGATATGAAATCGGTGAAACCAACCAAAACAAAGTCTTCTAAAAATCAAATAGGTTTGTTATATGCTGTTGGAGAAATTACTTCTGGTACAGGTTCAAGCAATATACAAGATAAATTCTTGGTAAACGAAATTGAGAGGCTTCGCAAAAACAAAGATATTAAAGCTGTTGTTTTACGTGTCAACTCGCCAGGGGGTAGTGCATATGCTTCAGAGCAAATATGGAAAGCTATTGCCGACCTGAAAGAGGAGAAGCCTGTAGTGGTATCGATGGGCGATGTTGCTGCATCGGGCGGGTATTATATTGCATGCAATGCTGATAAAATTGTTGCTCAACCCACCACTATTACTGGTTCGATTGGAATATTTGGTATGTTCCCCAACATGAAGAAAACAGCAGATAAAGTAGGTGTTAGTGTGGATGTTGTGAAAACACATGAATTTGCCGATTTTGGAAACTTTGCTAGACCAATGAGAGATAATGAGAAGGAGTTACTACAATCTCATGTAGAGCGTGGCTATGAGTTGTTTTTGACTCGCTGTTCAGATGGTAGAAATATACCTAAAGAGACACTTGCATTGTATGCCGAGGGTCGTGTTTGGACTGGAAATCAAGCAAAAGAGATTGGCTTGGTTGACGAGCTGGGCGATTTGAGAACTGCTATTGACATTGCTGCTGGCTTGGCAGAAATAGAAGACGACTACCTTGTGTATGAATTCCCCAAAATGCGAACCTTTATTGAAGAACTGCTTGATAAAAAACAAAATGATATTGCTGCAGAGACAATAAAAGAGCATTTAGGTAATCACTACAATGTGTTTATGCTTGTGAAGGATATAAAAGAACAAGACTATGTACAAGCTCGTTTGCCTTACAACTTTAATATAAACTAGTTGCTATTTTTTTAGAAACAATATTGCACCTCTATTTATGATTAAACCAGAGCCAAATATACGGAAGGGTTTGATGCCATTGTCATGGTTGTATGGCATTGGTGTAGAGTTGCGTAATTGGATGTTCGATAATGGAGTTCTGAAACAAACCGAATATTCTGTTCCGGTTATCTGTGTAGGCAATCTCACAGTAGGAGGTACAGGTAAAACACCTCATATCGAATATATTATAGATCTATTATCTAAGCAGTATAAAGTAGCTGTAGTGAGCAGAGGCTATAAGAGAAAAAGCAAAAGGATGCAGGTGGTAAATGTAAACTCTGATGTGAAACGAGTAGGAGACGAACCTTTGCAAATAAAGCTGAAATATCCTAATACAACAGTTATTGTTGACAAGGATAGGCGCAATGCTATAGAGTATCTTCTAGCTCAAGAGAGCCAACTGCAACCCGATGTTATTTTACTGGATGATGGTTATCAGCATCGCTATGTTAAACCATCACTCTCTGTGTTACTAGTAGATAGCAATAGACCAATATATGAAGATGCATTACTGCCAGCAGGAAGATTGAGAGAACCTTTAAAGCGAAAGGATAGGGCTTCCATTGTTCTTGTCACAAAGTGTAGCAGCACAATGCAGCCTATAAATTTTCGTATCTTTGCCAACGGATTAAATCTTTTTCCGTTTCAGTCGCTCTATTTTACTGGTTTTAAGTATAATAGGTTGAGGCCTGTCTTTGTAGAGTTTAATCAAGAGAGCTTTGGATTAGACGATATCAGAAAGAAGCAGGTATTGCTTGTTACAGGTATCGCTACAACTAAGCCATTGGAGAATAAGTTGAGAAAGAAAACATACAATTTGCACACTCTTTTCTTTCCCGACCATCACTTCTTCAACAAAGATGATATAAAAAGTATCGAAAAGCGTTTTACAGAACTATCTGGCGATAAAATTGTTGTAACTACTGAGAAAGATGCTGTCAGACTGCAGGCTATGCCTTATCTGAGCGATGATCTGAAAGAGAAGCTATTTTATTTGCCAATTAATGTATCTTTCTTGGATGAAAGAGAAAATGAATCATTTAACAATAAAATAATTAATCATGTTAGAAACTATCAAAAAAACAGCCGATTACCTAAGAGGTAAAATCGGAGAAATCCCCAATACAGCTATTATCTTGGGAACAGGATTAGGTGAGTTAGCAAATGAAATAGAAGATAAGACAGAAATTCCTTATCCAGAAATTCCTAACTTTCCAGTTTCAACTGTAGAGGGGCATAGTGGTAAACTCATTATTGGAACACTTGGTGGTAAAAAAGTACTTGCTATGCAAGGTCGTTTTCACTACTACGAAGGATACAACATGAAAGAGGTTACTTTCCCTATCCGTGTTTTCAAAGCATTAGGTATTGAGTATCTATTTGTATCAAATGCTGCAGGTGGTATGAACTCTAGCTTCGATGTAGGCGATATAATGCTTATAGAAGATCACATCAATCTGTTTCCAGAGCATCCACTGCATGGCAAAAACCACGAAGAGTTAGGAACACGTTTCCCAGATATGAGCGAGGCTTATAATAAAGAGCTGCGTGAAATGGCTATGGAAATTGCAAATGAAAACAATATTAAACTCCAACATGGTGTTTATGTTGGTCTTACAGGACCTACTTTTGAAACTCCAGCCGAGTACAACTATCTACGTATAATTGGTGGAGATGCTGTAGGTATGTCTACTGTACCAGAAGTAATTGTTGCTAACCATGCAAAAATGAAGGTTTTGGCATTCTCAATTATTACCGATTTAGGAGTTTTAGGAAAAATAGTAGAGATTACACACGAAGAGGTACAAGAAGCTGCAAAAATAGCTCAACCGAAAATGGCGCAAATTATGCGTGAAATTATTCAAAGAGTGTAATTAACTAAAAGTTATATATAACGAGTAAAGAGGGTGTGTTGTATAACGCAAAAGGCTCTTTACTCGTTTTTTCTTTTACACACTGTCTTGGAAGAGGCTAAAGAAGATAAATAAACAAAATTTATATGAGAACAGAGATAGCTACACTGGGCGAGTTTGGCCTTATCAATAGGCTTACAAAAGATATAAAGCTAACCCAACCAACCTCTATAAAAGGGGTGGGAGATGATGCTGCCATAATAGATAATGGAGATAAACGCACGTTAGTTGCCACCGATCTGCTGTTAGAAGGTATTCATTTCGATTTAACCTATTTCCCATTAAAGCATTTAGGGTATAAGGCGGCAGTAATCAATTTTTCAGACATTTATGCAATGAATGGAACACCGCAGCAAATAACCGTTTCACTGGGGATATCAAAACGCTTTTCGGTAGAAGATATAGAAGAGTTTTACGATGGAGTGAAGCTAGCTTGCCAAGTGTACAATGTTGATATTGTAGGAGGTGATACGGCTTCGTCGTTAACGGGCTTTACTATCAGTATCACTTGTATTGGTATAGCCTCTGATGATGCTATTGTATACCGTAATGGTGCAAAAGATACAGATCTTATATGTGTATCTGGTGATTTGGGGGCTGCTTATATGGGGCTGCAACTGTTGGAACGCGAGAAGGCAGTTTTTTCAGGGCAAGAGAATTTCACTCCCGATTTTGCTGGTAAAGAGTATATATTGGAGCGTCAACTAAAACCAGAAGCACGAAAAGATATAGTAGAAGAGTTAGGCAAACTAGCCATTGTGCCCACAGCTATGATTGATATTTCTGATGGACTTTCGTCAGACTTGCTACATATTTGCTCGCAAAGCAATGTTGGATGTCGTGTATTTGAAGAGAGATTGCCTATTGATTATCAAACTGCGATGATGGCAGAATCTTTTAATTTAAGTGTTGCTACTGTAGCCCTTAATGGTGGAGACGACTACGAAATGTTGTTTACTGTGCCTCTTTCTGTTTATGAGCAAATAAAGGTAGTGCCTGGTATTCATATCATTGGGCATATAAACGATGCAAGTTTAGAGAGCAAATTTGTTACCCGCGATGGTCACGAAATGGAGCTTGAAGCACAAGGATGGAAGGCTTCTAATAGTTAGGAATAAAAATATATTTAAACTTTTCTCTTGTTTTGTTTTGAAATTAAAAAAAAGGACTTATCTTTGCACTCGTTATCAAAACAAGGCGTTGGTGCCATAGCTCAGTCGGTAGAGCAAAGGACTGAAAATCCTTGTGTCCCTGGTTCGATTCCAGGTGGCACCACGTAAAAGTCTCTGAATGCAATTTGTGTTCAGAGACTTTTTTTTGCTACATAGTTTTGTTTAAATTTAAGTATATAGTTTTCGCTTTTATTTTACTACTTTTGTTAACAGAGCAGTAGCAATTTGTATAACTAAGTGCTCATGC
>ERZ1032852.139-NODE-139-length-20823-cov-18.002119_pt1 | contig 20823 bp, 16 predicted proteins | sample MGYA00516689_ERZ1032852 | MGnify/ENA primary metagenome ERZ1032852 (study PRJEB33719, sample SAMN04262499) | wastewater metagenome | biome: rural village; feature: composting latrine chamber; material: composting feces with ash | place: El Salvador | collected...
CGTCGTCATAGAGGCTCTGCAGGATGCAGGCGCCCTGGCTGGCGGTATCGGCAACTCCCGGCAGCTCGACGATCTGGGAGAGCGGGAAGCGCCCGGCGGTATAGCCCTGGGCGGTGATGGCGATATCGGAGATGCCGTTCACCGCCCCCTGGTAGGCCTGGTCGGCCCGGGTCAGGGTCTGGGAGGGGAAGTTCTCCACGCGCAGCTCGCCGCCGGACTGCTCCTCGATGGTCTCGGCCCAGGCCTGGAAGATCTCCTGGTTGATGCCGGAGCCGTCGGGCCAGAAGTGGGACATGCGTAGGGTGGTGGACGCCTGGGCCGCGGAGGCCGCGGCAAGGCCCGCAATGGAAGCGGCGAGCAGGCAGCGTGACAGGGTGCGGTTCATGGGGAGCCTCCGGGGGTGTCGTTGTAATGGACTTTACGAAAGTTCGGCATCCGAATACGAGTTCGGATACGTGCAAAGCTACCCCACTCCCGAAGGCCTGAACAATGGACATTGGTCTATGGCAGAGGCGGCAGCACGCCAGCATCGGCCGGTACCATCCCTCCTCGCCACGAATCAGGACAAAGCAGCCGAAAAATTGGACTATCCACAACTTTTCTGACGGCACGCCAAAGAAAACCCGGGCACGCTGGCGTGCTCCGGGCCGAGAGGGGGAAACGCATGGAGGGCGAGGCCGCCCTCGTGAGGGAAGTGCTGGATGATGTCGTGGACCCCGAGGGTGGCGTCCGCACCATCAGCCGGCGGCTGTCTCCACCGTGGCGTTCTCCCCGGCCAGCACCCGGCGTGCCGCTGCCACATCCGCCTCGGGGTCGTGGTTCCAGAGCCAGTCGAAGCGGGTCTCGAGGTTCTCGATCAGCTTCGCCTCGTCATCGCCGATCCCTTCGCCGGCGTACTCGTAGACGTTACCCGCCTCATGGGAGGTGCGCTGCACCCGGCAGGTGCGCCCATGGCGGACCGCCTCGAAGGCCGCCAGCACCTGCTCCACGTTGTCCCGCCGGCAGGTCTCGTCGCCCAGCAGGCTAGCCAGCACGTAGGCGTCTTCCAGCGCCTGGCCGGCACCGGCACCCTGGTGGGGCACCAGCGCATGGGCGGCGTCACCCACCAGCAGCACGCGGCCACGGTGGTAGCGGGGCAGTTCGGGCAGCTCGTGCAGCGCCCAGCGGGTCGGCTCGGGGATACACTCGAGGATGGCCCGGGAGGCCGCACCCCAGTCCGCGAAGACCTCCAGCATCTCCTGCTGGCTCACCGCCTGGACCCACTCCTCCCCCGCGGGCAGCTGCGGCTCGGCGGTGGAGCGGTCGGTGATGAAGGCCACCACGTTGATCAGCTCGGACTGCTTGACCGGGAAGGTGAGGATGTGGCGATCAGTGCCCAGATACATCTGGGGCACCAGGGCCAGGCGCCGGTCGGCACCCTTGCCCTCCAGAGCCTCTTCCAGCTGGGCGGTGGGGATCATGCCGCGATAGGCGTAGGTGCCGCTCCAGAAGGGGGCGATCTCGCCATGCTCCTCGGCGGGCAGCACATTGTTGCGTACCGCCGACTTGATGCCATCGAAGCCGATCAGGATATCGGCGGTGAAGGAGCTGCCGTCGGCGAAGTGGGCGGTGGCACCCTCCTCCGCCTGGGTGACCTCGACACAGCGCTTGCCGAAGTGGGCGATGCCGGCGGGCAGGTGGGACACGATGGCATCCAGGAAGTCCGCACGATGCACCGAGGATTGCCCGCAGCCGGGCGCCAGGGTCGCGGTCAGGTAGCCGTCGTCGCTGCCGCGGCGCCACTCGAACCAGACATCCTCGAAGGGGGCCGCCGAGGAGTCGGCGATGCGGCGGTAGGCCTCCTCCAGGCCGAGACGCTGGATGGCGCGCACGGCGTTGGGTCCGAAGGAGACCCCGGCGCCGATCTCGGAGAACTGCGGCGCCGCCTCGAAGAGCTGCACGTCGAGGTCGGGGAAGCGGGAGAGGGCCACGGCGAAGGCCACGCCGCCGATGCCGCCGCCGATGATGGCGATGGACAGGCGGGAATCGGAGGGGAACGCGGTAGTGTGACTGGGCATGCTGGGCTCTCCGTCAGGGATGCGGTTCTTGTCATGGCATCGGGTGATGACACGCAGGCTAGAACCCCTTCGGTATTCACACAACACAGCCACCTTCATACCTTGCATCAATGAAAGTAATATCACCTTGAACACAGCCAACTGGGTGAGACAGGCGATGCTGCGGCTGACGGATATCGATGTGAACCTGCTGGTGGTCTTCGACCTGCTCTACCGTGAGGGCAACACCCAGCGAGTGGCCGAGCGGCTAGGCGTGACCCAGCCCGCCGTCAGCCACGCCCTCAAGCGCCTGCGCAAGCTGCTCGGTGATGAGCTCTTCGAGCGCACCTCCAGGGGCCTTTCGCCGACGCCGCGGGCGGACCAGCTTCACCCCGGCGTCGCCGAGGCGCTGGCCCGGCTGCATGAGACCCTCAACCTGGGCGATGACTTCGCGCCGGCCACCAGCGAGCGAACCTTTCAGTTGGCCATGACCGATATCGGCGAGATCGTCTTCCTGCCGCGGCTGCTGGAGCACCTGGCCCGGGAGGCGCCCGGCATCCGGCTCAGCACGGTGCGCAGCCATCAGGAGGACCTGAAGCGGGAGATGGAGGAGGGGCGGATCGACCTGGCCGTCGGCCTGATCCCCCAGCTGGGCGCCGGCTTCTACCAGCAGCGGCTATTCGTGCAGCGCTATGTCTGCCTGATGCGCCGGGACCACCCCCTGGCAGGGGGCGACTTCGACATGGACGACTTCCGGGCCGCCACCCATGCCGTGGTGGTGGCGAAGGGCACCGGGCACGGCATCGTCGAGGAGCGGCTCGCTCGAGCCGGCATCGAGCGCCCGGTCCGGCTGCAGCTGCCCCACTTCGCTGCGGTGCCCTACATCATCAGCGAGAGCGACCTGGTGGTCACGGTGACCGACAAGTTCGCCGAGGCGACCCGGGAGCGCTTCGGACTGGCGCTGCAGGAGCACCCCCTGCCCTTCCCCGATATCCCCATCAACCTCTTCTGGCACCGCCGCTACCACCGCGACGCCGGCAACCGCTGGCTGCGCGGCCTGCTCTTCGCGATGTTCGCCGAATAGAAGAAGGGGGCAAGCTGCCTCGGCAGATGCCCCCTCGTGACGGCGCAAGCGCAGGGTCAGTCGGCGATCTTCAGCACCGGCTTGACGGTGGTGCCGTTCTTCGAGTCCTCGAAGGCCTCGTTGATCTGCTTGGGGGCGTAGAACTTCACCAGCCGGTCGAAGGGGAAGCGCCCCTCCTTGTAGTAGGCCACCAGCTGCGGGATGAACACCCGCGGCACGGAGTCGCCCTCGATCACCCCGATCATCGACTTGCCCTCGGCCATCAGGTCGTGGTGCACGTCCAGGGTCACCTCGGGGGTGACGCCGACGATGGCCGAGACGCCCAGCGGCTTGAGCGCCTGCAGCGACTGACGCACCACCACCGGCACCCCGGTGGTCTCCACGGCAAACTGGCTGCCGCCGCCGGTGATCTCGCGCACCCGCTCGACGGTGTCTTCCTGCTGGCCGTTGATCACGTGGGTGGCGCCCAGCTCCCGGGCCAGCTCGAGGCGGCTGTCGTGGACGTCCACCGCGATGATCTGCCGGCAGCCGGTGATCCTTGCCGCCATGATGGCGGAGAGACCCACGGCCCCGCAGCCGTAGACCACCAGGCTCGACCCGAACTCGGGCTTGAGCCGGTTGAGCACGGTGCCGGCCCCGGTCTGGATGCCGCAGCCCAGCGGGCCCAGCAGCGCCAGGTCCACCTCGGGGTCCACCTTGACCGCGTTGCGGGCGCTGACCACGGCGTGGGTGGCAAAGGAGGACTGGCCGAAGAAGGTGGCCAGGGACTCGTCACCCCGGGCCAGGCGGTGGCTGCCGTCATCCATGGCGCCGCCGAAGTTGAGCTCGTTGAAGGTATCGCAGACGGTGGGGTGGCCGGTCAGGCAGTGGCCACAGCCGCCACAGTGGGCAAAGGAGAGCACCACGTGGTCGCCCACCTCGAGCCCGCTCACCCCCTCACCGAGGGCCTCCACCACGCCGGCGCCCTCGTGGCCCAGCACGATGGGAAAGGGCGCGATGCCGAGGTCCCGGGCCACGGCATCGGTGTGGCAGACGCCGGTGGCCACGATGCGCACCCGCACCTCGCCCAGGGCGGGCTCGGCCAGCTCGACCTCCTGCCATTCGAAATCACGCCCCTGTTCCAGGGTAACAGCCGCCTTGATCTGCATGGATCGTTCTCCTCAGTTGAACATGGCCCCTGGCCGACCGGTGGCCGGACAGGGGCAATAGAATGGCTCATCCTCGCGGACCCGCAGGTCGAGCCTGCGGGGCCTACAGGAACTTGGTCAGCTGCAGGCGCAAGGCATCGCCCTCGCTCTCGAGCCCCTTCAGGCCACCGGCTCGGGTGTCGTACTCATGGTAATAGGCCCCCTTGAGCATGATGCCGGCCGCGGGCCAGAAGTAGCCGGCCTCGGCGCCGACGGCATGACGCTCGGCCTTGTCGCTGGTCGGCGCCCCCCTGTCGGCCTCCAGCTGCCAGGCGTCGTAGCCCACCAGGCCAAGCTCCAGGCCGTTGGCCAGACGATGCCCGATGCCCCACTCCAGCAGCCAGCTGTCGCCCGGCGTGATCCCGGTGTCGTCCTGCTTGCCCTTGATCTCGTAGCGCGACAGCGCCGACAGGCTCCAGGTCCTGTCGGCATCCAGGTGCCAGACACCGCCCAGGGTGAGCATGGTGGTGCCATACCCCTTGCCCACTGAGGCCGGGTTGTCGGCATCGAAGCTGGCGGTATCGAACCAGTGACCGGCGGCGAAGGTGGCGTCCCAGCGCTCGCCGTGCCACCCCAGGATCACCGGGCCCACGAACACATCGCCGACGCCCTTGTCGCTAAAGCGGTCGCCCCCGGCGACATCCAGGTCGAAGCGCAGATCGAGGGTCGGGATGATCGCCTCCACCCCGTAGTCGGCGCCGAGGATCTGCTGCCCGGTCATCCAGATGAAGCGATGGGCCAGGGCGGTCACCGAACCGCTGTTGCGCCCGGGCACGGCATCGCCGCCGGCGTCATTGAATCGATCCACGTCGTAGTGCAGCAGGTAGCCGCGGTAGTAGACCCCTTCCGGCGGCGCCGTTGCTGCCCCCAGTCCCTCGATCCCCGGGGGATAGTGGCCATTCACCGCCAGCGCCGGGGCGGAGGCCAGGCCGGCTAGCAGAAGGTGCTCTCGCCGACCACGGTGGTGCTGCGCAACGACACCAGCGGCCGCCGCCAGGAGGGCCTCGAGCGCTACGTCGAGGTGGTCAAGGGCGAGGTGGCTGACCCGGTGCTGCTGGAGGAGAACGGCGTGCGCTTCGCCGCCCCGGTGCTCGACGGCCAGAAGACCGGCTGGTTCTATGACCACCGCATCAACCGCGCCTGGCTCAACCAGCACGTGGCGGGCAAGCGGGTGCTGGACCTGTTCAGCTACGTGGGCGGCTGGGGCGTGCAGGCGGCGGCCCACGGCGCCAGCGAGGTGCTCTGCGTGGATTCCTCCGCGGCGGCCCTGGAGCGCGTCGCCGAGAACGCTGCCCTCAACGGCCTGCACGAGCGGGTGGCGGTGGGCGAGGGGGATGCCTTCGAGGCGCTGGCGGCCCTCAAGGCGGATGGCGAGCAGTTCGACGTGGTGATCCTCGACCCGCCGGCCTTCATCAAGAAGCGCAAGGACATCCCCAACGGCGAGCGCGCCTACGGCAAGCTCAACCGCGAGGCGATGCGCCTGCTGGGCCGCGACGGCCTGCTGCTGTCGGCGTCGTGCTCCATGCACCTGGCGCCGGAGCGGCTGGTGGAGGCGGTGCGCGGCGCCGTGCGCCACCAGGATCGCCACGGCCAGATCCTCTTCCAGGGCCATCAGGGGCCGGACCACCCGGTGCACCCGGCGATTCCGGAGACCAGCTACCTCAAGGCCCTGGGCGTGCGGGTCTTCCGGGACTGACGAAGAAGGCGTCTTCGACGCCCGCTGGAGCGGCGGGGGCGCAGCGCCCCCCGATGGATCTGCGAGGAGCGTGCCATGGAGTGGGATCTTCCCGAGCCCTTTTTCATCGAGCTCGTCGTCGAGCCCTCGGCCATCGACGAGTACGACCACGCCAACAACGCCGAGTACCTGCGCTGGATCGAGCGGGTGAGCTGGGCCCACTCCGACGCCCTGGGGCTGACCCTCGAGCGCTACCGGGAGCTGGATCGCGGCATGGCGGTGCATCGCCACGAGCTGGACTATCTGGCCCCGGCCTTCGAGGGCGACCGTCTGGCCCTGGCCACTTGGATCATCGCCGATGACAGCCGCCTCACCCTGACCCGCCGCTTCCAGCTGATTCGCCCCGCCGATGGCCGCACCCTGCTGCGGGCCCGCACCCGCTTCGCCTGCATCGAACTCTCCAGCGGCCGCCCGCGGCGCCTGCCCGAGGAGTACCGGCGGATCTACGGCGAGGCCGCCGTCGCCGAGTGACCCCGGTCGCCTTGCGGTGGGCTGCGCGTTACCATAGCCGTCATTTACGAACAGCAGAGTCCGCCTACCCCATGAGTGCAGCTTCCGAGAAGACCCGCGTTCTCACCGGCATCACCACCACCGGTACCCCCCACCTGGGCAACTACGTCGGCGCGATCAAGCCCGCCATCGAGGCGAGCCAGGACCCGAGCGTGCAGTCCTACTATTTCCTCGCCGACCTGCATGCGCTGATCAAGTGCCAGGAGCCCGGGCGCGTCCAGGAGTCGCGCCTGGAGATCGCCGCCACCTGGCTGGCCCTGGGGCTGGATACCGACAACGCCATCTTCTACCAGCAGTCCGACATCCCCGAGATCCCGGAGCTGACCTGGATGCTCTCCTGCGTCTGCGCCAAGGGGCTGATGAACCGCGCCCACGCCTACAAGGCGGCGGTGGCGGAGAACGAGGCCGCCGGCAACCAGGACCCCGACAAGGGCGTCACCATGGGGCTGTTCAGTTACCCGGTGCTGATGGCCGCCGACATCCTGATGTTCAACGCCAACCGGGTGCCGGTGGGCCGCGACCAGATCCAGCATATCGAGATGGCCCGGGATATCGCCGGGCGCTTCAACCACCTCTTCAAGGGCGACTACTTCACCCAGCCCGAGGCGGTGGTCGACGATAACGTGGCGGTGCTCAACGGCCTGGACGGGCGCAAGATGTCCAAGAGCTACAACAACACCATCCCGCTGTTCACCCCCGAGAAGAAGCTGCTGAAGCTGGTGCGCAAGATCAAGACCAACTCCCTGGAGCCCGGCGAGCCCAAGGACCCGGATACCTGCACCCTGTTCCAGATCTACTCCGCCTTCGCCACGGCGGAGGCGACCGCCGCCATGCGCACCGAGTACGAGAACGGCATCGGCTGGGGCGAGGCCAAGAATCGCCTCTTCGAGACCCTCAACGAGCAGCTGCGCGAGCCCCGGGAGCGCTACCAGGCGCTCTTGGAGGACCCGGGCCATATCGAGGCGGTGCTCAAGAAGGGTGCCGAACGCGCCCGGGCCGAGGCGGCGCCGACCATGGATCGCCTGCGCCAGGCGGTGGGGCTGGGGCGCTTCGTCTGACCGCAGCCCGGCTGTCGTGAAAGGGGCCCTTCGGCCCCTTTCGCTGTTTATGCCCATGCCCTGGCGCTATCGAGGCGATAGCACTTATTGATCTATGCTTTTTCCGTCTTAGGATTTGCGTTTAAATTCTTTTGCGTTCTTTGCATAGATGATTAGCATGCTCTCCTCCACGGGCGCGCCCCGCCTGTCCTGATGCTACCGAGAGAGCCTGCCATGAGTGAACTCGCCCTGACCCGACGCTCCCGACTTTCCGTGCCCGCGGTGGCGGCCGGCGCCCTGCTGCTGGGCGCCCTGGCCGTGAGTGCCGCCTTCGGTGCCCACATCGGCGCGCTGATGGTGATCGGCGGCCTGCTGGGCATGGTGCTCTACCATGCCGCCTTCGGCTTCACCGCCGCCTGGCGGGTCTTCATCACCGAGCGCCGCGGCCGCGGCCTGCGCGCCCAGATGGTGATGCTGGCCATCGCCGTGCTGCTCTTCTTCCCCGCCCTGGGGGCCGGCACCCTCTTCGGTACCGAGGTGCGCGGCAATGTCTCGCCGGTGGGCGTCTCGCTCCTCTTCGGTGCCTTCCTGTTCGGCATCGGCATGCAGCTGGGCGGCGGCTGCGCCTCCGGGACTCTCTTCACCGCCGGCGGCGGCAACGCCCGCATGCTGATCACCCTGCTGTTCTTCATCGTCGGCTCGGTGATCGGCACCGCCCACTTCGCCTGGTGGCAGAGCCTGCCGGCCTTCCAGCCGGTCTCCCTGGTGGAGACCGCCGGCGTGGGTGGCGGTATCGCGGTGAGCCTGGTGCTCTTCGCCGCCATCGCTGTCTTTACTCTGGTGATGGAGAAGCGCCGCCACGGCCAGCTGGAGCAGACGCCCCGCATCGACGCCGGCAACCGCCGCTGGCTCACCGGCCCCTGGCCGCTGCTGTTCGGCGCCGTGGCCCTGGCCCTGCTCAACTACGCCACCCTGGCCCTGGCCGGCCGCCCCTGGGGCGTGACCTCGGCCTTCGCCCTGTGGGGCGCCAAGGGCTTCGAGCTGCTGGGCGGTGACGTGACCGGCTGGGGCTACTGGCAGGCGCCGGGCAACGCCGCGGCGCTGCAGGCCAGCATCTGGGGGGATATCACCACGGTGATGAACATCGGCATCATGGTGGGTGCCCTGGTGGCCGCCTCCCTGGCCGGGCGCTTCGCCCCCAACTTCCGCATTCCGGCCCGCTCGGTGCTGGCGGCGGTGATCGGCGGCATCATGCTCGGCTACGGCGCGCGCCTGGCCTTCGGCTGCAACATCGGCGCCTACTTCAGCGGCATCGCCTCCGGCAGCCTGCACGGCTGGGTGTGGCTGGTGGCGGCCTTCGCCGGCAACATGCTCGGCGTGCGCCTGCGGCCCTTCTTCTTCGAGGGCGAGGCGGGCCGCCAGCCCGCGGCCAAGGGCTGCTGAGCCCGCCCCGCGGCTTGCGGACACGCCTCGTGAACTGCGCCCCGGCTCCGGCCGGGGCGCCGTCGTTTCGGGCATGGTAGAGTGCTGGCAAGGCGCCGCCAGAGCGCCAACGGCCCGTTCCAGTTACCGCAATCGAGAGCAGAGATGACCACCGACAAGCGCCCTCTCTATATTCCCTATGCCGGCCCTCCACTGCTGGAGATGCCGCTGCTCAACAAGGGCAGCGCCTTCACCCAGGAGGAGCGCATCGAGTTCAACCTGATCGGGCTGCTGCCCCAGTGCGTGGAGTCCATCGAGGAGCAGCTCGAGCGGGCCTATCGCCAGTACCAGCAGTGCCAGACCGACCTGGACAAGCACATCTACCTGCGCGCCATCCAGGACGACAACGAGACCCTCTACTTCCGCATGGTCTCCGAGCACCTGGAGGAGATGCTGCCGATCATCTACACGCCCACCGTGGGCAGGGCGTGCCAGGAGTTCTCCAACATCTACCGCAACCACCGGGGACTCTTCATCGCCTATCCGGACCGCGACCGCATGGACGACATCCTGCGCAGCGCCACCAAGGACCGGGTCAAGGTGATCGTGGTGACCGATGGCGAGCGGATCCTGGGGCTGGGTGACCAGGGCATCGGCGGCATGGGCATCCCCATCGGCAAGCTGGCGCTCTACACCGCCTGCGGCGGCATCAGCCCCGCCTATACGCTGCCGATCATGCTCGACGTGGGCACCAACAACCAGGCGCTGCTGGACGACCCCATGTACATGGGCTGGCGCCATCCGCGCATCTCCCAGGAGGAGTACGACGACTTCATCGAGGCCTTCGTCGCGGCGGTGAAGCGGCGCTGGCCCGAGGTGCTGCTGCAGTTCGAGGACTTCGCCCAGGCCAACGCCGTGCCGCTGCTGACCCGCTATCGCGACGAGCTCTGCTGCTTCAACGACGACGTCCAGGGCACGGCGGCGGTGGTGGTGGGCACCCTGATGGCGGCCTGCCAGGCCCGGGACGAGGGCATCGGCCAGCAGCGGGTGGTCTTCGTGGGGGCGGGCTCCGCCGGCTGCGGCATCGCCGAACAGGTGGTGGTGGCCATGCAGGCCGAGGGGCTCACCGAGAAGGAGGCCAGGGCGCGGATCTTCATGGTGGACCGGGAGGGGCTGGTGACCTCGGACCAGACCTGGCTGCGGGACTTCCAGGCGCGTCTGGCCCACGACCCGGCCCTCACCGAGGGCTGGCAGGGCCAGGACCTGGTGGAGACGATTCGCCGGATTCAGCCCACGGTGCTGATCGGCGTCTGCGGGCGGCCGGGCATCTTCACCGAGGAGGTGGTGCGCACCATGCATGCGGGCTGCGAAACGCCGGTGATCATGCCGCTCTCCAACCCCACCTCCCAGGCGGAGGCGCTGCCCGAGGACGTGATCCGCTGGACCGACGGTGCGGCCCTGGTGGCCACCGGCAGCCCCTTCCCGCCGGTGGAGCATGGGGGGCGCAGCTACCCCATCGCCCAGTGCAACAACGCCTATATCTTCCCCGGCATCGGCCTGGGGGTGGTGGCGGCCGGGGCGAGGCGGGTCACCGATGACATGCTGATGGCGGCCTCCCGAGCGCTGGCGCGCGAGGCGCCCATCGTCAAGGAGGGGGAGGGGGCGCTGCTGCCGCCGCTGACCCGGATCCGCGAGCTCTCCAAGGCGATCGCCTTCGACGTGGCGGGCCAGGCCCAGGGGGAGGGGGTGGCGCTGAAGACCGACGGCATCAAGCTGCGTGCCTCCATCGAGCGCAACTGCTGGACGCCGGCGTATCGGCGCTATCGTCGCCGCTCCTTCTGACGCGCTATGCTGGATCGATAAAGGCCCTGCCGGGTATCCCGGCAGGGCCTTTTTGTTGACTCCTCGTAAGCTTAGGTGAAGCTGCCCTGTGGGAGCTCGGGTTCCCCGAGCGAATGGCGCCGGAGGCGCCCTGGTAAAAAACGCTGGCATTGGTTAATGCCGCCAAGGAGCCCTTCGGGCTCCATTCGCCGGGCAAAGCCCAGCTCCCACAATATGGCTTTAGCCTCGACTGAGGCTCACAGCAGTTCGCTAAAAATCACTTCCATGGGCCCTCCTGTCAGGCGGCCCCGATCATGCGGCGCAGCACATAGTGGAGGATGCCGCCGTGGCGGTAGTACTCCAGCTCGTTGGCGGTGTCGATGCGGCAGAGCGCCTCGAAGCTCTTCTCGCCCTGGTCGCCCTTGACGGTGACCTTCACCTGGCCGCCCGGGGTGAGCTCGGCGAGCCCCGCGATGGAGATCTGCTCGTCGCCGGTGAGACCCAGGGTCTGGCGGCTCTCCCCCTCGGGGAACTGCAGCGGTACCACGCCCATGCCGATCAGGTTGGAGCGGTGAATGCGCTCGTAGGATTCGGCGATCACCGCCCGCACGCCGAGCAGCCGGGTGCCCTTGGCGGCCCAGTCGCGGCTGGAGCCGGTGCCGTACTCCTTGCCGGCGATCACCACCAGGGGCGTGCCCTCCTCCTGGTAGCGCATGGCGGCGTCGTAGATCGCCATCTGCTCGCCGGAGGGCACGTGGCGGGTCTCGCCGCCCACCACGCCGTCGAGCATCTCGTTTCTGATGCGCACGTTGGCGAAGGTGCCGCGCATCATGATCTCGTGGTTGCCGCGCCGGGAGCCGTAGGAGTTGAAGTCCACCGGCTTGATGCCGCGCTCCTGCAGGTAGCGCCCGGCGGGGCTGTCCGGCTTGATGCTGCCGGCCGGCGAGATATGGTCGGTGGTCACCGAGTCGCCGAGCATCGCCAGGATGCGCGCCTCCTTAACATCCTCGATGGCGTCGGGCTCACGCCCCATGCCCTCGAAGAAGGGCGGGTGCTGGATGTAGGTGGAGTCCTCCGACCACTCGTAGACCTTGCTCTCGGGCACCTCGATGGCCTTCCAGGCGTCGTCGCCGTCGAACACCTCGGCGTACTCCTTCGAGAACATCCCGGTGTTGACCCGGGCCACCGCCTCGGCGATCTCCGCCTGGCTCGGCCAGATGTCCCTGAGGTAGACCGGTTCGCCGTCCTTGCCGGTGCCGATGGGGTCCTGCGTCAGGTCGCAGCGCACGTTGCCGGCCAGCGCGTAGGCCACCACCAGGGGCGGTGAGGCGAGCCAGTTGGTCTTGACCAGGGGGTGCACCCGGCCCTCGAAGTTGCGGTTGCCGGAGAGCACCGAGGCCACGGTGAGGTCGGCGTCCTCGATCGCCTTCTCGATGGCCTCGGGCAGGGGGCCGGAGTTGCCGATGCAGGTGGTGCAGCCGTAGCCCACCAGCTGGAAGCCCAGGGCGTCGAGGTCCTCGTTCAGGCCGGCGGCGGCCAGGTAGTCTGTGACCACCTTGGAGCCGGGGGCGAGCGAGGTCTTCACCCAGGGCTTGGTGGTCAGGCCTTTCTCGCGGGCCTTCCGGGCCAGCAGGCCGGCGGCCATCATCACGCTGGGGTTGGAGGTGTTGGTGCAGGAGGTGATGGCGGCGATCACCACGTCACCCGGGTCGAGCTGGAACTGCTCGCCGTCCAGATCCACCGCCTGGCTGTCGGCGTGCTCGTAGTCAGGAAGGTCATAGCTGCGCTCGACGCCCACCGCGGTCTGGCCGCCCTCGGACATCAGCTTGCCCTTCTCGACCGTGCGCTCGGTGGAGGAGGCCGGCTTGCCGTCCTCTTCCATGACCTTCTCGAAGGCCGCGCGCATGTCGCCGAGGGCCACGCGGTCCTGGGGGCGCTTGGGGCCGGCCAGGCTGGCCTCCACCTCGGTCATGTCCAGCGCCAGGGTGTCGCTGAAGATCGGCTCGTCGCCGGGCTCGCGCCACAGGCCCTGGGTCTTGCTGTAGGCCTCCACCAGGGCCACCTGGTCGTCGTCGCGGCCGGTCAGGCGCAGGTAGTTGAGGGTCTCGTCGTCCACCGGGAAGAAGCCGCAGGTGGCGCCGTACTCTGGGGCCATGTTGGCGATGGTGGCGCGGTCGGCCAGGGGCAGGTCCTTGAGGCCGTCGCCGTAGAACTCCACGAACTTGCCCACCACGCCCTTCTTGCGCAGCATCTCGGTGACGGTGAGCACCAGGTCGGTGGCGGTGATGCCCTCGCGCAGCTTGCCGGTGAGCTTGAAGCCGATCACCTCGGGAATCAGCATGGAGACCGGCTGGCCGAGCATGGCGGCCTCGGCCTCGATGCCGCCCACGCCCCAGCCCAGTACGCCCAGGCCGTTGATCATGGTGGTGTGGGAGTCGGTGCCCACCAGGGTGTCGGGATAGGCGAAGGTCTTGCCGTCCTCCTCTTTCGTCCAGACCGTCTGGCCCAGGTACTCCAGGTTGACCTGGTGGCAGATGCCGGTGCCCGGCGGCACCACGCGGAAGTTGTCGAAGGCCTGCTGGCCCCAGCGCAGGAACTCGTAGCGCTCGCGGTTGCGCTCCATCTCGATGGCGACGTTGTCCTTGAAGGCCGAGGCATTGCCGAACTTGTCGACCATCACCGAGTGGTCGATGACCAGGTCCACCGGCGAGAGCGGGTTAATGCGGGCCGGATCCTCGCCGAGGCGTTCCACGGCCGCCCGCATGGAGGCCAGGTCAACGACACCGGGCACCCCGGTGAAGTCCTGCATCAGCACCCGGGCCGGGCGGTAGCCGATCTCGCGGTCGGAGCGGGCCTCCTTCTGCCAGTCCACCAGCGCCTGCATGTCCTCGCGGGCGACGCTCTCGTCATCGGCGAAGCGCAGCTGGTTCTCGAGCAGGATCTTCAGCGTCTTGGGCAGCCGCTCGATGCTGCCCAGCGCCTGGGCGGCCTCGGGCAGGCTGTAGTAGTGATAGGTCCTGCCGCCCACCTCGAGGGTCTTGAGGGTATCGGGGGTCGCGTCGGTGCTCATCGGTGTCCTCCTCATCGCGGAGAGTGAACGAACCTTCCTGGTATCCATAGGACATGGTCATGATAGGCTGCGTTTTCAACCGCTGCCCGTCAGGCCGCTTGAAACGGTGACGCCGGGCCGCCATCTTCCATGGCAAGGGCCATCCTAGGATGGCATCGTCCCGTGACAGGCCGACGACGGCCGGGGAGTCTGCATGCACGAAGAGTCACTGAGCCCGCGGCGGGTGCGCTGCCCCTACTGCGATGCCCCCTTCGACCTGCTGCTGGACCCCTCCCAGGGCAGCCAGCTCACCTGGGAGGACTGCCACGTCTGCTGCGCGCCGATCCAGGTGCGCATCGACGCCGACACCGTCGACCCGGAGGCGCTGACGGTGACCCTGGGGCGCGACGACGAGGTGCTGTAGTCCGGCCGCATCAGCGAAAAGGCGTCCGGAACAGCCCCGAGCGCTGCTGCCGGCGGCGATAGCCCTGCGCTATGGCGCCGCCCACCGCGCCCGGATCCCGGCGCGGGCTGCTACAATGGCGCCACTTCAGAACCTGAACGTTATCCACGAGGTGTCTTCCATGAGCGATGTGCGTCACGAACGCCTGATCATCCTGGGCTCGGGCCCGGCCGGCTATACCGCCGCGGTCTATGCGGCCCGTGCCAACCTGAAGCCGCTGCTGATCACCGGGATGCAGGCGGGCGGCCAGCTGACCACCACCACCGACGTGGACAACTGGCCCGGCGACGACGCCGGCGTGCAGGGGCCGGAGCTGATGGAGCGCATGAAGCGCCACGCCGAGCGCTTCGACACCGAGGTGCTCTTCGACCATATCCACGAGGTGGAGCTGCGCCAGCGGCCCTTCACCCTCAAGGGCGACAACGGCACCTACACCTGCGATGCCCTGATCATCGCCACTGGGGCCAGCGCCCGCTACCTGGGGCTGCCCTCGGAGCAGCAGTTCATGGGCCAGGGGGTCTCCGCCTGCGCGACCTGCGACGGCTTCTTCTACCGCAACCAGGAGGTGGTGGTGGTGGGCGGCGGCAATACCGCCGTGGAGGAGGCGCTCTATCTGGCCAACATCGCCTCGAAGGTGACCCTGGTGCACCGCCGCGACAGCCTGCGCGCCGAGAAGATCCTCCAGGACAAGCTGTTCGAGAAGGCCGAGAACGGCAACGTGGTGCTGGAGTGGAACCACACCCTGGAGGAGGTGCTGGGCGACAACAGCGGCGTGACCGGGGTGCGCATCCGCTCCACCGAGAGCGGCGAGACGAAGGAGATCGCCGCGCCCGGCGTCTTCATCGCCATCGGCCACAGCCCCAACACCGGCATCTTCGAGGGGCAGCTCGAGATGAACGGCGGCTATATCCGGGTGAAGTCCGGCCTTGAGGGTAACGCCACCGCCACCAGCGTGCCGGGCGTGTTCGCCGCCGGCGACGTCATGGACCATGTCTACCGCCAGGCGATCACCTCCGCCGGCAGCGGCTGCATGGCGGCCCTGGACGCCGAGCGCTACCTGGACGAGTTATAAACCCTCAATAGTGCGGCGGCACCTCGTCCTCGGGGCGGGGTGTCATCGCATCGCCCTCCTGCAGCGCCCGCTGCTGCTCGCGAATCTTCTCCTGCATCAGGTCGTTGGTGCGCTCCAGTGTCGCCAGGCGCCGCTCCTGGGTAGCGACGGCCTCGTCCAGGGTGTCCAGCCAGTGCTCCTGGTAGGCGATACGGCTCTCCAGCGCCTCCAGGCGCGCCATAAGGTCAAGGGACGCCCGATCGGCGCCCATGCTAGAATCGCTTCGCTGCGTGTCACCGTTCATCGTGGCACCACCTCCAGAACGTTATCGTCCAGTATCCACCAACAAGAGAGTCATTCGAGTCCATGAATCGAAAGGTCATGTTTCGCTGCACCCTGGTCAGCCTGCTGCTGGCCGCTCCCGCGCCCCTGCTGATCGCCCTCTTTGTTCACCTTGCCGGCGGGGAGCTTGCCGAGGCGCTGTTCGCGAGCCTCGAGATCGGCGGCGTCGCCGTGGTCTATGCCGCCGCCGCCCTGGCGGTCTTCCTGCTGCTGCTTCTCGCCACCCTGGCGGTCAACGTGCTCACCCCGCAGCTGGTCAACCTGGCAGAGGTCGAGAACGACGATCGCGAGATCGGCGAGGTGAAGTGGTTCAATGTCAACAAGGGCTACGGCTTCATCACCCGCGACAGCGGCGAGGATGTCTTCGTGCACTTCCGTGCCATCCGCGGGCGCGGCCATCGTACCCTGGCCGAGGGGCAGAAGGTGCGCTACCACATCATCGAGAATGAGCGAGGGCTTCAGGCCGATGATGTGACGGTGATCACCTGATCCTCCTCGCCTGCCGTCGGTCCTGATAACAGCGCCCCGCCTTCGTGCGGGGCGCTGTCGTTGTGGGCCTGCGGTGGCGGAATGGCCGCTCAGTGGCCCGAGTCGGGCCAGTGGAGCTCCGCCTCGCTGCCGTCAATTCATGGAATCAATATCAGAAAAGTTGCCTCAATTTGTAAGGACGACAACGGATTTATATGGGCATCTTCAAATACGGGCATAATGAAAATATCGGAGGATAATTATCAGATATATCAGCTTCCATATGCAACAGCCGATGTCATCAACGTAAAGCTTGCCTATGATAACAAAACTTTACTTGCCTATACCAACAATGGGCAGCTGTTTAGTTACAACACGCTGCTTGATAAGTTTGACCTGGTGGCAGACATACGAGGTATGCTTAACAACAATCACCTTGTAGTAAGGGATATACTTATCGACCCCACAGGCTCCTTCCTGATTGCCTCATCAATCGGACTGTTCAAATACAGCACCGACAACATGCTTTCTCAATTGGCAGGAGACTCCTTCACAGATACCTACAATATATTATGGCAAAACGAAGACCATATATTTGTAGTTGATGAACGCGGGTTTTTCTCCCTCAACATCAAAACGCTCAATCGCAAAAACATTCTGGGATCTACTTTGCAAGGGTTATTAGAATCCACATCCCTGTTTTTTGATAACAAGACAGACCGATTGTGGATAGGCACTACATCCAACGGACTCCTTTGTCTTGATTTAGGAAATGGGATACTCTCAGAAGTATCGATTAAATCATTTCCCAAACAACCCATTCAGAGCATAACCGCCAATTCCGACTCCACACTCTTGGTGGGAATAGACGGACAAGGAATTTGGGAAATAGACAAAGTCAAAGAAAAAGTACTCAATATATATAAAGAGGATGTGGACAATCTGTTTTCTCTCAAAGGAAATGGGGTGTATGATATATTTTATGATGAGCTAAATAAACGTGTATGGGTATGCACCTACAGTGGCGGATTGTCATATTATGATGAAGAGTCGTCAGATATAATCCACATCACACATCTGACCAACAATCAGAATTCACTCAACAATAATAACGTAAACAAAATAATAGAAGACAAAAAGGGTAATCTGTGGTTTGCTACCGACAATGGGGTCAGTTGCCTTAACGCAACAACCAACGAGTGGACAACCTACTTCGCCAACAAGCACGAGCAGGCACAGGTCTTCCTCTCCATCAGCGAAGACAGCAAAGGCAATATCTGGGCAGGCACTTATTCATCGGGAGTCTATGTTATCGATGGCAAATCAGGCAAGGAGATTGCCCACTACTCAAAAGATAGCGGGTCGGAACTCACCAACAATTACATATTCGATATATTCAAAGACAGCGAGGGAGACCTTTGGTTGGGAGGGGCACGTGGGGAAACGTATTGTTTCATTGAAAAAGAAAACAAGTTTAAACCATTTTCTTATTTTCCCGTTTATACTTTTGCGGAATTAAAACCTGGTTATATTATACTGGCTTGTACCAATGGATTGTATTTGTTAAACAAACAGTCAACTGAATCAGAACTATTGTTAGATGGGTTACTCGTCCAAGATGCTTTGGTTATAAATGATAACATCTGGCTGGTCACCAGTGGCAACGGACTTGTCAGGTACAATCTAAGCAACGACTCTGTCGAGTCGTTCACAACCGAAGCAGGACTTCCCTCCAACTATATAAACAGCATCCTGTGTGATGGAGAATACCTGTGGCTTGGAACTGAAAACGGATTATGCAGATTCGACCCCGAAAATCACAGTGTGTTCATCTTATCTTCAGTATCTAAAGTCTTTAATGCCTCTTTCAATCATGGTTCGAGATTCAAGCTTAACAACGGCGATTTAATACTGGGCACCAATAAAGGCGCAGTCAGGTTAAATCCCAAAGCAGTAAATCCGACCAAATCATACGGACGAATCTTCCTGCAAGACTTTTTTGTGTCAGGCCGCTCCATACGCGAAACTCCGTCACTAAAGCTGAATACTCCCCTGGACAGCCTTCACAACATATCACTTGGCTACGACCAAAACACGCTAACGCTCCAATTTATGGCCATTGGCCCCGTCACAGCCAACTCCAAGTTCTCATGGAAGATGGAAGGCATCGACGACAACTGGTCGCAACCCACCAACTCACGTGTAGTCACCTACGCCAGCATGCCAAGCGGAACATTCAAATTAAAAATCCGCATGCTCGACAACTCGTTCACGCAACTGCTCGACGAGCGCACAATCGACATACATATTGCTCCCCCGTTTTGGGCAACCTGGTGGTTTCATCTCATAAACTTTGCATTGGTTATCGCCATTTTATATCTTGTGTTCCGATTCTATATCAACAGGTTAAAACAACAGCACACCGAAGACAAGATACGCTTCTTCACAAACACAGCACACGACATCCGCACTTCACTCACCCTTATAGGAGCACCCATCGAAGAGTTGAACAAGGAAAAGCAGCTGTCCGAAGAAGGGCGCTATTACCTTAACCTGGCAACAGAGCAAACCGGACGACTTTCATTCGTGGCAACTCAACTGCTCGATTTTCAAAAGGTAGATATTGGAAAAGGGCAACTGTTTCCCGCTATAGGTGATATCGTCAGCTTGGTTTTCAATCGACGGTCCATGTTTTCGGCTGCAGCTAAGAAACAAGGCATCACACTAAACTTCCACACCAATCAGCAATCCTTCATCACAGCCTTTGACAAGCTGAAAATTGAGAAAGTAGTTGACAATCTCATCTCAAACGCCATAAAGTATTCGCACCCCAACAGCACTGTAGATATAAACTTGCACTGCGACAAAGATAAATGGACTCTAAAAGTTACCGACTACGGTCTTGGAATTTCTGAAAAAGCGCAATCTAAACTATTCAGAGAGTTCTATCGTGCCGACAATGTCATAAACTCCAAAATAGTTGGTTCGGGTATAGGCTTGCTCCTTGTCAAGAGCTATGTCTCCTTGCACGATGGGACCATTTCCATAAAAAGTAAGGAAAACGAAGGTTCAACATTCCAAATTGTGATACCCTATAAAGAAGTATCAGACATTGATCAGGTAGTCACTCCTCCAATTAATGCACCCGAACCGGCACCTGCACCTGCCCCTGAAGCAATCGAAGCTTTCAGCAAAGACAATGAAGACAGTGAGGATGCCACAGACAACAGTAACAACAAGAAAGAGAATGTCCTGGTTGTAGAAGACAACAACGATCTGCAAAACTTCCTGCGCTCTGCCCTCCAAAGCCACTTTAACGTAACAGTTGCCGATGACGGAGCAGATGCATGGGAGCAAATTCAAAAACAACTTCCCGAGCTGATCATCTCAGATATCATGATGCCCAACATGGACGGCTTCGAGCTGTGCCACAAGATAAAAACAACCTACGAAACTTCGCATATCCCCGTGGTGCTGCTCACAGCACTCACCGAGAAGGAACAGCAACTGCAAGGCTTAGGTATCGGAGCCGATGATTATATCACGAAGCCCTTTGATATGTCAATGCTCATCCAGCGCACCAAATCAATTATTCAAAACAGGAAAGTCATCCGTGATAAAGCATTAAAGCTTATCCAAAAAACAGATGACACACCCATAATGTCCAATCAGCTGAACGACAAATTTGTAAAAGATGCAATAGAAGTGGTTCGCAAAAATATATCCAACCCCGAGTTTGACCGTGAAGCCTTTGCCTCCGAAATGAACATCAGCTCATCACTTCTGTATAAGAAGCTGAAATCCCTCACCGATCAATCTCCCATAGACTTCATCAGAGGAATTCGTCTAAATCATGCAGTCGGGCTATTGCGGTCGGGCAATCATACTGTCACAGAGGTTAGTGAATTGTGCGGATTCTCGAGTGTGAAATACTTCAGTCTATCGTTCAAAAACTATTTTGGCGAACCACCGTCCAGGATATAAACATAAGAGTCTATTCTCTTATCTATTCTCTATCTTTTCGCCGTTAATAAAAGTATCCTCAAACGTTATATTATCTATATTGGCAAGCTGCATTGGAGTTTTGGCATTATCGATCTTCACATTTTTGAATGACACGTTTTGTATTGGAGACTCCTCATAAGCCTCCATCACAATCCCTACTCTGCCACCTTCATGAACGGTTAGTTTTTCGATATGCACACTCCTGATGGCATCGCCCGCGTCTGTAACCCCATCATCGACCAATCCGGCTCAGCTTTCAATTTAGCACAACCAACCATGACAAAACCAAAAGTGACGAGATAATTGTCTTAAAAAAAATCGTTTCATGAATATTTTTAATTTTATAAATAACTCAGCTATTCCAATTCACACAGAAATTATTATTTTTGTAGTCATATGAAAATCGTCAACACATATCTAAACAGATTAATCCCCATTGCCGATGAGCTTATATCGGCAGAAGTGGATTTATATACCAGTCCTGTTGCCGCAGGCTTCCCAAGCGAAGCTTTCAACTATCTGGAAAACGGAGTGGATTTTAATAAGATGCTTATCAAAAGCAAAGAAACTACGTTTTGTTTATACGCCGGAGGCAACAGCCTGAGCGGTGACG
>ERZ1032852.140-NODE-140-length-20774-cov-11.786814_pt1 | contig 20774 bp, 28 predicted proteins | sample MGYA00516689_ERZ1032852 | MGnify/ENA primary metagenome ERZ1032852 (study PRJEB33719, sample SAMN04262499) | wastewater metagenome | biome: rural village; feature: composting latrine chamber; material: composting feces with ash | place: El Salvador | collected...
ATGCAATAGACCGGATCGTTGGCTGCAGGGGAGGAATCCATGGACTCGGTAGAGAAGGGACGCAGTACGAGCTCTGCGCTTCCGAGCGCTACATAGACCGGAGCGTGGTCGGAGATGACGTCCCGGGCCCTGACATGATCAATGCCGAACACCTGTGGGAATGCCAGGATGCCGCGTTGGCCGATCTCGAGCTTACCCTCAATCTTCCAGATGTTGTCGTATAGGTTGGCAAACCTGCCATCCACTGGGCTCAGCGTCGTGGCGCCCTGGGTGATGGCAGGTATTGCCCCCATAGCCCTCAGAGGCTCCCAGCCAGCGTGGTGGGGAGCCAGGTTGAAGTCCCCCATGAGGAGGCGGGGGGTGCCCTCGTACACTTCGCCAAGCCACTCCCAGTAGTCTGCCAAGGCCTGGATCTCGGGCAGCCTGTCGCCAACGCTGTTGCCGTAGAGAACGTGGATGTTGCCCACGGCGAACTCCTGGCCGCTACGCAGACTCCTGAACCGCGCCGAGTACGGCTCCCGCGCAAAAGCATCCCGGTCATCGATGTAGACGACTGCCCCGTCCAGGTACTCCACGGCGCTGTCGCGCCACAGGAAGGCGTAGTGCTCACGATAGCTACCCCTACCCAGGGCATGACTGGCCATTGAAGACCAGGATTCGCCCGAGGCGGCTTCAACCTCCCGCTCTAGCTGTTCCAGGGCTTGTTCGTTCATGAGTTCCTGGATGGCCAGGAAGTCGAAGTGGCCAGCCACATGGGCCACCTTGTCGAACCGCTTGTCATTGTTCCAGCCAAGGTTCTGGATGTTCCAGCTACCCAGCACGATGTCGGCAGCTGCCAGTCCCGGCAGGAGTAGTAGCCCCAAGGCAAGAAGATGAGTGAGGCGTCGCATGACGGTCCTTGTCTCTTTCAGTGGATGGAGGCCATAGGGAAGAGCGAGCCGTGCAGCACGTCAAGGGGACAATCCTCAAACCCTCGGAACGGGATTAATGTTTTCTACTGAGCCAGCTCCAGGTCACAGGTATTCCTGTGACAGTCCATCGATCGTCTGGAGTGGCATCCATGCATAGACATCTCCACATTTCCCGCCGCTGGCTGGCCCGCGTGGCCGTCAGTGCGACCGCCCTGGTCCCTGTTGCGGGGCTGGGACAGGGCATGCCCCTTGCCCTGGATCCTGCCCCGCAATTCGGCGACACCGTTGAGGTGTTCACCACCGCCGGCATGCCAGTGACCAATGTGCCGCCTGGCACGGCAGTCATTGAGCTCGATGCGCCGGCACGTCTCGATGCCGAGCTTTCGGAAGGGCTGCCGGCCGATCTGGCCGCTGCCGAGGCGGTTATGCGCGAGCGGATGCAGTCCCCAGAGTGGCATGACGCCTTGCAGCGCTATGGCGAGCTGCATGTCGGTGTGGCTCGCGCCTGGATGTTGAGGGTGGAGAAGGTGCCCGCCGTGGTCGTGGATGGGGAGTACGTGGTCTACGGCCAGCCTGATGTCTCAGCGGCCGTGGCCGAGATCCAGGATGCTCGAGGGGAGGGAACACGATGACAGTCCGAGCCCCTCGACTGATGACGGCCTTGCTGGCCGGGATCTTGAGTCTGGGAAGTGGGCTGGCTTCGCAGCCGGCCAAGGCGATCACCACCCCGACGATCGTGCAATCTGCGTTGTCAGCAGAGTGCCTGGACTATCGCGTCGTCGGTATGTGCGCTTGGCTGCATTGCACGACCTTTGGGTGCAGTATCCGGACGTCGCTCAAGGTCCGTCACTACATTCCCGAGCTGGTGGTCTCCAGTTACGAGAACACCGGGGAGAATCCCTGGACCGAAATCGCGATGGTCTCGCCGCCGCTGGGCAATGCCCTGGGCGGCGGTCAGAGTACCTCGGATGCTTCGCCGAACGCTCACGAGCAATTGCGTTTCAAGAATGTCGACGCCATTGGCCATCCCGGTGCGGAACTCTTCAACCAATTCGCCGGCGCATCGGGGTTCACCTGCAGTGGGGCAGCACAACCCTTCCAGCCCTACTTCGTCTCTACCCTCGATGCCCTGGCATGGCGGTCTGGTATCCCCGAGTCTGCCTATCCCGAAGCACTGATTCCGGGGCGTCGAGAGCTGGGTCGGATGGGCGCTGACCTGTGGGGGAATATCTACCCCCGCAGTGGCTTCATCACTCAGGTCCACGATTACAAGGCAGCGGCACTCATGGCGCAGCGTTCGGCCGACATCGTGACACGGACGGGGCAGCCTCACGTCTACCAGCCGCTGGTCAGCCATTCCCGGGACGGCTACTGGCCGCCAGGGCCCGTCGTGGAAGGGGATGCAAACCACAAGTGGCAGCACCTGTCTCCGAACCTCAGCCGATCGTGTGTCGTTTGGCCCGACCGCGGCGCTGGCGATACCTACGCCGACCGGCTGGATGACGGTGGCGATTATGTCTTCGCGCTGTGGCAACGCTATCGCTGCTGCCAACGCCGCGGCCAGACGCTGCTTTCTCATACTGGCTCATAGGGAAGGAGACCCACATGAAGCGACTCTTCTTGCGACCCATGCTGCCCATGGCGGCGGTGATGGCCCTGACGATTGGAAATGAGGCTGTTGCCCAGTCCGCCGATAACCTCTACTACCAGATCGGTGGGGCGTCACCGTTCTCGATTTCGGCCGGCAGGGGCTACAACCCCTACGCCAGAGGGATTGGCGTGCGCTGGAATATGAATGCCACCTGCGGGAACTTCGACATCGGAGCGACCGTCAGCAACCAGCTCAACGGTGTGACCGACGGCTTCCGGAATCTGATGGGCCAGGTGGTGCAGAACGCTCAAGGGGCGGTGGCCTCGCTGCCGGCCATGATCATCCAGCGGGCCAACCCCGGCCTTTATGATCTGCTGAGCAATGGGGTGCTTCAGGGCCGCGCCGACTTCGATTCAGCGAAACTCTCCTGCGAGAACATGTCCGAGCGCCTGGCTGACATGGCGATGGGGCAGGGGCTCTTTGATAGGGCCCAGGCCGAGAGTTGGCAGGATTCTGCTCAGTCAACCAATGACGTTGTGTCCGCACGGCGGCAAGTCGAGCAGACCGGGGGTGACAACGGCTTTACCTGGGTGGGCGGTGAGAAGCGTGGTGGGCGCAACCAGCCTCCCATGAGGGTCATCGAGGACACTGCTCGAGCGGGTTACAACCTGCTGCATGGGCGTAGCAATACCACGAGTAGCGAGCCCGTCGCCGGCGGCGGCGGGGGGTGGGGTTCGGTATCCACCAATGATGGCAACTGGATCGGAGGTGGGGGCAGCGGCGGCGGCAGCGGTAGTGGCGGCGGAGAGTGCTTCGGTGGCATGTGTACCGTCTGGGGTAGCCCTACCGAGGCAGCCGAGTGGACGCGTTCCGTGGTCGGCGAGGATGAGCTGCAGACCTGCGACGGCTGCGAGGTACACCAGGCCCAGGCCGGTACCGGCTTGATGCGCGAGCTCGAGAGCGAGCAGCAGGAGGTCTACGAGAAGTTGGCTGCTCTGGTGACCGGTAACGAGCCGCCTACTCCTGAGAACCTGCGTGCCGTCTCCGCAGGCGATGGTCTGGTCGTCTCCCGAGGTGTGATCGAGTCTCTGCGCACCGATCCTGAGTCGCAGCTTCTGACACACCGCCTGGCGAGCGAGATGGCCTTGGCGCGCACCATGACCAAGGCACTCTGGGCCCGGCGTGCACTGCTCGCCGGATCCAGTGACCCAGGGATCGCCGGCAATGAGGAGGGAGTGTCTGCGCTGGATCGGCGACTGGCGTCACTGGACCGCGATATCGATACCCTGCAGTCGGAGATGGAGATCCGTCGCACCCTGGCAGGCAGTGCCGCCGGCACCGCTCTCGAGCGGGCTTCGAACCGTGCGGCGTCTGCCAGCCAGAGTGAGACGACCCGCCCCGGAGGGATCCTAGATAGCCGCGGCCGTCCGACGAACGGAGAGGGCGAATGAGTCGCTCTCGACATGCGTGGTATGACCCCAGGCGATGGCCATCGCTGGTGGTGTTCGTAGTCGCCTTGATGGTCGTGTACCTGCTCAGTGGCGTGATTGCCTCGATTGGGGTGCGAATGGCCGGCAGTTTGCCGGCCTGGCAGGCCGCTATGGATAGAGCGGCGCCCTTGCTGCTGGGGTGGCGCCTGGTGGTCTACGGGGCGGTCGCCTGGCTGTGGCTCCACCGCTGGAAATCCCGGGTACTGGCCAGGATCGCTGATGACAAGGATGGCGGGGAGCTGGCCCGCCAAAAGCTAAGGCGCCTTGAATTCATATCGGTGGGCTTCATCGCTGTGCTCGAGCTGATCAATGTCTCCAACTGGTTGGGAGGTATGTGATGGAGAATGCGCTTGCGGCCCCGTTGGTGGCATTTGACTTTTTCTCGAACGCGATGCTCGTGCTCGGCTGGTTGATCAACAACGCCATCTGGAGCGTCTTTAACAATACTGGGCTTGCCGCAGTACCCTTCATCGCCCTGATAGCATCGGAATGGTACAAAGCTCGCCAGGAAGGCGATGAAGCGGGATCCAAGGGGGTCCTGACCATCAACCGCATCGAGACGCGGCTCTATGCCATGGCTCTGATCTTCCTGTTCGCCTGTCAGCCAATCCTGCAGCTGCAACTGACCACTGCCGACATTGATACACGGCGCAGCCAGGAATGCGGAACTCGGCAGTTTGCAAGCGGACAGTGGGGCGAGTCGACTCTCAACTCGATGGATGGACAGATCCCACGTATCCCTATCTGGTGGGCGTTCGTGCATGCGGTATCCCACGGGATGACCGGCGCCGCCATCGCCGCCATCCCCTGCAGTACCGATTTTCATGCGATCCGTACCGAGCTGGACCTGAATAGCATCGAGGATTCGGTCCTGCAGCGTGAAGTCGGCGAGTTCCAGTTGGCATGCTTCGGGCCGGCACGCAATCGGCTCTACCAGCAGACGGGAAGCGTCGATAGCAGTCGTGCGCAGGATGTCGACTGGATTGGAAGTCGCTACTTCCAGGACACCCCAGGGTACTACGACAGCTTCTACGCCAATCGTCCGGTATCTGGCTTTCCCTATGACGCCGACCGCGACATGTCACGTCCCAATACGGGCCCTGGACAGCCTGGCTATCCAACGTGCCGGGAATGGTGGTCTGCTGCTGATGTCGGTCTGAGGGCGAGGTTGCACGACCAGGTCGACCCAAGGTTCTGGGACAACTTCCGTAGCGTGTTCACCAGCAATGAAGCCCAGGACTACGTGATCCGCCGGATGGTCAGCCCCAGGTCTGGGGCGGCGAACGGAAATCTGGACCAGTCTGTCGTGGGGTATCGTGATCTTGGTGGTGACGGGAACTGGGATTGGATTCTTCAGACCCTCACCAGCGCTGGCGGTGCTGTAGGGGGCGCTACTGCCATGCTGCCGATGGCTGCGGGGATGGACATGGTTAAGCAGTCCCTGCCGATGGTTCAGGCGATCTTGATTATGGCCGTTGTGATCTGCTTACCGTTCATCCTGGTGATCTCGGGATATTCCTACAAGGCGGTAGGTATGGCCACCTTCGGCCTCTTCGCCATCTGGTTCCTGACATTCTGGTGGGAACTGGCCCGATGGATCGATTCCAAGGTAGTCGAACTTCTCTATAGTAGTGATGCGGCCAAGATCAGCTGGCTGGCCGCGGTCAACAACGCATACGACTGGATTGTGCTGCAGTTCGTTCAGGCAATGATGTTCCTGGTGCTACCGGCGCTCTGGATGGGAGTGCTGGGCTGGGCAGGGCTTCGCGTTGGACAAGCTGTTAACGGCGGTATCCAGAACGGAACCAGAGGAAGTCAGTCAGCCGGCGAGAAGGGGGGGAGCCAAGTTCAGTCAAGTGCCACTGGAGGGAAGGTTCGGTAAGAAATGAGAAGGCCGGCAGGTGCTGGCCTTAGAAGTCTTCGTCTTCAATATCCATTCGGTGATTGCCAAAGTAGTAGCCATACCCCGCGTGGCCGTTTCGCCAACCGTCCTGCATGTTCTCGGGGGAAGGCTCTTCGGGGCCACCCTGAGAAGAAGTTGTAGAAGGGGCAGATGCCAGCGCCTTCGCCGCCCCTACAGCAGCCATACCGGTGGCAGCACCAAGGGTCCACAGCAGCCCCTTGGAGCCTGTGTCACGGTTGCCGAACAGTAGGGCAGAGGTGAAGGCAGCAGAGCCCTTCAACAGCCGCTTGGCGGTTTGCCGGGTGTCGTCCTGATTGTTCCCGATGGCCATGGCATCCTCCCATGGTGTTCTCTATGGCGTCCCCAGCGAGCGTAGGTGCAGGGGGTTGCAAAGAGCGTAGCACGGATCTCGCGGGGGGACGAGGAGGGGAGGGGGATGGGCTGACACTATATGTGGTATCCACTCAGCTGGGGCATGCTACCAGATCTTGTGTCACCCCCCCCCTGGCCCACCTACTCCTGGCGGGGTTCTACTGCGTTAACCGCTCGATCCACCGCCTCAGCGTCCACCTCACTGGCCTCAAGACGGCAAACTCCCAGTCTCCGCGAATCTCCTGCAGGTGCTTATCGCGAGCCTTGAGTTCCCTGCGTTGGTCCCGGATCTGTCCCAATGCCTTGGCCAGGAACTGCTCCAGGGGGATCTCCTGGATGTTCTGCTGCCAGCTGTCGACGGTGTTGAGTCCGCTGACCTTCATGGGTCTCGAAATCCCGCTGTCGAACGTAATGCCGAACTGCTCATAGAATGGGTTTCGGCGGCCGGTATTCGTGTTGCCTGGTGACGGCTTACCGCTGAGCAGAGTGCAGATAGGCATGATTTCGGCATCCGGCCACTGTTGAGCCCATGTCACGATCTCGTTCAGAAGATAGGTTCCCAAGCGGTGGCCGGCCAGCCATCCGGGATCGATGACGACAAAGCCTCCAGTATTGATACTGCTGCTGGTCAGCCTCACACACTCGCCCTGGTCGCCGTAGGAGCGTCGGTAACAGGCGCTGAACTCACCACACTCCGTTTGATGGCGGGTGGGCTCACGAGGGATGACCTGGTAGGCGAGCTTGAAAGTGGCACTGTCGAGCGTTCCATCGCACAGCTCCTGCTGTTCTGTCCGCTCGATCAGCAGGTGAACGGGCTCACGGCCCGCCTGACCGACCTCGAGGACCTGGAGGGCAGGTTTTCCCAACACTCCGTTCCGGTTCACTCGCTTCAGGGCAGGGATCATCGTATGACCGTCAGCCCCGCACAGCGTCCTTGAGGGTCTGCCCAGCCTTGAAGGCTGGGGCCGTCGACGCTGGAATCGCGATCTCAGCACCGGTCTGCGGATTACGCCCAGTCCGCCCGGCACGCTGACGGGTCTCGAACGTCCCGAATCCGGGCAGCGTCAACCTCCCCCCTTGCGACAGGGTGTCTGTGACGACAGCGATGAACGCGTTGAGACAGCGGTCGGCCTGGGACTGCGACAGGTCCGCGGTGGCTGCGATCTGCTTTACAAGGTCCTTCTTGTTCATGACGTGGTGCTCTCCATCGATGATGTGGGCTCCTGGGCGTCTGCGCCCGTACCGGTAGGGTACTGAGGCAGGCACTACCGTGGCAATCGCGAGAGCACATCCTGGCTGGCCCGCTGCACCGAGGAAGGTCAAACCCAGAGGGAAAGGGGGAAAGGCTCAAAGGGGTAATGGAATGGGTAGGACAAGGGGAAGGGGCTTACCCGGGAAAAGCAGGGAAGAGTGAGAGGGTAACCCCAAAGGGCTGAAAGGGCCAAAGGGATGCTCCAGCCTCCAACTCCTCTGTTGAATTCGCAGAGTGAGCACTTTCCCCAGGCAATAACTCCTTTCTTTCTTCTTGCCCCGCCACACCAATCCCTTGATAAACATTCTTCCCCATGAGTTTAGTCTTAGCTACCTTCGTCACCGTGTTTTTTGAGCCTGAATGTTTGCAACAACGCTGCAGTGGCTGGCAAGTTTGGCAATGAAGGTTTCTATGCTTGTTTGCGGGCTAACATGCTCATACTGACCTAAATGATGATCTTCGTTTGGTGCTGCTATGACAGCAGTTGCAGTGTACAATCCCTTGACCATTAACCGCTTACACATAACGTCATAGCGATCAAGATATGAGATGCCTAACGTTCTTGGGTAGCTACCATCACTTAATTTCTTGTATGTCACGCCTCTTTCACTCTCGTCGAGCAAAAATCCTTCCATTACTGGGAAGTGCTTCATTTCTATTCTTGGCGTCTTGAGTGTGTTATTGCTTTTTTCTACAAGTATCATGTAGCCTGTGAAGATTGTCGCATCTTCACCAAAAGCACACTCTTCATAAGCTGTCTTGAGATCAATGCTGCTGCCAAGAACCTCTTCTGTCCTATTGTTAAAATTGTTGCCAATTGAGCCAACTTGTGACTTGAATTCTACAGCCACAATCAGCTCGCCTTCATTAATGACGACCACATCCCATGACTTGTGAGGTCTAAAGAAACCTGGTAATTGAGAGGTGTTTCTCCCTGTGTAAGTCTTGGCATTAACAAGGCCGCTTTCCTTAACGACTCTTTCAATTATCTCGACAAATGAGTCGAGAGTTTTACCACCTAGCACACCATTGCCGCCATCTCTAGATGCCCAGAACTTACGCACAGCACCCTTGACAGAGTTATCCAGCCATTCGAATCCCATTATTCAATTACCTATAAGTTGTAATTCGCTCTTGCTTAAACCATATGCGGCTGCTACAGTTTCTCTACCAAGGACGATGTTGTTGTCGCTTCCTGCGGTTATAAGGTTACGTTTAACTTCCGTGCTTAGCTCCGACCACTTAGGAACTCTTATCCTTCTTAAGTGCTGCGCCTGAAAGCGTAGGAAACCGCTAGCGACCTTTGTTGAGTAAGTGTTGATGAACAGTCTTCCTATCCCAGATTCTAGAACAGCTTTTAGTGCTATCAAATCCCATTCTTCAGAGCAAATATAGTAAATTGAGTTGTTTGGGTGGTAGCGGCCTTCATCGTAAATGACGGTTAGCTCTGATTTGATATCTGGTATCATTAGTTTTTCTGAGTACGCACGCTCGGGATAGACTCGATCAATCGTCTTAAACCAGTTTTTGGGTGATAGCTTTGCAACGTGCCTTCTCTCAAGCTGGTGGCGATTACTCTCCAAGTATTTCTTTAGCTTTGGATAAGCAGATAAATTGATGACGCCGCTTTCATCATATGTATTAATAATGCATTTGCCGCTATTAATAAGCTCCCCGGAACGAGTTTCCTTAGAGCTGATCACGGGGATTTTTCTGCTCTGCTCAATGTCTAGATCTTCATTCACGATGAAAACTTTATTGTTTCCTGTTGCAGCGCCAATGTAGACTTTGCAGCCTTCTTCTTCTAATGTTGGAAAGTTTTCTTCAAGCTTTCTTACTAGTTCAATTTCTTCCAGGCTTCCAAGCAGCCATGGATTGCTCCCTTTAACAACATCTGCTCTGACGCTAATCTCTTCTGAATATGGCAGCTTTGATTCCAAGCTTTTCTTGACAGACAATGCCAGGTCGTCGCTAAGAGTAGGTCCGTGCAATACTACTGCCGGCGAGCGCTCTTTCCTTGATATCAAAGTTATGGCAGGATAGGTTAATACCTTGCGCTGGAAAGAGTCCTTACCATAAAGATCAACATACATGTCTAAACTAAAGTTATTACAAATCAACTCTCTTAGCTTTCGGCCATACTGGTTTTTCACCCAGCGATCAGTGCAAATGAATGAAAGTTGACCTCCTTGCTCCAAGAGGGACAAGGATTTTTCATAGAATGCAACGTAAATGTCTGCTCTATCGCTCATCGTTTTAAAGCGACGGCGATAAGCGGAAAGTATTTCTCTGGGGATGTTCTCAACCCTGATATAAGGGGGGTTTCCTATGATGTGGGAAAAGCTGCGTTCTATGTCAGAGAGCAAGTAATCCGCACAAACTATCCAGTGATCAGATAGCAAGGCAGCATCATCTCTTGAGTAGTGCCTTTCAAGAAGTCTTGCAACTTTTCCCTTTGTCTCCTGAACGTTTTCTTCGCTCAGATCATATGCGAGAAGCTTCTCGGTAAGCTGATGTACAGGTGGTGCTTCCCCAAGAGCGTCAATTTCACTTGCCAAGCTCTCTACAATTGCGGCAACAAATTCCCCATGGCCACAGGAGGGTTCTAGCACTGAAACTTCTTTGTTAATTAAATTTCCGCTCAGCCCTATTGTAGAAAGCATGAAGCTCACTACTTCGGGTTTTGTGAAAATTTCCCCTTTGTCACTTTCTGAAGCCAGCCACGTCTCCATGGCTCCTTCAAGTTCTGCATCCTCGAATAAATCAACAAAATCATTCATGGTTCAAATGCTCATGTGGGCAGCTGAGCCGTGGATACCATACGGGTAGCATCCGTAAGACCCGTTCTGAGTGGACAGCATTTGGATAATGACAAGCGCCTTGTCCTTATCCGTCCAGGTGATTTCGAGCCGTCGTCGCGTGTGCTTTTCGCTCATCGGGTTCTGCTCCCCTGCGTTCCCCCCCATCTAGCTGAATATCTTACACGCCCATCACCCTGCATGTCCTCTGCCACTGCAGCAATTTAGCGCACGCTGGCCACGGTCTTCTCCTTCAACCCTTGCTGCTGCCGCCTGGCTGGGCCAGAGTATCCCCAGGAGGTCATTCCAGGGAGGTTATGAAGGATGATCGGCACCGACGTCAAGCTGGCCTGGGCCAGGAGCGCCGAAGGGCGTTTAGTGCATGTGACAGACGTGTCCCGCGGCAAGGCATGCAATTGCACATGCCCAGCCTGTGACCAGCCCCTCATTGCCAAGCCCGGCCACGGCCACCGTCGGCCATACTTCTCGCATGGGGTTGTGGGCGAGTGTAGCCAGGCACCTTCCCTTGCCCAGATCGTTATCAACCTTCTAGCACGACAGACCTTGCAGGATGCTGCTCAGCTACCGACTCTCCACCTTCCTCCTCAGACGTACAATGTGCCGAATATCGACCCTCGGCAGCCAGACATGGTGGAAGTGGCCAAGCCTGCTCAGGAGTTCACTCCTGAGCGTCTTCTGACGGAGGAAGAGACCGGACTCGGTGACTTGGGCCAGAACGTGCTGGTGGTTGAGGGAATCAATGGCTCACGCCTTGCGCTAGTGCTACATGATCAGATGACTCAGCAGGAGGTTGATGCTCTCCGCCATGCCGGCATCCCAACCTTACGCTATGACCTCGAGCTACTGGCACCTCTGGACATTACTTCCCAGCAGATACTCGATGCCCTGGCCAGTCACCGCCACAAGAGCGATGGCAAGTGGCTCTTCAGTCGCCTAGCGGAAGAGAAACTCGCCACATCGCTGGCGGAACTCGAGCAGCGACGAGAGGAAGCTGCCAGGCAAGCCGAAGTACAGGCGGAAGAAAGGCGCATTGCCGCTGAACACGCCGAGCGTGAGCGGCAGAGGTGGGTGAGAGAAGCAAAACTTCAGCATGAGGCGCTATTCAAGGGGCCAACTGCTGCTGGCCACCACCAGCCTGATGTGCGTCCTGGAGGGGGAGGCGGCGAATACCAGAGGGTTCTCGTTGTGCGTCAGGCCGTATACGAACATGCCGCAGGTTGTGTTGAGGATACACTCAATGCGATGGAGGGCCTGCATGGAGGCAAAGCAGCCGCTTTGGCAGAGGCTCAGCAGGGGGCATGGGCCCGACTTCAGGCAAGGCTGCCAATGTCCGATCCAGTGTGGCGAGCTGGAGTCCTCTCAGACGAAGCTCGACATTTAGTCGAGGCTGGTGCCTTAGATGCTCTGAAACGCTGGTGTCGATCTAACTGACTGGTGGCCAGGGAGGAGGTGACGTGGTGCTTGGTTCAGTGATTGCAGGTATGACTCTCGTCCTGGTGGCAGCGATTCTAGCGGCCATCACCCATGCTAGCGGTAGGCAGATGAAGAGGGCGGGGGATTCTCATTGCCGCCTTGCAAGCTCACGGGCCTCCACGTCCAGCAGCGACTCGGGCCCCATTGTGACAACCATCACGCTCACGGACAGCTGCAGCAGCTCTTCCGGAAGCTGCTCGGGTGGAGGTGGTGGAGACGGTGGCTGATGAGCCCCTTTCCTTGAATCACACGCCACTTTTCCTTGGAGATGGCCATGTGCAGCCACTATGAGCCGCCACGCCCGGATTTGTTGATCCAGATGTTCGGCCAGGGCCCTGACCAGGCGGTGCAGGATGATCTCTGGCCAGGCTACACCGGCCCATTCGTGCGACCAGCTCAGCATACGGATCCATATGACGAAGCGGCTCCCACCATCGAGCTCCTGGCAGGCGTGTTCGGGCTGTTGCCGTTCTGGACCAAGGACGCCAGGTTGGCCAAGCGCACCTACAACGCCCGAGCGGAGACCGTGGCCACCAAGCCCTCCTACCGATCGGCATGGCGCAGAGCCCAGCACTGCCTCATCCCCGCCCAGGCTTTCTACGAGCCCGACTGGCGCAGCGGTAAGGCCGTCCCGACTCGGATCTCTCGCGCCGATGGCCAGCCCATGTGCATCGCCGGCCTTTGGGAACGCTGGAACAGCCCAACAGGCGTCATTCACAGCTACACCATGCTGACCATCAATGCCGATGATCACGCTCTGATGCAGCACTACCATCGCCCAGGCAAGGAAAAGCGCATGGTGGTGATCCTGCCCAATGCCCAGTGGCAGGACTGGCTGGAGGCCCCCGACGAGGTCAGTATGGAATTCATGAGGCAGTATCCGGCCGAGAGGCTTGTCACCGAGTCTCGGCCGAGCCATTTAGGTGGGAGCCCCTGACCGAGCATGCGGCGGTAGCCGGTAGCCTAAGTGCCAGGCCCTAACTCTTCTGTATTCGGAGAGTGCAGAGGTACGGGCGATAAAAGGGGCCAGCTGGGGCCCCTTAGCTTCCATGGCGGGTCAGAGCTCCAGCTTCAGCTGTCCTGTGGGAACCAGGATCGGCCAGGCCTTCTTACCGTAATGGCGTGCATGCTGCACCCTTCCGGTCTTCGGGTCTGTCCGAGTGGCTCTAAAGATCAGGGTGTAGCCTTCCGGCACATCGATCTTCGACATCGGTACGTACCTCTGTCTGGTCACAGCTTCCGGACGGAACTGCCGTAAGGAGCGGTTACAATTTTTTTTTGCAACCTCTCTGTACGATGCGCTAGGCTTCGATTGCCACATCAAAGGAAGCGCATTGCCACGGCAGAGCAACAAGGCTGTGGTTCTCATGTTGCTTTTCCCCTAGCCACTTGGTGCTCCAACACCAAGTGGCTTACCTTTTGGCGCATAGGACCTTCCGCCGTATCGTAGCGGAAGAATGGGATACGCCGAAAGTGTTCATGATTTCTTCTTCCGACATTCCTCTCGCAATGTCTGCGGGCATGAGGAATTCTGCGGCGAAGGTATCGGCTTGCCATTCTGAGTCACAATATACCTTATGGCTCGTACCAAGCCGATTTCCCCTGGCCAATCCCTGAATCTCGCTATTGTGCAGTAATATGTGGCCTACCTCATGGGCTAGAGTGAAGCGTGCTCTCGGATCCCCATGATAAATGCCATCATATGTCCGCGGAGTCAGGATGATTTTTCTATCATCCGGTAGTGCGCAAGCATCCTCGTCGGGTAGTAGGAAAGGGTGAGATGGGTCATCGATATGGAAAATCACACCATTCTGATGTAGCGTGACTTCAAGAAACTCGCCCATGTCGATATTACTCTCGCGGATGTCCAGGAATTTCCTGAACCCACCAGCTACCCTCCTGATATTGCTGGTGCTTTGAGGTCTGACTTGAACTCCTCGGCGTCGATAATTTGATCCCGAGCTCATGATTTCTCCTAGTCTAGCAGGTCCTCGAGCTTACGAAGTAGGTCAGCTCGCTTAGTAGAGTCGGCATCAGGTATTCTGCGAGCGAATGCAGCGAGCACCCCTCGCTCATCTATGCTTAGCTGTTCTACGCTGATTGTCCGACGTGACTTGTCAGCTGCGCGAATGATTTCATCATATTGTGTCACTCCCTTTGCCTTGAAGAATTCACAGGTTTTGTCGATTACTTCATCGGTGATAGGCCGCTTGCCCACTTCAATGGCGGACAGGTAGGCGGAAGAGCAGCCGATGAATTCGGCCATATCTTTCAATCGGCAACCAACTTCAAGGCGGAGCTTTCTAACGCATAGCCCGAACGGTGTTAGTTGCATATTACTTCCTCCGATATGCTCACGCTTGTGCTGTGAGCAGGGTGCGTAGTTCGAACCCATATTAAGAGTAGACTATGCTGTGCACGGCGTCAACATTTTTGTGAACTGGTTTCACAGCGCATTCATGATTCCAGACCGATGATGTTGATGCCTGAGAGTGGGTGGATCATTTACTTGGCTCAAAACATATAGGCTCATTAACCTCTCGTGGTTGCCTTGTGAGCCAATGTGACTACCATGGCTCAGATATCTATGCGTATTTGTGCCAGCAGGGATAAGGAGCCGAAAGCATGGAAACGAGAACGGTTACCATCGGAAAGGTTGCAACGACGCTGTGTTGGGTTTACGTCTCGTCAGCCACCAGCCGGAGCCTGAATGCCACGGTGGATGGAATTACCCTGGATCATGGCTGGACGCTCGAATACCTGGACGCCGATGGGGCTGCCGAGGCCCGGGACAATGGTGACAGTGAAGTCAGCAAGGCGGACTGGTACTTCTGTGATGGGGTAGAGCTGCTTGCGGAGGTAAGTTCCCCGACCTGTATTACCCCGCTGACGTCATTGCTCTACGATGAGCATGCCCGCGAGCTGCAGCGCCTCAGGGGGCAATCCCAATGAAAGTGGCACGGGTCTATCAGCGGGTGAGCACCAAGGACCAGGATCTGGCCAGGCAGGCGGCGATCGTGGACAACGCCAGGGCGGCCGGCTACTACATCGCAGGGATTTACCGAGAAACGGCGTCCGGCGCCCGTGCTGATCGAGTGGAATTGCTGCGGATGATCGACGATCTGCAGCCAGGTGAAGTGGTGATCGCCGAGAAGATGGATCGAATTAGTCGACTGGAGCTTGAGGACGCGGAGAAGCTGGTCGAGGCGATCCAGGAGAAGGGCGCCAAGTTGGCTGTACCAGGTATTGTCGATCTTTCGGACCTGGTTGAGGACGCCACGGGGGTGGCCCGAATCGTCCTCAAGGCCGTCCAGGACATGCTCCTACGTGTGGCTCTACAGACCGCCCGAGATGACTACGAGGATCGGCGAGAACGGCAGCGGCAAGGCATCGAGCTCGCCAAGGCCGCCGGGCGCTTCACAGGCCGCCGGCCGGACCAACGGCTGCATTCACGAATCGTCGCCCTGCGCGCTGCCGGTGAGTCTATTGCGGACACAGCCCACCTTGCGGGGTGCAGCACCGCAACTGTCAAACGGGTATGGTCGCAGCACAAGGCGGAGCTGGAGAAACGCAGCACGATCGAGCTAGTTGGCCAAGCCCGATAATAGGAGCTCAGCCCGACCGCGCCTTCGGCAGTTCATCCCACCGCGTCGTCCAGCGGTTCGACCGTCGAGCGCAGCGCAATTGCCAGGCCGATCCCGGGCTCGGTCGCCCGAGTGTGACGGTATCGCGCCCCATGCGCTTGTTGAGCTCGTCCAGGGTGGCCATCAGACGCTCGCCACGACGGCGGTCGGCATCGCTCTGCGGGGTATCCAGCAGGGACAGTTGCTGCCGATCGGCATCGATCAGATCCAGCAGCATGACGCCGGCCTTGGCATAGAGATAGTGCGGTCGGTAGATCGCCTGTAGGGCGCGCTCGGCCGCATGCAGGATGTCCCGGGAGTCGGCAGTGGGCCGGGCGAGCTCGACGACGGCACTGCGGGAATACTGGGGCAGATCCTGGCGGAAGCGGTTGGTCTGGATGAACACACAGACGGCGCGGCATAGACCGCGCTGGGCCCGTAGTTTTTCCGCCGAACGCTGGCCATGCTGACGCACCGCCTGCCTGACTTCGCCCAGGTCGGCGGTGAGCCGGCCGAAGCTCCTCGAGGTCATGATTCTCTGCCGCGGTTCAGTCATGTCGTTCAGTTCGATGCTGGGCAGCCCCTGGAGCTCGAGGCAAGTTCGCTCCAGGGTCACAGAAAACCCACGCCGTAGGCGCTTAGGCTCGGCGCTGGCCAGATCCCAGGCGGTCTTCATCCCTAGAGCGGCAAGGCGCTCGACGAGACGCCGACCTACGCCCCACACATCGCCGAGGTCCGTCTGCTGTAGCAGTGCTCGGTGCTCGGCGGTGCCGGCTCTCAACACGCAGACCCCGCGATACGCCTTGATCCGTTTGGCGGCGTGGTTGCTCAATTTGGCAAGTGTGCGAGTGGGGGCAATGCCCACGCAGACCGGGATGCCGGTCCACTGGTGCACCTTGTGATAGAGATCCCTGGCGTGCTCTAGGAGCTGCTCGTAGGTGAAGCCGTCACAGCGGATGAACATTTCGTCAATCGAATAGGGCTCGGCTCCGGCTGTGAGCTCCTCGAGGACAGCCTGGACCCTGGAGCTCATGTCCGCATAAAGCTCGTAGTTGGAAGACAGCAGCACCACACCGTGACGCTGTACTAGGTCGCGGATCTCGAATGCCGGCGTGCCCATGGTGACCCCCAGGGCTTTCAATTCCGACGATCTTGCGACGACGCACCCGTCGTTGTTGCTCAAGACCCCCACGGGACGGCCTTCGAGCGAGGGCATCCAGACCCTTTCACACGACACATAGAAGTTGTTGCCGTCGACTAGGCCGTACATCACGCCTCCAGTCGGCGAACAATGCCGGTGACCACACCACGAACCTGGCATTCGGTACCCTCCAGCGAGACCGCAGGGTAATGAGGGTGGGCGGAGGTCAGGAAGTAGCGATGGCCACGCTTCTCGTAGCGCTTGATCACGATCTCACCATCAAGCACGGCCACTACGATCTGCCCGGGGCGTGCGGTGACCGACCGGTCGACGACGAGCAGGTCACCATCGAAGATCCCCACGCCCCTCATGCTATCCCCCACGACATCGAGGAAGAAGGTCGCTGACGGGCGGCGTATTAGGTGCTCGTTCAGGTCCAGGGTCTCGCCCTCGTAGTCCTGCGCGGGGCTAGGGAACCCAGAAATGCCAGCTTGGCCACCAGTCTGGGGGTGGGGCAGGGGGAGCGGTGTGGGGGCAGGATGAGCGGAGGTCAGTGTAGGAAGCAGCATGGTGATGCCTCTGTATCAATGATCTGTGTATATATACAGTATATAGCGATAAGAGACGGGCCAGGCAAGGCCGGCAGGGTATGGCGTCGCAGTCCGGGCATCCTTGACACCTTGCCGGCCTTCGCTAGCATGGAGGGTGCAAGCGCTGTCGATGACAGCCCGGTGGTCTCGACCGGCTCCAACTGGGACGCCCACCCAAGCCTGCTTCGCCTCTTGTGAGCAGGCGCCGCACAGCGGTCAGAGGCATGATTTGCCACCACCCATCAGGGGAGCCTCTCCCCGATGGGTGTGTCTCCCCCTTAACCAAGGAGGAGATTTCATGATGAAATTGGGCATAGCCCTCTACGACGCATTGATGTCTGTAGATGTGTCTGCAGAGAAAGCCGGTAAGGTTGTCGATGCAATGGAGGAAGAGATGCAGAGTCAGCTTGCTACCAAGCAGGATCTGAACCTGCTCAAGCAAGACCTGATAGTGCTGGAGCAGAAGATGACCAGCACGTTGTATCGTGCCCTTCTGATTCAAACGATGGCAATGGCGGGCTTGATGTTCGCTATCGTTAGAATCCTTTAAATCCTCGGCCACCCGGCCACCTCAACCCACCATGGGAAGCACCTTCCCATGTGGGGATTGGTGTTTCCCATGGATTCGTTCGTCTAATCCTTAAGGAGAAACACCATGACTACTCATACTCAAAACGCTTCCAACAGCTTCTTCGATCTGCACATCTCTGGCCTGGGTTACCTCAACCGAATCAGGGAAGTGAACCCGAAGCGCGGTGACGCCTTCTGGGCGTGCGACATCGCGGCCCTAAATGGGCCCGCCGATGACGTCAGCTACACCCGCTTCGACTGCCGTGTCAGCGGTCGCGAAGCAGAGAAGCTCGTAAAGCGCTGCCAGCAGGCAGTAGACATGAAACGTAAAGTCCTGATTGGCTTTAAGCTCGGCGACCTCTGGACGGATACCTTCACCTACTCTAAGGGGGAGAAAGCCGGCCAGACAGGTGTCAGCCTGAAGGCGCGTCTGCTGTTCATCTCCTGGATCAAGATCGACGGCGAGATGGTGTATCAAGCTCCCAGTCGAGATGATCAGGCCGCTTCCCAACCTCAGGGTGAGCAGCCGCAAGGGCATGAGCCTATTCCTGAGGGCCAGGCTCCCAACGGCTACGCCGTGGCGCACTCTGGAGGTGCCGCTGGGTCTTTCGACTCTCCGGCAATGCCCTGATCCATTCCACTATGAACCCTGCCCAGCCGGGGAGAACCTCTCCCCACTGGGGAGGGGCTCTCTCTGGGTGATCTGAATCCAGGAGAGATCGAAGTGAACTATCTAACCCATAGCGACAAGTGCTTCCTTCAACAGCTCAATCTCGCCAACAAGAAGCAAGCGGCGATGGTGCTGGATGAAATGTTCGGTACCCAATTCAGTGCCACTGTCGGTGTTCGAGCCATCATTTATGGCTCGGAGTCATGTGATATGCACGACCATGCACCTGGCTTTGCATACTTCACTCGTGATGCTGAGCGTCTTGTGGTATTCCTGAAATACATCGAGATGCCCGAGCTGCGAGAGATTGCAATGGCTGAATTTCATGGGTATAGGGAAAAATGCCCATCCGATGGTCAATATGATGGGATGTTTTTTCCGCATGGCATCCGCATCCTGAATGCTCATAACGAGGTTGTTGATCTCTACAAGAACGGTCGATGGGCCGTCGACGGTGATGACCTCATCCCACACAGTAAGTGGGACATTGTCGAGTCTGAGATCAAGCGTCTCCGCTCTGAGGCCTCAGTAGAAGCCGGCTGGGACAACTTCGAGACGGCTCGTGGCATGCGTCAGCACGCCCGACGTCTCGAGGAACGGCTCAGCCTTTCACGCTTCCGAGCGTCTTCAAAAGCCCAGCAGTGCAAGAGCAATAGTTAGGGCTCCGGCTAGCTTGCCTGCCAGCCGGGGCAGACTACTTCAACCCTCGTGGGAAGCAAGCCTTCCCGCGGGGAGGCTTGTCTCCCGTGTCATCCATGACTAGGAGAAAGCCTATGGAAAAAGACCAGAAAAACAATGGAATGAAGGACGTGCTGTTGCGTGCTACACTGGATGTAGTTGATCGATCAGCTACCACGATGGCGGCTGCTTGCCTGGTGGCGGCTCTGCTCGGTACTGTCATCCAACCCGAGAAGGTGACGACTGCCTACGTTGGCGCCGTAATCTTCTTCTTGGTGGCCTGTGCTGCCAGTGCCCTTAAAGCCATGATGGAGATTGAGAAGGAGGATTCATGAGCGATCTGGCGCAGTTCCTGGTTGGCGTGTCCCCTATCCTCATTATCATGCTGGGTACTCTGGGCGTTGCTGGATACACACTCTGGCAGCGGAGAAAGCGGCACAATCACTAGCCACTAGCCATTCACTCAACGTCTGAACGCCCCTTTGGGGCGTTTTTCATGCGGTCTTGCAGTCTGGCTGACGTCATCGCAATCAGATCCTGTAAGGCCATCATAACCCCAATGGGAACCCCCTTCCCATGGGGAGTGGTGTTTCCCATGAATTCGTATGACCAGGAGAAGCACCATGAAGACTCAACGCACCTTTTATACAGAAAGGGATCGCTACCATTACGACTTCGGCGAGTGCAGCCGAGAGAAGGGATGGAAGCAGTACGATACCGATCAGGATGCTTGGTACTTCGGCGTCTGGGTTCACCCAGAGCTACTTGAGATCGTCACCTACGCAGAAGGTGATGAAATACGGCAGATCTGTGAAAGCAAAGAAGAGCTCAAGGCTGAGCTTGAGCGAATGGCAGGATGCTATGGCAATCCGCCACCGTCGTTCACTTCTATTAACCAGGATGGCTCGGTGACGCAATACTACGATGAGCGACCGACCATCTAACAGCATGCTTACCACTAGCCCCGTCCTGTACGGGGCTTTTTTCTGACTGGAACAGCAGCTTGACACGACAACCCACTCGGCTAGCATGGAGGTTGCAAGTGCTGTCGATGACAGCCCGGTGGTCTCGGCCGGCTCCAACTGAGACGCCCACCCAAGCCTGCTTCGCATCCTGTGAGCGGGCGCCGCCTCTGGCGGTTGGATGCCACCTCCAACTCGGCCTTAAGGCCATCTACCTCCCATGGGAAGCACCTTCCCATGTGGGGAGTGGTGTTTCCCGTGGATTCGTTTGTCTAATCCGCAAGGAGAAACACCATGAAATCCTACGATATGTCGTTTCTGGCCCGCGACCACGGCTTTGGGGGCAAGATCCGCCTCAGCGAGCAGGTCATGAACGACTGCATGTTTGTCGCAGAGCGCGTGGTCTCGGAACATGGGGTCACGCCCATCGAACGCTTCCACCTGCTGCTGCAGAGCCTGGCCGGCCAGCTGTCCGGGTACCCGGCAGGGACTCAGGCAGTGCGGCTGACGCATCATCGCATCCCGCCCAGCGGGAACCCTAATCAGCCTCTGGCTCTCGAGCTCGAGGCCTTCGTCGTGGAAAACGACCGTCAGCACGGTGACTACCTGTTGGTTGCTCGCCATGACGAGCTGAATCACGCGCTGCTGGCCGCGGCGTAACCCTTCCTCATCACCCACCCCGACCGGGACATCGCTCCCGGAGGGGGCGGTCTCGGTCATGTCCGGAGG
>ERZ1032852.141-NODE-141-length-20757-cov-14.562989_pt1 | contig 20757 bp, 20 predicted proteins | sample MGYA00516689_ERZ1032852 | MGnify/ENA primary metagenome ERZ1032852 (study PRJEB33719, sample SAMN04262499) | wastewater metagenome | biome: rural village; feature: composting latrine chamber; material: composting feces with ash | place: El Salvador | collected...
GTTGTCCACGAACAGAACGCTAAGCCTGGCTGGGCGAACAAGCTGGGGGCGAAGAACGCTGCAGCGGTCGGCCTGACGTTCCGGGACACAGAACTGTACGCAAAGCAGGGTTTCACCGAGGTAACCGGCATGCCCCTGCGCAGGTCCATTGTCCAGCTAGGGAAGGAACGCGAAACAGGGGAGGGTGCCAGGGAAGCGCGAGTTCGCGCCGCGCAGGCCTTTGGGTTGGACCCGGACCTTCCGACACTGTTGATCACCGGTGGGTCTCAGGGAGCTGCGAAACTCAACTCCACCTTCGCTTCTGCTGCAGCGGACTTCCCGGCAGGCGTCCAGGTCCTCCACGTCGCGGGAGCAGGGAAGGCTAAGGAGGTGCTTGCGGAAATTGGTGAGGATCCTGTCGTTCCTTGGGTTGTGAAGGAATACCTGGAGGAGATGGACCGGGCGTTTGCGTTAGCTGACCTTGTGGTCTCCCGCGCGGGTGCGGGCGCGGTGTCCGAACTCATGTTCCTGGGAATCCCTTCGGTCTACGTCCCCTTCCCAATTGGTAACGGTGAGCAGGCACTGAACGCGCGTGACCAAGTGGAGGCTGGGGGAGCCCTGCTTGTCGATGATGAGGACTTGGATGCAGGGGTAGTATCGGACGTTGTAATTCCCCTTCTGCTTGACCCTGAAGCACTAAGCGAAATGGCGAAACGTTCGCGCGCTGTGTCGCCCGGCGATGGGGCTAAGAACCTGGTTCGACTGATTGAGGTCGCTACATGAGCAAAGAACGTTCCGAAGAGCCCCGTGATTCTCAGCTGGATCCCAGCTACCACATGATTGGGATCGGGGGGCACGGGATGAGCGTGGTGTCTGAACTTCTCATGGAAGGCGGAGCCCGCGTTAGTGGCTCTGACCGCGATGACACGCCCACTCTCGCGATTCTGCAGGATCTTGGGATCGACGCTTACTCTCCTCACGGGGCGAAAGACTTCGACCCGCAGGCGACGGTCGTCTTGTCGAGCGCAATCCGCCCGAACAACGTCGAACTGGTTCTTGCCAGGGAGCGCGGTCAGAAGGTCATCCACCGCAGCGAAGCGTTGAGACTTGCTGCAGGCTCCCAGAAGTTCGTCGCTGTTGCCGGCACGCACGGCAAAACGACCTCCTCAGCAATGATTGCAGTGGGGCTCCTGGAGGCTGGCAAGAACCCCTCCTTCGCGATCGGCTCTTCGATTACGGGAGTTGGGACAGGGGCTAGGAGCGGCGCAGAGATTTTCGTGGCGGAAGCTGACGAATCTGACCGCTCCTTCCTCAACTATTCGCCAACCATCGAGCTGATCACGAACATAGAGCCCGACCACCTGGACAGCTTCGGTTCGGATGAGGCCTTCTTTGACGTGTTTCGCGAGTTTGCGGAGAGGATCCAGAGCGGGGGAACCCTGATCTGTTTCGCGGAGGACGCTGGAAGCGCGGACCTTGCGCGCAAAATGGAATCCCGAAGCGATATCGCGATCCTTACTTACGGGCGGCCCGGCCGTAGCCTGATCGGTCCGGACGTAGCGATCACTGAGCAAAAGCTGACCCCATTGGGCATAGAGGGCACTCTGGAACACCGCGGGGTTTCTTATCCTCTAAAGCTTAAGGTAAGCGGAGAACACAACCTGCTGAACGCCGCGGGCGCGTGGTGCACGCTGGTCCAGCTGGGCATTCCACCGGAGCAGGCGGCGAGCGGGCTCGGCGCCTTTGCGGGCACCGAACGCCGCTTTGACCTCATCGGCACTGTGGATGGGCGCACACTTATAGATGACTTTGCGCACCACCCGACCGAGGTGGAAAGTGCCTTGCAGCAAGCTCGCTTGGTAGCGGATGGCAATCGTGTGGTCGTTGTTTTCCAGCCGCACTTGTTTTCGCGCACCGACTTCTTCAAGCAAGAGTTCGCGGACGCGCTCGCGCTCGCTGACATCGCGGTTGTTGCCGACATTGATGGAGCACGCGAAGACCCCATAGAAGGCATCACTTCAGACCTGATTCTGGACTTGGTCCCCGAGGGGGCGACCTTCATTCCAGGGGGACCAGCGGAGCAAGCCGCACGCATCGGCGCGGATCTTACGGAGGCCGGCGACCTGTGTGTCCTGATGGGCTGCGGCAACATCTACCTCCAAGAACCAACTGTGCTGGAGCGGTGGAGGTCGACTCCGCTGAGTGGTTCGGGAAAGGAATAGCTTGGCTCAGCCTGGCACTTCCGCGGTGTCCAGCTTGGAGGCTAGGCGCGCTGAGAAAAAGAAGGCTCGCCTCCGACTGCGCGTGCTGCGCCTGCTGGCACTGACGGGTGGAATCGCTGTCCTAGCCTTCGCTTTCTGGCTGTTTTTCACCTCCTCGGTCTTCTCGTTTTCCCGAGAAGATCTCACGATTGAGGGCGCCCAGTCAGGAGCCGTGGACGAACGCATCGTTGCAGACGTCAACGAAGAGGTAGCGCCTTTGGAAGGGACTCCGCTGCTCCGTATCTCGCCGCGGGAGATCGAACAGAGCTTGGCTCAGAGCGTGCTCATTTCGGAAGCGAGCGTTTCGCGTAGCTGGCCCTCTGGTCTTCGGGTAACCGTCTGGCCCAGGGAGGCAGCTCTGGCGCAGATTAGAGAGCAAGGATACGACCTAGTAGGTGCTGACGGAGTTGTTGTTGGAAGCGCCGAAGACCTCCCGGACGGAATCCCAGCTGTCTCCTTGTCCGCACTTGGTGAGCAAGGGGCAGAGACTCAGGCAGGCGCTGCCCTTCGGGTCTGGCAGGCCCTTTCGCCCGAAGCAAAAGATGTGGTGAGCAGGATTGACGTCTCCGGCTCCCAGATATTCCTGGACCTGACCTCGGGAGCTCGGGTCGTTTGGGGAGACTCCAGTGACAGCCAGGTTAAGGCTCAGGTGCTGGATGTTCTTTTGGCGAACGTGGACGTGGGTTCCTACGATGTTTCGGATCCGAGCCGACCTTCAACCAGGTAGCGCGCAGTCTCGCGACTCGCCGAGCCAGCTGGCGGCCACGCGGGAGAAACCCAATACCCTCTAGTCGCTAACCAAGGCAGCAAATAGAACCCTCTACCTGAGGTTAAGGGTTGACAATCCTGGGGGGACCAGTGGCAGCACCGCAGAACCATTTGGCCGTCATCAAAGTCGTCGGCGTCGGAGGCGGAGGCGTGAACGCCGTCAACCGCATGATCGAATCCGGCCTGAAGGGCGTCGAGTTCATCGCGGTGAACACTGACGCGCAGGCGCTCTTGATGTCTGACGCTGAGACAAAGCTAGATATCGGCCGTGAAATCACCCAGGGCCTGGGAGCGGGTGCCGATCCCGCCGTGGGACGGAAGGCAGCCGAGGACCACGAGCAGGAGATTGCTGAGGCTATCGAGGGTGCGGACATGGTGTTCGTCACCGCTGGCGAAGGTGGTGGCACCGGGACCGGGGGTGCGCCGGTTGTTGCCAGAGTTGCCCGGAGTGCGGGTGCGCTGACCGTTGGTGTCGTGACCCGCCCGTTCGCGTTCGAAGGCCAGCGCAGAGCATCCCAGGCTGAATCCGGGATCGAAGCCTTGCGGGAAGAAGTTGACACGCTAATCGTGATCCCGAATGAGCGTCTGCTGGAGATCACCGACCAAAACCTCTCCATTTTGGACGCCTTCTTGGCGGCGGATGAGGTCTTGCTGTCGGGCGTCCAAGGAATCACGGAACTCATCACCATCCCGGGCCTAATCAACGTCGACTTCAACGACGTCCGCTCCGTGATGAAGGATGCGGGCTCAGCCCTGATGGGTATCGGGTCTGCTACTGGCGAGGACCGCGCGCTTCGCGCCGTCGAAACTGCAGTGTCGTCGCCGCTGCTGGAAACCTCGATCGAGGGCGCCCATGGCGTCCTGATCTTCTTCCAGGGTGGCCCGGACATGGGGATCCGCGAGTTCTCCGAAGCTGCCAACCTGGTCCGCCACGCTGCGCACCCTGAGGCCAACGTGATCGTCGGTGCAGTGATTGACGACGCGCTTGGAGACGAGATGCGCGTCACCGTCATCGGCGCTGGCTTTGACCCCCAGGTTCAGCCGCGTCCGGTGCCTTCCGAGCCCGCGCCCGCGGCTGAACCTGGGCCGATCGTTGCCCCTAGCGCAACTCCGCCACCCAAGACCGAGTTTGTCGAGGAATGGGTGCCCGCGCAGCGACCCACGCCCCTGCATCGAGCCGCTCCAGAGGTCCCCACGCGAACGGGTGCGTTTAGGGCGATAGAGCTAGAAGAAACACAAAAGGAGTCGGCGCGGGCAGAAGAGCCGCCCAGCTTCGAACCTCCGCGAATCTTCGAAGACGACCAGGACAGCCTGGACATTCCGGATTTCCTGCGCTGAGAGTCCAACATGCCGGCCCGGCTCAGCGGTTTCGGTCCGGCTCCGGACTACCTTTGGATTGGCGAAGCACGAAAAGCATAGGAGCTGAGAGATGGCGCAACGGTTCAACCGGGCACTTGAAATGATGGGCTGGCGCGTCCCCGCTGATGAGCAAGACTATGACGAACCTGAGGTTGTAGAGCACGAAGAGATTCGTGAGGTGACTTTGGAGTCCTTGCCAGGGGGCCAGGATTTCAAGGCGGTTGCTCCTCCTCGGGAGAAGCCCTCCTTCAGTTCCTCTCTGCACCGGATAGTGACACTGCATCCGGAAAGCTACTCGAACGCACGCGAGATCGGAGAGGCTTTCCGCTCGGGAGTTCCGGTGATCGTCAACCTGTCGGACTTACCCGATGCTGAAGCTAGGAGAGTTGTCGACTTTGCCGCGGGTTTGGTGTTTGGGCTCAGGGGCACAATCGAGCGCGTGACTTCACGGGTGTTCCTACTCTCGCCTGCCTCGGTCCAAGTGCAGACAAGCAGTCGACCAACTACGGGTTCCTTCTAGTTCGCTGCCTCCTTTAGGCTGAAGCAGATAGGTGCGGAGGCCCGTTTGTTCTTGTATGTCTTTGGTTCGATCCTGCAGTGGGTAGCCACTGCGTACACGGTTATCCTTCTTGTCCGGGTAGCCTTCGACTGGATTCGGGTTCTGGCACCTCGCTGGGTTCCGCCCGGTCCCGTTCTTTGGCTAGCGGACTGGGTGTATAAGCTCACCGACCCACCAATCATCTTCCTTAGAAAGTACATCCCACCGCTCCGGCTTGGGAATGTCGCACTTGATGTCGGCTTCGTTGTTCTTTTTGTTGGCGTGGCGATGATCGCGCGATTGGGTCAAGTGCTGGTTTGGCACGCGGGTTAGGGATCCAAGGGACGGCCTTTTCGGACGAACTTTGTGACACTTGTGGCTAAAGTTGTCCTAGTCCAGTACGGACTGCGATATGATCGATGCGGCTGGACCCACAAGAGTTACGGGAAACAACTGTCCTAGCGTTAGGCGCGGCCGGCTGCCGCACCTTCGAACCGAGAGATTAAAGTAGAGGTGACCACCATGGCGCTGCTTACCGCAGACGACGTGCTGAACAAGAAGTTTCAGGCCGTTAAGTTCCGCGAGGGTTACGACCAGATTGAGGTCGACGAGTTCTTGGATGAGGTCGTAGCCACGATCTACAACCTGACGGTAGAAAACGGTGAACTCAGAGAACAGCTTGCAGCGGCGCAGGCTCAGGTTGAGGCCCTTTCTGCTGGTGAAGCACCGGCTGCGGTCGTCCAGGTCGACACAGTCGTTGAAGAGGCACCGATTCCGGAGCCAATCGAGCCGGTTGTCCAGGTTGAAGAACCCGCGCCAGAACCGACTCTCCCGGCTGACGATGGGCCGGCTGCAGCCAGCTCCATGTTGGTTCTCGCGCAGCGACTGCACGATGAATACGTTGCTGACGGACAGGCTGAAGCCGAGCGCATTGTCAGCGAGGCCCAGGCTGAAAGTGAAAGCATTGTTGGCAGCGCCAACGCGAAGCGTGATGAGATCCTTGCCCAGCTCGCGGATGAGCAGAAGGGGTTGGAGGAGTCCATCAACCACCTGCGCGAGTTCGAATCTGACTACAGGAAGGCAATCTCCGAATACCTGGAGGACCTGCTTGGTCAGATGAAGGCTGGCTCTGTCGAATAGGTCTCAAACTGAACGCTCCGCACGGCTTTTGCCGGCGGAGCGTTCTGTTTTGCTTTCCAAGCTAGGCTGGGCCGGCAAGCTTCGCTGACACTCCGGAGGGCTCATGGAACTTGTTGATGACTCAGTAGGGGCGCGCTCCTGGGCTAAGTCCCACCGCCCCCAACTCACCGTCGCAGTGGTCGCTGTGGTCGCGTTAGCTCTGGATCTTCTGACTAAGTGGTGGGCTCTTCGGAGCCTTTCCCAAGAAGAAGTGAGCCCTTTGATCGGCGACCTTATCGGCTTGCAACTAGTTTTCAACCCGGGAGCCGCGTTCTCGATGGGTGAGGGCTTCACCTGGGTTTTCACCATTTTGACGATCGTGGTAATCGGCGGTCTCATCTGGTTCTCTACCCGGCTGCAACACCTGGTCCCAGCGGTCATTGTTGGCTTGCTGCTAGGTGGGGCGCTTGGAAACCTGTGGGACAGGCTCACCCAGCCACCAGGGTTCGGCCGCGGCCACGTTGTTGACTTCATCAGATACGGCGACTGGTTCGTCGGCAACGTCGCCGACATCTGGATTGTGGTTGCTGCTGTAGCTCTGGTCATCTGGGCTCTCACTCGCCCCGAACCCGCGAAAACTGTCGCCGACCAAGTTGGGGTAGGTGAGGCTGATGGGTGAGTCTCGTTTGATGCCGGTACCAGACGCCCTGGTGGGGGAGCGGGCCGACGTCGCGATCTCGCGCCTTCTAGGCGTTTCCCGGTCCGCGGCTGCCTCGATGCTGGAGCGCGGTGACGTTCTTCATGACGGCGCACCCGCAGCCAAGGCGGACCGTTTTCGCAGCGACGCTTTACTTGAGATCAACCTGGAGGTACCTAGAACAAAACCCGAACCTATCGCCTCCCTCGACGTTTTGTACGAGGACCAGGAACTGATCGTGATCAACAAGCCGGTTGGTGTTGCAGCGCATAGTGGTCCCGGTTGGACAGGGCCAACGGTGATCGGTTCCCTGGAGGACGCCGGGGTACGGATATCCACGTCGGGCCCGCCTGAGCGAAAAGGAATCGTTCAACGCCTTGACGTTGGCACCACGGGGGCAATGATGGTCGCCAAATCCGAAGCCGCCTATTCAAAACTGAAGCATGCTTTCCGTGAGCGTCAGGTGGGAAAGACGTATCACGCGCTGGTGGAGGGCCACCCAGACCCGCCAAGGGGGACCATCGACGCTCCCATTGGCCGCCACCCCTCACGCTCCTGGCGGATGGCTGTCATGGAGGGCGGGAAGCACGCAATCACGCACTACGACACGGTGGAGCTGCTGCCCGGCGCAGCACTCCTTGAGATAGGGCTTGAAACAGGCCGCACTCACCAGATCAGAGTCCACATGTCGAGCCTCGGCCACCCTTGCGTCGGCGACACGTTCTACGGTGCGGATCCCACAAAAGGTGAAAAGCTGGGGCTTTCACGGCAGTGGCTCCACGCGCACTCAGTTGAGTTTCGGCACCCGATCAGCGGAGAGCTTCTGCGCGTTGACGCGCCTTACCCCGCGGACCTCCTTGCCGCCTTGGAATCGCTGCGTGGGAACTGAACCCCGCTTCGCGGCTGTAAGTTCACCAGAGGCGCGCCTAGCCGCAATGTCTGTGCGGTGGGATGTCTTCGTTTTAGAGCAAGCCGTCCCGATTGTGCTGGAGGTTGACGCCCGCGACTTCTTGGGCTCAACCATCCACATTGTCGCTAGCTCCGGAGGTGAAGTGGTTGGGGCAGCAAGAGTTTTGGTTCCCAGTGACGGGACCGTCCATGAGTACCACGTTGGCCGCGTCGCTGTCCGAAAAGAACTGCGCGGGCTGGGGTTTGGGAAATCCTTGATGAGACAGTGCGAGGAGGAGGCGAGGGTGCGGGTGCCGTCCGGACAGCCCCTTAGGCTCGTCTTGGACGCGCAGGTGCAGGCGGAATCCTTTTACCGGTCGCTGGGATACGCCCCGACCTCTAGGCCTCGCTTCTTTGACGCAGGTATTTTGCACCAGGAAATGGCCAAGGAGACCACCGGCTCCGGTCCGGATGTGTCGGACTGAGTTAGTAGGGTAGCGGTCATGGCCACCAAAAAAGTCGACTTCGCTCACCTGCACAATCACACCGAGTATTCGATGCTGGATGGCGCGGCAAAGATCAAACCGATGGTTGCGGAGGCCGCGCGACTTGGCCAGCCCGCGTTAGGGATAACCGACCACGGTTACCTTTTCGGGGCCTACGAGTTCTACAGGGAGGCAACCGCCGCTGGCATAAAACCTGTGATTGGGTTGGAAGCGTACGTCACCCCCGGCACTTCCAGGCATGACCGCACCCGCGTGCAGTGGGGAGAGCCCTGGCAGCGTGAAGACGACGTGTCGGCGCGGGGCGCATACACTCACCTCACTTTTCTTGCCTACTCCACGCAGGGGGTGCACAACCTCTTCCGAATGGGCTCTGAAGCGTCTCTGACAGGCCAGTTCGGGAAGTGGCCTCGGGTTGACCGGGAGCTGATGGAGCGATACCACGAAGGCCTCATTGTCCTTTCCGGGTGCCCTTCCAGCGCCGTACAGGTCCGGTTGCGCCTGGGCCAGTGGGACGAAGCCGTGCGGGAAGCAAGCGAACTGCGGGACATTTTCGGTGAAGAGAACTTCTACGTGGAACTCATGGACCACGGCGTTGCGATTGAGAAGAAAACTCGCCACCTGCTCCCTAAGCTCGCTAAACACCTTGATGCCCCGATGGTGATCACCAACGACTCCCACTACGTGCGGGAAGAAGACGCTCGGACGCAGGAAGCGATGCTGGCGCTCCAATCTCGTACGACGCTCCTGGACGAACCCATTGAGCGCGGCGGCCCCCGGTTCGCTTTTGAGGGAAGCGGCTACTACTTGCGAACTGGTGAAGACATGGTCCGTGCGTGGCCTGACTTCCCAGAAGCTGCAGCCGCAACCCTTGAGATCGCCGACCGCAGTGAAGTCACATTCAAGACTGCGGCAGACGGCGCGAACTTCATGCCTAGGTTCCCCGTGCCTGAAGGTGAAGACGAAACGTCCTGGTTCATCAAGGAGGTCCGCAGGGGGCTCACGAACAGGTTCGGCGAAAACGTGCCGACCACGGTGTTGGACAGGGCGGAGTTTGAGCAAGAAGTCATCTTGAAAATGGGATTCCCCGGCTACTTCCTAGTGGTTGCGGACTTTATCAACTGGGCGAAAAGCCAGGGAATCCGGGTCGGTCCCGGGCGCGGGTCAGGCGCAGGTTCAATGGTTGCGTACGCGATGGGCATCACCGAGCTGGACCCCATCAAGCACAACCTGCTGTTCGAACGGTTCCTGAACCCGGAACGCGTTTCGATGCCGGACTTCGACGTGGACTTTGACGAACGTCGCCGTGATGAGGTGATTGAGTACGTTCGGCGTAAGTACGGGGATGACCGCGTCGCCCAGGTGGTGACTTACGGGAAGATCATGGCAAAAGCAGCGCTTCGGGATTCCACCAGGGTGCTAGGGCGGGAACCGCGGGTTGCTGACGAACTCTCAAAATCCCTGCCTCCTGACGTCATGGGGAAGCCAATGCAGCTTTCCGGTGTTTTTGACAAGTCGCACAAGCGCTACGCAGAAGCAGCAGAGTTCCGCAAGCTCTACGACGAACGCCAAGACATTCATGACATCTTCGACTTGGCGACCCGTCTTGAAGGGCTGACGCGCCAGTGGGGGGTTCACGCGTGCGCAGTCATCATGTCTAGCGAGAAGCTGACCGACATCATCCCTTTGATGAAGCGCCCGCAGGACGGCGCTATCATCACACAGTTTGACTACCCCTCTTGCGAAGAGCTTGGGCTCCTAAAGATGGACTTTTTGGGTCTTCGGAACCTCACTGTTATCTCTGATGCTCTAGAGAACATTGCACTTGCTGGCGGCACGCCGCCTGACATTGAGTCTGTGCCACTCGATGACGAAGCCACGTTCGGTCTGCTTGCCTCCGGTGAGACCCTGGGCGTCTTCCAGATGGAAGGCTCCGGCATGCGCGAACTATTGAAGCTGATGCGCCCCGACCAGTTCGAACACATTTCTGCGGTTTCGGCGCTCTACCGCCCAGGGCCAATGGGCGCCGGTTCCCACACCAACTACGCACTGCGGAAGACTGGACGCCAAAAGATCACCGGGATCCACCCGGAGCTGGAAGAGCCCTTGGCGGAGATTCTGGATGCCACCTACGGACTCATCGTCTACCAAGAACAAGTGATGCAGATCGCCCAGAAGGTCGCCGGCTACTCGCTGGGACAGGCAGACATTCTGCGTCGTGCTATGGGGAAAAAGAAGAAAGAGATCCTGGACAAGGAGTTTGAACCTTTCCAGGCGGGGATGCTAGAGCGCGGTTACTCTCAAGACGCGGTGACCTCCCTGTGGGACATTCTGGTCCCCTTCTCTGACTACGCGTTCAACCGCTCGCACTCTGCGGCCTACGGCCTGGTTTCCTACTGGACCGCCTACCTGAAGGTCCACTACCCAGAGGCCTACATGGCTGCGTTGCTGACCTCTGCGGAGGCCGACTCAGACCGCAGAGCCCTTTACCTGGCGGAATGCCGCAGGATGGGTCTGCCGGTCAGCCGCCCCGATGTGAACAAGTCTCACGGGAACTTCACGGCCGAAGAAGCTGGCGTTCGGTTCGGGCTCAATTCCATCCGCAACGTTGGAACAAACGTCGTAGAAGCAATCATTGATGCGCGTGCTGAGAAAGGAGAGTTCGTGTCTTTCCAGGACTTCTTGGACAAGGTTCCAGCGGTTGTTTGCAACAAGCGCACCATTCAGTCCCTCATAAAAGCAGGTGCTTTTGACGGTTTTGGCCATCCGCGACGCGCTCTCCTGGCCCGCAGTGACGAAGCCGTGGATGCCGTGCTCGGTTTGAAGAAGAACCAGGCTGACGGGCAGTACGACCTGTTCGCGGACTTGATGGGTGGCGGCGAATCTCCAGTCGGGTTCACGATTGAGATTCCGGACATCGATGAGTGGGACCGGAAGCAGAAGCTCGCTTTTGAACGGGACATGTTGGGGCTCTACGTCTCAGACCACCCGCTTCGCGGGCTGGAGCGCGCGCTTGCGAAGCATCAAGAAGTGCAGATTGGTGAACTGAAGGAAGAGCCAAGACGCTTTGACAACAAGAACACTCGGATAGCGGGCCTTATCACCTCGGTCCAACAGAAAACGAACAAGCAGGGCCGCCCCTGGGCGATAGCTACCGTTGAAGATTTTTCGGGCTCAGTCGAAGTCTTCTTCTTCGCACGCCAATACGAAAGCGCCGCAGAGTTCCTCCTCACCGACCAAACCGTTCAAATCAACGGCAGGGTGGGTCTCCGCGACGACCAGCTTTCGATCACCGGCTACAGCGTCCACCCCATCGAAGTCGCCGGCCGCTTTGAGGGTCCGCTTGACCTGTTCCTGTTTGCCGGGCAATGCGCCCCTGCAACACTGAGGCAGCTGCGTGAAGTGCTTACGTCCCATCCGGGACAGACCAGAGTTCGCATTGCTGTTCGGAACAAAGCGGAGGTTACTCACATTGACCTGGGGGACGCGCTCACTGTCGATGTTGACGCGGCTCTTTACGCAGACTTGAAAGCCCTGCTCGGAGCCCAATCTGTTGCCTGAACCGACTACTGGTCGTCCGGGTTGAGCATCTAGATGCAATCCTAGGATGGGGACGTGAAAACTATTGACCTGCGCGGAGCGTCTGCGGCCGAAATCGCGGCGGCGCTTCCAAGACCCGAAGTGGACATCACAGCTGCCCTGAGCAGCGTGGAGCCAATCCTGAAACAGGTAAAAGAACAGGGAGCCACTGCCCTGCGTGCCCTCTCGAAACGTTTCGATGGTGTTGCTCCAGCAAACCTATTGGTTCCCGCCTCCGCACTTCAGGACGCGCTAGATGCCCAGGACCCGAAGCTAACTGCAGCACTGGAAGTCGCGATCGAAAATGCCCGCGTCGCCCACCGTGCTCAACTGCCGAACCAAAGCGTCACTGAGATCATCCCTGGCGGGTTCGTCTACCAACGCTGGGTGCCACTAGGCCGGGTCGGGCTTTACGTGCCGGGCGGGCTGGCCGTCTATCCCTCGTCTGTCGTCATGAACGTGGTGGCCGCGCAGGTCGCCGGAGTTCCCTCTCTGGTCGTCGCCTCACCTCCGCAAAAGGAGTTCGGAGGCCTCCCGCACCCCTCGATTCTTGCGGCTTGCCGAATGCTGGGTGTCACGGAGGTCATCGCGGTCGGGGGAGCCCAAGCGATCGGAGCCCTGGCCTACGGTTTCACGGAGCCGGGCTACACCTGCAAGCCGGTCGACAAGGTCACGGGACCCGGCAACGTTTACGTTGCCGCAGCGAAACGCGCAGTGCAAGGAGTCTGCGGGATTGACTCAGAAGCTGGCACCACCGAAATCATGGTCCTTGCGGACGCCTCGGCGAACCCCAGCTACGTCGCTGCCGACCTAATATCCCAAGCCGAGCACGACCCTGCCGCTGCAGCTGTTTTGGTGACGGATTCGCCTGAACTGGCGACGACAGTGGGGGGACAGATCACTCGCCAGGTGGAAGACGCCCCTCACTCTTCCCGCATTAGGGAAGCGCTGTCGGGACCCCAGTCTGCGATTGTGCTGGTCGGTGACATCGCCGCCGGCCTAGAGGTCGTGGAAGCCTACGGGCCAGAGCACCTTGAGATCGTCACTGAAGACGCGCTAGAGCTGGCACTAGACGTGAAGAACGCCGGCGCAGTATTTGTCGGTGACTACTCTCCTGTTCCCCTGGGCGACTATGTCGCGGGCTCCAACCACGTGCTGCCAACAGGGGGCACCGCCCGCTACTCTTCTGGGTTGAACTCCACCGCCTACCTGCGCAGCGTGCAGGTGATCGACTATGACCAGGATGCTCTGAGCCAGGTGGTGGGACCACTTGCTGTGCTTGCGAACACTGAGGGCTTGCCGTCCCATGCGCGTGCGGCAGAACTCAGAACAAAAGGGGAAGGGCGGGGTGAAGCAGAGATTTTTGAACTTCCCCTGCGTGAAGACCTCCGGAAGGTTCAGCCTTACGGAGCCCCGCAGCTGGACGTACCCGTCCGGCTCAACGTCAACGAAAACCCTCATCCTCCCACCGAAGAGGTCGTGCAGTCCATTGGTGACGCCGTGAAGGAGGCGGCTCGCGGCTTAAACCGCTACGCAGATAGGGATGCCCTTGCGCTCCGGGCAAGCCTAGCCCGCTACATCTTCGATGAGTCTGGGGTGACGGTCGCCGCAGATCAGGTTTGGGCAGCTAACGGGTCCAACGAAATCATGCTTGAGCTGCTTCAAGCGTTCGGAGGCCCGGACCGTACGGTGCTCACCGAAGGCCCCACCTATTCCATGTACCAGGAGTACGCTCGCGACACGTTCACTGACTTCAAACAGGTTTGGACGGACGACGGGAGCTTCGATTCGAGCACCCTGATTGACGCGATGGTGAAGTGGCGCCCGGCCGTAGTCTTCATCCCCAGCCCCAACAACCCGACCGGGGGAGCCGTTCCCCTTCGGGAGCTAGAAGAGATCCTCCTCGCGGCGAAGACTACGGGCCCAATCCGGTCTTTCCCTCTCCAAGATGACTGGGACGCGCCAGAGCCTTCTCAGGGCAAGGTGTCCACGCTGGTGGTCGTGGATGAGGCCTACGCGGAGTTCCGCGACCCGGGCGCACCATCGGCGCTTTCCATCTTGAGTTCGCACCCGAACCTTGTTGTGACGCGGACAATGTCGAAAGCTTTCGCCGCCGCTGGGCTCAGACTCGGCTACATGGTGGCAGCCCCTGCAGTCATTGACCAGATCATGAGGATTCGTCTTCCCTACCACCTGTCCCTGGTTACTCAAGCTGCAGCCCTAACAGCGCTGGACCACGCTGACCGACAACTGGAGCAGGTAGACCAGATCCGTAAAAGGCGGGAGCGTCTTGCCTCGGAGCTGCGCTCACTAGGGCTGAAAGTGTGGCCCTCGCAGTCCAACTTCCTGCTGTTTGGGGGACTAGAAGACCGAAGTCGCACGTGGAAGCGCCTGCTTGACCAAGGAGTCCTGATCCGTGAGGTGGGGCCAGAGGGGGCGCTGCGGGTTACAGTTGGGACAGAAGAAGAGAACCAGGCGTTTCTTGACGCCCTGAAGGAGGCCCTGTGAGCGGGACAGACCGGGTTGCGACAGTCAGCCGCGAGACTTCCGAATCTTCCGTCACAGTCTCTCTCAACCTGGACGGCACCGGCGCGGCCCACGTGTCGACCGGAGTGCCGTTCTTCGACCACATGCTTCACGCGCTCGCAAAGCACTCCCTGATCGACATCGATGTGAGCGCGACAGGCGACACCCACATCGACGCACACCACACGGTAGAGGACACCGCGATCACCCTGGGGCTTGCGTTCCGGCAGGCGCTTGGCGACAAAGTGGGGATCCGCCGCTACGGGACCGGTTTTGCTCCGCTTGATGAGGCTTTGGCTAGGTGCGTGGTTGACGTTTCTGGAAGACCGTACTGCGTCTGCGGCGGCGAGCCCGCCGGTCAGGAGTACCACCTGATCGGCGGACACTTCACTGGGGCCCTGACAACTCACGTCTTTGAGTCGTTCGCGTTCAACGCCCAAATCTGTTTGCACGTCACGTTGCTGTACGGCCGCGACCCCCACCACATTGTTGAGGCCCAGTTCAAGGCGCTTGCGCTAGCCCTACGCGAAGCAGTGCAAGTTGACCCGCGCGTGGTTGGGGTGCCCTCCACAAAGGGTGCGCTATGACCGATCCGGAAGACCTCTCTGAGACCACTAAGGGGACCTGTCGAGCCCTGATCCTGTCACCCATCGACGCCCCCGCGGCTCTTGCTGCAGGGCTCCAACTTGTCGGCAACAGCGCGCCCGTCATCAAAGTCGATACGGGGAGTGCGGCTTTCCTGGAACTTGAGCAGAGCGCTCCAACTGAAGAAGAAGAGTTCATGGCTCTTCTTGGTGAAGACCGGCCCGTCCCTGAAGAAGTTGCCGCGATGGCTTCTCTGATCTCAAAGATGGCGGGTGGCGGTGCTGTCGCCCTTACCTCGTGGACCAGCGCAGACTCTGAAGGTGTCAGCGGGACAATCACTGCCAGGCGCTTCGTGAACGGGCTGCCTGAAGAGAAGCTTTCAGCAGGCCTGGTGCTAGCTAAAGCGGGCGAAGTCGCTGAGGAGCTGCTCCTTGGACGCATCACACCCGATGAAGCGGACGCGCTAGCTAGGCGAAACAAGTGGACCGGGTTTCTTCGCGGCCCTCATTTCCGTCACTGACCGGGCACACCCCAGAAAAGGAGACCACTGTGTCTGACGTCCTCACCCTACTGCCGGCTATTGACGTGGTTGACGGTCGTGCCGTCCGCCTTGAGCAGGGCCGCGCAGGGACTGAGACTATTTACGGGAACCCCCCGGAAATCGCGCGCGATTTCCAGGACGCAGGGGCCAGTTGGATTCACCTAGTCGACCTGGATGCCGCGTTCGGCCGTGGGAACAACACGCAGGTCTTGGCTGACGTGATCGCCGCGACGGACCTCTATGTTGAACTCTCAGGCGGCATCAGGGGCGAGCACAGTCTGCTGCGTGCGCTTGACCTGGGAGCGACCCGGGTGAATCTTGGGACCGCCGCGCTTGAGGACCCCGAGTGGACCGAATCAGCCATTGAACGGTTCGGTGACCGCATCGCCGTGGGTTTAGACGTTCGCGGGCACACCCTTTCTGCAAGAGGGTGGACGAAGGACGGTGGGGACCTTTGGGAAACCCTGGCGCGGCTCAACAGGGTCGGTTGCAGTCGCTACGTCGTAACCGACGTAGGGCGCGACGGGATGCTGAACGGCCCCAACCTTGAACTGCTGGAGCAGGTTTGTGCAGCTACCGACGCCCCCGTGATTGCTTCTGGTGGGGTCTCAACGCTGCAAGACATTGCGAACCTCCGGGAACTTGTTCCACTAGGTGTGGAGGGCGCCATCGTTGGTAAGGCTCTCTACGCTGGGAAGTTCACGCTTGAAGAAGCGCTCGAGGCCGCGCAGGGAGTCCAGTGAGCTCCAAAGAACCCCGGCTCCGGCCTGCAGAAGAGTTCACTCAGGCCATGAAGGACCGCTTGGCCATGCGGCTTTTGATGCGGCCCAACCGGCGTGACGTCGGGGAGGCCCTACCGCTGACGCAGGCTGCCTGGGAGCTGCCCGAAAAGACGCCAGAGCAGTCCGCACAGCGAGTTCAAGCGCTTGTGAGCGCCCTCGAACAAGAAAGGCTGATTGTCCCGGTGACGGTTGAGGCTGATCCGGAAGACCCCGACCACAAGCCGCTGGACCCCAGGACCTCACCGCTCCAAACAACGGACAGTCCCTACGGGAGCTCCGTGGTCGCGTTCACGTCAGCGGATGAGCTGTTTCGCTGGGATCCCAAGGGTCGGCCAATGACCATGAAGAGCTTTCGGGTCGCGGTTGCTGCAGTTGCTTCTACGGATTCTGAAACTATCACGCTCAACCCGGGCTCGAAGAGACGAACTATCATCCCTCGTCCCGCCGTCTTGGCTCTTGCCGCGGGGGACGCGTGGTTGCCCGCGTGGGACAATCCCGAACTGGTGAAGGCTCTGAAAGCGAGGGCTCAGGAGGCTTCGCCAGGGGTTGTTGGACTGAAACTGAGGCCTGCCGCTCCCTACGGCAGTGGGTCTTGGGACGGCGGGGTCGCAGTCGACCTCTACATCGATCCTCAGAAGCTCAAGGGCAGCGCTGGTCCCGCAGAGGGAAAAGCGAGCTTGGCTGCTGCGATGAAAGCGGTCAGCACGGACCCGATGCTGAAAGAGGCCGCACAAAGCGTCGAACTGGTTCCCAGGCCCGTCGCGGGCGCCTAGGTGTGAGTGAGTCCACCACCAAGCTCCCCTCGGACACCGACAGGCATTTGTGGGGGCCTGCTAGGGTTTAGACGACCGTAAGGCTCGCTTTCGAGCGGGCCCACGTAAGTGGAGTGATCCCACCTGGGGACCCAGGCCAGGCCCAGCCTCTTGGCAGGGAAGGAAAAAGAAGGTCCCGGGTAACCCGAGCGGGCCAATGTGCCCTCTTGCGGGATTCCTCCGTGCACGTTTTGGGTACGGAGTTTTTCTTTGCCCAGCGATGGATCTTGAAAGGAGTTTCCCATCAGCGAACCCCGTGTAAATGAACGCATCCGTGTCCCGGAGGTCCGACTAGTCGGACCCGCAGGGGAGCAGGTCGGCGTGGTGCGCGTTGAAGACGCGCTACGGGTCGCCGAAGAAGCCGGTTTGGACCTGGTAGAAGTGGCGCCCGGAGCCAAGCCGCCGGTTGCGAAACTGATGGATTACGGGAAGTACAAGTATGAAGCGGGCCAGAAGGCGCGTGATGCCAGGCGCAACCAGGCGAACACGCAGCTGAAGGAAATCCGCTTCAGGATCAAGATCGACGAACACGACTTCGAAACGAAGACGGGGCACGTTCGCCGGTTCCTTGAACAAGGGGACAAGGTCAAGGTCATGATCATGTTCCGTGGCCGTGAGCAGTCTCGCCCCGAAGCGGGCATCCGTTTGCTGCAACGGCTTGCGGAGCAGGTGCAGGAAATCAGCACCATCGAATCGCTGCCTAGGCAGGATGGGCGCAACATGACCATGGTTTTGGCACCGACCAGGCGCAAGGCCGACGCCATGACCGACCAGCGTGAACGGCGCAGGGCGGAACGTGCGGCTCGCCGGGCGAAGCATGAGGAGCGGGCGCAACGCGACGCCGCTAGGACTGCTGCAGCCCAAGGCGGCGAAGACAACTAAGTCAAGACTTCTGCGCGGCTCCCGCCAAGCGCAGCCTAAGTAAGAAACAGGATAAGAAGATGCCGAAGAACAAGACTCACTCCGGTGCCAAAAAGCGTTTTCGCACAACGGGCTCTGGGAAGCTGATGCGCGAACAGGCTGGCCGCCGCCACTTGCTGGAACACAAGTCCTCGCGCAAAAAGCGTCGCCTTGAAGGAGACGTCCCGGTTGCAAAGAACGACACCAAGGAAGTTCGCCGCTTGCTTGGCAAGTAAGTGCGAAAGCGAAATAGGAGACAACTTCAATGGCACGAGTAAAACGTTCAGTAAACGCTAAGAAGAAGCGCCGCGCAGTACTTGACCAGGCCTCCGGCTACCGGGGTCAGCGCTCACGCCTTTACCGCAAGGCTAAAGAGCAGGTCACGCACTCTAACGTCTACGCTTACCGCGACCGTCGCAACAAGAAGCGCGACTTCCGCCGACTCTGGATCCAGCGAATCAACGCTGCTTCGCGCGCCGAAGGACTCACCTACAACCGTTTCATCCAGGGTTTGAACCTGGCCGGGGTTGAGGTGGATCGCCGCATGCTCGCGGAGCTGGCAGTGAACGAACCCGCAGCTTTCTCTGCGCTGGTTCAGGTTGCGAAGGATGCGCTTCCGAAGGATGTAAATGCTCCCGTAGCAAGCTAGCGTTAGGTGAACCTACCTAGAGGACGCCCGCTTATGTTCGACAACCCCAGATCTGATCGGATCAAACGAGTTGCCGCACTGAGCGGGCGTTCTGCTCGCAAGAAAACGGGTCTCATCCTGGTCGAGGGACCCCAGGCGGTCCGGGAACTGGTGCGTTTCGCTCCCGCTGCCATCAAAGATGTTTACGTCACTGAAGGTTTCGTTTCCTCGTACGCGGATCTGACCGCTGAGTTGGAGTCTGCTACCCGCTGGGTGCACATTGCGTCCGATCAGGTGATGGCGAAGATCAGCACCGAAGCCCAAGGTGTGGTGGCTGTTGCTGAGGCGGGAAAGCTAACTGAAGGCTCGCCTCCCAGAGAAGGCGATTTTGTGGTTCTTCTGCCAGAGACCCAGGACCCCGGGAACCTTGGAACACTGATCCGCACGGCGGACGCAATGGGCGCCTCTGCGGTCTACCTAGGCGAGGGCACGTGCGAGCTTTGGAACCCGAAAGTCATCCGTGCTTCGGCAGGCTCAGTGTTCCACTTGCCGATCCGGAAAGAGGACTACTTCGAGACTGCGCGCGTCTTGCGCGAGGGCGGGGTGCAGCTTCTTGGGACGGCACTCGCTGGTGACTCAGCGTCCTTGGACGCGTTACTCCTTGGGGCGCTTGCGGAGAAGGGTTCAGCTCTTTCTGGGAGGCACGCGTGGGTTTTCGGGAACGAGTCGCGCGGACTCAGTCTGGGTGAGCAGGAGGCGTGCGACCAGCTTGTATTCATCCCGATGCGGGGGGATGCGGAATCGCTAAACGTGGCCGCGGCAGCCGCGATGTGCATGTTCGCCAGCTCCCTCACAAACTCTGTTTCGGCCGCGCATCCAGTTTCGGCCGCGCATGGTGCAGGGGAGGCCTCATGAGGGTGGACCAACTGTCAGAAGCGCAGATCCTGGCTCGCATTGTCCCTATCCTCCCGAAGGGTGATTTCACAGCGCTTGGCCCCGGCGACGACGCAGCTGTGGTCGAGGCCCCCGGGAGTCAGTTTGTGGTGACGACAGACGTCCTGGTTGAGGACGTTCACTTCCGTAGGGACTGGTCAAGCGGGTTCGAGGTGGGGGTGCGCGCGGCCGCCCAAAACCTTTCAGACGTGAACGCGATGGGGGCGTCTGCGACCTCGCTGGTCGTGGCGATGGTGCTCCCTGGCGACTTGGAGCTTTCCTGGCTTGAAGACTTCGCTTCAGGACTCGCTGCCGGGCTTTACCCGACGGGTGCTGGCGTCGTTGGTGGGGACCTCAGCATTGGTGAAAAGCTAGTGATTTCCGTCACCGCGCACGGCACTTTAGCGCATAGACCCCTGCGACGAAACGGTGCGCGCCCCGGAGACACTGTTGCTATTGCTGGGAACCTGGGACAGAGCGCAGCAGGGCTTGCAGCACTGCAGGCGGGCGCTGTTTCGGGCGCCCTGCGGGGGCTCGACGTCCCCTACCCGTTTACCAGGCCTGTTGAGCTGTACCGCATCCCAGAGCCGCCACTTGAAGCGGGCCCCCTTGCAGCTTCTCGCGGGGCAACGGCCATGATGGACCTTTCGGACGGGCTGGTGAGGGACGCGGGCCGGATGGCTGAAGCGTCCGGGGTCTCCATTGATCTGAGCCGCTATGGGCTCCAAGAAAGAGCTGAAGAGCTTAGCGCGCCGGCCAGGGCCCTTGGCGTCGACCCTTACGAGTGGCTTTTGTTTGGGGGAGAGGACCACGGCCTGCTGGTGACCTTCCCGCCCTACGTGCTTGTGACTAACCCGTTCTTCCCAGTAGGGACCGTTAGTGAGTATTCGCCGGAGCTTCCAGAGCGCGAACGCGCGCGGGTGACCTTAGACGGTAGACCCGTGAAGGGTAAAGGTTTCGACCACTTCGACAGGTGAGCCCGCGCGATGGGCGCTCAAGCACGGCGGGTGCTCCTCCCCGTTTTGCCCGTGCATCCCACCCCGTTTCGGCCGCGCATCGCGGAAGTGAAACAGTGTTACGACATGCAACTACCGCGCGACGCGCGGCCGAAACGGGGTGGGATGCGCGGCCAAAACCTCTGAGGGGCATGAGCCAGGGACGACAAGAGCCCTCCATTTGGAGGGCTCTTGCTGACGCCGGCCTGAAGCCGACAGAAAACGCGGTCTTAGATCGCCTTTTCGAAGCGTTCGCTCTTGATGCACGTGGTGCAAACGTTTAGACGCTTCGTCTCACCGTTCACCTTCGCGCGGACGCGCTGGATGTTCGGGTTGAAGCGGCGGTTGGTGCGCACGTGCGAGT
>ERZ1032852.142-NODE-142-length-20735-cov-6.020019_pt1 | contig 20735 bp, 15 predicted proteins | sample MGYA00516689_ERZ1032852 | MGnify/ENA primary metagenome ERZ1032852 (study PRJEB33719, sample SAMN04262499) | wastewater metagenome | biome: rural village; feature: composting latrine chamber; material: composting feces with ash | place: El Salvador | collected...
TCCTCAAATTAGAGAAAGAAGATAAAATACATTTACTTGAAGTATAAATAAAAAAGATAATGTTATGAAGTTTAAGTTACTGTTTTTGACTTTAATAATAATGATCTCTGCTTGTGCTAATGTTGAGGCAGAAAAGAGAGTCGATTCGAAATTAGACCCGGTGGACTATGTAAGTATTTTGGTAGGAACTCAGTCTAAGTTTGAACTTTCTACAGGAAATACTTATCCTGCTATTGCAATGCCCTGGGGGATGAATTTTTGGGCACCACAGACAGGTAAGATGGGTGATGGATGGATGTATCGTTATGATGCTGACAAAATCCGTGGATTTAAGCAAACACATCAACCAAGCCCGTGGATGAATGATTACGGACAGTTTTCTATAATGCCCATGGTTGATAAACCTGAGTTTGACGAGGAAAAGCGAGCAAGCTGGTTTTCTCACAAAGCTGAGGTTGCAAAGCCATATTACTATAGTGTATATCTGGCAGATTATGATATCACTACAGAGATAACACCTACTGAGCGAGCAGCAATATTTCGCTTCACTTTCCCCGAAACAGAAAATGCACTTGTAGCAGTTGATGCTTTTGATCGTGGTTCGTCGATAGAGATTGTTCCCGAAAAGAATGCAATAATTGGATATACAACTCGCAACAGCGGCGGTGTTCCCGACAATTTTAAAAACTATTTCGTGGTTGTTTTTGATAAGCCGTACACACAAAAGCATGCATTCAAAAATGGAAAAGTAAAGAATGTACTTAAAGTTGAGGATAAGCATGCCGGAGCAATCATTGGCTTTTCAACCGAAAGGGGCGAGAAGGTAGAAGCACGTGTGGCTTCATCTTTTATTAGTTATGAGCAAGCGTGGCAAAACCTGACTGAGGTGGATGGCAAATCTTTTGACAGTGTAAAGCAAGCAGGCAGAGATTCATGGAATGAGGTTTTGGGTAAGATTGAAATAGAGGACAATAATATAGATAACAAACGTACATTCTATTCTACTCTTTATCGATCAACTCTTTTCCCCAGAAAGTTTTATGAGATAAATGCTCAGGGAGAGGTTGTGCACTATAGTCCTTATAATGGTGAAGTTCTTCCGGGGTATATGTATACCGACACAGGCTTTTGGGATACCTTTAGGGCTTTGTTCCCGTTGCTCAACCTGATGTACCCATCAGTGAATATGGAAATACAGGAAGGGTTGGTAAATACATACCTGGAGAGCAACTTCTTGCCGGAGTGGGCTAGCCCCGGACATCGTGGTATTATGGTCGGAAACAACTCTGCTTCAATTGTTGCTGATGCATATCTGAAAGGATTGCGCGGCTACGATATCGAAACGCTTTACGAAGCAGTGATTCATGGCACTGAGAATGTGCACCCCACCGTTTCGTCAACAGGGCGACTGGGACATGAATATTATAACGATTTGGGTTATGTGCCTTACGATGTGGGTATTCATGAAAATGCAGCACGTACTTTGGAGTATGCTTATGCAGACTGGACTATATACAAGCTGGCAAAAGAGCTGAAGAGACCACAGGAAGAAATAGATTTGTACGCAAAAAGAAGTCAGAACTATCGTAATCTTTACTCACCTGAACATAAACTGATGCGTGGTAAAAATAAGGATGGCAGCTTCCAGTCACCATTTAGTCCCACTAAGTGGGGTGGCGCTTTCACTGAAGGAAACAGCTGGCACTATACCTGGTCGGTGTTTCATGATCCTCAGGGATTAATTGACCTGATGGGAGGAGATAAAGAATTTGTAGGTATGCTTGACTCTGTGTTTAAGATGCCTCCTATTTTCGATGACAGTTATTACGGATTCCCCATTCATGAGATTCGTGAGATGCAGATTATGAACATGGGGCAGTATGCTCATGGGAACCAACCGATTCAGCATATGGTTTATTTCTACAACTATGCAGGTGAACCATGGAAGGCTCAATATTGGGCACGTGAAATAATGAACAGGCTTTATACTCCAAATCCCGACGGATATTGTGGTGATGAAGATAACGGACAGACATCTGCCTGGTATGTCTTCTCAGCAATGGGTTTCTATCCTGTTTGTCCCGGAAGTGATGAATATGTAATGGGGGCACCTTTATTTGAAAAGATGACAGTTCATCTTGAAAATGGAAAAAAGATTCAAATCAATGCACCCGGCAATGATGGTTCAACTCCATATATTGAAAACTTAATGCTCAACGGCAAAGATTACACAAAGAATTATGTGATTCATGAGGATTTGATGAATGGTGCCGTGATTGATGTGAAAATGTCGGATACTCCAAATACAGCAAGAGGTGTGAATAAATCAGATTTCCCTTACTCCTTTTCAAACGAGAACAAATAAACAAATCAGATACCCACACATTTGGTGGAATATATAAGAGAAAGTGCTGAAGTTTCTACTTCAGCACTTTCTTTTTATCTATATGTAGCAATCTGTCGTGATAGTGGCTTATGTTAATCAGCACCAGTCTGTATTCTAAGTCCAAAGGCTTTAGTTTCCTGTCATTCCATTCCCTGATCTCGACGGTGGCTACCCCTTTTCGTATTATATCCAATTGCTTTGCGGCAGCACGGGACAAGTCTATGGTTTTATTTCTTATATGTGGACCACGGTCGGTTACCTCCACCACAACAAACTTATCGTTCTCAGGGTTGTAAACTTCCAGCAGAGTACCAAAAGGATAAGTTCGATGTGCGCAGGTCAGACTGTCTTTGTGATATAATTTACCACTTGCAGTCTTTCTGCCATGAAATCGATCGGAATAGTATGTAGCCTTCCCCTGTTGCTGTGCGTAAGATGCGTAGCTCACAAAAAATGTAAGCGATACAATCATGAAAGTTTTTGACTTTAACATAGCATGTCGTAATGGTTACGATTGCAAATATAGAAAAAGAATAGATACGTGGTACTATTGTTTGATGAATGTGTGGAATTAGTGGACTTGAAAGTGGTATAAATAAAAGAGGAAGTCGAATAGACTTCCTTTTTTTATAGTTGCGGAGGCAGGACTTGAACCTGCGACCTTTGGGTTATGAGCCCAACGAGCTACCAACTGCTCCACTCCGCGGTGTATTTCGTAATTGCGAGTGCAAAGATAGGAACTAGTTTTGATGATTCCAAATTATGGAGCAACTAATTTCAGTAAATTGTTGATTTAATTTTTATTTGTCGCTTTTGTTTACTCATTATTGCCTGATAATACAATATTTGAGTGCTTGCTTTATTATTAAACTTAAAAATCGTATTTTTGACAAAAAATAAAAATATATGTCAGATACTATTGTAATTATACCAACGTATAACGAAAAGGAAAACATTGAAAATATTATTCGCGCAGTTTTTGGGCTTGAAAAGAAATTCCATATTTTAGTAATAGATGACGGATCGCCCGACGGCACCGCCGCAATTGTTCATAGCTTGATAGAAACAGAATTTGCCGACAGACTTTTTATTGAGGAGCGAAGTGGTAAACTGGGATTGGGTACTGCTTATATTCATGGTTTTAAATGGGCGCTTAAGCGTTCATACGATTATATAATTGAGATGGATGCCGATTTCTCACACGACCCCAACGATTTGCCACGACTATATTCCGCTTGTCACGATGAGGGAAATGACGTGTCGGTAGGTTCTCGCTACATCACAGGAGTAAATGTGGTCAACTGGCCAATGGGACGCGTGTTAATGTCTTATTTTGCTTCAAAGTATGTGCAGATAGTTACCGGTTTAAAGGTAAAAGACACCACAGCCGGTTTTGTGTGCTATCGTCGTAAGGTTTTGGAAACAATCAATCTTGATGAGGTTAAGTTCAAGGGCTATGCATTTCAGATTGAGATGAAGTTTAGCTCTGTTGTGCTCGGCTTCAAGTTGAAAGAGGTGTCGGTAATCTTTGTGAACCGTCAGTTGGGCACATCCAAGATGAACAGTTCGATTTTTGGCGAAGCATTCTTTGGCGTTATGAATTTGCGCTGGCGCAAAATGACAGGAAAAATTAAACCAGTACAGTAATGAAACTTATACATCAGGCAACAATTATCAACGAGGGCAAAACGTTTGTTGGCTCTGTGTTGATTGAGAAAGACAAAATTGCAGAAGTTTATACAAATGATGTCCCCGAGAACGTTATGCAGCGTTGTTCAGAGATTATTGATGCAAGGGGATTATATCTTATTCCCGGAGCAATTGACGATCAGGTCCATTTTCGCGAACCGGGATTGACACACAAAGGTGACCTGTATAGCGAAAGTCGTGCCGCTGTGGCAGGTGGCGTAACTTCGTTTATGGAGATGCCTAACACCAACCCGCAAGCGGTAAGTCTTGGCGCACTTGAGCAAAAGTTTGAGTTGGCTGCAGAGAAGTCTGCTGCCAACTATTCATTCTTTCTGGGAGCTACCAATGACAATATTAAAGAGCTTCTGAAGGTTGACAAAAAGAATGTGTGCGGTGTGAAAGTGTTTATGGGTTCTTCCACAGGGAATATGCTTGTGGATAACCGCAAGGCTCTCCAGCAAATTTTCGCAGAAGTTGACACGCTTATTGCCACTCATTGTGAGAAAGAAGATATTATCAAAGCCAACATAGAGCACTACAAGAAAGAGTTTGGCGAAGATATTCCTATCGATTATCACTCCAAAATCAGAAGTGATGAAGCTTGTTATGTTTCATCGGCTGAGGCAATAGAACTTGCCGATAAATATGGGACACAATTGCATGTACTGCATCTTTCTACTGCCCGTGAGATGGCGTTGCTGAGCGATGCACCACTTAAGGATAAGAAGATAACGGGCGAGGCGTGCGTTCATCACCTTTGGTTTACAGATGATGACTATGCCAAATATGGCACGCTCATTAAATGGAATCCTGCCGTCAAAACACAAGCAGATCGTGATGCGTTGCGTGCTTCATTAAACTCAGGCAAACTGGATGTTGTGGCAACCGACCATGCTCCTCACTTGCTTAGCGAAAAAGAGGGTGGAAGCCTTAAAGCAGCATCGGGCGGACCGCTGGTGCAACACTCGCTTCAGGCAATGTTGCAAATGTCTGATGAAGGGCTGTTCACCAAAGAGCTGGTTGTTGAAAAAATGTGTCACGCACCTGCCGATCTGTTTCAGATTGAGGGTAGGGGATATATTCGAAAAGGATATTATGCCGATCTTGTTTTGGTAAATCCTAAAAAGCCTTACGAGGTGAGCAAAAGTAACATATTATACAAGTGTGGCTGGTCGCCTTTCGAGGGTGTAACCTTTTCGCACACTATTGAGCGCACTTTCGTTAATGGACAAACAGTCTTTGATAATGGAAAAGTTGTGGAAGCCTCTGCAGCCAAGGCGCTCACTTTTGACAGATAACAAATTTATTAATCACAGAACAATTAAATAATATGCAAACAGATGATTTAACCCTATTGGGTGGCAAAACAGAATATAAACAGGACTATGCACCTGAGGTATTGGAGGGTTTTGAGAATAAGAATCCTGAAAATGATTACTGGGTAACCTTTGATGCGCCCGAGTTCACAAGTCTGTGTCCGATTACCAATCAGCCTGACTTCGCAACAATACGTATCGATTATATCCCCGCAGTGAAAATGGTGGAAAGCAAATCGCTCAAGCTCTATCTTTTTAGCTTCAGAAATCATGGCGCCTTCCATGAAGATTGTGTAAACATCATAATGAAAGACCTGATTAAACTGATGGACCCGAAGTACATCGAAGTTACGGGTATATTCACACCTCGCGGTGGTATCAGCATCTACCCTTATGCCAATTATGGTAAACCTGGAACCAAGTTTGAAAAACTGGCTGAAGACAGATTATTTGCTCATCAATTTCCACTTTAATATTACAACACTATGAAACACTGGTCACGTCGAAAATTTTTATCTGCGTCAGTTGCTTCAATTGCTGGAGCTGCTATTGCATCTAATTCTGCCGCAGAGTTGCTTAATTTGAAAACAACAGAAAGTACATTAAAGAATAAACGTGTTTTATTCATCTATGGTGGCTGGGAAGGTCATGAGCCTAAAGAATCTGTTGATGTGTTTGTCCCATGGCTTAAGTCTGAGGGTGCAGACGTTGTTGTATCCAACAATCTGGATAGCTATACTGACAAGGCTCTAATGGATTCACTTGATTTGATAATTCAAACCATTACTATGAGTACCATCACATCCGAGCAGGAAAAGGGTTTGCTGGAAGCAATCAAAAATGGTTGTGGTTTTGCCGGCTGGCACGGCGGTATAGGTGATTCATTTAGAAACAACACCGAATATCAATTTATGGTTGGCGGACAATGGGTGGCACATCCCGGTAATGTATTCGAATATTCAGTGAAAATTACCGACCATCAGGATGAGGTGACAAAAGGGCTTAGTGATTTCAATATTACCTCAGAGCAATATTATATGCATGTAGATCCCAATGTGAAAGTTCTGGCTACCACAGCATTCACAGGTCAGCATGCATCGTGGATTGATGGAGCCGTGATTCCTGTTGTGTGGAAAAAGCAATATGGAAAGGGACGTGTGTTTTACTCATCACTTGGCCATGTGATGAAAGATTTTGAGGTTTACGAAGTGTTTGAAATACAAAAAAGAGGTATTCGCTGGGCGGCACAAAGCAAGTACCACCACAATGAACACCTCATTAATCCTGTCTATAAATAATTATTATTCTGCTTCTTCGTTCAGCTCATAAAAGCGAACCCAGTCGATAGCCATTTCAACGGGCAACTCGTCTGTGTTAACTGCTCCAACCCAGCTTCCACCCAGCTGCATATCTATAAGCAGGTAGAATTCGTTGTCGCTGAATGGGAATTGTCCGTCAAGTTCTGTTTCAATTCGTGGATATACTTTAGTCTTAGTGTCGTTAACATAAAATACAAGGCTGTCAGGATACTTCTCAAGTGAATACGTGTTGAACTTGTTTGGATTAAGCTGTATATGAGAGCTTGCCGACGGATTGTCCTTGATTCCGTGATCTTTCGTGTATTTGGAGTGTACAGTCTGATAAATCGCATCATTATGTCCCAGGCGCTCTAGGATATCTATCTCACCACCTTCAGGCCATTTCTCTTCAATTGCCGGAAGCATCCATATTGCAGGCCATGCACCCGATGCCGGATCCATCTTTGCTCTTATTTCAAGACGTCCAAATCCGAATGTCTTCTTATCTTTGGTATATACACCTCCGGTCAGAACCGGAGCAGTATCGTTGGGTAGAACATCATTTTTTATACCTCGCAGAATTAAGTTGCCGTCTCTAACTTCAAACAGGTCTTCGTGGTCACTCATGTAGCTGTTCCAGTCGCTTTTGCCACGGGGTATTTTCGCCCATTTATTTTCGTCAATCTCTTTGCCTTTAAAGTCATCCTCCCACACCAGTCTCCATTTTCCATCGGCCGATTCTTTTGTTTTCTCTCCGCATTGAATGATACTAAAGAGAAAAACAGGGGTTAAAAGTAACAATAATAACTTCTTCATGCTCATTTGTTTAAATTTTGACACAAAAGTAGTGTATTTATATTGTATTTTCAAAACAATTAACCGATATCCGCTCCATCAATCATATCTGAATAATTTTACGTAATATATAAAAACAAAAAAACCGATTTGAAACTATAAGTTCAAACCGGGATTTTTGTTTATGTAAAGCTTAATGTGCTTACTTTCTGTAATGACAGCATCCGGGTAGTGCATTATACACTACGTCATCAGCTTTGTGCAGGTCAGTATCGTGACCTACAGAAGCCAAAACCTGGCTAATTGCATCAATGCTGGTCACACCATCAAGGTAGTGCAGGTGCAATTCTTGTTTTTCCAGATCGTATGATGCAGCTGTAACACCTTCTATTGCGCCAGCAGCATTTTCAATTCTATCTGTACACATGTCGCAGCTGCCACCCACATATATTTCAGCGTGCAGTTCCTCTGCAGCGGGAGCCGCTTCAACAGCTTCAGTTTCGTTTGCTTCGTTACTCTTTGAGCTTCCTGAATTGCAGGCAGTAAAACCAACTGCTCCCGCAATTAATAGTAATAAAAGATACTTTTTCATTTGTTCAATTGTTTTTGATTTGTTAGTGATATAATATAATAATTTTTCTTGTATTTATTTTCTGTAATGACAGCATGACGGCAACGCCTCATACACAGCATCATCTGCCTTGTGCATATTGGTGTCGTGACCAACGGCGGCAATTGCTTTGCTGATGGTTTCAACAGATGTTCTGTTGGGGTTGAAATCCAGATGTAATTCTTGATTCTTTAAATCGTACACTGCCGAATAAACTCCAATCACACCACCGGCTGTCTTCTCTATTCTGTCTTTACACATATCGCAGCTTCCGCCCACGCTCAACATTGCGTGTTCACCTCTCGAAGTTATTTCATCATCGCCTGAGTTCATCATGCTCTGTTTGCCCTCAAGCTGAGCAGTGGCATCAATAGTGAAAACACCGTTTGTTACAATCTCTTCACCTTCGCTAATCCCGGAAAGAACCACGTACGAATCTCCGAGCGAAGGACCAAGGTCAACTTCACGCAGCAGAAAGGCAGATGACTCTATGTCGGGCTGCTTTACATAAATGATAGAACGCTTGCCCGTCCACAACACGGCAGACTTTGGAATAACAATTTCGTTAGCGAATTGTTTAAGCGAAGCACTTATTTTGGCAGAAGCATACATCTCCGGTTTCAGCTGCCCGCTTGAGTTTGGCACCACAATTCGCACCTTTGAAGTGCGGCTGTTGCGATCAAGGATTGGATCGATAAAAGATATCTTGCCAGAAAATGTTTTGCCGGGAACCGCCTGAAGAGTAAAGTCAATATTGTCACCAACTTTTAAAAATGGCAAGTCTGATTCATAAGCCTCAAACAAAGCCCATACCTGCGACAGATTGGCCACACTCAGCAATACATTACCCTGATTGATGTAATCGCCCTGACTCACATTTTTGGCTACTACAATTCCGCTTGTGTTAGCCTTAATCTCCACCAGCGGATTAACGTTGCCCGAAGTAATAAATGACTCAATCTGCTCATCACTAATCTTCATGTTTCGCAACTTCTCTTTGGCAGCATCCAGAAGTCCGGGCTGCACTTCGTCCATCTTCTTCGCCTGCAGCAGCTCCTGCTGTGCATTTACCAATTCGGGAGAATATACCTCTGCAATGGTTTGTCCCTGCCTCACAGTCTCACCTGTGAAGTTGACAAGCAGTCTCTCAATACGTCCGCTAACGTGCGATGTTTGCGATTGCGACAATCTCTCGTCAGGTTGTATTGTCCCGTAGAGCAGAATCTCTTTCACTGGACTTTGACGGCTAACGGTAGTTGTCTGCACATTTGCAAGTGCAACAGCCTCCTTCGAAAGCTGTATAGCATCGGGGTGAATATTGTCATCCGCTGCCGAAGTGCTCAGAGGAGTTAGATCCATGGCACACAGCGGACACTTGCCCGGCTTGTCCTGTCTGATTTGAGGGTGCATCGAGCAAGTCCATATCTGACCTTCAGCCTCAAGTTCATGGTCGTGCCCATGATGGTCGTGCCTGCCCGACGGTCCGCTAAAGAAAAGTCTCCCCAGCAGCAGCCCTATAAGCAAAATAACCCCATACTTTAGGTATTTATTGCCCAATAGCTGTTTCAATTTATTGTCTTTTATATTGTTGTCCATAACTTTATCTTTGTTGAATATTGTTAGCGTTGAATGAAATAAGTTTTTGTGCTTCCGCAACCTGTGTGTTATATTCTGCAATTGCATCAGAGCGTCGCAGACGATAATCCAGCAGCTGCCGCTGCACTTCAATCACATCGTTGAGCGTACTTTTGCCCGTGGCAAACTCACGCACCACCAGATTGTAGGTTGTAAGCGCCAGATTACTTTGTTTCTCCAGCAATCCCAATGTACGACGACTATTCTCAAGCCTGTGCTTTAATTGCACCAGCTCAGCCTGCAGATTGTTGTAGGTATCATTGTAGCGCGCCGCGCTTGCAGCGTGATAATACTGACTCTGCTTCTGTTGTGCCTTATATTTGCCACGCCATATAGGCAGCGACACAGACACCATCGGCATCCACATATCCATTCCGTTCATAGATGTGACGGGCAGAACTTCGCCACTCCTTTTATTAATAAGCGAATATTGCAACCCAACGCCAATCATTGGCATGCTTGCTTTTTTGTCCGATTCTGCTTTAGCCTTATAGGCATTTTGTTCCTGCATTATCATCTTCAGTGCCGGACTCTGCGCACTAATCTGCTCCATGGCGGAAGCCACATCCAGCACAAACATCAGTTCCTCCACAGAGTCGGGAAGAACTATAACGGCATCACTGCTCCTATTGAGCAAAGCATTAAACCTGGCCTTGCCCGATTCCATATCTGCAATTGTTTTCTCAACTTCATTGTCAAGCTCCACGCTTTCAAGTCTGACCCTCAGTGTTGACGACATTTCGCCATCATTTCCCGATGAAGTGGAAAACCGTCTGATTGCCAACTCTTCAAGCTGCTTCAGAAATCCCCGATGCTCATCCAGATTGTTAAGCTTCTGCTTCAGGCTTGCCAGCTCATACCACTGAGTGTAAACATCGAGATAGAGATTGTCGAGTGACTCCCTGTATTGCTCAAAAGCAACATCCGACATATGTTCAGCTTCATTGCGTGCAGCTTTGCGCGCACCAAACCATGGAAACATCTGCATCAGAGTGAAATCTGCCACCTGCTTACCGTCAATAATATCCATCGGCTGAGCATAAAACCCCATATCCAGCTGCAAGTCGGGTAGGGCACCCGCCTGCGGAATCTGTTGCAGGCTTGCCTGATAATTCTGATATGCCGCCCGTATGCCCGGATTGTTTTGGGCTGCTACCTCAAGATAATGGCTGAGTGAATCACTCTGAGCCATAAGTTGCTCCGACCCAAAGGGCATAAACAACAATGATAATATAATGTATAATAGTCTGTTCATATTATGCTCCTTCCTTCTTTAGTTTTTTTCTTTCTTCTTTTTTAATAACGCTCTCGCGCCACATACACTGCATCACAGGTACCACAAACATGGTCATCGACTGAATAAACATTCCGCCAAATGTGGGAATCGCCATCGGAATCATAATATCCGAGCCCTTACCTGTAGATGTCAGCACGGGCAGAAGCGCAATCAAAGTAGTGGCAGTAGTCATCACTGCCGGCCGCACACGCTTTAGTCCTGCATGTACCACCGCCTCTCTGATCTCCTCCTTCGTCTGAGGGTCACGCTCAAGAAATGTGTCGTGAATATAGGTTCCCATCAGAACACCGTCGTCGGTGGCAATACCAAACAGAGCAATGAAGCCCACCCAAACGGCAATACTCAGATTAATGGGGCTCATCTGGAACACATCCCGAAGATTTGCTCCCGCTATCGAGAAGTTTAGGAACCAGGGTTCTCCATACAACCACAGGAATATAAACCCTCCTGCAAATGCCACGAATACTCCCGAGAAGTGAATAAGCGAGGCAGTCACAGTTTTAAACTGGAAGAAGAGTATCAGTAAAATTAAAATCAAACTGATTGGAATCACAATTAGCAATCGCTTTGTGGCATGAGCCTGCTGCTCATAGTTGCCCGCAAAGGCATACGAAACTCCCTTCGGCAATTCAATCTCTCCCGAACTGATTTTCTCTTTCAGCACCTTGTTGGCATCCTTCACCACATTCACTTCAGCTTGTCCCTCCTGCTTGTCGAAGATCACATAACCAACCAGGAAAGTATTCTCACTCTGAATCATCTGTGCACCTTTGGTATATTCAATATCTGCCACCTCACTCAGTGGAATCTGTGCACCCGTGGCAGTGGGTACAATCAGCCTTGCCAGCTCATCGGGATGCTCGCGAAGTTCGCGCGGATAGCGCAGGCGCACATTATATCGCTCCCTCCCCTCAACGGTGGTGGTGAGCGGCATACCGCCTACAGCCACACTGATAACCTCCTGCAGGTCTGCAACCGTCATTCCGTGGCGTGCCATCTTTTGTCGGTTCAGTTTTATTTCCACATAAGGAGCACCCACTGATCGGTCATAGAAAACAGTGGAAGGCAACACAGAAGGCACATCCTTCAGTGCCGACTCAATCAGCTTGCCCCCAATCTCAATCGACTCAAGGTCGGGACCATATACTTTTACACCCATTGGTGCACGCATTCCTGTGGAAAGCATCACCAGGCGAGCCTCTATAGGCTGCAGCTTAGGTGCAGAAGTTAATCCCGGCAGATGCGACACATTCACAATCTCCTGCCAGATATCGTCGGTGTTTTTTATCTCAGGTCGCCACTGACGGAAATAGTCACCTCGCTTGTGAGCAATAAGACTGTCAGCCGGTATCAACCTGAATTCATCTTTCTTATAGTTATATGTAGAACCATCCTTAAGGATAAACTCACCTTTTCGATTTACCTTAAACTTGCTTCGATGCCCGTTCTCATCCAGTATATATTCGGGGCGATAATTGATTACGTTCTCAAACATCTGCGTAGGAGCAGGGTCAAGGGCCGAGTTCACACGCCCCCATTTGCCCACCGTCATTTCCACTTCGGGAATGTTGCTGATACGTTTGTCAACCATCTCTATCACCCTCAGGTTTTCTTCAACCCCCGTGTGAGGCATTGTCACAGGCATCAGCAGAAACGAACCCTCATCGAGACTGGGCATAAACTCCTGTCCCGTGCCGGGAAACTTATCGCTGGCACTTGCCCAGAATGTTGTTTGACGGAATGATTTCCATCCAATCGCTTCGAAACTATTTGCTACAAAGCCAAACGATTTGTCGAATCCCCACCAGATAACCAATCCGAACATGATAGTGGCAAGAGGTACCAATATAAAGATTTTACGATTGTCAAGACTCCACCTTAAAATTCTCTCATAATATAGCACCATAAGCCACAGCGCCGCAAGAATCATGGCAATGACAATGGCAACAAATAAGAAGTTAACAGGCAATCCCGCATTTGTGCCTATCGGCAACCACTTCGTGGTGAGGAAAAAGACAACCATAAAGGTAGCAATGCCAATATTCACAAAAGTAGCAGTCTGCTCTTTGCGCCATTTGTCCTTAAAGAAATTATTCACGCCAAAGATCGATAGACCAATATAAGCCCACGTGCCTGTGATGACAATTAGCACCACACCCGCAATCATCAGAACGATATTGCTTGCCTGCTTAACCATCTTTTTGGTTATCCTAAGCGAAAAAATATAGTAAGCCAGCGTGGGCAGAATAGCGATGCCGAGGAAGAAAGCCGACACCAGTGCAAATGTTTTTGTGTAAGCAAGTGGTTTAAACAGTTTGCCTTCCTGAGCCTCCATCATAAACACAGGCAGGAAACTAATCACCGTTGTCATCATTGCCGTGAGCACTGCTCCCGACACTTCAGTCAAACTTTTATATATAAGTGAAACAAGTTCCTTGCCTCTCCTAATGTGTTTGTTCTCCTCCATCTCCAGATGTCGGATAATGTTTTCGACAAACACCACCCCCACGTCAATCATCAGCCCGATGGCAATTGCAATACCCGACAGTGCCACAATATTGGCATCAATCTTCAGCAAGCGCATAATTATAAATGTCATCAGCACCCCAACAGGCAATATGCTGGATATAATAACCGATGCACGCAGGTTGAGCACAATCACTATCACCACAATAATAGAAATCAGAATCTCAAGAGTCAGAGCCTCCTCCAGTGTGCCGATAGTCTCTTTGATAAGTCCCGTACGGTCATAAAACGGTATCACCGTCACCTTCGAAACAGTTCCGTCCGAAAGTGTTTTCTGTGGCATCCCCGCCTCAAGTTCCACAATCTTCGCTTTAACATTGTCAATCACATGAAGCGGATTGGAACCATGACGGGCAACCACCACACCGCCCACTGCCTCAACACCCTCTTTGTCGAGACCGCCGCGCCGCGGCGCAGGACCAATATTCACAAAGGCAACATCCTTAATCTTCACCGGTACATTATTGCGAACCGTCACAACTGCCTCTTCCAGATCGGAAATACTTTTGATGTAGCCCAGTCCACGCACCAGATATTCAGCCTTATTTATTTCGATAGTCTCTGCACCAATATCCAGATTACTTTTCTGAATGGCATCCATAATGTCCATTATGGAAACATTAAATGCACGCATTGCATTTGGGTCAACCTCCACCTGATATTCCTTCACGTGGCCGCCCACCGAACCCACTTCAGAAACACCTTCGGCAGAAGCGAGGGAATATTTCACCTGATAGTCCTGAATGGAGCGCAGCTCGTCAGGATCCCATCCACCTGTCGGTTCACCCGTCTCGGGATTTCGCCCCTCCAGTGTGTACCAAAATATTTGTCCCAATGCCGTGGCATCCGGTCCCAGAGTGGGCTGCACATCCTGAGGAAGTGTGCCCGAGGGCAAAGAGTTGAGTTTCTCCAGAATGCGTGAGCGACTCCAGTAAAACTCCACATCGTCTTCGAAGATGATATATATAAACGACATACCAAACATCGACGAGCTGCGAATAGTCTTCACTCCCGGAATGCCCAGCAACGATGTGGTAAGGGGATAGGTAATCTGCTCCTGAATATCTTTTGGAGAGCGTCCCATCCATTCGGTTGCAACTATCTGCTGATTTTCGCCAATGTCGGGTATGGCATCCACAGGCACCGGGTCGCGCGGAAGCATACTGTTCCACTGAAACGGCGCTGTAGATACTCCCCACACCACAATGGTGATGAGCAGCAAAATTGTTATCAACCTGTTTTTAAGAAAATAGTGTATGATCTTATTAACCATATTTGAATCAAAATTTTATTGTTAAAACGGTAAAAATATAATTGTCAATATAAGGTAGTCAGACACTGCATCAATAAAATATTGACACAATTAGCCCCCTTCGCATCGACATACGAACGGTCTTTACAATAAAAAATCAAATACGGAGAATACAGATGTAAGAAAGCAGATTCTCTACATCCGCAAGGAACCGCCCTTCAGGCGGGAAAGTGTTTTTGAGGTTATTGTTGTTGAAAAGCGGTTGCTCAACTGTTTCTGCCATTTTAAATAGAAACAACAAGCCCGTTGCCGGCAACAACACCCGGCTAAAGTTTATTTCCTGACTGCTCTGAAACACCTCAGCGCTAAGCTCGGTAATCTCAGTCTTGCAGCATCCATCTTCATAGGCTTTATCAATGATCTTCGTCAAATCGATTTCACTCTCTGATGTCACGGCACAGCATGCAGTGTGATGTTCAACGGGAAGCATTTCCATATTGTGACAGCAGACATGTTCATCTTCAATCTGATAGAGGTGCAATGTTTGAAATTCACCGCCACAATAGTGCAGGGCTACAACCGGTTGCGCTGCAACCATAGCCATGACAAGCAATAAAAATGTGGCAAGTAATTTCTTCATTATTCTTTTTGATGTGACTTTTATAACACAAATATAGTGTTATTGTTGATAAATAGTCACTGATTAACGGTTTTTACATCATTTCGGGCATCTCACCCTCTTCAAATTTCACAATTTGCGAATCTGTAATATCTTTATTGAAAACTTCTATAATATTGTCATCCACGTTAGTCATACGTATAACAACCCGATTCTCAAATACATCGGCAATAGCACCGGCAAAATTGATAATGAACGGATGGTCGTGTGAAACAGTTTCGTCGCTCAAAAAGTGATCAATCTTATCCATTACCTCCATCATCTCACGATAGGAGTACTCGCACGACTCAGTCATAAAGTCATTAGATTCGATAATCTCTTCCACTTCCTTTCGATACTGCACCGTGTCGCCCACAATGCACACCACCAGTTTGTTGTCATTGCTTATAAAAGCACCGCCAAAGTATGCAGGATAATCCTCCGCTGCAGGCTCCTCCACCTCCCAGTTGGGATTGAATGAAGACATCAGCTTGATATACATCTCCATCGTTTCAGACTCGGCCTGAGTGGTAAACTCAATATCGTCATACCCCTCATTGTCCTTCTGTTGCTTGCTCTGCTGATTGCATGAAGCAAAAAACAGCACTGAGATAATCAGTGCTGTATAAATATTTATGTTTCTTATTTTCATTTTCTTTTCATCATCATGTGCATCAGTCCGCCACCATTCTTCACATTGGTGTAACCCAGCTCCCTGAGTATCTGCTGCGCATAGGCAGAACGTGCTCCCGAAGCGCAATAGAGCGTGATGTCTCTGTCTTTGTCGCCAAACTCATCGATGCGTGCATGAATATCATCAAGACAAACATTTATTGCACCGGGGTAAGCCCCGCCCAGAAACTCCATTGGTGTGCGTATGTCAACCACCAGTGGTGAACTTGTATCTTTTTGCTTAGCAGCAGGGCCTTCTTTCTTTGGTGCTTCCTCTTTCTTTTTCTCTCCGATTGTTTTTTCTTCAAGCGGAAGCAGGCTCACCTTGATGTTTTCGAATCCAACAGCATAAGCATGACGCTGCAAAGATATATGACCTCCCGAAATATTCCAAACATTTTCGATACCGGCACCTTTCAGCATGCGCAAAGCCTGATGTCCTTTTTTGCCATGCTCGTCATATACAATGTAGTTCTTGTCGATTGGCAAATCTTTAAGTTCGCCCGGCAACACCTCCAGAGGAATATTGTACGAACCCTCAATTTTTGATTTCTCGAATGCAAACATATCGCGAACGTCAATCACAACGGGGTTGGTTTTGGCAACCAGCTCATCCAGCTCGGCAACAGTCACCGCAGGACTGTAACCACTGTTGCGGTTCTCAGCCGTAAATGCAGCCATGTTAACAGCGTCGTTTGCAGTGCCCAATGGGGGAGAGTAAGCAAAGTCTATATCAGCCAGATCGTGAATGCTCATCTTGCCTGCAATGGCAGTAGCCACTACATCCAGACGACGATCTGCACCGGCATATCCCGCAGTTTGTCCACCCAGCACCTCACCCGTTTCGGTGTTGTAAACCAGCATAACAGTCACATTCTTCGAGCCGGGATAATAGCTTGTGTGGTGCTCTTTGTGAACCACAACAGCATCGGCAGGAATTCCCAGTGCGCGAGCCTGCTTGAGCGACAAACCTGTGATGCCTGCCACAGCCTCAAATACACGAAGAATAGAAGTTCCCATTGCACCGATATAAGGATGCTCGCCACCCAATGCGTTTTCGGCAGCTATACGACCCTGACGGTTGGCAGGACCTGCAAGCGGAATTCTCACCTTCTTGCCCGACACGCGGTGGTCAATTTCCACCATATCGCCTGCTGCATATATATCCTTATCAGAAGTTTGCAAATACTTATCAACCAGCAAACCGCCCGACTCGCCAATCTCCAAACCTGCATCCATTGCCAATTGAAGGGTAGGGCGAACGCCAATCGACATGATAACCATATCGGCATTCAGCTCTGAGCCGTCGTTTAGGCTCACTGTCTTCGAACGAATACCGTTCACAGCTTTGCCTGTATGAATCTCAACGCCATACGAAATCATCTCCTGCTCAATGAAGCCCGCAATTTCAGCATCCATCACCGCCATGGCGTGAGGCATCATTTCCACCAGATGAACCTTGATTCCTCTGTGTACCAGTGCTTCCACCATCTCAAGGCCGATAAATCCGCCACCTACAACAACTGCCTCTTTAGGCTTCTTGTCGTCGATATGCATCTTTATATAGTCCATGTCGCCCAGAGTCCAAAGTGTGAACACGTGACTGTGGTCAATGCCATCAATTTTTGGTTTGATAGGTCTGCCGCCCTGTGCCAGGATCAGTTTATCATATTCGTGCCATTGGATTTCGCCTGTTCGCACATTCATCGCTTTCACACGCTTTCCTTCGCGGTCAAGTTGTGTCACGCGAGTGTTGATATGCACATCCACCTGATACTGCTCATCAAAGCTTTCAGGGCTCTGCAGAATCAGTTTAGAACGGCTTTTGATGTCGCCACCTATATAATAAGGTAAGCCACAGTTGGCAAACGAAATGTCAGGTCCTGCTTCAAACAGGGTGATTTCAGCGGTGGGAGAGAGTCTGCGCACCTTGGCTGCTGCCGTTGCTCCTGCTGCTACTCCACCTACGATGAGAATTTTTTTCATATCTTGTTATCTAGTTTTATAGTTGTCTTATTCAATTTGCGAGTACAAAAGTATATCAATTTATTTATTTAGACAAATATATGAGTATGTATTCATGTAAATAGCTTTTGAACTCTTTCACGAGCTGCTTTAGCATCTGTTTTTGAGTATATAAAGCTTAAAATGTCATTGTATATTCGCATATTACAAATTTGTTACCTCTCAATGTTGTTTGACATTGACATATTTCAATTTTGTAATGTCTTAGAGTCATTCTACATTGACACATTTTAGTTTTGTAATGTTGCAGTGTAGTTTTACATTGAGTTCCTGCAAGTTTGTAAACTCTTAAAGTAGGATTACATTGATACCCTACAAAAATGTAATCTCTCAATGTAATCTTATGTTGTATGTTTTCAAGTTTGAAATGTGTAATTGTTTTTATCTAATCATCGTGTAGTGTGCGTTGAAAATATGTGTGTTGATTATTGCCGATAAATTAGAGAAATATTTCTTTAATTTGTAGCTCTCAATTGAAAAATAATTACTTACTTTGTTAGACAAAATAATTCTTCAATTTGCTGAATCTTAGAGAATTATAAGTGGTGTTGAACTGAAAGAATAAGTGCGAAAATTGTGAGAATATAATAATCTAAAACCGTAAAAAGTTATGAAACGTAAGCTATTAATTAGAGACCTGACACTTAGAGATGGACAGCAATCGGCATTTGCTACCAGAATGAATCAATCACAAGTTGACAAAGTGTTGCCTTACTACAAAGATGCCAACTTTTATGCAATGGAAGTGTGGGGTGGAGCAGTGCCCGACTCCGTAATGAGGTACCTTGGCGAAAACCCATGGGACAGACTAAAGATTATAAGTGATAAAGTTGAAGGTGCATCCAAACTGACAGCACTTTCGCGAGGCAGAAACCTGTATGGTTATGCTCCATATCCTGATGAAATCATCGATGGATTCTTCAAAAACGCTGTAGCCAACGGACTGGACATAATGCGGATATTTGACGCCCTGAATGATGTTGACAACATCAAATCCAGCGTGAAGTATATTAAGAAATATGGGGGAATTGCCGATTGCGCAGTTTGTTACACTATCGATCCCAAGTTCAACGGAGCAGTGACAGAGCCTGCACCCAAGAAGAAAGGCTTCTTCAGCTCTCTGTTTTCCAAGAAAGAAGAAGCACCGGCTGCACCAGCCTTCAAGCCTGTGTTTACAGACGACTACTTTATCAATAAAGCAAAAGAGATGGCTGCACTGGGAGCAGACATCATTACCATAAAAGATATGAGCGGACTCATTCCGCCATCTCGTGTGTCAAGCATTGTTTCAAGATTGAAGAAAGAGCTAGACAAAAACGTGCTTGTTGATTTCCACACCCACTGTACCCCCGGCTACGGACTTGCCTCTGTTTTTGCAGCAATAGTAAATGGTGCAGACATTGTAGATACCGTTATCTGGAACTTTGCAGGTGGTCCTGCTGCTCCAGCTATAGAACTGGTTTATATCTTCTGTCAGAAGCTAGGCATTGAGCTGGATGTAAATATGGAAGTTGTGGCCAAAATTAATGAAGAACTGTTCGACATTCGTAAAGAGCTTGATGCTTTTGATGCAGTAAAACAATTCCCAAATCCATTCAATCCTGTTACTGATAAATTGCCGGCACATATCGATAAATTGTTTGACGAAGCAGTTGTTGCCGCCAATAACAATAACGAAGCTGCATTACTGGAAGCCTGTCAGGCAATTGAGTCACATTTCAATTTTCCGAAACCGGACGAAAGAGTTAAGAATGCAGAGATTCCCGGAGGAATGTACACAAATATGGTAGCTCAGCTAAAGCAATATAATTCGCTGGACATTTTAGACGAGGCAATGAAGCTGATACCAAGTGTGAGATTAGACTCAGGTTTGCCTCCGTTGGTTACACCCACCAGTCAGATTGTAGGAGTTCAGGCTGTAAGTTCTGCACTCAACGAAAAGAATGGCAGAGAAAAATATGCAAATGCATCTAATCAGTTTATCGCTTTGGTGAAAGGTGAATATGGCAAAACGCCCGTTGCGGTAGACCCCGCCTTTAGAGAGATGATAACCGGCTCTCCACAAGAAACTCCCTACGATGTTAGTAAATATCAGCGTCAGGAAAATCCTACACTTGAGGAATTTGGCAACGTAGCTCTTGCAGTAGATGAGCAAGAAGAACTGCTTCTGGAACTGTTTCCCGCTGTTGCGACCAACTTCTTAAAGAAAAAACGCGAATCTGAGTTTGCGTCACAAAAAACAGAAGTCAAATCGGAACTAAAGGCCGATGACGTATCAACAAACGGTGAGGAGGAACCCAACGGATACATTATTGAAAGCCCAATGCCCGGCACAATCCTAAGCCTTAATGTGAAAAAGGGTGACTCTGTTGCCAAGGGTGCAAACTTGCTAATCCTTGAAGCGATGAAGATGGAGAATGATATTTTATCTGATTTTGCAGGAAAGGTTTATAAGATTTATTCAAAAGAAGGAGATATTGTTCAGGCAGGACAACCCATCATGAAGATAATCTAACAACCTCTCTGCATAGAGCAACATATTATAAATGATAAAGCAGCCTCGAAAGAGGCTGCTT
>ERZ1032852.143-NODE-143-length-20627-cov-9.311443_pt1 | contig 20627 bp, 14 predicted proteins | sample MGYA00516689_ERZ1032852 | MGnify/ENA primary metagenome ERZ1032852 (study PRJEB33719, sample SAMN04262499) | wastewater metagenome | biome: rural village; feature: composting latrine chamber; material: composting feces with ash | place: El Salvador | collected...
GGCGTAAGCCAGCTGAGTTACAGTCAGCCCCATTTGGCCACTCTGGTAACTGCCCTCTTGTTATGCAAAGATAGTGAAAGCCGAGCGCAGTGTCAAGCTTGCTTGAACAATGCCGAGGCGCATCCTATTCTTATGCAAAGATACAATAAATTATTGATATTTCGTCTGGAGAGCGACCATTTTTAACGCGGTGATGGCCGCTTCGTCGCCTTTATTGCCGTGCCGTCCGCCGGCCCGCGCCTTCGCTTGGTCGAGCGTGTTCGTGGTGAGCAAGCCGAAGATGACCGGCACATCGTGCGTGAGGTTCAGCTGGGTAGTACCCTGTGTCACGCTCTCGCATACAAAGGTGAAGTGCGGCGTCTCGCCTTGGATCACGCAGCCAAGAATGATGGCGCAATCCACGTTCGCGTGCTCGATGAGTATCTTGGCGCCATAGGTCAGCTCGAAGCTGCCCGGGACGTGTTCGATGATAATATCTTCTTCTTTCACGCCAAATTTCAGGAGCGTTTCGTATGCCCCTTGAAGCAACTTGCCGGTAACCGACGAGTTCCACTCCGAGACCACGATGCCCACGCGCTTTCCCTCGCCCGAAGGTATCGTCGTTGGATCGTATGAAGAGAGGTTGTTTAGTTCGGTTGCCATAACTTAATTGCCCCCTCCTTTCAGTAGTTCTGCTTGCTTGATGTATTTGTCTGCTTCTTGCGCTTCCGGCGAGTTGAGCCAATCGTCTTTAATCAGTTGAAACGTCTCGATGGCTTTGTTGTACTCTGACATGCTCAGGTACGCCTCCCCCGCTTTCTTGTAATAGATAGGGCTCAGCAACTCGTTGTTTGCCGATTTGGCTGCCTTGAGGAATTGGCTTACGGCCTTGGAGGTCTCTCCCATGTTCATGTACACGTCGCCTACCGCGCCGGTGACAGCGGGTGTTACAAGCAGGTCACCTCCCTTGAACTTATCAAGGTGCTCCAGTGCTTTCTCGTTATTCCCCATCCGGTTATACGATATCCCCGCGTAAGCTCGTGCCAAGTCGGCGGTCTTGGTGCCCTTGAACTGAGAGATGATCGATTCGAACCCGATGTAATCGTTCCCGTTGCCGAAAAGCGCGAGTGAATCGTTTCCCTGCTGGAAATACCGCTCTCCTTTAAATAGCGCGGTTTGTGCTTTTTCGGTGCGAGGCACCTTATAGAGGTAGTGAAACGCGAGGTACGCGCCAACCGCGAGAATCACGATGAGCAACCCGATTAGGATAGACCGTTGGTTTTTTTCCAGAAACTGTTCCGAGGTGGTGAGCACTTCGCCAATATTTTCAAAGTTCTTCTCCGCCCGCGATTCCGTCGTTTTTTTAGCAGACATACGTGTAGAATATAAGTTTATTTTTCGAGTTGCAAAAGTAATTGTTTTTAAGGGATAAATAAAATTTAAGGGATTGTTTTTTCTCGAACGGGCCGGAGGCATTAATCTTTTTTGTACGTTTGTAGTCTAAGGTGTGGTTTGAAGTATGAACTATTCTGTCAAGCTAAATGAGCAGCACCGAACTTGTTCGAGTGATGCCATAGCGACGAATAGCCTAATTTTAATGAACGAAACTCGTTAAATGTAAAGCAAAACAATATGAAGAGAAGAAAAACCCTCATCCTATCCCTGCTCTTGGCTTTTGTAGGCTTTTCAGGGGTTAACGGGCAGACCGACGCGGCATTTAGCTCCGTGCCGGTCGTGAACGGGAAAGTGATTTTTCAACAGTTTATTCCAAATACCGACGGGGCGAATGCTGCCCAGCAATATACCCGGTTGCAACAATGGGGGAAAAATAGATTTCAAGGGAAACCCCTGTTGTCGGGAATCCGTTTCGACGATAAAGGGCGCAGTGTAACCATTAGTGCCGGGGAGGAGTTGCGATTGCCCGCCAATGCCGGGGGAGGGAACGTGACCATGCGGTACCGCTTCGATACCTCTGTTACCAACGCGGGATATACATTAGTTATAAGGGATATTACCTATCAAAGTGAGCAGCCCGGGAGCGCTTCTGTTTTCCCGAAAACGTATAGTGCCGAACAGATGATTACTGATCAGGCGGTAAGCGCGGGCGGCGAAGAGAAGGAGTTGAGGAATAATACACGGAAAGCCACGCTCGCGTTCTTGAACACGTTGTACGAGGAACTTTCGGCCCTTTAATCAGTTTCCGGCTCCGCGCGATAGTCCCCAGGTGATCACCTGAATAATCGAGTCTTGGATTCGTCGCTCCGGAGGTGTTTGTAAGCCAACTTGCCATTCTCGCGGAGAAAAATAATTTGCTAAAATCTTTGGTGAATTAAATTTATATGCTTAATTTTGCGCCCTGATTTGGCGGGAACCGCCTGTCCCTGAAACGTGAGTAATAAAAAAATCATTATATAGCGATGTCTAAGATTTGTCAAATAACCGGTAAAAGAGCAATGGTTGGAAACAACGTGTCGCACTCCAACAGGAAGACGAAACGGAAATTCAACGTGAACTTGTTCAAAAAGAAATTTTATTGGGTGGAAGAGGATTGCTGGATCAGCCTGAAAATTTCGGCCTCTGGGCTACGCACCATCAATAAGATCGGACTGGACGCTGCCTTGAAACAAGCCGCGTCGAAAGGGTTTTTAAACGCGTAATAGATAGGAGGAAGCAATGTCGAAGAAAGCAAAAGGAAATAGAGTGCAGGTGATCTTGGAGTGTACCGAACACAAGGAGAGCGGTATGCCCGGCACATCCAGGTACATTACTACCAAGAACAGGAAGAATACCCCGGGTAGAATGGAATTGAAGAAGTACAACCCCGTTCTCAAGAAGATGACGGTGCATAAGGAAATCAAGTAAAACAAGATAAATTATGGCAAAAAAAGCAGTCGCGGGATTCCGTGATAAAAATACAACCACCGGACGAAGCCATACCAAGGTAATTAAAATGGTTAAGTCGCCCGAAACCGGTACGTACACTTTTAGAGAAGAGATGATCTTGAACGATCAGGTAAACGATTATTTCAAGAAATAAGATCGGTTAAAAATATTTAAAAACTTCCCCGTGCTCAGGCGTGGGGAAGTTTTTGTTTTTACTATTTAGTAGCTTTGTAGCAGACGCGGCAATTCAAAAAAATCGTGTCGTTATTTTTAAACATGCAGGTTTATGAGTTTTTTTGATAGGTTTTCCAAGGGGAAAAAAGAGACACTCGATAAAGGCCTCGAGAAAACAAAGGAGAGCTTCTTCTCGAAGATTACCCGTGCGGTTGCTGGCAAATCGAAAGTCGACGACAACGTGCTCGACGACTTGGAAGAGGTGTTGGTCACGTCGGACGTGGGGGTGGATACTACCCTGAGGGTAATCGAACGCATCGAAGCCCGTGTGGCACGTGACAAGTACGTGGGTACCGACGAGTTGACGGCCATCTTACGGGACGAGATAGCTCAACTGCTCACGGAAAACCATAGCGGTGACCTGTCCGATTTCTCGATCCCGGAAGGAGATCGCCCCCACGTGATCATGGTGGTAGGGGTAAACGGGGTGGGAAAGACAACCACGATCGGGAAGCTGGCTTACCAATTCAAGCAGCGGGGATTGTCTGTCTACCTGGGCGCGGCTGATACCTTCCGTGCCGCGGCGGTGGAGCAGCTTGATATATGGGGACAACGGGTAGGAATACCCGTGGTGAAACAAAAGATGGGGGCCGACCCGGCCTCGGTGGCTTTCGACGCGGTTAGTTCCGGCAAAGCGAATGAGGCCGACGTGGTGATTATCGATACCGCGGGAAGGTTACACAATAAAGTCAACCTGATGAACGAACTCACCAAGATCAAGAACGTGATGGGGAAGATCGTGCCGGGCGCGCCGCATGAAGTGCTGCTCGTGCTGGATGGCTCCACCGGTCAGAACGCGTTTGAGCAGGCGAAGCATTTTACCGCGGCAACCGAGGTGACCGCGCTCGCTATCACCAAGCTTGATGGAACGGCAAAGGGAGGCGTGGTGATCGGTATCTCCGACCAGTTCAAGATCCCCGTGAAATACATCGGATTGGGAGAGGGCATCGAAGACTTGCAGGTGTTCCGGAGGAAAGAATTCGTGGACTCCCTTTTCGGAAAGTAAAAACAACTATTCCGATAAGCAAGAGCAGAAGCAAAGCTTGCTTTGGTTATGCCGAGCGCAGGAATAGTCTAATGTAATGAACGAATAGATGGTAAGGAATAGGATAGACGTGGTTACCTTGGGTTGCTCCAAGAACCTGGTAGACTCCGAGCGGCTGATGCGGCAACTGGTCGCGAACGGGTACACCGTGGCGCACGACCCCGAAGCTCCCGGCGGCGATATCGCGGTGATCAACACGTGCGGCTTCATAGGCGACGCGAAAGAGGAGTCCATCAACATGATCCTCTCCTTTGCCGAAGCAAAAAAACGGAACAAGGTAAAAAAGCTGTTCGTGATGGGATGTCTCTCGGAACGATACAGGAACGAGCTGATCGAGGAGATCCCCGAGGTGGACCGGTTTTACGGGAAATTCGACTGGAAAGGGTTGATTGACGACCTCGGGAAGTCATATTATAAAGAATTGGAATTTGACCGCTCGCTCACCACCCCACCGCACTATGCGTACGTGAAAGTGTCGGAAGGGTGCGACCGCGCCTGCTCCTACTGCTCCATTCCGCTCATTACCGGAAAGCACCGTTCACGCCCCATGGAGGAGATCGAAGCCGAGATTTACCGGTTGGTAGGCGAGGGGGTGAAGGAGTTTCAATTTATCGCGCAAGACCTAACCTGTTACGGGATAGACCGCTACCGGGCCATGAAGTTGCCCGAGCTGGTGGAGCGAGTTGCCGATATCAACGGGGTTGAATGGATACGCCTCCATTACGCGTACCCCGCGCGCTTCCCTATGGACCTCCTTCGGGTGATGCGTGAAAGGAAGAACGTGTGCGGTTACCTGGATATCGCTCTGCAGCATATCAGCGACCCCATGCTCAAGAAGATGCGACGGAATATTACCCGGCAACAGACCGAGGAGCTGATCCAGCGCTTCCGGGAGGAGGTGCCCGGCATCCACCTGCGCACGACCATGATGGTGGGCCATCCCGGGGAGACGGAGGAAGATTACCTGGAGCTGCTCGATTTCGTGGAGGAGACCCGTTTCGAACGACTGGGGGGCTTCCCCTATTCGCACGAGGAGGATACTTATAACGATAAACATTACGTTGATGATGTACCCGCGGCGGTAAAGCAAGAGCGAATGGAACGGCTGATGGCCCTACAGGAAGAGGTGTCTCTCTCGGTTAACGAGGAGAAGGTAGGGCAGACCCTGAAGGTGATCATCGATCGGGAAGATCCCGATTACTATATCGGTCGCACCGAGTTCGATTCGCCCGAGGTGGACGGGGAGGTGCTGATCGGCAAAGAAAAATTACTGGAAACCGGTAGTTTCTACAACGTGGAAGTTCATTCGGCTTTGCCTTTCGACTTGATGGGGGCCGTGGTTTGACGACAGTTTTGGATAAACCGTTTGGTGTGTTGAGAAGAACCTGAAATTAATTGCAACGATGACACGAGAAGACCTTATTTCCCGCCTATCGGAACGCCTTGGATGGGCAGAACCGAGCACTGCAAAAGCGCTGGAAGCGCTGATTGATACGGTCGTTGAAGAGCTACTGGCAGGCAACCGGGTAGATATAAGCGACTTTGGCCTTTTTCAGACCCGGAAACAGTCGGAATACATTCTGGTGGACCGGGAAACCAACGAACGATACCTGATGCCTCCCTCCCTCGAGGTTGTCTTTGAAGCTGCCGGTGTAGCTTCCGATCCCGCCTTGACAAGCAATATACCGCATTTTCTACCCGATGAATCCTTGGAAAAAGAGGTGAACAGTTCGTTCGCGCTCTTTGAACCGACCTTACTCAACGAAGGAGTACAGTTCCCGGGGATGGTCGAGGTGTATACCGACCAGCTGGTAGAGGAGAGTGAAGCTCGCGATCCCGAAGAAGAAGGGGGTGAGTTACCACGAGTAGAGCCGGTAGAGGAAAAAATCCTGATACCCGAAGAACCGGTGGGAGAGGAAGTGCCACCGGTGATAGAGGAGGTGCCACCGGCGGTAGAGGAAGTAGCAGAAGAGCTTGAGACCCTCCCGGCAGAGAAGATAGAAGATGAAATAGGAAAAGAGCCCCCGTTGGAAGAACCCCCGGTAGAAGAACCGCCCATGGAAGAGCCAAGGGAAGAACCGGAAGATAAACCACAACCCGCGCCAGTGCTTCGAGGACCAGTAAGACGGAGGCCGAAAAAGAAATCGCCTGTCTGGATACCGGTAGCGGGGGGAGTGGCAATTGCATTGGCAGTTCTTTTTTTTTTCAACCCGGCCTTGCCCGGAAAAATAAACGTGAATAAAGGCGGCTTCTATTCCCAACAAGGAGAAAAAACGACGGGAACAGATACGGTAGCTACCCGGCCGGGACTTCTCGCTCCCCAAGCGGGGGAGGTACCATCCCAAACCCGGGAAATACCGCCCCGAACGGCGGAAACGCCACCCCAAACGGAAGAAATAGATCCGGCCGAGCCGGAACCCGTACCCTCGCGGTTGCCGCGCGAAAGAATCAAGCTGGAAAAAGGGAAAACACTGCGAATGCTGGCAGAAGACCACTTCGGGCACCGGGAGTTCTGGGTATATATTTACTTGGAAAACAAAGAGCATATCTCAAACCCGAACTCCATCCCCCATGGTACGGAATTACTCCTGCCACTCCCATCGGCCCACGACATGAACCCTACCGACCCCGCGTCCATCACGAAGGCAAAATTATTGAGTGACGAGATATTGAAGGCATTCTAAAGACCATGAATCGCGACTCGGCGGCAAAATTACCAACTATTCTGTTAAGCCAGGTGAACAGAGCCAAGCTTGCTTGAATATTTTCGATAAGCGATGTGCAGAAAGCAAATTTATTTGTATTATGCCGTCGCGAGTACTTTTGCGTTAAACGAGGGCAGAGTGAATTTATTTATGCCGAGTGCAGCAAAAGTCTGATAAGAAAATATCTAAGTTTACTGAATTATGCCTTGGCGAAGAATAGTCTAACTTTAGTGTAGATACCCGGGTTGAATTTACCGCTTCCTTTTCAATAGCCCTGGGATTTGGCTGGGCTCCTTGGCGACCGGGACGCCCACCGCTTCGAACGCGGCAATCTTCTCGGCAGCGGTGCCTGCCCCGCTGGAGATAATGGCTCCCGCGTGCCCCATCTGTTTCCCCGGTGGTGCCTGCTGCCCCGCGATAAATACCGAGACCGGTTTCGTTACATGCTCTTTGATATAGGCGGCTGCCTGCTCTTCCGCGTCGCCCCCGATCTCGCCGATGAGCGCGATGGAGTCGGTATCGGGATCGTTCTCGAACATCTCCAATAGCTCTTGGTAATAGAGGCCTACCACCGGGTCGCCCCCCACGCCCACGGCAGTGGATTGCCCCATACCGCTCTCGGTGAGGTTATACACCACTTCATAGGTCAACGTGCCACTCCGGCTAATCACGCCGGTACCTCCTCCCTTGAAAATCATGGTGGGCATGATCCCCACCAGGCTCTTTTCCGGGGAAATCAGCCCCGGGCAGTTGGGGCCAATCAAGTGGGCTCCCTTGCTCTTGATAAAATGGTGGGCCGTGACCACGTCAAGCGTGGGGATTCCTTCCGTGATGCAGATAATCAGCTGGATACCCGCGTCGGCCGCTTCCATCATCGCGTCTTTCGCGAACGGTGCCGGCACGAAAATAACGGAGGTGTTGGCGCCGGTCTCTTGCACGGCCTCTTTTACCGTGTTAAACACCGGGATACCATCTACCCGTTCACCTGCTTTGCCGGGGGAGGTGCCGCCCACTACCTTTGTCCCGTAACTTTTCATCTTCGAGGCATGGAACCCGCCGTCGCGCCCCGTGATCCCTTGTACGATCAACCGCGTGTTATTGTCTATCAGGATACTCATCGTGTTGTTATTTCAGTTTTAATTTTTACTTGCTAACGTTACCGCTTTCCGGGTCGCTTCGCCCATTGTTTCAGCCACGTGGAAATGGGTGCCTTGGAGCAGGGCCCGACCCTCTTTCTCGTTGGTCCCGGTGAGTCGTATCACGATGGGTACGTCCGTCTTAACCTGTTCAAATGCTTCCAGCAACCCTCTTGCCACGTCGTCGCAACGGGTGATGCCGCCAAAAATATTGATCAAGACCACGTTCACGTTTTTATCGCTTAGCAGCAACTTCATTGCTTCGATTACCTTGGTGGGGTTGGAGCTTCCGCCGATATCAAGGAAATTAGCGGGGTTACCACCGTACAGCTTGATCATATCCATGGTGGCCATGGCCAAGCCGGCCCCGTTGACCATGCAGCCTATCTCGCCGCCCAGGTTCACGTAGCTAAATCCCTTGCTCTTGGCCCCCTGCTCCTTTTTCTCCTCTTCGGTGGGTTCATTGAGCGCGGCAATCTTGGGGTGACGGTACAACGCGTTGTCGTCGAACGTCATCTTGGCATCGATCGCGATAATGTTGCCCTCCTCGGTCAATACCAACGGGTTGATCTCGGCCAACGACGCGTCGGTGCTAACAAACAACTTGTATAGTTTTTGAAAGATCGAGGCTATTTGACGCACCTGCTTGATGTCGCTTACAAGCTTGAACGCGGCCTCTCGGGCCAAGTAGTCGGGCACGCCCACCGACGGGTCAATCTCGAACTTGTGGATCTTCTCGGGAGCAACACGGGCCACCTCCTCGATGTCCATGCCGCCTTCCTTGCTGATCATCAGCAGGGTGGACTTTGAATTCCTGTCGATCACGTAACTCGCGTAGTACTCTTCGGCAATGTTAACTGCTTGCCCAACAAGAACGCGGTCTACCGTGAAGCCTTTAATATCCATTCCCAAGATAGACGCGGCATGCTTGCGGAGCTCGATCTCGTCGTGCGCCAACTTCACGCCACCCGCCTTCCCCCTGCCGCCGGTGTGTACTTGCGCCTTGACGATTACTTTGCTGGAATCTAGCCGGTTGTATGCAACGACCGCGTCATCCACCGATCGGCATACCTCGCTCTTGTCTACAGGGATGCCATACGTTGCAAACATCTCCTTTGCCTGATATTCATGAACCTTCATACGATTAATAATTTACTTTCTTGTGGGTATATCGAATCTTAATGATTAAAACAACCATCCACGACAACATGAAAGCGCGCGGGACGTGAAGTTTTAATCATGCCGACTTCATGGAACACTCTACTATTTGTTATTTCAGCAATCAAGATACTAAAGCGAAATTAAGATTTTATCGGAAATAAAATGCTATGATAAGCAAACGCCTAATTCATGTAAATTGTTTATCCAATGAGGCGAAAACCGCTGTTTATACCTTATTATCTCGCCTTGTTGCTCCTCGCTTCTTCCCTTTCTGGAGCCGCGAAACTTGAAACTTACCCGGTTCGAGAAAACGCGTGTGAGGCGTCTGAAAAACAAATATATGTAAAAACGGCAAAATAAAGGCGGCTAACGGCTGGGATACGTTAACAGTTTCCGTTATCTTTGCCGCTTCTTTGGGCTAACCTTCTTCGCCTGAACGAGCGTGCGAGTTAAAGGGTGGGTCGCGATGATAATGCCGGCCTTCAATAAATTTAGACTATTCTTCGCTATGGCATCACTCAAACAAGTTCGGTGCTGCTCATATAGCTTAACAGAATAGTTCTATAATGGGGAGATCCCCGGCCTTTCGCGAGTGGTTATATAAATACAAGACAATATGAGTAAATACCAACCTTCCGCTAACCGCGGGTTTATACGTTTTATTGAAAAAGGGGGCAATGCCTTGCCGCACCCCGCCATCCTCTTCGCGCTATTTGCATTGGCTACCTTGCTGGTGTCTGCCGTGGGATACGGGTTAAACTGGTCGGGCATTCACCCGGCCACCGGGGAACCGGTGCAGGTAGTTAACCTATTGTCGAAGGAGGGACTCCACCGCGTGTTATTGGGAATGGTAAGCAGTTACACCGGCTTCGCGCCGCTGGGCATCGTGATGGTGGCCATGTTGGGTATCGGGGTAGCCGAGAGCAGCGGGCTGATATCCACGGGTGTGAAAGCACTCCTGGTGAAAGCACCTCCCAAGATTATCACCATGATGGTGGTGTTTACCGGGATCTTGTCTAACGTGGCTTCGGACGTGGGGTATATCCTGATTATTCCCTTGGCGGGCACCATCTTCCATTCGCTGGGTAGGCACCCCATGGCAGGGATGGCCGCGGCCTTCGCCGGCGTGAGCGGCGGGTTCAGCGCGAACATCCTTATCGGTACCATCGACCCGCTATTGGCAGGCCTGTCAACCGAAGCAGCACGAATTATCGATCCCGATTACTACGTGATGCCCACCGCGAATTACTACTTCATGGCAGCTTGTACTTTTATAATCACCCTATTGGGTACCTGGGTGGCCGAGAAATGGGTGGAACCCCGGCTCGGGAAGTACAACGGGAACGTGGAGCCGGAGGCCATCTCGGAGCTCACTCCCCTCGAACGGAAGGGATTGCGCCGGACCGGGTGGGCTGCCCTCGTTTGGCTGGCCATTATCCTCCTCGGGGTGTTGCCTGATAACGGGTTCCTGAGAGGGCCGGATAACTCGGTACTGCACTCTCCCCTGTTAAGGGGCTTCATCGCTTTTCTTTTCCTGATCGGGGCCACGCTGGGCATCGTGTACGGGTACACGGTGGGCAAGTTCAAGAACTCGGCCGACGTGATCGAGGGGATGAACAGCAGCTTCAAATCGCTCGTCTCCTTCCTTGTACTGGTGTTCTTCGCGGCGCAGTTCGTGGCTTGGTTCCAGTGGAGCAACCTGGGTGTGCTGCTGGCCATCAACGGTGCCGAGCTGTTGCAGGAAATCAACATCGGGTTGATCCCGCTCGTGATCCTGTTCATTATTTTTTCCGCTTTTATCAACCTGTTCATGGGTAGCGCCTCTGCCAAGTGGGCCATCATGGCGCCCGTCTTTATCCCGATCTTCATGCTGTTGGGTTACTCACCCGAGATGTCGCAAGCGGTATACCGGGTGGGAGACAGCGTTACCAACGTCCTTACCCCCATGATGAGTTACTTCGCGCTTATCATCGTCTATTTCCAGAAGTACGATAAGAAAGCCGGGTTTGGTACCATCGTGGCCAACATGCTCCCCTTCTCCATCACCTTCTTTATCGGATGGACCCTGTTTCTAATCCTGTGGATCATCTTGGGGCTCCCGTTAGGGCCCGAGGCCCCGCTCTTCTATGGAACGGGACAGGCTTGACGTTGAAGGATGTACCACCTAAGATAAAAAAGGGAAACGATACGATAAAAAACGAGGGGTAAAGCGATTTTATCCCGATGATTTCGACTACCTTTGCCGGGACAATAACATCATGAGACTATCGATTATTTTGATTTAATTTTGTACCCATGAAGCGATCGATTTCATTCGTTTGCATTTTCTTCTTAACGATGCTGGCAGTGCCTCTCGTCGCCCAGCAGAACGATACCATTCGTCAAGAGATACTGAACCAAGGGGCAAGTGACCTCGAGATAATCTCGAAAGGGCGTTCACTCACGTTGGAATACCTGATGAAGGGCGATCTTGTCGCGCTGAAGGAGGTGAAGGATTACTTGGCAGGGGAGATATACAACCCCTACAGGGTATATATACCGGTAGAGTACTGGCTGCTCTCTTTCTGGACCGAGGATTTCAGGGAGTTGCTTCACGAGGCGAAGCAGTTTGCTGCCGAGGTTGACTGGGGCAGGCATGGACATTGGCAGGTGCCCGAGCGGTTTCGTCCCACGCCCCTGCTGCGGATGATCATGGAAAGCGACCGGTTGTCGGAGGAGGTGGCTATAAAATCTGCCGAGGCGTATGTTCCGCTCGAGGTAAGTATCAACAACGCGGAGCTGGAAGAGGTGGAGAAGGAGTTCCTGAAACTCTGGCTCTTCTCCCTGCTGTTCACGCCCGACGAGATCGACGACGAATCCGCAATGGCGGAGATTAATACCAAAGCGACCGAGTTTCTGGAAACGTACGAAGGAAGTGACTATAGCAACTACACGCGGCGGTTTATCCGGTATCGGTTCCGGCCGGGCGACTGGGGGCTGGGATTCGAGCTTTTCTTGGGATACAACGCGTTTACCGAGGGGCTTTCCAACCACTTTGAAAACCGGGTTGCCGGTGGTTTCGCGTACGACATACTCTACAAGGAATTCACGGTTTCCCTTCGTTTGAATATCTCTGCCACCAAGACTACCCGGGAGGTGGTTCACCGGGGAGAGACATGGCCGGAAGGCATCAGGGGATACGTCGTGGGTGGCGATATCGCGTTACAGTATCCCGCTTACCAAAACCGGAACATGAAGCTTTCGCCATTTATCGGGATCGGCGGGGTAGGGATGGGACCCTCGGAAGCGGAGATCAAGAAATATCCCGAACTGGATAATTTCAAGGAGTTTGCTGCATTTAACTATCTCGCCGGGTTGGACTTCAAGTTAAATAGCTGGAACAAGAACATCAATCTATCCCGTGACGGGGGTGGATACGTGGGGTTGCGTTACACCTATTATTTCTCGAACTATAGCCGAAAAAACGCTTTAATGGATGGAAACATGCATATGGTCACGCTGACTTTTGGCGGATTCGGTCGCCCCATGAAAAGAGACTTTTAATTTTTTTCCGGCAAGATGCCACTTTTCCGCGCGGCATCAATGATCATGTCGGCGGTGGATTCAATGCCAAACCGGGAAGTCTCCACCGTGAGGTCATACATGTTCAGGTCGGCCCAATTACGGCCGGTATAGTACTTGCTGTAGTTCATTCGCTCGCGATCTTTCTTCTCCATGACCCGCTCGGCCTCTTCGGGATGCACGAAGTAGTCGTGGATTACCCGTCCTTTTCGAAACGCTTTATCGGCATGGACAAACACGTTAAAGCAATTTTTGTGCCCTTTCAGGATGTAGTCGGCAGAACGCCCCACGATCACGCAGGACTCGTTTGCCGCGATGTTGCGGATGACCTTGGTCTGTATCATGAAAAGAAGGTCGTTGGGCGGTATCACCTCGTTCACGTACGCGTAATTTTGCTTGTACAGGTTGTAAAGCAACGTGTTGGGAAGTTTCTGCTCGTGTTGTTCCACGTACTCGGGCGTGAAGCCGCTCGCGATGGCAGTCAAGTCGATCAGCTTGCTGTCGTAAAAAGCGACTCCCAACTTCTTGGCAATCCGTTCGCCCACCGCGTGCCCGCCGCTCCCGTACTGCCGGGAGATGGTGATCACGAAGTGATCGGTAGTCATGTAGGCTTCCGGGAGTACCTTCATCGGTTTTTCCGCGGGTAGCAACTTGTCCAGGAAATGGACCTTCTTCTGGTAGAATTGAACGATGAAACCCACCAGTACCGCGGAGGCGATGGTGCCTTCACGAACCCCTTCTAACTTACCATGAAAAATGAGCACCGCGATTACGGAGAGAGTCACCATCGTGGAGTCGATCGCGATCTTGGTCATCCCGAAGTTCTTATTATAGGTCTCGGAAATAACCATGGTTAGTCCCTCGCCGGGAAGGTATCCCACGTCGGCTTTTAGCTCCAAGAAAACACCAAATGCGGTGATGATGCAACTCACTAGAATCAAGACCCATTGCACAAAGTAGTTGTGCACTACCAGCGACTCGGTGAGAAAGAGGGACAAGTCTATAAATAGCCCGAAAATCAATACAAAAGGTATTTGCAGCAACGCGATCGGGGGGAAGTTTTTTTTCAGGATCAGGAGCTGGGCCAAGACGAGTATCGAGTTCACGATGATGGTGTAGGTGCCCACGGAGAGAGCGGGAACCAGCAGGTACGACACGTAGGCTATGGATGAGATGGGACTTGTTCCCAAGTTAGACCGGATGGTGAGTGCTACACCGAATGATATAAAAAATACTCCCGCGATAAATAGCAGGAGCCTGATACCTAATCCCTTTCTCTTCATATGATTATTTTTTCTTTCCGAGGTGTTACCACAAAGATACACAAAACAAACCAGAAAAGTTACTCGCGGTACCAGCAGCATGCCGGCAGCGCGTCGTAAACGGCCTGGTCGGCCTTGTAATTCCCCGCGTCGTGCCCCACGGCGGCTAACGCCTTTGCCACGTCGTCCAAGGTTACCTTCTCCGGGTCGAAGTCGAGGTGAAGCTGCTGCTCGCTTTGTACCCACGTGGCCGTGAATACACCGTCGATCCCCTTCGCCGTGGTTTCGATTCGTTCTTTACACATCCCGCATGCTCCTCCCACGTTTATCATGGCATGTTCGGCTTTCTCCTTGTCGAAATGTGCCGCGTGGCTGTTGTTGCGCAACTCGTCGTTCATCATGCTCTGCTTCCCCGCGAGCTGCGCGCTCGCGTCGATCATGAACGCGCCTTGGGTCACCACCTCGTCTCCCTCTTCAATCCCGGATAGAACCACGTAAGTCTCGCCGAGTGACGGCCCGAGTTCAATCTCCCGCAACAGGTACGCGGGTGTTTCGGTATCTTGTTGTTTCACGTAAGCGATGGAACGCTTGCCGGTCCATAGTACCGCCGATTTGGGGATGACGATCCCTTGCGCGTGTTGCTTAAGCGGCGCGGTGACCTTCGCGTTGGCGTACATCTCCGGCATCAGCTCCAGCCCTGGATTAGCGGTTTCTACCCTGATCTTGGCGGTGCGGGTGGCGGGGTCCAGTATCGGGTTGATAAAGGAGACTTGCCCCGGGAATGTTTTCCCCGGAAGTGCTTGCAGGGTGTATTCCAAGCGATCGCCCACGTTTAGGAACGGGAGGTCAGCCTCGTACGCGTCAAACACGGCCCATACCCGTGATAGGTCGGCAATATCAAACAGCACGGTGCCGGTGTTCACGTAGTCGCCCTGGTTGATGTTCTTGGCAACAACGATGCCACTCGTGTTGGCAGTAATTTCCAAGAGCGGGGAGGCTTCCCCCGATTGTTCTACGCGCCTGATCTGCTCGTCGGTTAGCTTCCATAGCCGTAGCTTTTCGCGCACTGCTTCCAATAACGCCGGTTGTACCTCTTGCAGCTTCACGGCTTCAATCAGTTCCTGCTGGGCGCTTAGCAGCTCCGGCGAGTAGATGGTGGCAATGGGTTGCCCTTCCCTTACCCGCTCACCGGTAAAGGCGACGGACAGTTGCTCGATGCGACCGCTCACGTGAGCGGTTTGCGACCGGGAAAAGCGCTCGTCTACCCGGATGGTGCCGTAGAGCTGTATCTCCTTTACCGGGTTTTGAAGGCTGGCAATGGTAGTCTGTATGTTCGCGAGCGCGACCGCTTCGGCACTCAACTGGATGGCAGCCGGGTCGATCGAGGCATCGCCCGACCCGGTTGTTTGCAGCGGGATCAGGTCCATCGCGCAAAGCGGGCAGAGCCCCGGCTCGTCCATCCGTATCTGGGGGTGCATGGAACAGGTCCACACGGTGGGCTCGTCGCCATGGTCATGCCCGTGGTGGTGCGCGTGATCATGATCGGCGCTTGTTGACGGGCGGCCGGAGAATATGAGCCACCCCAGGAGCAGCCCCGCGAGGAGGATCAACCCGTACCGGACCGATCCTTTGTTAAAAATCCGCTTTATTTTATTGTTGTTCATAATGATGCTTTTTACTCGTTTACGGTGTTGAATGAATGAAGTTTTTGGATGGATGCCACCATCGTGTTGTAATCGGCGATCGCTTCGGCCTCTTGAAGCCGGTAATCGAGCAACTGCCGTTGTACCTCGAGCACGCTCACGAGCTCGCTTTGGCCCGTGACAAACTCTCGTGCCAGCAAGCGGTAGGCGGTCAGCGCGAGCTCTTCCTGCTTCCGGTAGAGTGCGATCTTCCTCTCCGCGTCGTCAAGCCGGTGCTTCAGGCCGTGGAGGTCAGCCTGCAGGTTGTTCAGCGTGTTGTGGTACTTATCGCGTGCCGACTGTTGCATGATTCGGCTTTCGCGTTGTGCCGACCGGTATTTGCCCCGGAAGATGGGGAGGCTTACCGACACCATGGGCATGACCATGTTCATCCCGTTATGGTGCTCCATGACGGGAGTCGGGCTTTTGGCGACCATCATGTATTGCAGGCCGATGCCAATCATCGGGTAGCTCATCTTCTTTTCCATCTCTCCCTTGGCTTGGTAGGCCAGTTCCTCCTCTTGCCACATGCCCAGCATCGGGTTTTGGCTTTCAATAGTACGCGCGGCCTCTGCTGCATCGAAATGGAAACGAACCTTCTCGAGTGAATCGGGTAGAATCACCTCGCTATCCGCGGGACGGTTGAGCAGGGCGTTAAACTTGGCTTTCTCTGCCTTTATCTCGGAGCGGAGGCTCTCGATGTTATTGTCGATCTGTACTGCTTCAAGTTGAACGCGCAGCACGTCTGACATCCCGCCACCGCTGCCCGGTGTACGAGCCGATACCCGTTGGGTAGCCAGTTGCTCGAGTTGGTCGAGCAATTTTTTGTTCTCTTGGTTATACGCGAGTTGATGTTGCAGCCGGCCCAGGATGTACCATTGGTTGTAGACCTCCATGAAGAGCTCGTCGCGTGCATCCCGGAACTGTTCGTATGCCATTCGTGCCATATGCGTGGCTTCGGTACGTGCCGTTTGCCGGGTACCAAACCAGGGGAACATCTGCATCAGGGTAACGTCGGCCACCTGGCGTCCTCCCACGATCTCCATCGGTTGGAGAAAAAAGCCGATCTCCAGCTCCGGGTCGGACCAGGCTCCTGCCCGCGCCACTTTTTCAAGCGACGCCTTGTACGCGAGGAAGTCGGCATTCAATCCCGGGTTGTTTCTCCCGGCTATCTCGAGGTAACGGGATAGCGAGTCGGTTGCCCCTGGTGTTTCGGATGCCCCTCCCGCGAGGGACAGTATAGCGTTCATGCACGCGAAAACCAGTAACAGGAGTCGTCTGCTGCCTCTTTTTATTCCACTATATTGTTTCATTATTTCTCTATTTTATCGATTATTACAGTTAAATCTCGCGACTTTCGTTATCCTGTTGTTTCTTGATCGCTCCCTCGCGCCACCAGCACTGGAGGATGGGAACCACGAACATGGTCATCGACTGGATAAGCATTCCCCCGAAGGTGGGTATCGCCATCGGCACCATGATATCGGACCCTTTCCCCGTGGAGGTGAGTACCGGGAGCAGCGCGATCAGCGTGGTGGCGGTTGTCATCACCGCGGGGCGGACCCGTTTGAGGCCGGCGTAGACCACCGCCTCCCGTATCTCTTCGCGTGTCTGGGGATCCCTCTCCAAGAAGGTGTCGTGGATGTAGGTACCCATCAGCACGCCATCATCCGTGGCAATACTAAACAAGGCGATGAATCCCACCCACACCGCGATGCTCAGGTTAATGGGTTGCATTTGGAACATATCGCGCAGGTTGACTCCCCCGAGGGTGAAGTTCAGGAACCACGGCTCCCCGTAGAGCCAGAGCAGGATGAATCCTCCCCCGAGGGCGACGAATACTCCCGAGAAGTGGATGAGCGAGGCCGTCACCGTTTTAAACTGGAAGTAGAGGATGATCAAGATAAGCAGGAGGCTGATGGGGATAATGATCATCAACCGCTTGGAAGCCCGGGCCTGCTGCTCGTAGTTGCCGGCAAATGCGTACGACACCCCGTTTGGTAGGCTGATCTCGCCGTCCCGGATCATCTCTTTCAGTGCCGCATCGGCCTCCTGTACCACGTCCACCTCGGCCTTGCCGGCCACCTTGTCGAAGATCACGTATCCTATCAGGAAGGTGTTCTCGCTTTGGATCATCTGTGCCCCGCGGGTATACTCGATATCGGCCACGTCGCCCAAGGGTACCTGTGCCCCGGTGGCGGTGGGGATGATCAGCCGAGCCAGCTCGTCGGGGTTCTCCCGCAACTCGCGGGGATACCTGAGCCGCACCGGGAAGCGCTCGCGCCCCTCCACGGTGGTAGTCAGTTCCATGCCGCCGACCGCCGCGCTGATCACCTCTTGCAGGTCGGCCACCGTGATACCGTGCCGTGCCATGCGGCCCCGGTTTAGCCGGATCTCGATATAGGGTGCTCCCACTGCCCGGTCGTAGAAGACGGTGGAGGTGAGCACCGACGGCACCTCCTTGAGTGCTGCTTCCAGTATCTTCCCTCCTTGTTCGATCGACTCGAGGTCGGGGCCCGACACCTTCAGTCCCATGGGTGCCCGCATACCGGTAGAGAGCATCACCAGGCGTGCTTCGATGGGCTGTAGCCTGGGGGCAGAGGTGAGCCCTGGCAGGTGCGACACGTTAACGATCTCTTGCCAGATATCGTTCGGGTGTTGGATATGGGGGCGCCATTGACGGAAGTACTTCCCGTTCCTAGACCGGGTAAGGCTGTCGGCAGGCACTACCCGGTGCTCGTCGTCTTCGGGGTGGTACGTGGAGCCATCGATCAAGACAAACGCCCCTTGGCGGTTCACCTTGAACCGCTGCCGGTGCCCGTTCTCGTCCAAGATATACTCCGGGATGTAGTTAATGGTATTCTCGAACATCTGGGTGGGTGCAGGGTCGAGGGCCGAGTTTACCCGTCCCCATTTGCCCACGGTTACCTCTACCTCTGGTATATGGGTAATGCGCTTATCCAGCATCTCGATGTATTCGAGGTTCTGTTCTATCCCCGTGTGAGGCATGCTGGTGGGCATCAGCAGGAAAGAACCTTCGTTGAGGCTCGGCATGAATTCCTGCCCGATACCCGGAAAGCGGCTGTCCGCGGAAGACCAGAACCGGGTATCCCGGAACGATTTCCAGCCCACGGCCTCGAATCCCGTGGCCGCGAAGCCAAACGTTTTATCGAACCCAAGCCAGATGACCGCGCCGAACAGCACCGTGGCGATGGGCAGGATCATGAACTTCCACCGGTTGTCGAGGCACCAGCGCAGGATCTGCTCGTAGTAGATCACGAGCGCCCAGAGCAAGCCCAAGATAATGGCTATGATCAAGACCACGAACAGGAGGTTGCCCGGTATCCCTACTCGCGTGCCCATCGGGAGCCACTCCACCGTGAGCAGGTAAAGCACCGCCCCGATGGCAATACCAATATTGATGAAAAAAGGGATTTGTTTGTTATCCCATCGGTGGCTGAACAAGTTGTTCAGGGCGTACAGCGTTAAGGCAAGATACAGAAGGCGTCCGGTGTAAATAGCCAGCAGGATCCCGGCGACAGCTAACACGCCGTTGCCGATATCCCGTGTCTTTTTAGCGGTGACTTTCACCGAAAGGATGTAATACGCTAAGGTGGGTATCACCGCTATGCCGAGGATAAACGCACCAATCAGCGCGTAGGTCTTGGTGTAGGCGAGGGGACTGAACAGCTTCCCTTCTTGTGCCTCCAGGAAGAATACCGGGAGGAAACTGATTACCGTCGTGAGTCCCGCCGTGAGGATGGGGCGGGATACCTCGCTCACGCTCCTGTATATCAGATCCGCGAAAGCTTGCCCTTTTCGTTTGTCCTTGTTTTCTTCCATCTCCATGTGGCGGATGATATTCTCCACGAAGACCACCCCGATATCGATCATCAACCCGATGGCGATGGCGATCCCCGAGAGGGCCACGATGTTGGCATCCACCCCCGTGTAGCGCATGATGATAAAGGTTAGCAACACGCCCACCGGCAAGATGCTGGAGATGATGACCGATGCCCGGAGGTTAAGCACGATCACGATCACCACGATGATGGTGATAAGGATCTCGAGCGTGAGGGCCGATTCAAGCGTGCCGATGGTCTCTTGGATCAGTCCCGTCCGGTCGTAGAACGGGACCACCGTCACCTTGGATACCGTGCCGTCGGTGAGCGTCTTTTGCGGCAACCCCGCGTCCATCTCGGCAATTTTAGCCTTCACGTTATTGATCACCTCGAGCGGGTTAGAGCCGTATCGGGCCACGACCACCCCGCCCACGGCCTCGACACCTTCTTTGTCGAGCCCCCCTCGCCGGGTAGCCGGGCCGAGGGTGACAAACGCGATCTCTTTTAGGGTCACGGGTACCCCGTCACGGACAGTGACCACCGCCTCTTCCAGGTCTCCCACGTTTTTAATGTATCCCAATCCCCTTACGAGGTACTCCGCCTTGTTGATCTCCACGGTCTCCGCCCCGATATCGAGGTTGCTCTTCTGGATGGCATGCATCACGTCCATGATGGAGAGCCCGTAAGCACGAAGGGCGTTTGGATTTACCTCTACTTGGTACTCCTTCACGAAACCACCCACGGAAGCCACCTCCGCTACCCCTTCGGCAGAGGAAAGCGTGTACTTCACTTGAAAATCCTGGATGGAGCGGAGCTCCACGGGGTCCCATCCCCCGGTAGGCTCTCCTGTCGCGGGGTTTCGCCCCTCCAGCGTGTACCAGTAAATCTGTCCCAAGGCCGTCGCGTCAGGTCCGAGGCTAGGCTGTACCCCGTCGGGTAGGGTGCCGGAAGGGAGCGAGTTGAGCTTCTCCAAGATACGCGATCGGCTCCAGTAGAATTCCACGCCGTCCTCGAAGATGATGTAGATAAAGCTCATGCCGAACATGGAGCTGCTGCGGATGGTTTTCACCCCCGGGATACCTAACAGCGAGGTAGTGAGCGGGTAGGTGATCTGGTCTTGGATATCTTTCGGGGAGC
>ERZ1032852.144-NODE-144-length-20561-cov-22.160343_pt1 | contig 20561 bp, 21 predicted proteins | sample MGYA00516689_ERZ1032852 | MGnify/ENA primary metagenome ERZ1032852 (study PRJEB33719, sample SAMN04262499) | wastewater metagenome | biome: rural village; feature: composting latrine chamber; material: composting feces with ash | place: El Salvador | collected...
TCCATCGATATCTCATCACCGGTGCTGTGAAAAAGATAGTTTATTGACTTTGACTGCGCGGCCCCGCGGCAGGGGCAGCCGGGCAGCTGGATCACTGCGGAGATGCGCGACGCCTATGGACACCTGCACGCCCTGGGCGCGGCCCACTCGGTGGAGGTGTGGCACGAAGGCCGGCTGGCCGGCGGCCTCTACGGCGTGGCCCTGGGCCCGGTCTTCTTCGGCGAGTCGATGTTCACCCGGGTTGCCGATGCCTCCAAGGTGGCCCTGGTCCACCTGGGACGGGCCATGGCGGCGGGCGGCGGGCGACTGATCGACTGCCAGATGCACACCCCCCATCTGGCCAGCCTGGGCGCCCGGGATATCGCCCGGGAGACGTTCATCGGCTATCTTGAGGAGTGGCTGGGGAAGCCCGCGGAAGTGGAGCCCGGCGGCCTGACCTTCACCCCGGCCTGCTGGTCCTTCGAAGCCATCGGCGATGCCGCGGAGTGTCCACCAGTGAACGCCACCAGGAGCCGGAGAGAGTCGTCGTGAGCAGCAACGCCCCGCGCCAGCCCGTCAGGGACCTGCGCTTCTTTCTCACCGTGCCCCACGCCTGCAGCTACCTGCCCGGGCGGGAGGCCACCACGCTCTTTCTCGACCCCCAGGAGTCCCCCGGCCAGGGGGTCTACGACACCCTGGCGCTGCTCGGCTTCCGGCGCAGCGGCCGCCACCTCTACCGCCCCCACTGCGAGGGGTGCAGCGCCTGCATCTCGGTACGCATCCCGGTGGCCGACTTCGCCCCCAGCCGCAGCCAGCGCCGCCTGGCGCGCCGCAACACCGACCTCACCCTGCACCTGCGGCCGGCCATCTACGACCCGGAGCACTACGGCCTCTATGCCCACTATATCCGGACGCGCCACGCCGACGGCGACATGTACCCGCCGAGCCACGAGCAGTACCGCACCTTCCTGACCCTCGACCAGGAGTACGCCCGACTGCTGGAGTTCCGCCTCGACGGTCGCCTGGTCGCGGTGACGGCCTTCGACCAGCTCGAGCACGGCCTCTCCGCCATCTACACCTTCTTCGACCCCGACCCCGCCCTGGAGCGACGCTCCCTCGGCACCTTCGCGGTGCTCACCCTGGTGGCCCAGGCGCGCCGCCGCGGGCTACCCCACCTCTACCTGGGCTACTGGATCCGCGAGTGTCGCAAGATGGCCTACAAGCAGGCCTTCCAGCCCCTGGAGATGCTCGACGGCCGCCACTGGCGGCGCCTGATCGCGACCTGAACGTCGCCGTTCGCCGCCTTTCTTTGCCTTGCCGCCCGGCATGCGGCACAATATCGCGCTATTCTTCAAGGGCAGCCATACTGTCCCTGTATTATCCATCAGCGAGGAACCGCCTATATGGCACGTGAAGACCATATCGAAATGGAAGGCGTCATCGTCGATACCCTTCCCAACACCACCTTCCGCGTCGAGCTGGAAAACGGCCACGTGGTGACCGCTCACATCTCCGGCAAGATGCGCAAGAACTACATCCGCATCCTCACCGGTGACAAGGTCAAGGTCGAGCTGACCCCCTACGACCTGACCAAGGGTCGTATCGTCTACCGCTCCCGCTGAGCCGCGGTCGAGCCCGGCAAGCTCAGCCTTGCCATGACATGACGCCATGAAATGACAACAACGCCCCGTCCGTAGACAGGGCGCTGTGTCGTGCGCGGGCGTCAACCCGACTCAGGGCGCGTCGGCCAGCTCCGCCTCCGTGGAGAGGTGCAGCTCGCCCTCCTCCACGCTGACGTGTACCACGCCGCCGTGCTCCGAGAGCTCGCCGAAGAGGATCATCTCGGCCAGAGGCTTCTTGAGCTTCTCCTGAATCAGACGCGCCATGGGGCGGGCCCCCATGTCCGGGTCGTAGCCCTTCTCGGCCAGCCAGTCCCGCGCCTCCAAGTCCACGTCCAGCTGCACCCGCTTCTCGTCCAGCTGCGCCTGCAGCTCCACCAGGAACTTGTCCACCACGCTGCGCACCACCGAGGCGGGCAGGGAGTGGAACTGGATGATGCCGTCCAGGCGGTTGCGGAACTCCGGCGAGAAGGTCTTGCGGATCACCTCCATGGCGTCGGTGGAGTGGTCCTGGTGCTGGAAGCCGATAGAGCGCCGCGTGGCCTGCTCGACCCCGGCGTTGGAGGTCATGATCAGGATGACGTGGCGGAAGTCCGCCTCGCGGCCGTTGTTGTCGGTCAGCCGGCCGTGGTCCATCACCTGCAGCAGCAGGTTGAAGACCTCGGGATGCGCCTTCTCGATCTCGTCGAGCAGCAGCACGCAGTGGGGGTGCTTGGTGATCGCCTCGGTGAGCAGCCCGCCCTGATCGTAGCCGACGTAGCCCGGCGGCGCACCGATCAGCCGTGACACCGTGTGGCGCTCCATGTACTCGGACATGTCGAAGCGCACCAGCTCGATGCCCATGATCTTCGAGAGCTGGCGGGCCACCTCGGTCTTGCCCACCCCGGTGGGGCCGGCGAACAGGAAGCTGCCAACCGGCTTGTCCGGCGCCTTGAGGCCGGCGCGGGAGAGCTTGATCGCCGCCGAGAGGCTGTCGATGGCCTCGTCCTGGCCGAACACCAGCATCTTGAGGTCGCGATCGAGCTTCTCGAGCAGCTTGCGGTCGGAGCTGGAGACGCTCTTCGGCGGGATCCGCGCGATGGAGGCCACCACCGCCTCCACCTGGGCGGTATCGATGGTGTCGACCCGCACCTCCGGCGGCAGCAGCCGCTGGTGGGCACCGGCCTCGTCGATCACGTCGATGGCCTTGTCGGGCAGGTGGCGGTCGCTGATGTAGCGATCCGCCAGCCTGGCGGCGCTCTCCAGGGCCGCATCGGTGTACTTGAGCTGGTGGTGCTCCTCGAAGCGCGAGCGCAGCCCCTTGAGGATGCGGATGGTGTCCTCCACCGAGGGGGCCGGCACGTCGACCTTCTGGAAGCGACGGGCCAGGGCGCGGTCCTTCTCGAAGATGCCGCGATACTCCTGGAAGGTGGTGGAGCCGATGCAGCGCAGCTCGCCGGAGGAGAGCAGCGGCTTGAGCAGGTTGGAGGCATCCATCACCCCGCCGGAGGCGGCACCGGCGCCGATCACGGTGTGAATCTCGTCGATGAAGAGGATGGCGTTGGGCTGCTTGCGCAGCTCGGCCAGCAGCCCCTTGAGGCGTTTCTCGAAGTCGCCGCGGTACTTGGTGCCCGCCAGCAGGGCGCCCATGTCCAGGGAGTAGACCACGGCATCGGCGATCACGTCGGGGACATCCTCCTCGACGACGCGCTTGGCCAGGCCCTCGGCGATGGCGGTCTTGCCCACCCCGGCCTCACCCACCAGCAGCGGGTTGTTCTTGCGCCGCCGGGCGAGGATCTGCACCACCCGCTCCAGCTCCTGTTCGCGACCGATGAGGGGGTCGATCTTGCCCATGCGGGCCTGCTCGTTGAGGTTGGTGGCGTAGCCGGTGAGCGGGTTGGCCCCGTTCTCGCTGCTCGCCTCCTCGCCCTCCTCGGCATCCGAGGGTGAGGACGAGGGGGCCTGGCCGTGCCCGGCCACCTTGGAGATACCGTGGGCGATGTAGTTGACGGCATCGACCCGGGCCACGTTCTGCTGCTTCAGGAAGTAGACCGCCTGGCTCTCCTGCTCGGAGAAGATCGCCACCAGCACGTTGGCCCCGGTGACCTCGCTCTTGCCGGAGGACTGCACGTGGAAGACCGCGCGCTGCAGCACGCGCTGGAAGCCCAGGGTGGGCTGGGTCTCGCGGTCGGCCTGATCCTCGGGGATCAGGGGCGTGGTGGAGTTGATGAAATCCTGCAGGTCGGAGCGGAGCTTGTCGAGGTTGGCCCCGCAGGCACGCAGCACATCCGCCGCGGAGGCGTTGTCCAGCAGGGCCAGCAGCAGGTGCTCCACGGTCATGAACTCGTGCCGCTTGGAGCGCGCCACGGTGAACGCCGTGTTCAGAGTCAGTTCAAGTTCTTTGCTCAGCATGGCAGTCCCCTTCTTGCCGCCCAGGGCATTGCGTCGGATCTTTCGTCATCCGGCATCATCAACATCGGGCACAAACGCCGCCGTTGCAAGCCCTCTTGCCAACGGCAGGCGGTGTCCACCCGTCGCGACCATGTCCGGGGAGTCAGTCCGCCGCCTCGATATCCGAGAGCAGCGGATGTTGGCACTCTCTAGCGTATTGATTGACCTGATGGCTTTTGGTTTCCGCGATGTCGCGGGTAAAGATGCCACAGGTCGCCTTGCCCTGCGTATGCACCGTCAGCATCACCTGCACCGCGGTCTCGCTGTCCATCTGGAAGAAGGTCTGGAGGACCTCCACCACGAACTCCATGGGGGTGAAGTCATCATTGTGCAACACCACCTTGTACATCGGCGGGCGCGCCAACTCGGGCTCGGCGCTCTGCACGGCGAGATCGCCCTCCTCCTCGGTGCCGGGAGGGCGAGTCATGCCGCACCACTCGTCTGGTTGCCACATAGCGAAATACGACTCGTTTGACGGGCCGGCCTGTCGGGCGGGTCAGATTGATTCGACGCCTTCGGGCCGGCTGGGTTCATCATCTCTCTCAACGCTCGGGAGTGGCCCAATGCAAAGGCCCCCGCCCGTCTCCGGGCAGGGGCCGTGGCACTGGCGGTGCCGGAGCGTCAGCGTTGCCGCTCAGCCCTTGGCGGCTCAGCCCTTGGAAACCAGGGCCAGGGCGGCGTTGAGGGTCTCACTCGGACGCATCACCGACTCGGTCAGCTCGCGGTCCGGGTTGTAGTAGCCCTTGATGTCGACGGCCCGACCCTGCACCGCGTTGAGCTCCTCGACGATCACCTCCTCCTTGGCCTGGAACTCAGCGGCCAGCTTGGTGAAGAGCGCCTTGAGCTCGGCGTCCTCATCCTGGGCGGCCAGGGCCTCGGCCCAGTACATGGCCAGGTAGAAGTGGCTGCCGCGGTTGTCCAGCTCGCCTACCTTGCGGGACGGCGACTTGTTGCTGTCCAGGAACTTGCCGTTGGCCTCGTCCAGCGCCTTGGCCAGCACCAGGGCACGGCCGTTGTCGAAGGTCTTGCCCAGGTGCTCCAGGGAGGCGGCCAGGGCCAGGAACTCGCCCAGGGAGTCCCAGCGCAGGTGGTTCTCCTCCAGCAGCTGCTGGACGTGCTTGGGCGCGGAGCCGCCGGCGCCGGTCTCGAACAGGCCACCGCCGTTCATCAGCGGCACGATGGAGAGCATCTTGGCGCTGGTGCCGAGCTCCATGATCGGGAAGAGGTCGGTCAGGTAGTCGCGCAGCACGTTGCCGGTGACGGAGATGGTGTCTTCGCCGCGGCGGATGCGCTCCAGGGAGAACTTCATGGCGTCAACCGGGGCCATGATGCGGATATCCAGGCCGCTGGTATCGTGCTCGGCGAGGTAGGCCTCGACCTTCTTGATCAGCTGGGCGTCATGGGCGCGCTCGGCGTCGAGCCAGAAGATCGCCGGCGTCTCGCTGTCGCGGGCACGGGTCACGGCGAGCTTGACCCAGTCCTTGATCGGCGCGTCCTTGGTCTGGCACATGCGCCAGATGTCGCCCTTCTCCACGGCGTGCTCGAAGAGCACCTCGCCGGCGTCGTTGGTGACGCGCACGGTGCCGTCGGCGGGGATCTGGAAGGTCTTGTCGTGGGAGCCGTACTCCTCGGCCTTCTGGGCCATGAGGCCGACATTGGGCACGCTGCCCATGGTGGTCGGATCGAAGGCGCCGTTGGCCTTGCAGTCCTCGATCACCGCCTGGTAGATGGTGGCGTAGCAGCGATCCGGGATCACCGCCTTGGTGTCGTGCAGGGCATCGTCGGCGCCCCACATCTTGCCGGAGTCGCGGATCATCGCCGGCATGGAGGCATCGATGATGACGTCGCTGGGCACGTGGAGGTTGGTGATGCCCTTGTGGGAGTTGACCATGGCCAGGCGCGGGCGCTCGGCGTAGAGCGCCTCGATGTCGGCCTTGATCTCGTCTTGCTTCTCGGCCGGCAGCTGAGTGATGGTGGCGTAGAGATCGCCGATCCCGTTGCTGGAGTCGAAGCCGACCTTTTCCAGGGCGTCGGCGTGCTTCTCGAGCACGTCGCGGTAGAACTCCTCCACCACGATGCCGAACATGATCGGGTCGGAGACCTTCATCATGGTGGCCTTGAGGTGCAGGGAGAAGAGCACGTCCTTCTCCTTGGCATCGGCCACCTGCTCGGCGATGAAGGCGGCAAGCGCCTTGTGGCTCATCACCGAGCCGTCGATCACCTCGCCGGCCAGTACCGGCGTCTTCTCCTTGAGCACGGTGGTGGTGCCGTCCTTGCCGACCAGCTCGATCTTCACCGCACCCTCGGCGGGCAGGGTGGCGGACTTCTCGCTGCCGTAGAAGTCACCGTCGGTCATGCAGGCCACGTGGGACTTCGAGTCGGCGCTCCACTCGCCCATGCGGTGCGGGTACTTGCGCGCGTAGTTCTTGACCGACTTGGGCGCACGGCGGTCGCTGTTGCCCTCGCGCAGCACCGGGTTCACGGCGCTGCCCTTGACGCGGTCGTAGCGCGCCTTGGCCTCGCGCTCCACGGCGCTGGTGGGCTCGTCGGGGTAGTCGGGCAGCTTGTAGCCCTGGGACTGCAACTCGCGGATGGCCGCCTTGAGCTGGGGCACCGAGGCGCTGATGTTGGGCAGCTTGATGATGTTGGCTTCGGGGGTCTTGGCCAGCTCCCCCAGCTCGGCCAGGTGGTCGCCGAGCTGCTGCTCGTCGCTCAGATACTCGGGGAACTGGGAGATGATGCGCCCTGCCAGGGAGATGTCGCGGGTTTCAACGATGACCCCGGCAGAATCGGTATAGGCATCGATGATGGGCAGCAGGGAAAAGGTGGCCAGGGCCGGCGCTTCGTCGGTGAGCGTGTAGATAATCTTCGGCGTTTTTGACATGTTGGCGTTGATCTCTCTGGTCACTGCGGTGGCATGAAACTGGATCGGTAGCGCGCGCTCACGATGTCTCGAACGGGGGGTCCCGGCGTGCTCCACCCACTGTTGTGATCTGACGGGGATGCCCCTAGCATCGACCCGGTGGCGGAGTCTCGGCAGGCCCCGGAACGACGAGGGCGCTCCCGGCGAGCGGGCGCATTATACCAGCCGCCCCGCCTCGGCGCATGAGCAATAAGGCTGACGCGCCGCCCGCCTCCCCCTGCCATCCCGCTCCGCTTGCCGGTAAGATTGCGCCATGAGCACCCTCTACCTGCTGCACAAACCCTACCGCATGCTGTCCCAGTTCACCGACCGGGCAGGCGCCAACGACGAGCGTCGCGCCACACTTGCCGACGTCATCGACGTGCCCGGCATCTACCCCGCCGGGCGCCTCGACCACGACTCCGAGGGGCTGCTGCTGCTCTCCGACGACGGCGAGCTGATCCACCGCATCAGCCACCCCCGGCACAAGCAGCCCAAGGTCTATCGCGTCCAGGTGGAGGGGGTGCCCGATGACAACGCTCTCCGGGCGCTGCGCGACGGCGTCGAGCTCGGGGACGGCATGACCAAACCGGCGAAGGTGCGACGCCTGGCCGACAGCGGCCTGCCCGAGCGTGACCCGCCCCTGGACCCGAAGCGCCACCCGGTGACCACCTGGCTGGAGCTGACCATCGGCGAGGGACGCAACCGCCAGGTCCGGCGGATGACCGCCCATGTGGGCCACCCCACCCTGCGCCTGGTGCGGGTGGCCATCGGCCCCTGGCGGCTCGACGGCCTGGCGCCGGGGGAGTGGCGCCGCGAGACCCTCCACGCCCCCGCCCGCCATGGCACCCGGGGGCGCAGCAGCGGCCCCGGAAGAGGACCGACCCGCAAGCGAGGAGGCAGGCCATGAGCCGCTGGCACCCCTATGTCACCGTCGCCTGCGTGGTGGAGCGCGCCGGCGCCTTCCTGATGGTGGAGGAGGAGCGCGGCGGCCCGCACACGCTGTTCAACCAGCCCGCCGGCCACCTGGAGCCCGGCGAGCGGATCCGCGACGCCGCCCTGCGCGAAGTGGAGGAGGAGACCGCCTGGCGGGTGGGCATCAGCGACTACCTGGGCATGTACGTGCTCGAGACCCCCGACGGCCTCACCTTCCACAGCCACGCCTTCCTCGGCATGGCGCTGGCGCATATGGGCAATGCCCTGGACCCGGCGATCCACGCCGTGCACTGGCTGACCCTGGAACAGATCGAGGCACTGGAGCGCGAGGGGCGCCTGAGAAGCCCCCTGGTGCTGCGACGTATCCGCGACGCCCTGGCCGGACGCTTCTACTCCATGGACGTGATCCACGAGCGCTGAGCGCCCGTCGCATTCTTCAGGTATAATCTTGCCCCATTTATGTTCCACCGATTCCGAGGGCGCCCATGACCGCCACCCCAGGCAAGGTGATCGTCGGCATGTCCGGCGGCGTCGACTCCTCCGTCTCCGCCCTGCTGCTGCTCGAGCAGGGCTATCAGGTCGAAGGCCTGTTCATGAAGAACTGGGACGAGGACGACGGCACCGAATACTGCACCGCCAGGGAGGACCTGGCGGACGCCGAGGCCGTCTGCGAGAAGCTCGGCATCCGGCTGCACACCGCCAACTTCGCCGCCGAGTACTGGGACAACGTCTTCGAGCACTTCCTGGCCGAGTACAAGGCCGGGCGCACCCCGAACCCGGACATCCTCTGCAACCGCGAGATCAAGTTCAAGGTGTTCCTGGAGTACGCAGAGATGCTCGGCGCCGAGAAGATCGCCACCGGCCACTATGTTCGTCAAGGTGAGGTCCGCGGCGCCACCGACGGCCTGCTGCGTCCGCGGCTCCTCAAGGGGCTCGATGCCAACAAGGACCAGAGCTACTTCCTCCACGCCGTGCCCGAGGCGGCCATCGCCCGCACCCTCTTCCCGGTGGGCGAGCTCGAGAAGCCCGAGGTACGCGCCATCGCCGAGCGCCACGACCTGGTCACCGCACGCAAGAAGGACTCCACCGGCATCTGCTTCATCGGCGAGCGGCGCTTTCGCGATTTCCTCCAGCAGTACCTGCCCGCCCAGCCCGGCGTGATCGAGACCCCGGAGGGCGAGGCGATCGGCGAGCACATGGGCCTGATGTACTACACCCTGGGCCAGCGCCAGGGGCTCGGCATCGGCGGGCTGGCCAACCACCCCGAGGCCCCCTGGTACGTGGTCGGCAAGGACCTCGAGCGCAACGTGCTGATCGCGGTCCAGGGCAAGCACCACCCGCTGCTCTACACCGACAGCCTGGCCACCGAGGCCATGGACTGGGTGGCCGGCGAGCCGCCCGCCGCCGAGGGGCGCCTCACCGCCAAGACCCGCTACCGCCAGTCCGATGTGCCCTGCCGCATGCAGACCCGCGCCGACGGCGGCGTGGAGGTGCTCTTCGATGACCCCCAGCGCGCCGTGACCCCCGGCCAGTCCCTGGTCCTCTACGACGGCGAGATCTGCCTGGGCGGCGGCGTGATCCGCGACACCTGGAACCGCGAGGAGCGCACCTGATGACCGCCTCGACGCCGATCCATCGCGTGCCCGACGACCCCGTCACCCGCCAGGCCCTGGCCCTGGCCGGGGTCTTCCAGGCCGCCAGCCTGGTCGACGAGCTGGCCCATACCGGCCAGGTGGACCCCCGCGCCTGGGACACCCTGATCCGCGCCACCCTGGACACCAATCCCGAGAGCTTCGAGGCGATCTACGGCGGCCACCCCAACAACCTGCGTCGCGGCCTCGAGGTGCTCGAGGCGGTGGTGGGCCGCAAGCAGGCCAACCCCGTGGTACTGCGCTACGGCTTCACCCTGCTGCTGCTGATGAACAGGCTGCGCACCGACGACGCCATGCTCGGCGACCTCGGCAGCCGGCTGACCCGCATCCAGGGCCAGGCCAAGCACTTCGGCGAGACCCACGAGAACGTCATCGCCAGCCTCGGCGAGGCCTACCAGGAGACGCTCTCCACGCTCAAGACCCGCATCATCGTCCAGGGCGACCCCTCGCTGCTGCAGAGCCGCATGATGCCGGAGCGGGTGCGTGCCTGCCTGCTCGGCGGCATCCGCTTCGCCCTGCTCTGGCACCAGCAGGGCGGCCGACGCTGGAAGCTGATCTTCCAGCGCGGCGCCCTCAAGAAGGCCCTGGACCAGCTGGCCTGATCCGCCCCTTTCCTCTCACCGCTCTCATCGACCCGGAACCCGACCATGCAAGCCCTGTCGCACTCTTCACTCCCCCTGTCCGCCCTGACCGCCCTTTCTCCCGTCGACGGCCGCTACGGCGACAAGGCCGCCGCCCTGCGCGAGCACTTCAGCGAGTTCGGCCTGATCCGCGCCCGCGTCATCGTCGAGATCCGCTGGCTCCAGCGCCTGGCCGAGCTGCCCGGCGTCACCGAGGTGCCGCCGCTCTCCGCCGAGGCCACCGCCTTCCTGGAGGCGCTGATCCGCGACTTCTCCCCGGAGGACGCCGAGCGCATCAAGGAGATCGAGCGCACCACCAACCACGACGTCAAGGCGGTGGAGTACTTCATCAAGGAGCAGATCGAAGGCCAGCCGGAGCTCCACGCCATCACCGAGTTCGTGCACTTCGCCTGCACCAGCGAGGACATCAACAACCTCTCCCACGGCGTGATGCTGACCGACGGGCTCAAGGCGCTGCTCCCCGACATGCGCAAGGTCGCCGACGAGATCGCCCGCCTGGCCCGGGAGCACGCCGAGCTGCCGATGCTCTCGCGCACCCACGGCCAGACGGCGAGCCCCACCACGCTTGGCAAGGAGATGGCCAACGTCGCCTACCGCCTGCGCCGCCAGCTCAGGCTGATCGAAGGGGTGGAGATCCTCGGCAAGATCAACGGCGCCGTGGGCAACTACAACGCCCACCTCGCCACCTACCCGGAGGTGGACTGGGAGGCCAACGCCCGCACCTTCGTCGAGGGCCTGGGGCTGACCTTCAACCCCTACACCACCCAGATCGAGCCCCACGACTACATCGCCGAGCTGTTCGATGCGGTCTGCCGCTTCAACACCATCCTGATCGACTTCGATCGCGACGTCTGGGGCTACATCTCCCTGGGCTACTTCAAGCAGAAGACCGTGGCCGGCGAGATCGGCTCCTCGACCATGCCCCACAAGGTCAACCCCATCGACTTCGAGAACTCCGAGGGCAACCTGGGGCTCGCCAACGCGGTGCTCGGCCACCTGGCCCAGAAGCTGCCGATCTCCCGCTGGCAGCGCGACCTCACCGACTCCACGGTGCTGCGCAACCTGGGCGTGGGCCTGGCCTACGGCCTGATCGCCTACCAGGCATCGCTCAAGGGCATCGCCAAGCTCGAGGCCAACCCGGCCCGCCTGGCCGAGGACCTGGACGCCAGCTGGGAGGTGCTCGCCGAGCCGATCCAGACGGTGATGCGCCGCTACGGCATCGAGAAGCCCTACGAGAAGCTCAAGGAGCTGACCCGGGGCAAGCGCATCGACCAGGCCGGCTTCGCCGCCTTCATCGACACCCTGGCACTGCCGGACGCGGTCAAGGCCGAGCTCAAGGCGCTGACCCCGGGCACCTATATCGGCAACGCCGTCGAGCAGGCGAAGAGGCTCTGATCATGTCATCCGATGCCCCGCTGCCCATGCTCGGCGGCCTGAGTGCCGCCGAGTTCCTGCGCGACCACTGGCAGCGCAGGCCGCTGCTGATCCGCGGCGCCTTCCCGGACTTCGAATGCCCCCTCACTCCCGACGAACTGGCGGGGCTGGCCTGCGAGGAGGGCATCGAGGCGCGCCTGGTGGAGGAGCACGGCGCGGACGGCCCCTGGCAGGTGCGCCACGGCCCCTTCGACGAGGCGGTGTTCGGCACCCTCCCCGAGCGGGACTGGACCCTGCTGGTGCAGGCGGTGGACCACTACGTGCCCGAGGTGGCCGAACTGCTCGAGGCCTTCACCTTCCTGCCCCGCTGGCGCCTCGACGACATCATGATCAGCTACGCCCCCCCGGGGGGCAGCGTCGGCCCCCACGTGGACCAGTACGACGTCTTCCTGCTCCAGGGCATGGGGAGCCGCCGCTGGCAGCTGGGCGGCCGGGTCCCCGACAACGCCCCCATCATCGCCGGCATCGACCTGCGCATCCTCGAGCGCTTCGCGGTGGAGGCCGACGCCGACTGGGTGCTGGAACCGGGCGACATGCTCTACCTGCCACCGGGTTGGGCTCACCACGGCGTCAGCCAGTCCGACGACTGCCTGACCCTCTCGGTGGGCTTCCGCGCCCCCTCCGCCGACGAGGCGATCACCTCCTTCGCCGACTACCTGGGCGAGCAGCTGCCCGCCTCGAGGCGCTACTCCGACGCCGGCATGGCGCTGCCCGACGACCCCGCCGAGCTCGACGACGAGGCCGTGGCACGCATGCGGCGCTTCATCCTCGAGACCCTGGACGATCCGGCCCGGCTCGCCCAGTGGTTCGGCCGGGTGATGACCCAGCCCAAGTACGTCGACCAGCTGGTGCCCAACGAGGCGCCCACCGCGCCGGACACCCTTGTTGCCGCACTACAGGAGGGCGCCGAGCTGGTCAGGAGCCCCGGCTCGCGCTTCGCCTGGCGGGCCCTGGATGAGCAGCGCGCCACCCTCTTCGCAGACGGCGACGGGGCCGAGTGCGCCCTGCCGCTGGCGCGGCTCCTGGCCTCCGGCGCCCCGCTGGACGCCGAGGCGCTGGGCCTGCCCGGCGCTCCCGAGCTGCTGGCCGCCCTGCTGGATGCGGGCAGCCTGGCCTGGGCGGACGAGTTCGAAGAGTAGCCGGCCTGCCGCCGGATGGGCCCCGAGCCTGGGAGGGGATGACATGCAAGATGCCAAGCTGGAGATTCGCGCGGGGAGCTGGGAGGCGCTGGGCCCCGAGGCCAGCGAGATCCGCCGGATCGTCTTCATCGAGGAGCAGCAGGTGCCCCTGGAGGAGGAGTGGGACGGCCGCGATCCAGAGTGTCGCCACTTCCTGGCCCTGCTCGACGGGAGGCCCATGGGCACCGCCCGCCTGCTTCCCGACGCCCATATCGGCCGGGTGGCCGTTCTCGCCGAGGCCCGCGGCTTCGGCATCGGTGCAGCCCTGATGCGGGCCGCCACCGAGGCCGCCCGCCGCCTCGGCCATCCGGCGGTGGAGCTGGCCGCCCAGACCCACGCCCTCGACTTCTATGCCCGGCTGGGCTTCGAGGCCTACGGGCCCGAGTTCCTCGACGCCGGTATTCCGCACCGCAATATGCGCCTCTCCCTCGCCGACATCTGACCCCTCTCCTCCCCTTTCAAACGAAGCAGGACTACAGGCCGGCCCCGATTCCCGCCTTCGTGTAGTCGAGTTACAACGCCCTCTTCCCCAAAGAGCCCATTGTTGAGCCCCATCAGCATGGGCGATAGTGCTTGCCATGGCGAATGGGCAAACGACTGTTTCAGAGCCGATACCACCGCTCTCATACGTTTGTTTAAAAATCGCCAGGGTTCGACCAAGGCAGCAGAGACAAGCCGACGGCGATCAAGGAACCTGACTTCACTTCGCAGGTGCAGCATAGCGCGACACCCGCAAGACAACGCTCAGACCCAGGAGAGGATGACACCATGTCATACCAGGACGACATCAAGGCACTGACCCAGCTGCGTGAAGCCATGCAGGGCAAGTGGGCCGACATCAGCCCCGAGAACGTTGCCCGCATGCGTGCCCAGAACCGCTTCAAGACCGGCCTGGACATCGCCAAGTACACCGCGAAGATCATGCGCGAAGACATGGCGGCCTACGACGCCGACCCCGCTCAGTACACCCAGTCCCTGGGCTGCTGGCACGGCTTCATCGGCCAGCAGAAGCTGATCTCCATCAAGAAGCACTTCGGCACCACCAAGCGCCGCTACCTCTACCTCTCCGGCTGGATGGTCGCCGCCCTGCGCTCCGAGTTCGGCCCGCTGCCCGACCAGTCCATGCACGAGAAGACCACCGTGCCGAGCCTGATCGAGGAGCTCTACACCTTCCTGCGCCAAGCCGACGCCTGGGAGCTCAACCACCTGTTCCGCGCCCTGGAAGAGGCCAAGCAGGCCGGTGACAGCGCCCGTGCCGCCGAGATCGAGAACCAGATCGACAGCCACGAGACCCACGTGGTGCCGATCATTGCCGACATCGACGCCGGTTTCGGCAACGCCGAGGCCACCTACCTGCTGGCCAAGAAGATGATCGAGGCGGGTGCCTGCTGCATCCAGCTCGAGAACCAGGTCTCCGACGAGAAGCAGTGCGGCCACCAGGACGGCAAGGTCACCGTGCCCCACGAGGACTTCCTGGCCAAGATCAACGCCGTGCGCTACGCCTTCCTGGAACTGGGCGTCGACGACGGGGTCATCGTGGCCCGCACCGACTCCCTGGGTGCCGGCCTGACCCAGAAGATCGCCGTGACCAACGAACCGGGCGACCTGGGCGACCAGTACAACAGCTTCCTCGACGGCGACGAGATCGACAGCGCCTCCGACATCGACAACGGCGACGTGGTGATCAAGCAGAACGGCAAGCTGGTCAAGGTCAAGCGCCTGGCCTCCGGCCTCTACCAGTTCAAGCCGGGCACCGGCGAGGACCGCGTGGTGCTGGACTGCATCACCAGCCTGCAGAACGGCGCCGACCTGCTGTGGATCGAGACCGAGAAGCCCCACGTCGGCCAGATCGCCGGCATGGTCAACCGCATCCGCGAGGTCTGCCCGGACGCCAAGCTGGTCTACAACAACAGCCCTTCCTTCAACTGGACCCTCAACTTCCGCCAGCAGGTGTTCGATGCCTGGGAGAAGGAAGGCAAGGACGTGTCCGCCTACGACCGCGCCAGCCTGATGAGCGCCGAGTACGACAACACCGAGCTGGGCCAGCTGGCCGACGAGTGGACCCGCAACTTCCAGCGCGACGCCTCCCGCGAGGCCGGCATCTTCCACCACCTGATCACCCTGCCGACCTACCACACGGCGGCCCTCTCCACCGACAACCTGGCCAAGGGCTACTTCGGCGACGAGGGCATGCTGGCCTACGTGGCAGGCGTGCAGCGCCGCGAGATCCGCGAGGGCATCGCCACCGTCAAGCACCAGGACATGGCCGGCTCCAACATCGGGGACGACCACAAGGAGTTCTTCCACGGCGACGCAGCACTCAAGGCCGGCGGCAAGGACAACACCATGAACCAGTTCTGATCATGGTACTGCGGTAAAACTGGAACTTGGGGAGGCCTCTGGCCTCCCTTTTTTCATGCCTGCCGGCCATCCGGGTACCGGGCATGGGCACAAAAAAGGGGAGGGGCAGCCAGTGGCTGCCCCTCCCCCTGTCAGGCGTCACGCACGGATCAGTGCTGGTGACCACCCTCGCCGTGCACGTGGCCGTGCTCGACCTCTTCCTGGCTGGCTTCGCGCACCGAGGCGATCTCGACGGCGAAGTTCAGGGTCTGACCGGCCAGCGGGTGGTTGCCGTCGACGATGACGGTGTCGCCCTCGACGCTGGTCACGGTGACCATCAGCGGGCCGCCCTGGGTCTGGGCCTGGAACTGCATGCCGGGCTCAACGCTCTCGACGCCCTGGAAGGCGTCACGGGGGACTTCCTGCACCAGCTGCTCCTGCTTCTCGCCATAGCCCTCAGCGGGGGATACCACGGCGTTGAGCTTGTCACCCGCCTGGCGACCTTCCAGCTCCTTCTCCAGGCCCGGAATGATGTTACCGGCGCCGTGGAGGTAGGTCAGCGGCTCGCGGCCTTCCGAGCTGTCCAGCACCTCACCTGAATCGTTGGTCAGGGTATAGTGGAACGCGACAACGGAGTTCTGCGCAATCTGCATTGATGAACCTTTCGGTGAGTGCATGTCCCGGCATGGTAACGTGTCGGATGGGGGGCTGTCAGGGGCATGGAGGATTTTCAGGATGGCGTGACAGATCCTGAGAGAGGTTCACGCACCGGGGACCAGCGTCTGAGGGTGACCTATGGACGGTTGCGCCGTGCTGCGGGCGCGGCTAACCTAGCCGGCACTTTTGTCAAACCCCCTTCCCCCCACTGGAGACATGCCCATGACCCAAGTTGTGATCTGGCTGATCGCCTTCGTGCTGATCCTCGCCCTGACCTTCAAGCGCTGGGACAGCATCAGCCCGGCGCTGGATCGCGCCCTGCCCGACGTGCTCAAGAGCCGCGGCGACAACCGAACCGTCTGGGCCCTGTCGCTGGGCGTCCTGGGCGCCACCGTTCTGGTGCGCCCGGTGGATATCCTGCTCACCGTGGTGCTCGCCGTGATCATCGCCCTGATCGGCGTCAAGGTGGCCGGCTGGGCCATGAACAAGGTCGACCTCCACTGAGGCGTCCCCCATGGCGCACCGACGCCGTGACATGACAGCAGAAGGCCCGCGGCTTCCACCGCGGGCCTTCCTGCCTCTGGCCCCCGAAGAGCGGGCCTGACGGCGCATCAGTCGATCAGTAGGGCGCCACGGTGACGTTGGCACCGCTGCCGATCAGCCGCACCCGCTGGCCGGTCTGGAAGCGCTGATCGGCCTTCTGCACGACCACCACCCGCTGGCCGTCATCGCGGCGGATCTCCATCTCCAGGGCATTGACGCGGTTGGCGGCCTCCTCGACGCGGGAGCCGGCCACGGCACCGCCGATGACGCCGGCGGCGGTGGCCAGGTCACGGCCTGAACCGCCGCCCACCTGACGTCCCAGCAAGCCACCGATCACGGCGCCACCGCCGGTGCCGACGATGCCTCCGGCACGGCTGTCGGCCTGGATCTGCACCTGGCGAACGGCCTCGATGGTGCCGAAGGTCACGGTCTGGGAGGCGCCGGCCTGACTACCGGTGTAGACGTTGCCACCGTAGGGCGCCGTGTTGGCACAGCCGGCCAGGGTCAGGGCGCCGATGGCGAGAACGGGAAGAAGTCGTTTCATGGGGAACCTCCGGTTGGAATTGGGGCAGCTTGGAGCGGATCGAGCTTAGGCGTATCGCTGCTGATGAAAAAGATTAGCGAACAGCGTTTGCTAACTCAACCCCTTTCTGGTGACATCCTGGCCGGCAAGCTGCTGGCCTCATGCCGCCATTCTAGCCCGAAATTGCCCAAGGAATGTGAAACTGGCGCCAGCACCATGCCGAGAGGGGTGTAGTCAATCTACAACCGGGGCTTCACCCAATGATGCATTGCGGCAAGAACCGGCCCGGACCATAGTGAAGCCGTGATAGGCGCCGGAAGATGGCACTTCCCAGGCAGTGATGGCCCCAGACGAGGAACACACCATGAACGCCACCGAACTGAGCGAACAAGCCGACCGTATCGCCAGCAGCTTCAGCAAGCAGGACCTGGCCAAGCTGGTGGTAGCCCTGAAGGGCGATCGTCAGTCCCTCCAGCACGCCCTGGAAGTGGTCGACACGCTCGACTCCCGCCTGGGCTGCACCCTGGAGGAGGCCTGGGCCGAAGTCCGCGCCGGCGAGAGCCGCGAGGCGACCGCTCAGGAGGACTGAGCCCCCGAAGCGGAGGCCCCACCACCCGCGCCCCTGCCCCCGGCAGGGGCGTTCTCATGTGGGCTGTCGCCGCCACAGCCAGGCGGCGATCCCCAGCGTCACCCCCAGCAGCAGCCAGGAGCCCAGCGCCACCCCGGGCCAGGCACCCGCTCGCCAGAACGGCTCCAGCCAGAAGGTCCCCAGGCTCGCCCCGCTGTAGTAGAACACCAGGTAGAGCGCCGAAGCGCTGCCCCGGGCCCGCCCGGCGTGACGCCCCACCCAGCTGGACGCCATGGCATGGGCCAGGAAGAAGCCGAAGGCGTTGACGGTCAGCCCCAGCACGATCAGCCCGAGCGACCCGGCCAGGGTCACCAGGGTACCGGCCATCAGGATCAGGATGCCCAGCATCATGCAGGCCGGCGGGGTCAGGTGGCCGGCCAGACGCCCGGAGAGCGAGGAGCCCAGGGTGCCGCCCAGGTAGGTCAGGAAAACCATGCCCAGCACGCTGGGCCCCAGCCCGAAGGGGGCCTCGGCCAGGCGGAAGGTGAGGTAGCTGTACTGGTTGATGAAGACCAGGAAGTTGATGCCGCCCAGCAGGTAGGCGGCCAGCAGCAGGGGATTGCGCAGGTGCCCGGCGAGGTCGGCCAGGGCACCGCGCAGCTCGAAGGAGCGCGGCGTGAAGCCGCGAGCCGGCGGCAGCAGCCGCCAGAACAGGGCGACCCCCACCAGGGTGATGGCCCCGACCGCCAGGAAGCTGGCCGAACTGCCGGCCAGCTCCCCCACCCAGCCCCCCACCAGGCGCCCGCTGATCCCGCCCAGGGAGTTGGCCCCGATATAGAGCCCCACCGCCGAGAGCATGCCCTTCGGCTCGAACTCGTCGCCCATCCAGGCGATGGCCACCGCCGGCAGCCCGCCCAGCACGAAGCCCTGCAGGGCACGCAGGGCCAGCAGCGTCTCGAAGTTGGGCGCCAGGGCCAGGGCCAGCGACAGGGCGCCGGCGCCCAGCAGCGTCAGGCGCATGATGCCGCCTCGGCCGATGGCGTCCGAGAGCGGCCCGAACACCAGCAGCGACGCCGCCAGCGCCAGGGTCGCCACCGACATCACCAGCCCCACCGCCAGGGTGGTGAGCCCGTAGAGCTGACGCAGCTCCGGCAGCAGCGGCTGCGGCGCGTAGAGGTTGATGAAGACCAGGAAGGAGCCCAGGCAGAGGGCCAGGGTGGCGCGCCACCAGGCGCGAGTCTGAGGCTGGATCATGGAAAACCGGGCGTCGCAGGGGAAAGTGTCGCCAGGCCCTCAGCCCTCCCCGGCGGCCAGCACCCGCTGGGCCAGGGTGGTGGGCTCCAGGGTACGGCGCGCCTGCCAGTAGTGGCGCTGCCAGTACTGGTTGTCCAGGCGGGAGATCATGACGCCCCGGGAGGTGGAGGCGTGCATGAAGCGCCCCTCCCCCACGTAGATGCCGACATGGTCGTAGGGGCCGGGCGGGCGGAAGAAGACCAGGTCGCCGGGTGCCAGCGCCTCGCGGGCCACCGGCTGCCCCTGGTGCACCTGCTCCCCGGTGGTCCGGGGCAGCGTGACGCGAAAGGTCTCCTCGAAGACATTCTGCACCAGCGCCGAGCAGTCCACCCCCCGGTAGGAGGTGCCGCCGAGGCGATAGGGGGTGCCGGCCCAGCGCTCGTGCTGGGCCAGCAGCGCCTGCTGCACCAGCGCCGGCGGGGGATTGGCGAGGCTGCGCGCCTCCAGGATGGGGTTGTCCACCGGCGACATGGCCGGGTCCCAGCCCCCGGGGAGCCCGGGCAGCTGGCGGGCGAAGTAGGGCTCCTCATCGCCCTCCGAGGCGGTATCCCTCGGGGCGGAAGCACAGCCGACGAGCAGGGCCAGCGAAAGCACAACGCCCAGGGCGCGACAAGACGACGTGACGTCCATTCCAGCGGTGACCTCGAACCGGAGCCGCGCCCCGGCGGCGCTGGCGGGCACCAACCTTCGGGGGTGTCATCGCTGTGGCAGTGGTGCCGGCAACCGGTATCACTGCCAGAGCGGCCTGTCGGCGGCTCACTGTGGTATACGGCTCCCGACAGGTGGAGCCTCGTTCCAGACGCTCCGACTATAAACCAGCCCCGGCGCGGTGGCGACCCCCTGCCGGCACTCAGTGCAGGGTGCGGGAATCCCCCGGCAGGGTGTCGATATGCATCGGCGCCCAGTGGCTGGGGCGCGCCCCAGGAAACTCCAGGCTTGCCCAGGGCCCCGCCAGGGGAGGCGCCGCGGCGAGCCAGGCCACCAGGGCCTGGCGAAAACCGGCCAGGAAGCTCTCCCGTTCCGGCGTCTCCCCCATGAAGAAGGAGAAGCCGGCATAGAGCCCCCGGGCATAGCTGTCCCACCCCGAGTAGTGGGTCGCCGCCAGGCGGTGGGCCCGCTCCAGCACCGCCACGAAGGCGCCCTCCCCCAGCCAGCCCAGCTGGCGGGCGGCGATGGCCAGGTCCACCGCCTGGGCCACGTCCCAGGCGGCCAGGTCGGTCTCGTTGCAGCCATCCTCGTTGTCGTGCACCCGCTGCAGCCGCAGCAGGTGGGTACGCTCCTCGTCGCTGCACTCCCCCGACTCCAGGGTGGCGATCTCCGACGCCAGCCGCGCGGCGTTGAGGGTATAGGGGGCGTAGTTGATCTGGTACTCCTGGCGGTCGCCGTTCTCGAGCAGGAACTCGAGAAACTCCTCCAGCTCCTCGGCCCCGTGCAGCCCGTAGTGGCCGTCGACCCACTCGCGGATCGACGCGCACTCGCGCTCGCTCTCCGGGTGCGGCAGGCTCCAGGCCGGGCTGTTGAGCGGCCCCACCAGGGCCATGGCCGTGAACAGGAAGAGGCTCGGCCGCGGCCCGGGCTCCTGCCACTCATCGGCCCGCCAATCGATCCAGTGGAAGAGGCTGCCGGGATCCTCCACATGCCAGCGGATCTCCGCGGTCAGCGACGCCTGCTCCGCCTCCGGCAGCAGCGCCTCCCAGCTCGCCCAGGCCTCCAGCAGGCGCCGGGCATCGGGATAGAAGCGGCACAGCGAGGCACGCAGCGCCCCGGCCAGGCGAGCCAGGCCATCGCTGGAAAAGTGTTTCTCTGATGACGCTTCCGTTGCTCACCGTTCGGGTGACATCCACATCCACGACCTTGACATGCTGT
>ERZ1032852.146-NODE-146-length-20206-cov-18.220088_pt1 | contig 20206 bp, 17 predicted proteins | sample MGYA00516689_ERZ1032852 | MGnify/ENA primary metagenome ERZ1032852 (study PRJEB33719, sample SAMN04262499) | wastewater metagenome | biome: rural village; feature: composting latrine chamber; material: composting feces with ash | place: El Salvador | collected...
TTCGCCATCGTGGTGCTCGACAATGCCAGCATGCATCGCTCCAAGGCCTTCAGAAGGAAGATTATGGAGTGGATGTCGCATCGTGTGCATCTGGTCTACCTATCGGCTTACTCGCCGGAGCTTAACCTGATAGAGATTCTGTGGCGGCAGATGAAGTACGCATGGCTACCGTTGAGTGCCTATCTCTCATTTGACCACCTCAGCAAGGAGGTCTGTCGCCTACTCGACGGCTACGGGTCTGAGCGCACGATAAATTTTGAATAGCCACTTATCCATTCTTTCCTCTCCTTTGCAATCCATAATAAAGATATGCGACCAGGCATACGGACAACGCCTGAATCACCGCTACGCAAACAAGAACCCCAGCCCACCCCCATACTGAAAAGGCATAGGCAGCAAGGCTAGCCCCAATGGCGCCCCCACAATAGTAAAAGGACAAATAAACCCCTGTGGCGACTCTGACCGGCACAGTTCCAGAGCTGCTTAACAACTGCCCTGTAACCGTCTGAAAAACATATGTCCCTATAGAAAACAGCAAGACCCCAGAAAATATTGAGACCACGCTTTCACCTATAATAAAAAGCGAAGCCCACACCAGAAAAATTAGCAGCACAGTGATCATAGCCTCCCTTATCAATCTCCTAAAAAAGCGTGAAATGAGGACGAAGAACAAGGCAGGAAGGCAAGCAATATATATATATCCTATCTCTCCCGAACTCCAAAAAAATGGGGCTCCTGAAAGCATCAAGCCTAGCGTGGTAAAAATGGCACTTTGCGTAAAAAGAAGGGAAAACCCCGCGGTGTATGCAATTAGCATTTTGCTTTCTAAAAAAGCATTCACTAAGTATTTTATTGCAGCCTTATCATTCTCCCGAGTATGGCGAAAGTTCCGGGCATCAACATTCGAAACAAACAAGAGAACAAGCGCAGAAAGAAGCATAAAACACGCGGATATCAAGAATCCTGCTTCCCATCCTACCGCATCTACTGACCAAGCAGGATAAGCACGGCTAAACGTGCTCCCAACAACCGTCCCAGCAACATAAATTGGCACAAGGCTAGCGGAGCGAACAGAAGCCATGCTCATGGCAGATGTCAATATAAATGGGATAACAACCCCTTGACCAAACCTGAACGCGAATAGCCAGCACTGATTGTTCGAATAAGCAACCAAGGCATTAAAAAACGCCAAGATTAAAAAACCTGAAAACAAAACAGTCGAGTGATGAGCCTTCCTGGTTATTATGCCAATAATTGGCGCAGTCAGCATCATGCCTAGCAACGCCGCCATGTTTAGCCATCCAGCAGCAACTACTGTTGTCCCAAACCGCCCCTCCAGATGCGGAAAGAGAGCCTGAAGTTGATATAAATTGAAAAAGGATCCAAATGACCCAATCATTACGGCCGTACGCATGGCTTTCTCTTTAGCAGGAAAGAGGAAAAGCTTACATGCAAAGAACAACCAGATGAATTTCTATTTTCATATCACAGTGATACGCATTCCAATAGATCTATACTTACTCACCTCGCCAATCCCCACCTAAAAACACCCCGCCTTATAGGCCTGGACTTCTTGAGACATGGATAGTATATTTACTTCCCTCTCAAGGCTTGCTATTGCATTGTGACACCCTTTCCCACTAGACAGCCTCGCCAAGTTTTTCCAAAAACAGAAGGGGTGGAAGCAACTCAATTTAAAAACAGGGCTAGATCAGTGATCGAGATAAAGCAAATAAAGCACTTTATTACCGTCGCGGAAGAACTTAACTTCAGGAGAGCTGCAGAGCGTCTGAACATTACCCAACCTCCTCTTAGCCAGAGCATAAAGTCCTTGGAGGAAACAGTAGGCGTGAAACTTATTGAGAGAAATACACGTACTGTTCATCTTACTAAAGGAGGGGAGGCATTCCTTGTTGAGAGCCTCAAGGTATTAAATGTTGCACACCGAAGTGTCAGCATAGCAAGGCAGGCGGCCCAAGGAGAGGCGGGGGTTTTTCGCCTTGGCTATTCAGCAAGCTCCATATTTTCTAAAATCCTGACATCAGCTTTGGCCGAACTTCTTAACGAAAGCCCTATGCTCGAACTTGAGCTATCTGGAGGGGATGCCCTCTCGCACATTAAGTCACTGAAGTCAGGAAAGCTTGATGCTGCAGTTATAAGGTCCAATTTAGAAACAAATTCACGGTCAGGCCTTTCAATATTACAGCTCGGTGATGAACCGCTTTTTGTCATCCTAAACCGCGACCACCGACTTAATAGCAAAGCATCCATCAGCTTTAAAGAGCTGGATGGTGAGCGCGTGTTGCTCCAGCCATCTGTCCAGAAAACCTTCCTAAGGCGGCAATTGGAGTCGTTGGCAGAAGAGACAGGCATAGCCCTAAATCGCATATTGGAAGTCCCAGACATTGGCAGCATGTTTTGCTTCGTTGCAGCAGGAATTGGTATCACTATCCTTCCTGCCAGCGCTACTTCTACTGCTCATGGACTAGTTTCCATACCGCTACTAGAGGAGGGCACCTCTCAACCTCTTATTCTGGCTTATAAAGCAGGGAACCCACTTGGAGAAAAGCTAAAAAAACTTATCAGCCAGTAATTTTCGCGCTAGATTTTCCTGGAAATTTGGTTTGGGCACCGTTAAAGCGCCCCACTTCATAGCCACACAGGTTATAAGCGATCAGGAAGAGAGGGTGAGAAACAGGCCCGGTGTAAGAGCGGGGCCTTAGGAGGTCCGACTCAACATGGGAAATAGGTTCCGGGGCTCTCCCAAAAATATCCGCGCGCAGCATGCGTCAGAGCTTCTGTAAACCAAGAGAGCGCAGGACCATGCCCGGCTAGTGATCGCCTGCTGGATCTGATACTAGAAAGAAAAGCGGCCATGTCACCCCTAATCTATGTGGCACTCTTAGCACAGCATGATATACAGAGAGCCGGAAGAGTATTAAAACTCCACCAGAAGGCCAAGTAGAAGCCGGTACGATCAGCGTTAAACGGCGCCGGCAAGCCTACAATTTAGCGCCGTTCACAATAACCCTGATTTATACACGCCCCTCAATGGCATTGCGCAGGCTGCCGATGTCGACCTCGACGTACTCCAGGGTCGTACTGATATTGCTGTGGCCCAAGAGCGCCTTGACGATGTGCAGGTTGCGATCCGGCTCCCTCATCAGCTCGGTGCCCAGGGTGTGGCGGAATCGGTGCGGGCTCATCTGGTAGCCACAGATCCGGGACAGCTTCTGATAGAAGCCCTCCACCTGCCAGGAGTCCATCGTCTCCATTCGGTGGCGGACGCTGAATCTGTTCACGTTGAAGATCTGCTCGCCCCGCTGGATACCCACCGCCCTGGCAGAGTTCAGCAGATTCTCCAGATGTGGGTAGAGAGCATTGGAGATGGGCACGAAGTGCTCCCGGTTATTCTTTGCGCCCTGCCAGGTAGCGGTGAGAACGCGGCTCTTGAGGTTGATATCCTCGGGCTTCATCAGCAACAGTTGAGTCAGCCGAATACCGGTATGATAGAACGTTTCGAATACGGCTTCCCAGAACCAGACGGGATGCAGCATGGAGGGCTTCCCTTGGTGAGCCTCGATCCTTTTGTATAGACTGATGGCCTCGCGTGCCATCTCGACCTGCCTTTTGGTCAGGGTCTTCTTGCGTTTTTTGGGGGAAGTGACTTCCATCTTGGCGAAGGGGTTGAACGAGATATCGATCAGCGCATGATCAATCGCATGCTTGAAGAGAATTCTGTTGTGACGGCAATAGTTGTTCCAGCTTGAATGCGCGAGGTTCCTCCCCTCCTCTGAGAAGCAGAACTCCCTCCACTCCCTGACATCGTCACGGGTCACTTCTTCAGGCAGCTTATCCTGCCCCGCGAATCGCCGAAACAGTTTCACCGGCACGCTGTAGGAAATGCGGCTCCTTTCCGTCAACCAGCGCTCAGAAAAATAGGATTGAAGCAAGTCGTCAAAGGTAAATATTTTCATTCTTCTTCCTTCCCATCAATCAGTTCAATGAAAGGGTTATCCAACACCTCCCCTCCCCGCTGTATCAGGTCATCCTTATCCACAAGATACCCAGAGAGCGTGCTCGACTTCTTATTTGGGCCGACCACTTTTACCTTGTGAAAACTTCCACCACCCTTGTTTTTCTTGTGCAGCTTCAGCTTCTGGAATGAATCCTGAACCTGTTTCCAGCTTCTCTCTTCTCCTTGCACCTCCTGACAATAGCGCTTGAATACCTTGGGACTGACCACCAGCAGCATGCCATCCACTGCATGCACCATGGCCTTGGAGTCGTTCATCAATATCTTGTGGGTTTCCAGCCCGCCGCGCAGCCAGGCGAGAAACGCGGCTCCGGGGGATGACGGCTCGGAAGACGCAGGTTCCGACAGACTTTCGTTGCTCCCCCCTGGGCCGGGATCTTGCTGACTCTCCACGCTTGGCGATGCTTGCTCAGCGCCACCTGTGGCGATATCAAGAATGGAGGCCTCAAGCTCATCCTGGGGGTTCTTGGACCCAATCGCTGCACCAGCCAGCTCACCTGGTTCTTCCCCAGGCGTGGCCTCTTCATTTGGCACTGACGTTGGAGACGCTTCCCTATCCTGCTGGTCACCTTCTCCAACAACACCATTTCCGCCACCAATGACCTCGATATTTCCCGAGAACGTCTCCGGCTCGTCATCGCCGCTCCACACCAGGGACTTGTGGACCTTGAGCATAGAGAGTTCGGTTCTCCACTCCCCCATCTCAACCCTGCACTTCCAGACCGAGCGCCCCTCCGGATTTTCCATGATCAGGCCATGGGACTGCATTTCGTCATAGAGGCGCGACTCGTTGGATGGCACGCCCTCGATACCATGGGAAAGGAGATAGCTCTTGATCTCTCGGGGTACCAGCGGCGTCACCAGCCACAGCGCCTCGGAGGTGACAAACCCCTGAGCGCCTTTTTCATTCAGGCGGATCTTTTCTGTCACGATGTGGCGAATGGCACCTTTGAGCTTGCTCTGCAGGGATTCCCTGGGTGCCCTGTCGATATGGGAGACCTTGCCGCCCAGCGATTTGGCGACGCTGGCCCTGTCAGCCTGGCTGACAATTTCCCCGATCACCCCGGAGCGCTCCGCATGCCCACTGATGGCGTACATCACCAGTCCAAACAGCTCAGGCTGGCTTCTCAGCCACTCGAGCCCGGCATTGCCTATCACCTCCTTGCACAAGAGGGGATTGGTCGCAGCGTGTAGGAAGTAGTCTCGCCCTTTGATGTAGCGAACGCGATACTGGTCGGGAATGCCCCCCTCCCACAGGCACCACCTTCGGCCAGATTTCAGGTGTATGTCGACGTCGACGATGATCTTGGCGATATCGTGCAGCAGGCAGGCATAGATGACCGCCACGCTCCACAGCTCCCCGGAAGAGGACTGTCGTTCTGGAGACTCCTTCGGCGGGAGCAGGTGCTGTCGTCGGAGCCTGAGACCAAACACGCAGGTCTCGAGGCCGTGATCCAACATGCCGCCCGGGTAGCTATGGTGATGAGATTCCGAAGCCGGCAGCAGCTGGACACGCTCGGCGTAGCGCTGCAGCGGCTCCTTGACGTAGGCCTCGAATACCGGCGCTGTCAGCGAGGTGCTTTCCTGGACCGCCCTGATCAGCTGCTGCCGATAGGGTGTTGCCAGAAGCTGTGCACCGGTGCGCGGGCTTTCCCAGCCGGCGTCATCCTGGGCGCTGTCGCTGACGGTCGCGCTGCGGCGGCCGCGTAAAATGTTGAGAATCCGCAAAGCTCGCTCCTCTGGATGCAGTCCGTGCATCACAGCGCTGGACCCTGACGGGCACCAGCAGAAACGTTAAATGCGATGAGAGAGGTTTACCCCTGGACACTCCTTGCCCTGGTGCAATAGCCATGGGATGCGACCCAAGCGCTTATGATTTTACTTACCAGGCAAATTATTTCATTGAGAAAACACACATATTCTTTCTGCGAAAAATCTTAATCCTTTGAACCACCAGGATTACAACCAAAGTCTAATACAAGAAGCCATCAGCCCCCTCCCCCCAATAGGGGCATAGGTTGAGGTGTCGGTCAGCTGCCTAGCCCTGGCCATCTCACGAAGTTTCCGTCCTTATTGAGGGCAACCAGGCCCGAGCCATGCACGCCTCCCGACGTACTCTGAACCACGTCAGTCGACAGCTCAGCCTGAGTACTACCACCTCACCGAGAAGCCCCTTTCCCCAAGGCCCTGGGAGCCAACATCTTTCCAACTCCAAGATACCGGAACCTTACTAAGGAACCTCTGATCAATTCGTCGCTGAGCAACTCATACGCTCAGCCCGGTCAATTCAAAAACCCTGCGGTCATTTTCTGACCCGCTTGGGCCGCTTGTTTTCCCTACCAGCCGGATTATCCGGCTGGCAGGCCAGATTCAAGGCGCACCGGCCCCGTCAACTCGGCCCTCACATCGTGTCGCCAACACCAGGTTGGCCAGCCCGAACAGGCTGAACAACTGCGCCTGGTTCTTGGCCAGCCCCTTGTAGCGCACCTTCCGGTAGCCGAAGAGGTTCTTGATGACATGAAACGGGTGCTCGACCTTGGCACGGATGCTGGCCTTGGCCTTCTCGAATGCCAGCAACAGCGTTTTCATCGGGCTGTCTTCCATCTTCTTGATGGCGCCCCCGAGTTCGACAGTTAGAAGCGTAAACTACTGATTTACCTGAAAACGCGTTTTCAAAATTGGCACTACAAGCGTGATGCGGTAGGTGCCGGTAGGCCGATGGCCTCGAAGAGATCGCGTTGTTCAGGCTTCAACTTGGTCAGGCCGCTCGCCGTCTCGCGACGGTGAAGCAGGACCTGATGGAACTGGATCTTGCGGGCAATCTCCAGTGCCCGCGTCGGCGACAGAGGATGATCGCTGGCCTTCAGCCGAAGCTGCAGCACCCGGTACAGCACCAGGGCGAGGAAGCAGATCAGCGCATGGGCGCGGATACGATCCGGTAGCCGGTGGTAGACCGGCACGATCTCGATGTCGCTCTTCAGCACCCGGAAACCGCGCTCGATGTCGGCCAGCGCCCGGTAACGTTCCACGATCTCCTGCGAGTCGTAGTCGGCCATGTTGGTGACCAGCAGCAGCTTGCCATCCATCATCCTGGCGCGATCCAGCGCACGCTGATCCACTACATAGTTGAATGTCTCGGCCGTCAGGTCGACCTTCAGGATATGCCCGAGGTGAGCGTCGATGACGGCCTTGTAGAACCTGGCGGCGACACCGGCATCGGAGAGCTTTCTGCCGCGATAGCGACGCCCGGCATCCTGCTTGTCTAGCTTCTCGAACCACTGGCGAGCATCGGCCTGCAGGACCTCGATCTTCTGATCGCGTGCCGCCGTCTGCACCTTGTTGACTTCCGGCCGGTGCGCTACGATCAGCCGATGATCCTGCCATGCCATCTCGCCGTAAGCTTCGCAATCGGCGTCCTGGCAGTGCGTCTGATGAAACGCTTTCATCAGGTCATCGAACTCGCCATAACGGCGCCCCGGCACCGCCAGGATGAACTCCGGGGGGCGATCCTCGATACGCACGGCGGACAGGGCTTCCAGGTTGTCGAGGGAGAGCAGGCCACGGTCGGCGACCAGCACGACCCGCCGCACCTTGAAGCGCTTGACCACCGTTTTGATGGTCGGCAGCAACGTGCGGGTTTCCGCGACGTTGCCATCGAAGACTTCGTGGTGAATGGGCAAGCCTTCCGCCGTCTGCACGACACCGAGCATGGACTGCCGGGCGTTCCCGCCCTCCTTCGAGGGGCCGTAATGGCGAACATCACCATCGATCGATGTCTTGCCTTCTGCCCGGATCGTGGTGAGGTCATAGAAGACAATCGACAGCTCGTGATCGATCAGCGGCTTGAGCTGCTGTGCCAGCACGTCATTGAGCGCTTCGCTGCACTCCGACAGGGCATCCATGGTGCGCAGCAGGCCATTGATCAGCGCGCTGGATTCCCCGGCGGTGACGGCCTCGAGGCGTCCCAGCGTGGCGATCACGCGTTGGCGCGACTTGCCGGCCTCGTCGCGATAGGACTCCACCAGCTTCACGTAGCGGCGCGACCCGGATTTAGTGACTTTGACGAACGTGTCACCACGATAGACCGGCCACTCGATGCCTGGCAAGGCACCAAGAGAAAAACGTGTCACTACAAGGAATTTGTCCAGAATTGGCTAAGCTGCTGAATTCTAAGACCATGGGTGCCGATTTCAGGCCAAACCCGGGCTGGAAGTGTCGAACTCGGGGACCTCAGTTCCCTGCTGCCTTGGCAGTGGAAGGACACCCTACCGGCCTGAGTGGGCCAGTACCGATGGGGTTCGTGGATCGCTTACGCACAGGCACGGGGTGCGCCGGTGCTGCGGATCTGGTGCGCGGGGTGCGCCTCGGGGGAGGAGCCCTACACCCTGGCCATCGCCTGGCGCCAGGCATTGGCAGGGCGCTTCCCGGCCTGCCCGTGGACATCCTCGCCACCGACGTCGACGCCGACCTGCTCGCCAGGGCGCACCAGGCCTGCTATCCGTGGAGCGCGCTGAAGGATCTTCCGCCGCCCTGGCGCGACGCCACCTTCCGACCACGAAGGAGGACGAAACCTCACACGAGCCTGAAGCTGTTCCGATGAAAGAGCCCTGACATAAACCGGACAATCTGAATTGATGAAATACGGACAATCTTCATTGGCGTTGACACCGGCCGCACGAACGGGCCGGTGTAGCCTGGCCACAGCTCGGTCGCAAACGTCTGCTCTAGAGCAACGCCAAACATCTGGAACAGCAGGTCGGCTCTCGGGGCCTCGTAACGGCTGCACATGGCGGCCTCCAGGGTTAGTTCATCGGCATCACTTACAAGAGAGTAGGCGATCAGCAGTCACCGACTGAATCACCGCCGGAGGAGCTGTTGCAGCTCACCGAGAACGTGGTGGTTACTATGGGGCCCGAGCCACTGCCAGACGTGGAAGCACATGAGTTGGCAAGGCGGCTACGTGAATCCGCCGCCCTCCCCATCTGCCTGCCGCTAAGTACTACTGCGTCATAAATTAATGTGACACAGAAGTACTAGGTCGTATAGTCGGCATTAATACGGATATAACCTTCCGATAAGTCGCAGCCATAGACGGTAAATCTTCCCTCCGCGATATTCAGATCAACCGAGATCAGCACTTCCTTTCCTTGCAGGTAACTTTTCACCGCCTGCAGCCCTATTTCATCTAACTGATATGGGTAGGCTTCAGTCTCCCCGAAGACAATCTTGATTTCTTCGGGGTCGATATCTTGATCCGCCTCGCACTTGCCGATCGCCATGGCTACACGTCCCCAGTTAGGATCAGCGCCGTGCACAGCGGTCTTGACCAGTGGCGAGTTAACGATGGCCTTGCCTACGCGCTTAGCCTGGGCGTCATCACGTGCGCCGGTGACCTGAACCTCTATCGCCTTGCTGGCTCCTTCGCCGTCCGAGGCGATCATTCGCACCAGGCTAAGGGAGATGTCGTAAAGAGCTCGCTCGAACTCGGCTAGGTCCACCTCACCTGCCAAGCCATTGGCCAGGATAGCGGCAGAGTCGCTGGTGGACGTATCAGTGTCGATGCTAAGGGCATTGAACGTCTTGTCGATCACGCGGCGGAACACGACATCTAGCGCCTCGGGCGCGATCTTCGCGTCGGTGAAGAAGAAGGTCAGCAGGGTCGCCATGTTCGGCTCGATCATGCCCACTCCTTTGGCAATACCCACCAGGCTGGCGTTGCCGACCTTGCGCGCAGCATGCTTGATGCGGGTGTCGGTGGTCATGATCGCCCCAGCGCAGCGTTGGAAATCGGCAGTTTGCAAAGCGGGCACATCCACCAAGAATGCGCGAATCTTCTCCATCGGATACTGGCAACCGATCACACCGGTCGAGGCGATCACCAACTCCTGCGGATCAACACCAACTGCCTTGGCCACTCCCGAGCGTACTTCTTCAGCGTTGGCCAGGCCTTGGAGGCCGGTAGCAACGTTCGCGTTGCGAGCGATCACCACGACGCCTCGCGCAGTGTCACGCTTGGCGACCTCGCGGGACAAGGTCACACTCGGACCTGCGAATCGGGACTGGGTGAACACCGCACTGATGCTGGCAGGTACATCGGAGACAACCGCCATGAAATCATCTTGGCTGTCCTTGATACCTAAGTTGGCAATGATGCTGTTGAAGCCTTTTGGCTGGATTTGCACGTCGTTCATATCAGGTCCTTCAAAAGGGTAAATGCTTCCTTAATCGCATGAGATTCGGAAAGTAGCCTGCGCAGGCGCACGCGGTCTGGCTTTCCAGTCGGCGTCAACGGTATCCATTCGAGCGCCACGATGCCAGCCTGAACACCAAGCTCTTCGAGCAATCCCACCAGCCTTGGCTGAAGGCCGTGGGCTGTTGCAGCATCGGCCTGCACCACCACATGGGCCCGGCGGCAGTCGTGGGGATCGACTAATACCACTACGCGCTCCAGTGCTAGCGCCAGTGCGATACGCCCCTCTAGGGCAGGCGCGAACTGCGTACCTTGGCGTGTGATTAGAGCATCGGTGCTACGTCCCAGTAGTATCAGGCTGCCGTCGGCCAGTCGCCGAGCGATATCGCCGCTGGAGTAGGCATCGTCCTCAACTGGTATGGCAGGCAGCGGAAAGTAGCCTGAGCCACGATGGCTGGAGCGTGCGATGATCTCGCCGACATCCGGCTGCGCAGGGTCAAGGGCCACCAGCTTCACCTCAACATCACCGACCGGACGCATGCCGCAATTCACCTGCAACCGTGTGTCGAAGTTGGCAAGGATCATGCCAAATTCCGTGGAACCGTATATCCTCTTGACCTTCACCCCAAGACAGCGCTCAGCTTCCAGAACAACTTGATCGTCCAGGTAGGCACCGCCACAGAAAGGGTTTTTCAGCGCTGTCAGTCGAACACTCTGCCGTTGAGCTGCTTTCGCCAGCTCAAGATACTGCGATGGTAGTGCACTCATGACCGTAATGCGATGCTCGTCAAGGATTCGAAGGTTGTCTTCGACCTTATCAGCTTCGCCGAGGTACAACGTGGCCCCGGTCAATAATGCAGGGAACACATGCAAGTCTACGGCATGCCCGCTATCGAGGGTATGGAGGTTAAAGTAGCAATCGCTGGCATCAAGCCCGGCGTATTCAACCCAGTGTATGATTTCCCGGAACAGTCGGTCCTGCCGCCACAAGGCAAGCTTCGGAGTTCCGGTGCTGCCGGAGGTCTCCTGCATACGCATCAGACCGGTAAAGCCATTTGTTACTGGAGGCTCGGCGGCAACCGGCTCCGGTATACACAGGGCGAAGCCCAACACGTCAAGTTCATCAGGCACAATGCCTTGTTCCGTGATCAGCATCGTGGCTCGGACCTGATCAATACGCATCGCCCGGTGATCGGGGCTGCTTGCTGTGCTGATAGGGCAATGCACTAGCCCCAAGCTTGCCATGGCCAGCAGCAGTGCCACATAATCAATGCTGTTGCCCAGTTGGGTTGCTACTACGTCCCCCTCCCGCAGGCCTGCGGAATGCAGGCGTCCCCGTAACTGCTCAATGTCGTGCAGAAGCTCACCGTAGGTCCGCGTTGCTTCCTGGGTGTCGATGACAGCCGTTTTGTGCCGATCGCGTGTGGCTACGCTGTGGAACCGTTGCAGAAACATAGACCGTCTCCTTGACCTCAGCTGCCGTGGCCGAAGTACAGCTTCAGGTGCTCGCCCACAACCCGAAAGCCAATCTCGCCGAGGCGGTGGCGCAGTGGCCCGCTAACGCTGGTGAATGTCAGGGGCTTGCGCTGCCGACGATGGATACCGACGCACACATCGCTCAGCAACCTGTCTGATACGCCGCGAAGCCGGTGCCTGGCCTCGACGAAGACAAAGCCCAGCTGCTCGTGTTCTTCATCCTGGCTGGTCAAAGCCGCACAGCCGCCGAGTTGGCCATCCACCTCGACCACATACAGCGCCTGGCGTTGCATCAGTTGGCGGACGGTTTGCGTAGCCTGCTCGTGGCTGGATACCAGCTTTACACCAGAGTCCTTTTCCATCTGGATCCTGTAGTCGATCAAAATCGGCTCGTCCTCAGGCTTGGCCAGGCGAGTCGCTAGCCCCGGGGCTGCATTGGCCGGGAACTCTTCGAACTGCTTGATAAGCACCTCGTCGCGGCGTCCGATCAGAGGGAGCCAGTTCCGTGGCCAGCACTGTGCCAGGCGCTCTAGGACCGCCTTAGCACCCAGCGCCATCTGTGGACTGGCATGGCGCTGGGCGACATGTGCCAACAGCGCTTCGTCCGGATCACCAGCGGCGAGGATGACCGGTACGGCGAATGGCGGTAAGGTGGGCAGCAGCGCGACTGCTCCATGTAAACCGGTGTCTCCTTGGCGCACAAATACTTCCAGGCCCTCCGGGCAGGTGCGTAGGGCACCTGCCAGGAAGAGCTGGGCATCGGCATCATCCGCGTAGCGGATGAAATTAAGCAGTTTAGGATAGTGGACCTGAGATAGAGTTTGGATGCTCAAGGCAATGTACTCGTTCTAATGAGGTGAAAGTGGAGACAGGATGCTCCAGCAGGCCGGATTCAGTGGTGAGGAGTTGAAGTCCAGCCTCGATCGGCGCGCTCCCAAGGCGATGCAGGCAGCCGATTGGGAAGCCCAGACACTCCCCTCGACTTCGCGCCGCCAGATCAGTGCGTCCGCATCACTGCTGTACTGGCCGTCACCGGCCAGCAAGTGCAGCCACTGTCCCCAAGCTTGTGCCGATGACGTATTGGCAGCAGGCTGCGGAAGTGGTTTGGCAGCAAATAATGGCAGATGCCGTTCAAGGCGTGGGTGACCCTCACCAATACCGCGGTAGCACAGTCCATGCACTCCTTTGCCTAAGCGATGAGTGCTTAAAGTCCGTGTGTCCCACTGATGGAGTAGCAGGCCGGTGGCATCAGCCTGGCCCAGAATGAAGCCGTTGTACTGGCGAAATCTGTCGATACTCCAGTACTGCTCGGGGGCATCTAGTGCCATCAGGGGTAGCTCCCCCCGGCTGCGAGTTTCGCCACGGATACGTTCAGGTCGGTTAACCAGAAAGCTGGCCCGATGCTGGCGGTGGTCCAACACAAGCCAGGTACCGCCCGATTGCAGATCCAGACCACCAATGACATCTGGGTGACGATCAGGCCAGTGCAGCGCGGGAGCCATCCACGGACGGTCCACTGATTCGTCACGCACCGAGGCCAGGAGCACCGGCCATCGCCGCGAAAGGCCAACGACAGCAATGATCGTGCACATTGTCACTCGCTCGTTAGGGTAGCGCCCGGTGCGGAAGCGACCGCCTCAAACGTCACCTGCCCGCGCAATAGCTTGCGACACGTGTGTGATCGCAGCCCGTGACGTCCGTGCAGGGTGCGCTGGTTGTCGATGATAAGAAGGTCACCTGTCCGCCAGCGATGACTGTACAGGTAAGGAGCCGCGGTCAGGTGCTGCTCCAGTGCCGTAAACCAAGCCCTGGATGCCTCGGCCGTCAGCCCAGGCACACGCACGTCCCAACTGGCCTTGGCCTGGCCATCGAAAGGCAGAGCAAGATTGAGTGAGCGCACGCGGCCGTAGTCGCGGAATGTGGAAATCGGGTACCAGCCTTCGGGGACAGTAGCGAAATAGCCGCGCTCGAATGCTAGGTACTCAAGCCTACCGTCTAGGAGTGGCCGACGCAGCAACTCAGGCATGTCGTCCCAGGCTGCAAGCTGGTCGCAAACAACAGTAGCGCCGTCCTCGTCGATATCCTTGACGTCGGCGGCGTAGAGAATGATCAGGTCGACCTGGGTGCCAAGCAGTACGCCATCGGTGTGCAATGGCAGACTGCCGCGGCCAGTGATGACCTTTTCCTCGTCATGGGTGCCATCGAGCTCGAGGATGTCAGCAAAGCCGTAACCGATCTTGGCGTTGTCGTCAGAGTAGGAAACCTTGTCGCCCAGGCTTTCGACGAAGCGCCGGAAGCTTTCTTTATCGAAATGGACATTGCGCAACAAGGCCACGCCATGATCGAGCACGGCCTGCCGAATGGCCGTCAGTGGGGTTTCGCCAGGCAAGTGGATACCCAATCCGGAGGCGGTCAGGGTCTTGTCGTGTACGTCATGCGGAGATACGGAGATATTCATAGGCTGTTCCTTCAGCGATGATAAGCAATTGAACGCAACGAACGGTCGAGGACATCCTCGGGGCTCAGGGGAGATAAAGGGGCTCGAATGGCCTGGTCTAGCTGGGTGGCCAAGATCTCCCGGTATAACACTGGCGCACTGGATTGCTGGCCGGTGGTGACTTCGATCAGTTGTGCTAGCGCCGTGCCCAGCCCATTGCCGTGATGGATGGCCGTTTTCTTGCGCCAGGCTACCTCTGTCGGCAACCATTGCTCCGCGGCAAGGCGCAGGTGTCCCTTCTCACGGCTTCGAGCGGTCTTAACCGTAGGGCAAGTGTCTAGAGCCGCGCGCAGTACCCCTGGATCCCAATAAGGGTGAGCCAGTTCGATGCCACAGGCCTGAGCAGCGATGCTGGTAAGTTCGCTAGAGTAGCGCGTCTTGTTGACCTCGGTGGCAATGCTGCTGCGAATGTCACCGGCCAACCCGTCACTTGTAGCCAGCCCCGAGTTAATCAGGTCCGATCCGTAACCGGTGAAAATCAGATGCCCCTCTTCCAGTTGACGGCAAAAGGCAGTGATCGCCACGCCAATCTCCACTGCCTGGGGTTGTGGATGACCGAAGGCTCGAATGGTCTGTGGTAGTGCCAGCAGTATCGACTGCGGGTCGAGCTCGACCCGGTTTAAAGGGCGACCGATGGCATCGGCTAGTTGCTGGGCTTCGTCGAACTCATTGCCCCAGGGCGTGCCAATGCTGAAGGCTTCTAAAGTCGGACACTGCTGGACAAGCAGGGCAGCAACCAACCCGGAATCGACGCCGCCGGAGACCAGCGTGCCGACCTTCCCGGGTCTCTTCAGATGAGCGGCGATGCTTTGCTGCAATGCCGTGATCTGCGCTTCTCCAGCAAGCAACGCATTGTCGTACCGAGAGCTTTGCAGTGCCAGGCTGTCAGCCGTCCCGTTGCGCTCGACGAGGGTTCGGTCACCCTGCAGGACAACCTCCAGGCAGCTACTGGGCGGCAGTCGAGAAATGCCATGGATACTTGATCTCTCGCCCAAATAGACGCCGGCATCCTCGCGCACACCGAGGCGGCAATCGGTTAGGTTCACCCAGGCGCTGGCTGCGATAAGCAGATCGGTAGCTATGACGAAATTACCATGATGATCGGCACACCAATACAGCGGGGTGACGTTTCGGCTACTGGATATGACGGTCAGTTGGTTGCTTTGCACATCGATGATATTGTCACCGCCCACGGTCAAGCGTGTACAAGGGCGACCAAACTCATCGGTCCTGTCGCCGCTAGGCGGTACTGACCAAGCCGAGGCATAGCTATGGAAAGCTGAGGCAGGCAGCGGTAGCTGTGCGCACTGGAGCTGCTCGATAGGACGACTGGATAGCAACAGCCAAGGCTGAGTGGTCACGAGTCAGCCTCCAGGATCGGCTGTGTGGCGGATTTGTTCAGCACAGTTTTCATTCGACCTTGTGCCTCGCCTGCGGCGAATGCGGCACGATGGGCCTGCTTGCCCGCAACTCGGGTCTGCTCCAGACCTGCGATGAAGTCACGATTGAGGTAGGTCTTGGTATTTCTGAAAGCAGCACTGGTGAAGCCCGCGGCCCGGTGCGCCTGTTCCAGGGCAATAGCTCGCAGCTGCTTGGCGTCGGCCACGCTGTGTAATATGCCATCAGCCAATGCACGTTCTGCAGGCCAAGCAGCGCAGGACATAAGCATGTTCTGCATCAGGCTGCGACCCATGATTTTCTCCAGCATGAATCCGCCATATGTGCAGGCGATGCCCAGCTCGAACTCGGGCATCTTCAGAACGCAGCGATCGCTACCGATCCTATAGTCAGCCGTCAGGGCGATCTGCAGGCCGATGCCGATGGCGTAACCGTCGATGGCCACGATCAGAGGACGGGTCAGTTGCAGGGCGGCGATGTACAGGTCTGTAACGTGATCGATCCACACATCGACCTCATCGCCGCCTTTAAATGTCGAGGTTTCGTGGAAGCTGCCACCAGCACCAAACGACCGTCCCTCACCGCTATACAGTAACACGGAACGGACTGCGTCATCGTTATCCAACTGTCTCAACAAGCTGGTAAGTTGTGCCATTCTCGGCATAGACCACAGGTTATGCCTGTGCGAGTCGGTGAACTCTACCAGCGCGACACCATCATTGAGTGTGATTTCGAAATCGTAATTAAGGTACTCTTTTACGCTGATTTTCATAGGCAAAAACTCCTTAAGCTTAAGGTTACCATACATAGGCCGCAATCAACCGACAATCACGACCCCACCAAGAACTAAGAAAACAATTGAAACAGCGAGCCTTCCATACTTTTCGCAGCTGCCCTTCCCAAGCAGATGCTTTTTGGTTGTTGAAGAGACCAATACGATTAGAGCATCTCCTAACGACATGACCAAGTTGGCGAGAGTTCCAACCACAAATAGCACCAGGACAGAGTTGTCAGCCTCTTGAGGAAGAAACTGGGGGATGAATGCGAGATAAAACAGCGAGCTCTTAGGGTTCAGCAACTCTACAAGCAAACTCTCCTTGAAAGAGGATAGTCTAACACTCACAATCTTGGCAGTTTCAAATTCCTGCACCCAGAATTGATACAGCTTACGAAAACCTAGATAGAGAAAATAGCCACCACCTGCAAAACGCAGGTAATCAAACAGCATTGGACTGGCGAGCAAAAAACTGGCCGCGCCGGTCGCAGCAATTATCACATGCACCTGAGAGCCACAGAAAATACCAACTACCACCCGAAAGCCCGCACCTCTCCCCTCCGCCACGGTTCTTGAGATCGTGTAGAGCATCGCCGGCCCAGGCACAAATGCAAACACCAGGCAAGAGATGAAAAAAAGTATGTAACTCCCCATAGCTATAGCTCATCGCCTACTACGATGCCAAGACTTTTGCTATAGCTCCTGATCTCATCTCTTACAGAAGCTATATCATTTTTACACAAATCTGGCATCATGGCCCGGACATAGTCACTTATTGCTGCATCTCGGTCAAATATATCTTTATCTTTATAATAAAAAGCAACTTCATTCAACACCGAGTCTTCAGAAACCTCAAGCCCCAGAGACTTTGCTTCTCGCTTTGCCACTTCAGGGCTTATCAAATATTCATAGTCCTTAGAACCTGGCTCCGGAGAAAGCATCTCCACGTCGGCGCTAACAATTACATCCCTGCCCATTTCCAATATTCTCTTATACTCTCTCACGTTCTCATCAAGCAGTTCTTTATTCATCCCTATATGGCCAAGGACAAACCCTGACTTAATTTTAACGCCAAACCTCCGAGCATTCTCTATCGCTCTAATATTAGCCATATACATACTTTCAGATGAGGAAATAACATCCTTCTTCCTTAGCGTCTTCTTAAGAGCTTGCAGGGACTTTTTTGCGCCGGCATCAATTCCAATAAATAGGATCTTGAAGCCAATGTTTGCCATAGCTTCCATGACATTCCGCTTTTCCATACCATCAGCCCTGGCATATCCGACTAGCATTGGGCGTTTATGAATCGGCAAGTCCAGCCACCACTTTGGCTTAAACTTGTCCATATCCAAAAGCAGCCGCCCAAACGTTAGCGGGAGCTCATCTGCTGTTATATACAAATAGTCATACCCATTGTCATGAGCAGCCTTTATTGCATCCCAAGCCTGCTCATGATGAAGATAATTTCTCCACATTCCTCCATACTGAATAGAGCAGAATGAACATGCGTCATCTCCACTAAACTTTATACAGCCTCTGGCGATTTCCACAGGAACTCCAGATGTCACGAAGCGCTGGGTTAAATCATGAACTCTACCTGTTAGTCGCGCTTGAAAATTCTTCTTGTAGACACCACTATGGTCAAACACCCTATCTATCAGAGAATAATCGACATAGTGATTTATTTCCTCTTCCCCGCCTTCTTCTGGATTTATAATATCTTTTGTCACCAACGATGGTAACCGGTGGCTGATATCACCATGACCCCTTATAGCATCCAACAGACCTTTCAGGGTCTGATAAACTTCATTTCCGACAATTCCATAATCAACAGACCAATACCTTTGCATTATTTTTTCATGCATAACACTGAAGTGATCATTCCCGAAAATAGTTTTTATATCTTCATCTACTGACTTAACAAACTCCCCAATACAAAGACAAGAGCTGAAGTTTGCAGTTATAGCACTCAAGCAAACTGCCAGCACTTTATCAGCATTTTCACGAACATAAGCGTAAAGCTCATCAATAGACACAGCCACTCCGTCAAAATAGACGGACTCATATCCAAATTTACTTATATACGAAGCAAGAGAAAGGATGCCAAGATGTGGAAAATTAGCCCAGTCAGTATGCTGAACACCTTTTGCAACTGATCCTGCACCATCTTCAAGGCTCGCGAAAAAGTCGTCTGAATTCGCGGGATTAACAAAAATCACTATATTCCTCATAGCACCCTCTCCATCGAACAAGCACATTTTTAACAACATAAAGAGAGGTTGAAAAAAGGAAAAAACTAAGATATGATATTAGTTTAACTCATGGATGAGACTTCACATGAAGCAACTACCACCTCTCTATGCCCTCAGAGCCTTCGAAATGGCCGCCAGATTAGGCTCTTTCACAAAAGCAGCTGATCATCTATGCCTGTCGCAGAGCGCAGTAAGTCACCATATTAAAAACCTCGAAAACCACTTGGAATGTAAGCTATTCCAACGTAACGGAAAAACACTTTCACTCACCAAGAAAGGAGAGCAATTATCGAGCGGCCTTAGAGATGCATTCATGCTTATCGAGAAGGCTTGTTATAAAAATCCAGGAGAAGCATCGGTAATAAATATAAAAACCCCCACATCACTTACAGCTAGGTGGCTGCTGTCAATAACACATAGCTACAACAAACAATCCAGCAGCACCTCTATACAGATAAGCAGCCACTGGATGGAGCCAGACGAAGTTGACTTCCACTCGGAGCCATTTGACGGAGCAATATTATTAAGCAACGGAGACTTTCCCGACCATGTAGTTCCTATAAAGCTATTTGATGAGTGGCTAGTTCCCACTTGCAGCTCAGATTTCCTTAATGAGCATGCCGAAAGCTTTAAGTCCGTTAAGAACCCTCCTCTTCTCCACCCTTCACTAGACAAACGTGACTGGAAAAAATGGCTAGATAAAACTGGTTACAAAAGCAACTTTAACGTGGAAGAAGGGATGACATTTGACACCCTAGACCAAGGGATAACTGCCGCACACCAAGGACTAGGAATAAGCATTGCCGACTTATCAATGATAAAAAACGACCTAGAAAACCATAGATTACATATACCCTTCCCCTACGCTGTTCACTCTGGAATGGGCTACTATTTTGTGCATCCAAAGCATTCCTCACATCAAGCTTTACTAGAGGAATTCATATCATTCTTGTTCTGGCACCTCCCAAGCCTTGATGGGCTTGATTTGACGTACATAAAATAGATTCATCGCATTTTTCCGGGAAACGCGGCACGGATCTTCGGTGTCGTCGTCGCTTGTTTATGCAGCTTGATGTCCATGAACCTGCTCCCGGATGAATTGCTGAAGAAGCTCCCTGGCGGCTAACAGAGGATAACTTCTATAGGCGATCCGATCATCCGGGACCCTACAGCTAGCAAAGGATAACTCCTATAGGCGATCTGATCATCCGGGACCCTACATTTACGGATCAAGAGAAATGTGCTGAGCCACCCCAGCAAATCATGCATGCACTTCAGGAGCACTAATGGAAGTTGCACCCCCCTCCGAAGAGGGGGCATGGGTTGGGTAGCGGTCAGCTGACCAGCTGCCTGGCCAGAGCCATCTCCACGGAGTCTCCGTCCGTATTGAGGGCGTCCAGGCCCGACTCGGGCACGTCTCCCGAGGTGCTCTGGGCCACGGCGATCTTCTTAGCCATCAGCGACAGGCAGGCGATCTGTGACGACCCGGCATAGCCGAGGTAGAGCACCTTCACCGTCTGCCGCTGCCCGATCCGCCAGGAGCGGCGGGCGGCCTGCTGCAGGGTGTAGACGTTCCAGCCCG
>ERZ1032852.148-NODE-148-length-20126-cov-26.457476_pt1 | contig 20126 bp, 15 predicted proteins | sample MGYA00516689_ERZ1032852 | MGnify/ENA primary metagenome ERZ1032852 (study PRJEB33719, sample SAMN04262499) | wastewater metagenome | biome: rural village; feature: composting latrine chamber; material: composting feces with ash | place: El Salvador | collected...
TCGGCACCGTCTCCTTCCTGACCTTTGCCTTCTTCGGCCTGCCCTACTCGGCCCTCCAGGTTCTCGAAGCGACTCTCGATGGCGCTCCAGTGGTGTTCCGCCGCGGCGTAGGCGCCGGGCAGCAGGGCCACCCGGGTGCCCTCGGCCAGGTGCTCGAAGAGGCTGGCGGTCCGTTCGAAGAAGAGCGGCAGGTACTGTTCGAGGCCGGGGGAGGGGATCCCCTTGAGGGCGTCCACGTAGAGGGGGCACTGGCGCGGGTCGACGTCGAAGAGGGTCTCGAACCCCTCCCGGAAGCAGGCGATGGCGCTGCGCGACAGCGAATACTCGTGGGCCGGCAGCAGGTCGACCCGCTCGACCTTCTCGGCGCTGCGCTGGGTGTCCGGGTCGAAGGTGCGCAGGGTGTCGATCTCGTCATCGAAGAGGTCGATGCGCAGCGGCGCCTCCACGCCCATGGGGAAGAGGTCGATGATGGCGCCGCGCAGGGCGTACTCGCCGGGTTCGAAGACGGTCTCCACCGCCCGGTAGCCGGCCCGGGACAGCGCCTCGCGGAAGCGCTCCCGGTCCAGGGTCTGGCCCGTCTCCAGGGTCAGCACCCGCCCGGCGATGTACTCCACCGGCGGCAGGCGCTGCATCAGGGTGTTGATGGGTACCAGCACGATGCCGTGCACGCCGTCCTGCAGGCGCCGCAGGGTGCGCAGCCGCGCCGAGACGATGTCCTGGTGGGGGGAGAAGCTGTCGTAGGGCAGCGTCTCCCAGTCCGGAAAGGGGAGCACCGGCAGGCGGCTGTAGAAGGCCAGTTCGTTCTCCAGGCGCAGCGCCTGGGCGGTGTCGGCGGTGATCACCAGCAGCGGGGCGTCCTCGGCCAGGCGCGTCAGGGCCAGGGCGCTGGCGCTGCCCTGGGGAGCCTGCCAGTAGAGGGTGTCGCGCACGCCTTCCGGGCGCGGCGGGTCCAGCGGCGAGAAGTTGGGCATGGTCACGTCGGTCGGCTGTGGACGGGCTTGGAAAGGGCGCATGATAGCAGATCATGCCGGCGCGCCGGCCTGTAGTCGAAAGGCGCTTCCTGTAACGCCGCTACAGCGGCTGCGACCATCCTTCGATTGACCCCGGGGGCTGGCTCCGGATAATGGCCGCAAACTTCCACCCCCCCACCAGTGAGGCCGCACGTGAGCCAGCAACCCTCCGATACCGTCTTCCAGGAATGGCACGATAACCAGGCGCTTGCCGAGCAGATGATCCCGATGATCGGTAGGCTCTACCGTCACAACAACGTGGTCACCACCCTCTACGGGCGCTCGCTCTTCAACCGCAGCGTGATCCGCATCCTGAAGGACCACCGCTTCGTGCGGAAGGTCGAGGGGGCCGAGCTCTCCGTGCAGGACACCTACCCGCTGGTCCAGGCGATGACCGAGCTCAACCTGGGGCCGGCCCACGTCGACGTGGGCAAGCTGGGGGTGGCCTTCAAGAAGCAGGGCGGCGGCGACGCTGCGGCCTTCCTGCGCAAGGAGCTGGCCGAGATCGTCGACAAGCACGACGCCGCCGGCAGCAACGGCGAGCCCCAGGACGTGGTGCTCTACGGCTTCGGCCGCATCGGCCGCCTGCTGGCTCGGGTGCTGGTGGAGAAGGCCGGCGGCGGCAACCTGCTGCGCCTGCGGGCCATCGTCGTGCGCGGCCGCGGCGATATCGCCAAGGACCTCGAGAAGCGCGCCAGCCTGCTGCGCCGCGACTCCGTCCACGGCCCCTTCGACGGCACCATCAGCGTCGACGCCGAGGTGCGCACCATCACCGCCAACGGCAACGTCATCCAGGTGATCTACGCCGACTCCCCGGCCGAGGTCGACTACACCGCCTACGGCATCGACAACGCCGTGGTGGTGGATAACACCGGCATCTGGCGCGACGAGGCGGGCCTCGGCCAGCACCTGCAGTGCAAGGGCGCGGCCAAGGCACTGCTCACCGCCCCGGGCAAGGGGGACATCAAGAACATCGTCTACGGCATCAACCACGGCGACATCGCCGCCGATGACAGCATCCTCTCCGCGGCCTCCTGCACCACCAACGCCATCGTGCCGGTGCTCAAGGTGCTCAACGACGAGTTCGGCGTCGAGCACGGCCACGTGGAGACCGTCCACGCCTACACCAACGACCAGAACCTGATCGACAATTACCACAAGGGCGACCGTCGCGGCCGCAGCGCCCCGCTCAACATGGTGCTGACCGAGACCGGCGCCGCCAAGGCGGTGGCCAAGGCGCTGCCGGAACTGACCGGCAAGCTGACCGGCAACGCCATCCGGGTGCCGACCCCCAACGTCTCCATGGCGATCCTCAACCTGCGCCTGGAGAAGGAGACCGACGCCGCGGCGCTGAACGACTTCCTGCGCCGGATGTCTCTGGACTCCCCCTTCCAGAAGCAGATCGACTTCGTCGACTCTCCGGAGGTGGTCTCCACCGACTTCGTCGGCAACCGCCACGCCGGCATCGTCGACGCCAAGGCGACCATCGCCAACGGCAAGAACGCCGTCCTCTACGTCTGGTACGACAACGAGTTCGGCTACAGCTGCCAGGTGGTGCGCATCCTGCAGCACATCTCCAACGTGCACTTCCTCAAGCTGCCCCGCGTCAGCGCCTAAGCGCGTCGGGCCGCCGCCGGGAGGCGAGCGATCAGGGGGGTGGGGCGAGCAATCGTCCCACCCCCCTGTCGTTGGGGGGACTGCCTCCGCTGCGACACTGCGTCGCTTGCCTTGGGTCATCCCTTGCGACCTTCGCTCAGGTAGTCAGGGGTCGGCCTTGTCTTTATAATGTGGAAGATTTTTCGGGGTGGTTCGGGCGGCGCCCGGGCCTGACTGGTAACGTACTGAAAGCACAATAATTCGAATCCATTCGAACCCCTTTCCTTCGTATATCCGATCCATCAACTGGGCGAGACTATGATCGAAGTCAAGAAAGGCCTGGATCTCCCCATCACGGGGGCGCCCGAGCAGCGCATCGAGGATGCGCGCCCGGTGCGTCACGTGGCGATCCTGGGTACCGACTACGTCGGCATGAAGCCGACCATGGAGGTCCGGGAGGGAGACAAGGTAAAGCTGGGCCAGCTGCTCTTTACCGACAAGAAGATCGACGGCGTGCGCTTCACCGCCCCGGCGGCGGGTGAGGTCATCGCCATCAACCGTGGCGAGAAGCGTCGCCTGCTCTCGGTGGTGATCAAGGTCGACGAGGCCGAGGAGGCCGTCGAGTTCAAGGCCCACGGCCGTGAGGCGCTCGAGGGCCTCGAGCGTCAGGCGGTGGTCGACCAGCTGGTCGAGTCCGGCCTCTGGACCGCCCTGCGTACCCGCCCCTACTCGCGCACCCCGGCCATCGATGGCGTGCCTTCCGACATCTTCGTCACCGCCATCGATACCCACCCGCTGGCCGCCGACCCCGCCAAGGTCATCAACGAGCAGCCCCAGGCCTTCGAAGATGGCCTCAAGGTGCTGACTCGCCTGACCGAGGGCATGGTATTCCTGTGCACCGGCCCGGACAGCAGCGTGCCCGGTGGCAACATCGGCGGCGTCCAGGCGCGGACCTTTGCCGGCCCGCACCCGGCCGGCCTGGTGGGCACCCATATCCATCACCTCTCGCCCGTGGGCCTGCACAAGCGGGTCTGGCACATCGGCTATCAGGACGTGATCGCCTTCGGCAAGCTCTTCACCGAGGGCAAGCTGGACGTGAGCCGCGTCGTCGCCGTGGGCGGCCCCCGCGCCGAGAACCCGCGCCTGCTGCGCACCCGCGTCGGGGCCAGCACCGAGGAGCTGCTCGCCGGCGAGGTGATCGAGCCGGAAGAGACCCGCGTGATCTCGGGCTCCGTCTTCTCCGGTTTCGCCTGCGAGGGCAGCCTGCGCTACCTGGGACGCTTCCACAGCCAGTTCAGCCTCCTCGAGGAGGGCAACAAGCGCCACTTCATGGGCTGGCTGTCGGCAGGCAGGAACCGCCACTCGGTGCTGGGCATCTACCTCTCCAGGATCACCGGCCTCAAGGACTACGCGCCGACCACCTCCACCAACGGCTCCGAGCGTGCCATGGTGCCGGTGGGCGCCTACGAGGAGGTGATGCCGCTGGACATCCTGCCCACCCAGCTGCTCCGCTCGCTGATCGTCGGTGACATCGAGACTGCCATGCAGCTCGGGTGTCTGGAGCTGGATGAAGAGGACCTCGCCCTGTGCACCTACGTGTGCCCCGGCAAGTACGAGTACGGTCCCATCCTGCGTGACAACCTCACCCTGATCGAGAAAGAGGCCTGATGATGGGTATTCGACAGACACTCGATAATCTCGAGCCGCACTTCCACAAGGGTGGCAAGTACGAGAAGTTCTACCCCCTCTATGAGGCGGTGGACACGGTCTTCTACTCCCCGCCCAACGTGGCCAAGACCACCGCCCACGTGCGTGACGGCGTGGACCTCAAGCGCATCATGATCACCGTCTGGCTCTGCACCTTCCCGGCGATGTTCTTCGGCATGTGGGCCGCTGGCTGGCAGGCCAACACCGCTATCGCCGACGGCTACGCCTCCATGGCGGGCTGGCGCGAGGCGATCATGATGACCCTGGCCTCCGGCCACGATCCGGGCAGCCTCTGGGCCAACTTTGTGCTCGGCGCCACCTACTTCCTGCCGATCTACCTGGTGACCTTTGCCGTAGGTGGCTTCTGGGAAGTGCTGTTCGCCATCAAGCGCGGCCACGAGGTCAACGAGGGCTTCTTCGTCACCTCGGTGCTCTACGCCCTGATCCTCCCGGCCACCATCCCGCTGTGGCAGGTGGCGCTGGGCATCACCTTCGGCGTGGTGATCGGCAAGGAGATCTTCGGCGGTACCGGCAAGAACTTCCTCAACCCGGCCCTGACCGGCCGCGCCTTCCTCTACTTCGCCTACCCGGCGCAGATCTCCGGGGATGCGGTATGGGTGGCGGCCGACGGCTTCACCGGCGCCACCGCGCTCTCCATCGCCTTCCAGGACGGCATGGCCGCCCTGACCAGCACCTACAGCTGGTGGGATGCCTTCATCGGCTTCATCCCGGGCTCCGTGGGTGAGGTGTCGACCCTGGCCATCTTCATCGGCGCGGCGGTGCTGCTGTGGACGAAGATCGCCTCCTGGCGAATCATGCTCGGGGTCTTCCTCGGCATGGTGGCGACCAGTGCGCTGTTCAACCTGATCGGCTCCGACTCCAACCTGATGTTCGCCATGCCCTGGTACTGGCACCTGGTGGTGGGCGGCTTCGCCTTCGGCATGGTGTTCATGGCCACCGACCCGGTGTCCGCCGCCATGACCAACCAGGGCCGCCTGCTGTTCGGCGCGCTGATCGGCGTCATGACCGTGCTGATCCGCGTGGTGAACCCGGCGTTCCCCGAGGGCATCATGCTGGCGATCCTCTTCGCCAACCTGTTCGCGCCGCTCATCGATCACTTCTTTGTTCAGGCCAACATCAAGCGCCGTAAGCTGCGCACCGGTGCACCGGCCGAGGAGACTGCCTGATGGCACAGAGCAACAACTCCATCAAGAAGATCCTGACGGTGGCGTTCGCACTTTGCATCGTGTGTTCGGTCATCGTCTCCACCGCCGCGGTGGCGCTGCGTCCCATGCAGCAGCTCAACCAGGAGCTGGACCGCAAGACCAACATCCTCAACGTGGCCAACCTCTACGAGCGCGGCATGGATGTGGAAGCGGCCTTCCGGGAGATCACCCCGCGTGTCGTCAACCTCGAGACCGGCGAGTACTCCGACCAGCATGACCCGGAGACCTACGACGGCTTCGAGGCGCGCCGCGATCCGGCGGCCTCGCGCACCCTCTCCGGCGAGCGCGACCCGGCCGGCCTCTCCCGCGTCGAGACCTACGCCACCGTCTATCTCGTCGGCAACCCCGACGACCCGGACCAGGTCATCCTGCCCATCCGTGGCCAGGGCCTGTGGGGCCTGATGCGCGGCTTCCTCTCGGTGGAGGGTGACGGCAACACCATCGTCGGCATCACCTACTTCGAGCACAGCGAGACCCCAGGCCTCGGCGCCGAGGTCAACAATCCGCGCTGGCAGGCCCAGTGGGAAGGCAAGCAGGTCTTCGACAGTGAAGGCGAGCTGATCCCGGCCATCCGCGTGGCCAAGGGCAGCGGCAGCGGTGACCATGAGGTCGACGGCCTCTCCGGTGCCACCCTGACCAGCAATGGCGTCAACAACATGCTGCAGTTCTGGCTGAGCCCGGAAGGCTTCGGTAACTACCTGGCCAAGTTCCGCAGCGGCGTCGACCAGGAAGACGCTCAGGACGCCGACGTCGAACTCGAAGCGGAAGGAGCCTGATCATGGCGGATGCATCAACCAAGAGTGTTCTGACGGGTCCCGTCTTCAAGAACAACCCCATCGCGCTGCAGGTGCTCGGCATCTGCTCCGCGCTGGCGGTGACGACCAGCATGAGCGTGTCGCTGGTCATGACCCTGGCGGTGATCTTCGTGACCGCCTTCTCCAACCTGTTCGTGTCGCTGATCCGGCACCACATTCCCTCGTCCATCCGCATCATCGTGCAGATGACCATCATCGCCTCCCTGGTGATCGTGGTTGACCAGATCCTCAAGGCCTATGCCTACGAGATGTCCAAGCAGCTCTCGGTGTTCGTCGGCCTGATCATCACCAACTGCATCGTGATGGGGCGTGCCGAAGGCTTCGCCATGCAGAACGGCCCGAAGCTCTCCTTCCTGGACGGCATCGGCAACGGCCTGGGCTACGGCTTCATCCTGATGACCGTGGGCTTCTTCCGCGAGCTGTTCGGCTCCGGCAGCGTGTTCGGCTTCACCGTGCTGGAGACCGTGCAGAACGGTGGCTGGTACGTGCCCAACGGCCTGCTGCTGCTGCCGCCGTCCGCGTTCTTCATCATCGGTCTGATCATCTGGGTACTGCGCAGCGTCAACCCGGAGCAGATCGAGGAGAACGAGTTCAAGATGAAGCACAACACCGAACCGAAGGAGGCGGTGTAACATGGAACACTATCTGAGCCTGTTCGTTGCCTCGGTCTTCGTCGAGAACCTGGCACTCGCATTCTTCCTCGGCATGTGTACCTTCCTGGCCGTTTCCAAGAAGGTCTCCGCGGCCTTCGGCCTGGGCATCGCCGTGATCGTGGTGCTGACCATCTCCGTGCCGGTGAACAACCTGGTGTACGGCTTCCTGCTGGCGGAAGGGGCGCTGGCCTGGACCGGTATCAGCGGTGCCGAGAACATCGACCTCTCCTTCCTGGGCCTGCTCAGCTACATCGGCGTCATCGCCGCCCTGGTGCAGATCCTCGAGATGTTCCTCGACAAGTACGTGCCCGCGCTCTACAACGCGCTGGGCGTGTTCCTGCCGCTGATCACCGTGAACTGCGCCATCCTCGGTGGCGTGCTCTTCATGGTCGAGCGTAACTACAACTTTGGCGAATCCGTGGTCTATGGCCTCGGCTCCGGCATCGGCTGGGCGCTGGCGATCACCGCCCTTGCCGGTATCCGCGAGAAGCTGAAGTACAGCGACGTTCCCGGCTCCCTGCAGGGCCTGGGCATCACCTTCATCACCGTGGGTCTGATGTCGCTGGGCTTCATGTCCTTCTCCGGCATCCAGCTCTGAGGCCGCTCGAGTTCACCCGGCGGCGCGGTGCGCCGCCGGGCACCAGGCAACGTCTAGCAATAGGAAACCGACATGGTTGATACAACAGTCATCTTGCTCGGTGTGGTCATGTTCACCGTGGTCGTCATCGGCCTGGTACTGGTGATCCTGGCTGCGCGCAGCAAGCTCGTCAGCACCGGGGACGTGACCATCGAGGTCAACGGCGACCCCGAGCACACCCTGACCACCCAGGCCGGCGGCAAGCTGCTCAACACCCTGGCGGCCAACGGCATCTTCCTCTCCTCCGCCTGCGGTGGCGGCGGCTCCTGCGCCCAGTGCAAGTGCCGCGTGGAAGAGGGTGGCGGCGCCATCCTGCCCACCGAGGAGTCCCACTTCACCATGCGCGAGAAGAAGGAGGGGTGGCGCCTCTCCTGCCAGGTGCCGGTGAAGCAGGACATGAAGGTCGAGGTGCCCGAGGAGGTCTTCGGCGTCAAGAAGTGGGAGTGCGAGGTCATCGCCAACCCCAACGTCGCCACCTTCATCAAGGAGCTCAACCTCAAGCTGCCCGAGGGCGAGAATGTCGACTTCCGCGCCGGCGGCTACGTGCAGCTGGTGGCTCCCCCCTACGATATCTCCTTCAAGGATTTCGATATCGAGGAGGAGTACCGGGGCGACTGGGAGAAGTTCGATCTCTACAAGATCTCCCACAAGAGCAACGAGGAGGTCATCCGCGCCTACTCCATGGCGAACTACCCGGAAGAGAAGGGCATCCTCAAGTTCAACATCCGTATCGCCACGCCGCCGCCCAACACCAACCATCCGCCGGGCCTGATGTCCACCTACGTCTTCAGTCTGAAGCCGGGTGACAAGGTCACCGTGATGGGACCCTTCGGCGAGTTCTTCGCCAAGGACACCGATGCCGAGATGGTCTTCGTCGGCGGCGGTGCGGGCATGGCGCCGATGCGCAGCCATATCTTCGACCAGCTCAAGCGCCTCAAGTCCCAGCGCAAGATCTCGTTCTGGTACGGCGCGCGCTCCTGGCGCGAGACCTTCTACAACGAGGAGTACGATCAGCTGGCCGAGGAGTTCCCCAACTTCCAGTGGCACCTGGCGCTCTCCGATCCGATGCCCGAGGACAACTGGGATGGCCCCACCGGCTTCATCCACAACGTCCTCTACGAGAACTACCTCAAGGACCATCCGGCGCCCGAGGACTGCGAGTACTACATGTGCGGGCCGCCCATGATGAACGCCTCCGTCATCAAGATGCTGCTGGATCTGGGCGTCGAGCCCGAGAACATCCTTCTGGACGACTTCGGCGGATGATCTCTCTCGCCGCGAGGCGACACCCGGGGCTGGCCATGCGGCCAGCCCTCTTTCTATTTGCCCTGCTGATGCCGCTGCTTCTGCTGGCAGGCTGCCGTCAGCAGGGCGAATGGTACATTTTTGAGGGCGTGGCCCTCGGCAGCGGCTACCACATCACGCTGAATGGCGACCTGGGTCCGGGCGAGCCCGCCCTGGTCGAGGCCGCCATCCAGGGTGAACTGGCAAGCCTCGACAATGACATCCAGGGGCTCCAGCATCTGCTGGCTGCCGGATGGCCCAGCATCCCGGGCGCGCCCGGTGCGCAGGTGCCCAACGACCTGCTGCGCCTCTATCGTGCCCGGGCGGTCGATCAGCTGGTCCTTGTGCTTGACGAGTTCGGCGTGGAGCACGCTCAGGTCGAGCTGGACGGCGTTCAGCGCACCCTGGGCAGAGCGGGGCGACACCCCTGGCGGGTGCGGCTGCCGCGTACCGGCCTTGGGTCGGCTCCCGACGCCGCGCTGCGGCTGGAGAACGCCGCCCTGGTTACCCGCAGTGCGGCGCGTCCACCCGGCGACGATGACCAGGAGCGAGAGCGGATCCTGGCCGTCAGCGCGGTGGCGCAGAGCGCCGAGGCGGCAGACCGCCTTGCCCGGGAGCTGCTGGTCTCCCCTCTGGAGGCGGCCATGGAACAGCCGGCACGGCTTGTTGTCCTGACACCAGAGGGCATCACACTACATATTGGCACCGGCCTCGAGCCCCTGCTCGAGCGCTGAGCGAGGAGAACGACATGACCATCTGGATTATCGCTTTTGCCTTCATGCTGCTGATCATGGCCGCCATGGCCGTGGGGGTGATTCTCGGGCGCAAGCCCATCGCCGGCTCCTGCGGGGGCCTCAACCAGCTCGGCCTCAAGGAGGGCTGCGAGGTGTGCGGCGGCAAGGACGAGGTGTGCGAGGAGGAGAACCGCAAGCGCGGCAGCGTCCGCCGCCGTAGCGACGAGAGCCGCGGCGCCGACCTGGGGTACGATGCCACCCGGCGCTGAAGACACCCGCCACGGCGCATGGCCGCAACGTGTAGGGGCCGCTGGTGGGAGCTGGGCTTTTTTGCCCGGCGAACGGAGGCCGAAGCACACCTTGGCGGCGTTCGCATGCCAGCGACTCTGGCGGGGCGCCTGCGGCGCCATTCGCTCGGCACGGCCGACCTCCTGGAGGGCTCAGCTGCGCTCGGCGCTCGTAACGGATGTTGAAAAAGGAGATCGAACGGCCAATGGCAGTCCATAACTACGACGTGATGGTGATCGGTACCGGGCCGGCGGGAGAGAGCGCCGCCATCAACGCCGCCAAGAACGGCAAGCGAGTGGCGGTGGTCGAGAAGCAGCCCCTGGTGGGGGGCAACTGCACCCACTGGGGGACGATTCCCTCCAAGGCGCTGCGTCATCAGGTCAAGCAGATCATGCAGTTCAACACCAACCGCATGTTCCGCGATATCGGCGAGCCGCGCTGGTTCTCCTTCCCCAGGGTCATGGAGCGCTCAAGAGCCACCATCGAGCAGCAGGTGGCGATGCGCACCAACTTTTACTCCCGCAACCGCATCGACCTGTTCAGCGGCGTGGCGCGGTTCAAGGACGAGCACACTCTGCTGGTGCGCGACAACCACGAGGGGATGGAGGAGTTGGTGGCCGAGAAAGTGGTCATCGCCACCGGCTCGCGCCCCTATCGCCCGGCGGATATCAACTTCCGCCATCCGCGCATCTACTGCTCGGATACCATCCTCAGCCTTAGCCATACGCCGCGCACCCTGATCATCTTCGGTGCCGGAGTCATCGGCTGCGAGTATGCCTCGATCTTTTCCGGCCTCGGCGTCAAGGTAGATCTGATCAACAACCGCGACAGCCTGCTCTCCTTCCTGGATGACGAGATCTCGGACGCGCTCTCCTACCACCTGCGCAAGCACGGGGTGCTGATTCGCCACAATGAGGAGTACGACCGCGTGGAGGGCGACGAGTCGGGGGTCACCGTGCACCTCAAGTCCGGCAAGCGGCTGCGCGCCGACGCCTTCCTGTGGGCCAACGGGCGCACCGGCAACACCGACCAGCTGGGCCTCGAGAATATCGGTCTGGAGGCCAACTCTCGCGGCCAGCTCACGGTGGATGAGCGCTACCGCACCGCCATCCCGCATATCTATGCCGCCGGCGACGTCGTCGGCTGGCCGAGCCTGGCCAGCGCCGCCTACGACCAGGGGCTCAACGCCTCCAGCGAGATTCTCGGCGACGACTTCCGCTACGTCACCGAAGTGCCAACCGGCATCTACACCATTCCCGAGATCAGCTCCTTCGGTCGCAACGAGCGCGAGCTGACCGAGGCGAAGGTGCCCTATGAGGTGGCCCAGGCCTTCTTCAAGGATACCGCCCGCGCCCAGATCACCGGCGATACCGTCGGAATGCTCAAGATTCTCTTCGATCAGGATACCCTGGAGATCTACGGCATCCACTGCTTCGGCGACCAGGCCTCGGAGATCGTCCATATCGGACAGGCGATCATGCAGCAGGAGGGCGAGGCCAACAGCCTCAAGTACTTTGTCAATACCACCTTCAACTACCCCACCATGGCAGAGGCCTACCGGGTAGCGGCCATGAACGGCATGAATCGGGTTTTTTAAGAATATGCCGATAAAATAGCGTTGCGACAAAGAGTACGACAGAAGATGCGACAAGGTAGGGCATCTGTCGTACTCTCGTGACTTATTGACCCCCCTCTGCGGCCCAGGGGTTTGCTGTGTTTGGTAACAAGGGGTATCATTGGAAGACACGTCAGCGGTTCGACGACCTTCAGCCGCTGGGCCATCTGGCTAATCTGCCATGCCTTTGGTACAAGTTACTCCACGTGAGGTAGCGTCACTGGCGCAGAGGGATTAAAGCATGATGCCATTATTAGGCAAGCTGTTCGGCCTGTCGCGTGCCTCAAAGCGGGTGCTGCAGGTTATCGCCGATGTGTTTCTCATCACGTTCAGCTTTCTTACCGCCATGTGGCTGCGGCTCGATAGCTTTGACTTTCTTGCCAGGCCCGGGGTCTGGCTGGCCCTGCCGGTCGTGCTGCCGGTCAGCATCTTGCTGTTTATCAAGCTTGGGTTCTACCGCGCGATTATTCGCTACCTCGGCCTGAAAGCCACTCAGACCATCCTGATCGGGGTGCTGGCCTCTGCCGTTGTGCTGGGGCTGACGGTTGTCCTGTTCTCGCTCCCGATCCCGCGCTCGGTGCCTGTCATCTACGCCATGCTGGCCCTCATCACCGTAGGCGGCGTCAGGTTCGGCTTGCGCCACCTTTACCTCAGCGACCAGGAGCAGCGCAAGGAGCGCGTTCTCATCTACGGTGCCGGTGCGGCCGGCCGCCAGCTGGTGATGTCGCTCCGTCACGGCCGGGACTACAGGCCCATCGCCTTCGTCGACTTTGCGCCGCGACTACAGCACAGCCATGTTCAGGGTCTCAAGGTCTATCCGCCGGAGGAGACCCCCCGGCTGATAAAGGCTTACGGTGTGCAAAAGTTTCTTCTGGCGATTCCGGAGGCTACCCGGGCGCGCCGCCAGGAAATCCTCGAAGCCGTCGAGCTATTGAACATTCCTGTCCAAACCATTCCCGACATGGCGGACATTATCTCAGGCAAGGCAAAGTTCAACGAGCTGCGAGATGTCTCTATTGAAGACCTCCTGGGGCGCGATCCGATCCCACCCGACCCTTCCCTGATGGGGGCCGACATCACGGGCAAGGTGGTGATGGTCACAGGGGCGGGGGGCTCTATCGGTAGCGAGCTGAGCCGGCAGATCATTCAGCAGCGGCCGCGGCAGCTGCTGCTTGTCGATATTTCGGAATATGCCCTCTACTGTATCGAGCAGGATATCGGGCACATCAAATCTGTTGAAGGGCTCAAGGCGCCCTGCTTGCCAGTGCTTGCCTCCGTGCAAGAGGGAGAGCGGCTCGAGGCCCTCATGCGCGTATTCAACGTTGATACCATTTACCATGCGGCTGCCTACAAGCACGTGCCTCTGGTCGAGCAGAACATGGTAGAAGGCATTCGTAATAATGTATTTGGCACTCTGACCATGGCCAAGGCCGCCATTGCCGCCAGGGTAAGCAAGGTGGTGCTGATCTCAACGGACAAGGCCGTCAGGCCCACCAACGTCATGGGAACGTCAAAGCGCCTGGCTGAGCTGGTGTGTCAGGCAGTCGGTAAGCAGCAGTCGAACACCTGTTTTTCCATGGTCCGATTCGGCAATGTGCTGGGCTCCTCTGGATCCGTGGTTCCGCTGTTCCGCAAACAGATTCAGCGGGGAGGGCCCGTTACGGTGACCCACCCAGAGATCACGCGCTATTTCATGACCATACCCGAGGCGGCCCAGCTGGTGATCCAGGCGGGTGCGATGGCCAGGGGAGGGGACGTTTTCATCCTCGACATGGGCGAACCGGTCAAGATCACCGACCTTGCCTACCGAATGGTGCGCTTGTCAGGCCTGCAGCCCTACTTCTTGAACACCCCCGGTACATCCAGCGCTGAAGCATCGGAGCATGATGCGTCAGACAAAAGAGCAGGCGGTGACATCGCGATACGTTTCTCGGGCCTGCGCCCCGGTGAAAAGCTGTATGAAGAGCTTCTGATCGCCGAGGGAGCGGAGGCGACGTCCCACCCCAGAATCATGACAGCCAGCGAGTCGATGCTGGAGTGGCAGGAGCTTGAAGTGCTGCTTGCCGCACTCGACAAGGCCTGCCGCAGGCAGGACATTGAACAGATTCGCAACATTCTGCTTTCTGCGCCGACCGGCTACGCTCCTCAGGGCGAACTTGTCGATATTACCTGGCTTCACGCAAGCGCTTCTACCGAGGCCAAGCCCGAGCTCAGCGAAAGCGAGGCAGCGCTGCCCCGGGCTCTTGGCCGTGCCACAGGACAGGTCGAGAATCGGCCGTCAGTCGCTGTACATGCGCGTCTTCAAGAGGCGGTAAGTCTGACCACAGGTCGCCCGAGCTAGCGTCAATCGTTGCTTATTCGCAAGAACGACTTTCGTTGACTGGACGCTGCTGCAGGCGGCCAGGAATAGCGGTTTGAGGCAGGACAACATGTTGAAGCTAGGCCTCGAGGATGCGCCGTTACCTTGGGGCGGTAGCGTGTGTAAATGGACGTTGACTGCACCGGAGGCATGAAAAATGTTTCGACAGACACCCACCGCCATACCAACAACCGCCATACCAACAACTAAGGGGGCTCTCATGGCGACATCAGGAGCGATACGGCCGCTAATGGCCGGTCTGGTCATGCTGCTGCTGGCAGGCTGCGTATTTGCGCCCGGCAGCCATATGGATAAAAGAGGCTTTGAGGATAGCGTTGACCTGTCCGCCCTGGTGGACATTCAGGCCATCACGCCCGAACTGCTGCAGAGCGTAGAGAGCCAGCGCCCCTCGGCACGAGCAAAGCCGGACGAGCTGCGTCGCATGATGGCAGACTACGACTACTTCGTCGGTCCCGGTGATGTCTTGAGCATTGTGGTATATGACCATCCAGAGCTTACCATTCCCGCCGGCGCAGAGCGCAGCGCGGCTGAATCTGGCAATATCGTGCGCCCCGATGGCACCATCTTCTACCCCTTCCTCGGGCGCGTTCAGGTCGCCGGCAAAACCACCGATCAGATTCGCGTCCAGCTTGCGCGCAGCCTCTCGCAATATCTCACAGACCCCCAGGTCGATGTGTTCGTTGCTCAGTTCAACTCCCAAAAGTTCTATGTGACAGGTGCTGTCGGTTCCCCGGGCGCCATGCCGATCACCAACGTTCCCATGACCATCGTGGATGCCATCAGCGCGGCGGGAGGCCCAACGGGGGATGCGTACTGGCACGAGCTCACCCTGATCCGTGACGGCGAGGAAGAGAAGCTGTCGCTCTTTGCGCTACTCAGTGAAGGCGATCAGACACAGAATCGTCTGCTGCGCCACGGCGATCAGCTGCACCTGCCCAGTGCCGACAATCAGGGGGTTGCGATGCTTGGCCAGGTTCGCTCACCCGGCAACTTGCGTATGAATCGCGAGCGACTCTCCCTGACGGATGCACTCTCACGCTCGGGAGGCATCAACGAAGATCGAGGCAATGCATCGGGTATTTTCGTGTTCCGCCCGGAGCCGCTGGAAAATGAAAAGCTGGCGACCGTGTACCAGCTCGACGTTAGCGACGCGACGGCGTACATGATGGCGAGTCGCTTCCCCCTTGAACCCAACGATGTGGTCTATGTGACCACCGCACCCCTGGCCCGCTGGAATCGCGTGATCACGCTGATTCTGCCGTCCCTGGGTCTGCCGGACGACATCCGCGGCGGTCGCGATAACCTGGACGACCTGCTCTAGTCATGTTCAAGCGTATATTGGTGGTATGCACCGGCAATATCTGCCGCAGCCCGGTGGCTGCGGCAATGTTGCAGAGCCATAAGCCGCGGCTCACGGTGGTCTCTGCTGGGTTAGGCGCGCTGGTCGGCCATCCGGCGGACGCCCAGGCCGGCCGCTTGGCCGAAGCTGACGGGCTCGACCTCGCCGCTCATCGGGCGCGCCAGCTGGATGGCGACATGCTGTCCGAGTCAGATCTGGTGCTGGTCATGACGGAGGGACAGCGGCAGGCCGTGGTCAAGCGCTGGCCCGAAGCTCGCGGTAAAACCATGCTGATGGGTAAATGGCTGGACCGCTCTGCACCTCCCGACATTCCAGACCCCTATCGCAAGAGCCCTGAAGCATTCGCGCACGTACACCGGATGTTACAAGAGGCCTTGCGCCTCTGGGCAGAGCGTCTCTGACGCACAGTCGGTGCTCACCTTCCTCTTTTTCTCAATGACGCAGTAGACGAGCCTATGAACGAAACATCGCAGCTGCCTCAGCAGCAAAGCGCTCAAGAAGACACCGTGGACCTGGGCCGCCTGCTGGGCGTGCTGCTGGATCACAAATGGCTGATTGCGTTTATCACGCTGCTATTCGCCGCGCTAGGTTTCATTCAAGGCCAGCTAGCGACGCCTATCTACCAGGCCGATGCCCTGGTGCAGGTTGAGCGACGCTCCAGCGTCAGCCCGTTTGGCAACGTGTCGACGGTGCTTGGCGGTGACGGGCCCAGCATGCCGGCAGAGGTCCAGATTCTGCAGTCGAGAATGGTGCTGGGCCAGGTGGTCGATCGTCTCGAGCGCGACGTCGTGATCCAGCCGGTCGAACTGCCTGTTATCGGTAACTTCGTGGCTCGCCGCAACATACCCCGCCCGGAGTTCATGGAGGGCCAGCCCCACGTGTGGGGCAACGAGTCGCTCGAAGTCGGCCGTTTCGAGCTGACCGACAACCGCCGCGGGCAGCGCTTGATCGTCGAGCGTCAGGAGGAGGGCTATCGCGTTCTCCTCAATGATGAACCGATCGGCAGCGGCCAAGTCGGCCGGGTCGAGCGCTTTCTGGATAATGATCTCGTGCTGCGCATCGAAAGCTTCGATGCAGCGCCAGGCGCACAGTTTCGCCTCATGAAGCAGCATCGTACCTCCGCGATTCGCAGCATCGGCGCCCGCTTGCAGATTCGCGATTCTTCTGCCGCAGGCGCCGGTGCCGGCATGCTGCGCCTGGTGATGACGGGCGATGACCCTGCAGAACTGGCGAGAACCCTCGATGCGGTGGCAGAAACCTTCCTCATGCAGAACGTGGAGCGGCAATCTGCCCAGGCGCAGCAGAGCCTCGAGTTTCTGGAGTCTCAGGCCCCGGAGCTTCGCAACCAGCTGACCGGCGCCGAGCAACGGCTCAATGAGTATCGAGCGAGCCTCGACAGCGTAGACCTCACCAGCGAATCCCAGGCGGCGATTCAGCGCTATATCGAGCTGGAGACGCGCCTGAACGAGCTGGAGTTCCAGGAGGCCGAGCTGGCTCAGCGCTATACGCCGAGCCACCCCACCTATCAAGCGCTTCTTCGCCAGCGTCGGCAGATCGTCCAGGATCGGGCCGCACTCAACGACCGGGTCAAGGAGCTGCCTGCCGCGCAGCAGGAGGTGGTGCGTATGCGGCGCGACGTCGATGTGACTCAGGCGATCTACGTCAACGTGCTCAACAAGATTCAGGAGCTTGAGGTGGCACGGGCCGGCACCATCGGCAATATACGCATCATCGACGGTGCGGCGATCGGTGGCATGGTGGCGCCCAACCGCGCTCGCATGCTGATACTGGCTACCGTGCTGGGCCTGGTACTCAGCGTGGGCCTGGTTCTGCTGCGCGAACTGCTGCGTCGCGGCGTCACCTCGCCGGAGCAGATCGAGGCGGCGGGTATTCCGGTTTATGCCACGCTTCCGCTCTCCAATGCCCAGTCACGCCTGACGCGGCGTGTGAAGCGCAAAGGCTTCAAGCAGGCCAAGAGCGTGGTGACGGGGGTGCTGGCCGAGCGTGAGCCGGCGGATCTCAGCATCGAGGCCATTCGCGGCCTGCGCACCAGCCTGCACTTCGCCCTGCTGGAGGGGTGCAATAATCGCATCATGATCACCGGCTCAAGCCCGGAAGTGGGCAAGAGCTTCCTGAGCATCAACCTGGCCTCCGTCTTTGCCCAAGCTGGCAAGCGCGTATTGCTCATCGATGCCGACCTGCGCAAGGGCTACCTGCATCGCGCCTACCCGCTGGAGGCCAGCCCCGGCCTGTCCGACTACCTGGCGGGCCAGTGCGAGCTTGCCGATATCATTCATCCTACCGGTATCGACAACTACCACGTGATCCCGCGCGGGAGGGTCGCCCCTAACCCCTCGGAGCTGCTGATGCAGTCGCGTCTTGGCGACGCCATGGTAGCGCTGAGTGATCGCTTCGATCTGATCCTCGTCGACACCCCCCCAATGCTTGCGGTCACCGATGCCAGTGTGGTCGGAAAGTTCTGCGACACCACGCTGCTGGTCGCCCGCTTCGAAAAGAATCCGGTTCGCGAAATCCGGGCTGCCAAGAAGCGTTTGGAAAACAACGGCATTATCGTGCGTGGTGCCGTGCTCAACGGCGTGGTGCGCAAGGCCTCGACCGAGGGCCGCTACTACGGCTACTACCACTACCAGTACCGCTAGGCCAAACCGTTTGCACCTGCGGCAGGCAACGGCACGGTGCTGAAGCACCGCATAGCGATCAGCGAAGGAACGGCGAAATTAGATGAAGATTCTTGTGACCGGAAGTGCCGGCTTTATCGGCTTTCATACCGCCAAGCGCCTGTTGGAGCGAGGCGACAGCGTGGTCGGTTTCGATGTGGTCAACGACTACTACGACCCGGCCATCAAGGAGGCGCGTCTGGCGATTCTGGAAGAGACCGCAGAGCGCACCGGCAGCCAGTACGTGTTCCTGCGCCAGGACCTTGCCGATGCGGCGGCGGTGAACGCCGCGTTCGAGGCTCACAGGCCGGAGCGGGTGATCCACCTGGCCGCGCAGGCCGGGGTGCGCTACTCGCTGGAGAATCCGCACGCCTACGTGCAGAGCAATATCGTGGCGTTTACCAATATCCTGGAAGCCTGCCGCCACCACCGGGTCGAGCATCTCACCTACGCCAGTACCAGCAGCGTCTATGGCGCCAATACCCGTATGCCGTTCTCCGAGCATCAGGGCGTCGACCACCCCCTGCAGTTCTATGCCGCCACGAAGAAAGCCAACGAGCTGATGGCCCACAGCTACAGCCACCTCTTCAGGCTGCCCACCACGGGGCTGCGCTTCTTCACCGTCTACGGCCCCTGGGGGCGTCCCGACATGGCTCTGTTCCTGTTTACCAAGAACACCCTGGCCGGCGAGTCGATCCCCGTGTTCAACCACGGAAACCACACCCGCGACTTCACCTACATCGATGACATCGTCGAAGGGGTGATTCGCGCCAGCGACGACATCGCCGCCCCCAACCCCGACTGGAGCAGCGATACGCCGGACCCGGCGACCAGCAACGCGCCCTATCGGCTGTTCAATATCGGCAACAACGATCCGGTCAAGCTGAGTGCCTATATCGAAGCGATCGAGGCGGCGCTGGGCAAGAGCGCGATCAAGGAGCTACTGCCGCTGCAGCCGGGAGACGTGCCGGATACCTACGCGGACTCCCGCGAGCTGGAAAGGGCCGTGGGCTACAAGCCCGCCACCCCGGTCAAGGAAGGCGTGGCGAATTTTGTCGCGTGGTACCGGGAATTCTATCAGGTTTAAGGAGCCTCAATGAACGTCACGGTTTTCGGCACCGGCTATGTGGGCCTGGTGCAGGGCACCATCCTGGCCGATGTGGGGCACCAGGTGATCTGTGTGGACGTGGATGCCGACAAGGTCGCGCGGCTCGAGCGCGGCATCATTCCCATCTATGAGCCTGGCCTGGAGCCGCTGGTGAAAGACAACGTCGCCTCCGGGCGGCTGCGTTTCACCACCGATGCTGCCGTCGGCGTCGCCCACGGCGACGTGCAGTTCATCGCCGTGGGCACCCCTCCCGACGAGGACGGCAGCGCCGACCTGCAGTACGTCCTGAGGGTCGCCGAGACCATCGCCACCCACATGACCCGAGAGCAGATCGTCATCAATAAGTCGACGGTGCCCGTAGGCACGGCCGACAAGGTGCGCGCCAGGATCGCCGAGGTGCTGGAGGCGAAGGGCAGGACTGAGCTCGGCTTCGACGTGGTCTCCAACCCCGAGTTTCTGAAGGAAGGCTGCGCCGTGGCCGACTGCCAGAAGCCCGACCGTATCATCATCGGCACCGACTCGCAGGCAACCGTGGAGGTCATGCGTGAGCTCTACGCCCCGTTCAACCGCAACCATGACAAGGTCATTGTCATGGACGTGCGCAGCGCAGAACTCACCAAATACGCCGCCAACTGCATGCTGGCCACCAAGATCAGCTTCATGAACGAAATGGCCAACCTCGCCGAGCGTCTGGGCGCCGATATCGAAATGGTGCGTCAGGGCATCGGCTCGGACCCGCGGATCGGCTACCACTTCATCTACCCCGGCGTGGGCTATGGTGGCTCCTGCTTTCCCAAGGATGTGCAGGCGCTGATCCGCACCGCCGACAGCATCGACTTCGACGCCAAGGTGCTCAGGGCCGTGGAGGCGCGCAACGCCGAGCAGAAGACGACCCTGTTTCAGAAGATTCACCGGCATTACGGCGGCGACCTGGCCGGCAAGACCTTTGCCGTGTGGGGGCTCGCCTTCAAGCCCAATACCGACGACATGCGCGAAGCCCCAAGCCGCGTGCTCATGGAAGCGCTGTGGCAGGCG
>ERZ1032852.150-NODE-150-length-19781-cov-6.543901_pt1 | contig 19781 bp, 14 predicted proteins | sample MGYA00516689_ERZ1032852 | MGnify/ENA primary metagenome ERZ1032852 (study PRJEB33719, sample SAMN04262499) | wastewater metagenome | biome: rural village; feature: composting latrine chamber; material: composting feces with ash | place: El Salvador | collected...
CTCACCGTCCAAGCCACTATCGGCTGCTAAACGAGCTAGTCCACAGAGCTTAATGTCATAAGAACCATCATCGTGTTTCCCAAGTGTCTCTCCCGCTAGTGGGTTGTGATTACAAAGACCTGCTCTAGCCCGAGGGCACATATCCATCGAGTAAGGGGACTTTAATGGGGTCCCAGTACAGTCCGTAAACTCAAGGGTCTCAGGAGCGTAGTCTTCTTCCTCTTCCTTCTCAACCTCTTCCTCTAGGTTGATCAGCGGTGAGGTGTCAAAGAAGTCATCTAAGTAGTCCACATCTATTCCTGATGGACTGACCCCAAGTTCTACTAGGTCCTCTGGGATCTCGGCTCCGGTGAAGGCGTAGTTGGCAAATGCCTCTTGAGCTTCACCTATCACCCCATCGACCCCATCATCCGCCATTGAGCTTTGTACCGGCCTTCCTGCTTGTTTTTTGAGGAAGTTGTACCACTTGTGGGCAGTGTCGATCCCGGTGACCCCAGCCAGCCGTGTTTTCTCCTTTACCCCTTCAGAGGTCCGAATATACTCGTTGTACTTGTCTCTAGGGGAAGCGTCTCTCACCTGCATTGGGGAGACTTGAACAACCACTCCAGTCTCATCTAACTCCTTTTTATAAGCCCTAGACATGATCGACTTTTTGCGCGGTAGATTTGAAAGTCGGTAAGGCACATCGGCCAAAGTTAAAAGCGACCCCCATGTAGACATAGGGGTGAGCAAAACTAACCCATTTAGGTTTGCTTCAGAGGCAAAGGAGTACTTCTGTTCACTGTTACCGCCGATCAGCTTGGTGTGATTGAGTAGCCGTGCAACCGAAGAGAGTTTCCCATATCGACCAGGAATCTCATACTTCCTTCCTAGCCCAATCAGATTGCCTTCATCGACCCCTGAATAGACGTAGGTAACCCCGACTTCTTTAGCCTTGAGATAGACGTTGTAGTAGAGGAAGGACACCTCAATGTCAGGCCTGGTTTTTAGGTTCCGGTTAAAGATCGCATTGGTTGTGTATTCGTAAAAGATCTCTGGGTCATCCGGCAGGGACACCTCGTGAAAGGGTAAGTCGTAAAACTCAGCCACTTGCTTTGCCTTACGAAAGTCTGAACTGGGTTTTTCTCCTACACCCCTGTAAGACAAGATGGTAGGTCGAACTCCGATTTTCAGTAGCGAAAACAAGATTGCAAGAGACTCCATGCCGCCAGAAAGCATCAAAGCGGTGTTCTCGGTGTTCATTCCAAGATGCCTGTTGTTGATCTCCAGTATGGATTCTAGGTCTTCTCTGAGAGTCTCAGAGATCTCTGCTTGTAAAGCGAGCTCCTCCTCGGTCAAGGGGTCCAAGGCAGATCCATTTGGACCTAGCTCCTTATTGACCCAATCTCGACGTTTTCCCACTGTATTGCTCCTTCTGAGTACTCGCTAAGGGTTCCAATGAAAACTTGATCTCTGAAGGGGGAGTCAAGACCCAAAATCACTTCTTGTTTTCTGTCTTTTTCTAGTTTGCTTGGCAGTAGTGCCCGAGAAAAAGGATCGACCACAACCTCTGTTTCTTCTCCATAGTCGATGACGGAAGCGGCGTAGGCATAATCCCTAACATTCACGTCTCTTTTGGTTGTGCTGATGGTGAGCCCTGAGAACTGAATGAACTTAACTCGGTCTTCACCTAGCTCCCTTTTGAGAGCGTTGTGAAACTCTTCAATGCCACCGTTCTCCATGGACTTGAGTAGGTCTTCTCTTGTTTCCAAAGGACCAAGGCTATTGGTTGCTTCAAAGATTGAAGAGACTGTTTGAGGGGAAACCCCAATCCCCTCATATGCAGTATCCCTAGCGTAAACCTCCCCTTGTTTCCCAAGAGTCGCTGGAGGGTTCAAAAGGCTCTTCCTGAGCTTCTTGTTTCTTCGGAAGGCACGAACCTTCCTTTGCTCAGCCTCAATCAGAGGGATATCGAAGGTGACAATATCGTTTCCTTCGATTGTTCGTGTCTTGCCTACGTGAAGGTGACAACGAATGTCTCCCTCTTTGATGGGGTTACGACACCCTTCATATCCACAAGTTCTGCCTCTAGCCACTTCCCCTCCTCAGTAGAACAGCGCCTCTTTTAAGAATAGAACCCTCTTGTATCTAGGCTCCACCCTCTTCAGCTTCACCAGCCAAGAAGTCGGCTACATCTTCTAGCGTTGAGCCACTGTTCCAGGCAGGGCAGACCTCTTTAATTGGGCAGTACTGGCAAGCGCCACTATTCTTCCTAATCCCAGGTCTGTATTCGATAACACCTGTTTCTTCTACCTTGTTCATCCCGGAGGTGACGGTCTCGATTACCTTGGTAATGAACTCTCTACGATCTGGTGTCACTGTGATGCCGTATCGGGCACAAGGCTCTTTGAGGTAGAACTGTTCAACCTTTACGGCCTCAGGCCCCTCCATGACGCTATACATCCCCGACTTGATGAACTCAAGGTCATCAAAATCTGGTTTGTAGCCTTCGGGAACCTTGTCCTTTCCAGTCTTGTAATCAACCAGAGAGATCTTGCCTTCACCAATCTTGTCAAGGCGGTCGATCTTCCCATTCACAGTTAGTCCGTTAGAGACGATTCGTGTCCACTTCTCTTGGCCTAAAACATCGACATCTTGAGGATTACTGAAGTCTAGAATCGCATCTATGGCATCAGAGCCTCGTTCATGGATGAAGTCTAAGTTCCTTCTCTTGGAGAAGTTTCCAAAGGGGTTTTCCTCTACGTACTGAAAATCCCTGATCATGGAAGCATCGACCACTCCGCCCCGGACATTCCCAGAACTCATGGCCTCCCAAACAGAATCGTCAATGTCGTAAAGAGTATCCTGTGTTCTCTCCTCTGGAGGGAGATCAAAGAACAGCTCTAGAACTCGGTGTGCATAGTTGCCGATAACGCTGAAAGTGTTTGGAACAAACACCCCTCCTTGGTTTTCTGGCGCATGGCGGTCAGAAAACCACTTCAGAGGACATTCAACATAGTTGATCAGAGATGTTGGGGATTCGTTTCGCTTCTCACGATTCCTGAAAGACTCTGCCCAGTGCTCCGGCAGGTCAATCTCTGTGCCTTGTCGTAAGAGGTTGGTTATTAGCCCTACCCCCTCACTAAAGGCCTCAACGTTATCGGTTCCCATTTACACTACCTTTTCAAATACCTGCACCACTCCGTCAAGGGCGTCTCCCTCGGAGTCCTCACCCATAGCCGTGTCTAGGGCATCAAAGAAGACATTATCATCTACCTCAACACCAAACTCACGAGTGATCTCATTGGCGAGATCCTCAATGTGACGAGTCTGTTCATCCTCGTTGTCTGGGGTGTGCTTGAAGCCGAAGTCCTCGATTACCTCTCGGATGCTCTTCTTTCCTTTGTCACCTCTCCTGCTGCGAGGGGCTTCATCGTCTTCTTGTCGATTCCAGCGAGAAGTCTTTGAGTTCTCGGCAGGCCACACATCGGCCAGGAACCGCACTCGGTCTCCCATCGCTAGATCAGCTGTGTAGACAAAAGCCTTACGGACAAAGATCTCGTCCCCAGGGCTGAGTTCACTCATGTCTTCGACCAATGAGTTCGACAGAGCAATATCAAAGACATACTTGTCGGTATCGAACCCGTTGTACTCAACCCAAGAGGTGTCTAGGGTTTCGTCTTTATCAGAGTTATCCGCACTGTAAGTCAGGCGGTACTTTCGACCGATAACGAAGTTCTTACCACGAGGAGTCCTGTCGAACTGCTCCAGGTTCTCGAAGTAGACCGGATACGTCTTGGACTCTGGTGTACCTTCACCTTTGCCGCTAGTCTCTAGCCGTGAAAGGGCCTCTTGGTAGTCCAGGAAGCCAGACATAAAGCCAACTGCTTCAGCAATAGTCATCCTTCCTTTGGATAGCTCATGGTTGATGAGTACCTGTGCGATCTCTTTGGGGTGCTCAAGTGGCATCCTTAGAGCCCTGGGTACATACTCCAACAGAGCTCGTTCTTCTGTGTTTTCTTCCATCTCTTTTCCTGTTCTCTTTTCCTGTAACTTGTTTTCTCTGGGTTAGTTCTTGATAGACCTACGGTAACCCTCTTCTGGCTCACCTTGTGCTAGCACCATCCAGGTGTTTGGAACTGTCTCTGGTTCGTAATCCCAGTCCCCTAGAGAGTGGAGACAGAGCAGCTGGCTGGTTCCCCTAGCAGTCTTGTGCTCAAAGACTGCGATGTTGATTAGTTCCCCGCTCAATGAAGAACGGAAGTGAGAGGCGAAAGGACCCCAGCTTACTTTGAAAGAGATGTCGTTCTCGATGCTGTTTTTCTCTGTAGGCACCACCTGATCGAACTTGTCTTCGGGGAGGAAGAGCATGATGTCTCCCTCGGTGATAGACACTCCGATCTCACGAGCGTTGTCTCCGGTTAGCTTAGGGATCAAGCTACATACTGTGTTCGCATTGCTAAACGCAGATAATAGGTCCTCATTATCAACGGTTACAGTTCCTATGTAGTTGGTGAGCAAGTCGGTGATCATCTTCTCCAAGCGACCTGTAACGAAGGTCGTTGGATCAACGTTTCCAGCAGGAAAGCGAATCTCGATCACTGGGTCTTCTTTGGACTTCTTATCATCCTTCTTCTTAGGAGCCGGGTAACCGGCGATGTTGATGATGGTTTCAACGGCCTCGTCCGGGGTATTCGTATAGAAACGAACCCTCTCTGCACCAGCCTTGTGAAGGAGGTCTAGCACGCCATCAAAGTTGTCCGGGTAAACCACGGCCTCAAACTTGTCCAGCTTGCTCGTGACCGGGGTAGAGGCAAACGCCAAAGACCCGGAGCTAGCAGAGAGAATCCTCAGTGCGCTCTCTTCGGGGATGTACTTCAAATGGACAAACTTTAGGACCTTAGACCTATCGTTCATTGGGGCATGAGCTACCGAGCCTGTGCTCCATGTTTCTTCAAGATCAGCAAAGTCAACGGTGAAGTTACCTGCCCTGGCCTTCGGCGTTTCAAACATCGGCGGGTTGATGTTCTCACCAAGCAGGATGATGTTGGCGGTAACCGAGATATCACTGGTAGACAGCTCAATGGCATAAGCTTTTTCTGGGTCCACCCTGTCAGAGTACAGCGACTCAACCTGAAGGATGTCACTCTTTCCAAACACGTTCGAGACAGTGGATAGTTCAGAGATCGAAAGCAGTTCACTTCCAGACTCTTCCACATCGGTCTCAACTACGGATCGGAACGAGGCTCCGAACCTGTTCTCAGAAACAAAGGTAACTGTGCCTTTGTCGGCATCAGACTCAATCAACAGTGAAAGGTGTTTGTCTGATGATGAAGAGCGTAAAGCAGAGGAGGCTCCGATTGACAAAATGGTTGAGGCAACGGAGATCCTCGACTTGATCTCTTCTGAGGATATTGTGAACTTCATTTTTCTCTTTCCTTTAGTTCTCTAACTACATTGTAGAACACGACGTGTCGGTTCTCGTTCTTTTTCTCTACTTAGGGCCATCGGTTCGCAAAGCGAAAGTCATTCCTTATCTCGCTCCAGGTAAAGGAAGTCGGGATGAAACATAGTCGGGGTCAACCGCAATCGTGTACTCAGCTTCCCCGTTTTCTTTCTCTTCTAACCCAATCACAAAACACTCAGTGGAAAGTCGTTCATGTCTTTGACCATCCCAGTTCATAACATGGCGGATGATCCTAAGCCCCGGAACAGCGACATGGAGTGCGATTGACCTCTGGTTGGAGCCAACCGAGGTGATCCCACTGTTAACATAAGTCTCGGCGTGTTCATCCCATGCCCAAGTTTCCTTCTCCCCAATCAAAACGGTCGCATTACTACACTTGTGTCGGTCTCCAGTGGTCCTCTTGACGAAACTAGGAATAGCAACGACTCCCTCTGCCACCATTGTCGGAGGAGCCATCCCACCTTCGCTAGAGAATAAGTGTCTCATGGACTCGTTTAGCAGAACCTCCGGGTCATCGCTCTCAACAGCCACCTGTCTGAGTCGGTCGATACCAACCCCAACGAGCTGGGCAACATCCTCATTCGACAGGTCAGAGAGAAGTGTCCGAGCCTCTTGTATGCTCATCAATTTGCCACTCATTACCTAACCTCCAATATGCTTCCCTTATCGGTCTTGAAAACCTCAATGGTCTGCGGAAGTGCCTCTGTCACCTTGTCATCGTGAGAGATAACAATAATGGAGTCAGAAACACCCAGGTTGAACGCGGTTCTCAGAACATCCACGAAGGCAGGAACCGCTTCCTTATCGAGAACCCCTAATGGCTCGTCAAGCATGATCGTATTGACCATATTGGGATTCCTAGCGCTAAACACCTTAACCATGGCGAACATGTTTGAGATAGTTAAACGGACCCTCTCGCCAGAGCTGAAGGATTCGATAGACCTCTCCACACCTGTTCCGTCGTGAACGATGATGTCGAGAACATCCTGGCTACCCTTACCGCTCTTGTTAGCTTTCTTGGTACGGAACTCAACTCGGAAGTTCTCAGAGCCGGGAATGGAGGACAGAATCTTGTTCTGCTCCTTCTCGATCTCTTCTAGGACTCCATCTAGGAGCAGGGAAGGAATACCGGCAGGACGAACAGCCTTGATCAAGAAGTCAAGGTCTTCACCCCTCTGCTGTAGTTCCTGTTGGTCTTTCATTAAGGAGGCTAGGTCTTCTTCGTATTCCTTTACGGAACCCACTAGTGCTCTTTCGACACCGACTAGCTCATCAAACTCTCGAACAATGCGCTCCTCTATGGCGATCTCTCGCTTGAGTCGCTTAACATCAGTTGTTTCTACTGAAGCAAGGATGTCCTTTTTCTCCTTGAGGGACCGTGACAGTTCCTTTTCCCGCGCTTCTTCATGGTCGTAAAGGTCATCGAGATCTTGTTCGATTTGCTCAACCGGACGGAACTTTGTCAAAGATTCATTGAGCCCTTTTAGGTCTTCCTCTAGGTTCGCCTTCTCCCTAGAGCCACTAGAGATAGATGCCCCAAGCCTCGCTAGGCTCTTGTCGAGAGTCCTAATCTCCCCATCAACCTCTTTTAGGTCGTGCGAGAGCTGGGTCTTTTCGTCCTCGGCTCGAACAATTAAGCGAGCTAGGCGGTCAGACTCTTCCTTTGAGTCTTCTTTCCCTTGCTTAATCTCATTCGAGATCCTCGCAAATGAGGATTCAGTGATCTCAGAGTCACAGACATAACAGACCCCAACCCCACCCTTTTCTACAGCAATCTCCCTTTCTAGGAAGCCGTTGAGCTTGGCAATCTCTTCACTACGGAGGTTGGATAGGCCAGAGATTCTGTCATCGGCATTCGCCAAAGCCTCTTCAATCTCTTTCTTCTCCTCTTCTAACTCGGGTCGAGATTTTTCAAGGTCTTTGTACTCTTCCTTGTCGTTTTCAAGCCTCATCTCGGTGCTTTTTAGCCTACGTTCGGCATCACTAAGGGACCTCTTTGCCTTCTCAACGTTGTCCAACTCGGTCTCAAGGGCACGTCCCTCAGAGTCAGTTTCCCTGCGAAGGGACTGCATCTCTTTTTCGATAGACAAGACGGCAGACTGAGCGATTTGATACTCGCTGTCAGTTCCGGCTGCTGCTAGTTCGTTGTTTAGCGAAGCTAGCTTTTTCTTAGCGGCCTCAACATCTAGAGAGCCCTTCTCTTCACGAGTTCTCTCTACCCGATCTGAGGCATCCCCTAGCGTCTTCTCAAGCCGCTCAATCTCCCGGTCACGGAAGTCAAGTTCTTGCCTATTGGCCCTCAACGCTTCTCTAATACGCTCTTCGTACTCAGAATAAGCGGAGATCTCTGGGATAAGAGATGTAAGGATGCTTCTGCGTTCTGGTGACTTGGCAGAAACAAACCTGTTCCCGCTATCGGCAGACATATGGACAAGCGACCGCCATGCATCTTCGGTAATACCCACGAGCTTGTCTATCTGGTCTTGGGCAGTCTTGTTTAAGTGGTCTCCGAACTGGACCCACTTACCGCCCTCTTTAGTGTAAAGGCGAAGCTTTGTGTTCCGGTTTCTCCGGCGAAAGCGAGAGATCTTCCATTCGACCCCATCTGCTTCGATCTCTAGTTCGACAAGGCTTTCGTCGCCGGAAAGATTAACTACAGAGTCAATATCACCTGGGGTTCGGGGAGAGCCATAAATAGCCCACATGATTGCTTGAAAGATGGTGCTTTTGCCTGCTCCGTTGTTACCAATAACGGAAGCATAAGTTAGATCGTCTAAGCGAAGGGAAGCGTCTTCATAGGTGACGAAACCCTTCATCGAAAGGTTTTTCAGTTTCATTTGCTATTTTCTCTGCCTCTGGCCTGTTTCCGTGCTGTGAAGAATTCTCTATTGTTGCTTGTTAGCCCAGCGCCCTCCAGTCAAAGCTAGAGGGCGCTGGGGACTGGTGAAACAAATACCTCAGTACCGGAAGGAGTTCCCACCAGCACTGAGACTTCTCTTAGTTCTCGGTTTCAGAAACTGGGCGACGGCGACGGCGACGGTCTGGTGCCGGACGGCGGGTACGTTCCGCACCACCATCGTCACCATCGTCACCTAAGTTATCGTCATCGTACTGATTCCGAGATCCTCGTGAGCGGCTTGATCCTCGACCTGATCCCCTGTCGGAACCGGAGCCTCGTGAACGACCGCCTCGGCCACCACCTTCTCCGCCACCATCAGAGCCGTAGAAACGATAGTCCGGGCCAATGAAGTCAGCCCAGTTGATCTGGATGTTCTGTTCGTCGTTTTCCTCCCAGTAGTTACCGTAGGCGTTACCAATGACAGTAACTCGGTCACCCTTTTTGAGGTTATCAAGTGCCCATTGGGCATACCCACCTGAAACAGTCACACCTACGAAGAAAACTCCTTCGTCATCCCGGTACGAGTCCCTGTAGTTGGCAGCAACGGTCAAGCCACAAGCGTTGCCGTCTTTGCCCATCTCATTGGGGTCTCGTGTTAGGTTACCGCTGATTCGCAGCTGACCAAACGGGAAGGATGGTTTATCATCGTTTCCTCGGTTGTTAGAACGTGATCTATTTTGAGCCATTTTGTTCTCCTATTCGCGTGTAGATTGGCTACTTACGAGAGCCTGTTCTTTCGGCCCTCAGTAAAAGAATACACCACCTCTCCGACAACGAGGGGGTTTTTGAAGATTACTGACACAACCATCCCCGGCCTTCTCAACGAGACTGGGGATGGTTGGAAAACTTAGCGGAAAAGGCTAAAGAAACCCTTGTTCTTTCTAGCGGACTCTTCCCTCTGCGTGGTCAAGATCTCTCGGTGCCTTTCATCTAGCTCCTTCTTTCTCTCCCACTCTTCGTAGGTGTACCCGTTAGCAAGAGCCACCTCTTCAATCTTTGCCCTTTTGATGTCTTCTTGCTTTTCCTCTAGAGCAATCTGCCTTTCTCTAGCAGCCCTTTCCCTCTTGACCTCTTCTCTCCATTCAGCGAAGGAAGAAGAGGCTTTGGCGGTAAAACTAGGCTCCTTTTTCGGGGTAGGGGGAGGAGCGGTGGTGGGCTTATGAGGTTTCGGTTTTCTGGGAGCAGTCCTCCCCACACCGGATTGCCCCGGTGACATTAGATCGTTAGGAACTTGTTTGCCCTGCCCCCTTAACTCTCTCCTTTGTCGTGGGGATAGACCCGCTGAGGTGAGAGAGGGTTTGTTGGTCAGGAACAAAATGTACTGATCCCAGTTTTCGAAGTGCTCGTTGAACGAATCTTCGACCCTCTTGTCGTAAATAGGAGAGATATCATCAACAAACTTCTCGTAATTACCTCCATACAAGAATCCGTTGTCAGAGCGAACCTCTGCTTTACCTTCGAGCTGAGCCTTTTCCCAGGCTAAACGAAGTGCGTAAGAGGCAATAGATGAGTTTCCAGCTCGGCTGTTTACCCCTCCAAGCTCGTTGATACCTTCAGCCTTGATGATGTCTTCGACATCGTTAACGCTCAAAGTAACCGGTCGAACCCTAAGTAGGTCGGTTATCTTCTCCTCGAAGCTAGCGGCATACCAGGAAGGGTTAATGTTGTCCTTGTGTGCCCTCTCATCCAGGGCTGGGAACTCTCCTTCAAGCACTCTTTCCGTAGAGTAGTCCACGTACTTCCCTGCTATATCAAGGAGTCCCTTTTCGTTCTTGGCAAAAGACTCACCGCCAACAGACACGAGGTCCACAAAGCTCCAAATCTCATCTAAAGAGGAGACACTGAGGTTGGTTTTCGGAGCTGTCTTCCCTGACCCGCCGCTACTGAAGTAGGAAAACCTAGCATCACCAGCCCCCGCTGGAGGTGGGTTCATGTCGCGGTGTTGCCAGCAATAAACGTCATAGGTCTTTCGGTTACAAGCGTTAGGCGTTCCTCGACCCCACATACACTGTGTGGCCCTTTTTCCTTTACTCATAATTCCCTCCAACTACTGAATGTTCCCCTATCAGAAAGAATAGCCTTATGCTGTTTCAAAAGACCCTCCTAGGGTTCTGGGGGCAGAGTAGCACCCGATATTTGTCATCAGAGAGATTTTGTCCATTTTAAGCCTAATCCTGCTCATCTTCTTCAGGCTCTGGGGTCCAAATGGCGCTAGCCTCTTCGATTCCTTCTAGATTCAGCATCAGTGGCTTGGTTCCTACTACTGGGAAACGCCTTCTATCCATGGTTGAGAAGTCAAATGACTTAGGTTCAGAGTCAATACCATCGAACCAGTTCAAGGTGTCACCAGTAGAGACAAGACTTGCTCGGTCAACCTGGTAGTCAGTTGTCTTACCGAACCTCTTCCCGAGAACATTCCTATTTACGGTCTTGTAGTCCTTGAAGTCCACCACCCCCACTACGTCATCCTTACCTGGAACGTGGTAGATCAATCTACTGTCATCGTCTACTACGCCTGCCCAGGCGATCTCTTCATCCTTCTTAGAGAGCCTCATCCCAGGCATAGAGCCAGCTGCACGGCCCTTCTTGGCCGAGATTGCCTTATCCTCCATGATTGAAACGTATCCATGGTCAGAAACCAGGGCTACCTTTTGACCCTTAGAGACTGGGAAGGCAAAAGCGACCTCCTCGTTCTTTTTCTTATCCAATGGGAGAGTGGAGAAGGACCGCTTATGGGAAAAGTCGTACCCCTCGTGTAAGAGTCTCTTTACCCTTCCGGTGTTGGTAACCATCATTACATCTGGACCCCCCTCTTCAGAAGACAGGAAGGAACCGATGATCTTCTCCCCAGGCTTTAGGTTCTGGAACATAGAGCTGATTTTTACTGCTTGGTTGGGCATGTCGCTTACAGGGATTCGGTAGTGGTTACCAAGGTTAGACACTGCTTCGAGCATCTCTTGATCTGAGGTCCTGTGGAATTCAGTAAACTGGTCTGTTCCTACCTGTAAAACCCTAGGTGTTCTACGTGAAGCTCTCACCCAGCCAGTTGGGGATTTTGACAACACTAGTGGTACAGGAGGGGCCTTAACCGCTGGAGTCTCCGGTTTTGCCACAGTGGAGTCCTCGTAAATAATCGTTGATCTACGAGGAGCCTTGAGTTTATCTCTTACTTCGCTGATCTCGGACTTGAGCTCTTTATTCAACACCTCTGGTTTATCCAAGATGTTAGAGCAATGAGAGATGACAGCCTCTAGCTCTTTCTTTTCCTTCTTGAAGCGACTAATCCCTAACTTGGTGATCTGGTTGATCGACATGTCAAGTATGGATGTTGCTTGTCGTTCTGTGAAAGCCCACTTCTTGATCATCTCGGCTTCAGCTTCTGTCCTGTCTTCAGACTCTCGAACTAGGTCGATGATCTCTTTGGCAATAGGGACGGCTTTTAGGTTACCCAGCACTATCTCAAGCCTATTTTCTGCCTTTTCTTTCCTGAAAGCAGAGCGTCTCAGGATCGCTCTTTTCCTAAACAAAATCCAGTGTCGGACTGCCTCAATAGTCGGCACAGTTTGAATACGGCCATCGACAATCGCCGTACTAGTTACAGAGTAGGGAACCTGTAACCCCGTCCCCTCTCGGCGGTTGCCTAGGTAAAGAAGACGGTTGAGAACATCGTCAACATTGCTCTTCTTTCCTACCTGAATCTCAATGTGGATACCTTTCGCGTCCGAATAGTTAGCGGCTTTTAGATCAGGAGGAAGCTCCCCTTTTGCTATCTGAGCCTCAATACCCTTGATGACTCTTTCGGGAGAAACCCTAAATGGAAGACCAACAACATTGATAGTCTTCTTCTTTTTGTCCACCTCAAAACGTGCTCTCATAATGAAAGAGCCTGAACCAGTTCTGTAGTATCCGGGAACCCCGTCCTCCTCTTCAACGTAGATATCACAGTCTGCCGCGAGGTCGGGTCCGGGCATGATCTTCTTGATCGTGTCCCAGCGAGGGTTAGGGGTGTCAACCAGTTTGATCGCTAGGTTCATAACCTCCCTAAGGTTGTGGGAAGGTGCCATGGTAGTTGCTGGTGCCCCAATACCCTCTGCTCCATTAACTACAAAGGATGGGTACAAAGCGGGTAGAACATCAGGCTCATAAAGGGTCTGGGAGTAGTTGAGCAACATATCCACAGTGTCTTCAGAGATCTCAGAGACGGCAGAACCTTGATGGATTCCGAGCATGTACTGTCCGGTCTCACTGATTCGACACTCGGTGTAACGAGCCGATGCTGGCTTAAGTGTTAGTGTTCCCCAGTTACCTTGACCTTCAAGAAAGGGCACTAGTCTTCTAAATGGCTTGCCTTCATCAAGAGGTGTGGCGGTAATAGTTGCCAATCCATCGTAAATACCAGCATCCCCAAAGGGGTGGTATTTACCCATTGTCTCACCAACGACCTGCATTGATTTGATCATTGGTGATGTGGGTTTGTTACCCATTTTGTGAATAGCCCAAAGGATACGACGCTGGACAGGTTTCAATCCATCTCTAATGTCAGGAATAGCCCTAACGTTAGCTGTAGAGCTGAAGCTCTCGTAAGCACTTCTCATCTCATCGACTAGTTCTACATTTTCGATGGGAGCGAGCGCTGTCTCGGTGGTCTTTTTCCCTTTGCTCACTTTTCTCTCCTTTGGAAGAGAAAAGGATACGCTAGGTTCTCTTCCAAAACCTAGCGTACCAGTCACATTACAAAAGTCCCTTGATTCTCTCTGGGCTCTCTTGCTCTTCTCATTTGCTCTTCGTAAACCTGCTTGAAGCGCGAGATATAGCTCAAAGCCTCATCAACAATTTGCTCGTCATAGCCTTCACCCCGAAGTTGGCTTCTGGTGTTCTCCTCTGAGAAGTTCTTCAGGTAAAGGTTATAGATCATCTCATCTACGGCTGGCGTCTCCGGGTTGGACCTGTAAGCGGCCTCTTCCTCTTGAATAGCATCGGGATCAACTGCTTCTTCCTCACCAATAGGTTGAGAGAAGTCGAACTCGACATCCCCTGTTTCGGGATCGTATTGGCCTGAGAAGTCTGGTCCATCGCTTTGTTCGTTGTACTTTTCGGCAGGGGTTCGGAAGAAAGAGTTGACCGCTCTACCGGCCCCTTTACCTAGGTGCCATCCGATTCTGACTGTTCTGGATGTGACTAAGTACAGAAGACCTGTCACCCTTCTGGCTACACCAACTCTGTTGGGGTACTGGTGACCGTAGTCAAACCAGTCTCCAACCATCATGGCTTGCTTCTTACTTCCGTCAACTACCTCTCCAAAGGCATTCCTAATCCCCATGCGAATATCGCCGTATTTGTCGGCTCCGGCCATCTTAACCGACTCAGATGAGTTGAAGTTTGGTCCCCTTTGGGTGTTGTAGCGCGTCTGCGGAGAGTTCGGGCACTCTGGGACCTGGTGCCACTTGTTCGGACACTTTGGGTTGCTACATGGATATTGTTGTGCGGCCATTGCTGTTGTCCTTCCTTATCCGCCTACTTGAAAAGAACTGCTCTACCTACCTCGTAGAAACCCTTTACTGATTGATAGGCGCTCTTGTTCACCATACCTAAAAAGTAGCCAGTCTCATTCATCTTTAGTAAGCGTAGAACTAGTCATCTAGCAAAGAGATCTCAAGTTCTCTAACGAGTTCCCATTTGTATTCTGTTTTCGTAGATAGAAGGTCAGAGATCATTTTGTCCGCCATAGAAGCATCTTCCACTGTGACCCTTACTAGAGATCTGGTCTTAGGGTCCATAGTGGTTTCTCGAAGTTGAGAAGCGTTCATCTCACCTAATCCCTTGAACCTTCCAACCGTGGCGTTTCTACCCTTAGGAGACTCAAGGAATCGTTCAAGTTCGTCTTCATCTGACAGGTAGAGCTTCCCTTTGTTGGTGGTAACTGAGAACAGTGGGGGGCGGGCGATCAGTAGGTGACCAGACTCGATAAGCCCCGGCATTAGTCGATAAAACAAAGCGGTGAGGAGAAGCTGGATATGCTTACCATCATCATCAGCGTCAGTTAGAAGCACCACGCTGTCGTAGCGCATGTCTTTCTCATTGAATAACTCTTGGGAGCCAGCACCAATCGAGGCGATAATGTCCTGAACTTCCTTGTTGTTCATAACTCGCTCTTCCCCGCCCTTAGCGGAGAGTATCTTCTCAACGTTTAGTCCCTTACCGCGAACAGGAAGAATACCCTGGGTTTGAGGGTTACGAGCAGGAAGGGCAGACCCAAAGGCCGAGTCACCCTCGACAATGAATAACTCGGTTCCTTCACCTCTCTTACGAGAGTCAACTAACTTGGCAGGTAGTGGATAGGCCTTTGCTTTGACTGCCGCAGACTCAGCCTTTTCTCTGGCTGCAATCTCTGCCGCATAGGTTTTACGGCGAATCTCCATCTCCCTGACACACTTCTCCAGGAAAGTTAGGGTCTTGACTGGGTTTTCTTCCATCCAGTTCCAAAACTCAGTAGAAAAGCCCCTTCTAACCATCGACCTCGTTTCGACGTTAGAAAGTTGATCTTTTGTTTGTCCTTGGAATTGAGGGTCCTTTACACGAACGGAAAGAACAACACCTAGCCCAGACCTAACGTCTTGGGCTTCTAGTTTCCAACCATCTGGAGAGATGAGGCCAATGTGCTCTTGAGAGGCATACCTATTTAGGAGTGATGTCAGAGCAGACTCAAACCCTTTTACGTGAGTTCCCCCAGCAACTGTGTGGATTCCGTTGGCATACGAAGACACTCTGTACTGAGAGTCTGGGAACCACTCTAGGGCCATCTCCCATGTGCTTTCGTGTTCCGCATCCCCTCCTGACAAGAGAATCGGCTCTCCGGGGTAGGTGGTTAGTTTACGAGACGGCTGATCCTCGGCCTCGTCTATCTCTAGGCGCTCGGTCTTGATCTCCTCCATGAAGTCCAAGAGGCCATTTTCGTACAGGTAGGTTTCCGAGATGTTCTCATAACCTTCTCGGTTGTCTGTGATGCTGAATGACAACCCAGCATTTAGGAACGCTGCCTGCCTTAGACGCTGAGAAACTAACTTCGCATCCCACTCCTGAGCACGATAGGACTTGAATACCTCGGGGTCAGGGAGGAAGGTGATCGAAGTGCCGGTAATAGTTTTACGGCCCTTCCTCGTCTTGAGCTCCTCTTTCACTACCCCCGGCTGAATCTCACCGTCTACCTCTACTGAGTGAAACTTAATCTCTCCAACGAGGCCATCTCGCTCTACTTCAATATCCATGTAGGAAGACAAAGCGTTTACGACTGAAAGGCCAACACCGTGGAGCCCACCAGAGAACTGATAGGCGCTAGAGTCAAACTTTGCCCCGGCGTGAAGAATAGTGGCAACTACTTGAACTAGTGGGACTCCTTTTTGCTCTCCAGTCTCCTTAGCCTCAAGAGGAATGCCTCGACCGTTGTCAGTAACAGTTGCTGATCCATCGGGGTTTAGGGTTACAGAGATAGAATCAGCGTAACCACCCATTGCCTCATCAACCGCGTTGTCGATTACTTCCCAAAGGAGGTGGTGGTAGCCCTGTTTATTGGTCGTGCCAATATACATACCCGGTCTTTTACGAACCGGATTAAGGCCCTCAAGTATCTGAACTTGATCCCTTCCATACGCACCGGTTTCAACAACTTCCGTTACCATTCCTTCAACCTTCCTGAAAGTCCAGTCTTTCTGACAAAACGCCTATAGGTCTCAAGGCTACGGGCTATGTCCGACATCGCATTGTGTTTGCTCTGCGAGATTCTGTCATCAATGTCTATCCCGTAAGTCTCTGCTACAAAGTACAGGCTACTGACATCGAGCGATTGGTAGTGCAAATGAGAGTAGAAACTCGGCAGAAAAACCTCTACAAAGTTGAGGTCAAACCCAACATTTGATCCCGCTAATCGAGCCTCTCTGGGTCTGGGAGCGAACTCCGATATGTACTCCAAGAGAGCCTCATCGAGTTCCTTGTATGTGGGGAAGCCGTAATGCGGGTCGCTAACACGAGTCCACAACCCACTCTCCTCGTGCATATCTAGGACTACCGGATCGACTTTTTCTTTCATCCACTCCACCTCGTCCTGAGGAAAGTGCATTACATACTCGGTAGGTTCAGCTAGCACCTCTTTACCTGTTGCATTGGTGGGAATGAGCGCTATCTCAAGAAGGTACTCTGGACCTTTGATGTTTGGGGTTAATCCACCCGTCTCAACATCGGCCCAAAGCAAGACCCTATCTTGAAGACCTCTGCCCACTGTAACTATCTCTCTCTATCAACTCGGCGCACTCTATTGCATAGTCGTACAAAATAGCTTGTCTACCTGCTGAAGACCCCGGCCCACCCTTTAATGCTGCTAGAGCACGAGATGAGGCTTGGAGAAGACCCAGGTTACATTCTCTACTGTTTTGTTTCACTGCGTTCCTACCAAGATACCCCAGCTGAGCACTGGACATGGAGTAAATCGACCCGTCTTTACGGGTGTAGGAGGTTACGTCTGAAACCTCGCTAGTGGATAAACCACCTTGAAGTAGGCAGATAGCACGGAGTTTGTTCACATTGGCCGTAAGTAGCTGAAGGGACATAGAGGTGGCCTGCTTCTGGTTGAGTAGCCTATGGGCGAACTCGATAGCGCTCTTCTTTCCCCCAGCAATCGCATCGTCAAAGTCAAAAACAGAAGAGACCCCAACTTTGTTAGAGATTGTTGACCTAACCATTTGATTGGTGATCTTCTTGTCATCACTGGCTTGCCCTAGGGACAAGAGGGTTCTATATGACTCCCCTATGATCTCAGGGTCAAGATCAGATCGGTTTCTGATGTAGCGAGCCTGCCTCTCGGTTAACTCCACTCCCTCTTCGGCAAAATGTTCAATGAACATGGCTGGGAAAGAGTCAAAGTTGTAAGAGAAGTCGTGAATAGTGACAGCGTTGTTGCCAACTAACTTCCTGATCTCGTTAGCCGAAGCCATAGGTACTGAGAGGGCCACAGAGACATCTGAGTGGGCCTCTGAGAGGCCAGCGATAGTCGAGGATACAAACTCCTTGAACCCTGTTCCCGAAGGCCCAAAAATGGCTACAGACACGTCTGAGAAGAAGCTGCCAGGCTCGTCCCTGATCTCCTCTAGTATCCACTCACGGAGCTTGTTCTTACCCCTAATCGAGGGGTTGTGGTGAACAGAGACCAGCTCGTTCATAGTTCCCTCAGAATTCCTAGACCCATGCTCAATGATCTGGGGTAGGTACATAGCGGGGGCTTGCCCTACCCATACGTCTAAGGAAGCTATTGTCACAGTTCTCTTACCTTTTCACCAGACAGTTGTTACGTTCGCTATCTGTAGTGTAAACCCGCTTAGGGGGATTCGTAGAGGTAATCCGCTGGTATGTCTGGGGCTTCCATCTCTAGAGGTGCTAACTTGACACTTTCAATTAGGTATCCAGCCTGTGAGTCTGGGTTTTGTACGTACTTAACCAGCATGGCTTGCCGCCCTAAAGAAGGCTGGCACTTGACGTAAATTCCGTTAGCTGGTTCTGCATAGTCAATAAACAGATAGAGGGGTTCATAATACGCGACTGGTAGGAAGTCCTCAGAAACTACCTTCCTATCGACAAAGAGCTTTTTGTACTTCGCCCACCTTTCGTCCCTAGACTTTGCAGTAGGGGAGAAAAGTGACTTAGCCATCTTGTTTACATCAGTTTTGAGTGTTGCCGCCATTCGATTGCTAAGCGGGAGTCTTTTAGGTTTGTGATCTAGTAGAGAGTGGAACGTAACCCTAGATACACGTAAGAAGCCTTGGTCTCCATGCCTAATAGCTGTGTCATCAAGGTAGAAAGACACAACAGGCTTGCCTTCGCTGGTGTAGAAGTTAACCCCTCCCATTCCACTATCAACGTCCTCTGAAGACACTTTCGCGTAAAGCTCATTGATGTTAGGTAAGTCCGTGACATTCTCGAAGGAGTAGATCAAAGAGTTTGTTGAGGTCTCGCTAGTTAGCTTAGGAGCACTCCCATCTCCCCACTCTTTTCGGAGGTTTTCGACGAGATAGGCATACAGCTCATCTCCTTTGAGTTCGTCTTCAGTTAAGGCTGAGACACTCTCTGTCTCCTCAAGGTCCTCTTCAATCTCTTCCGATGGCTCCTCTTCGAAGACATCTTCAACCTCTATTGCTTCATATTCTTCTTCGGCCTGGTTTTTGGTGATTGCAGAAAAGACCAAAATCCCAACTGCAACTAGCACTATGAATAAAACGGCGAGGAAAAACCGGCGATCATTCTTACCTAGGCTCTTCCACCACCTACGTAAGAATCCGACTCTTTTAGAGTTTTGGGTATCTTCAGTCTCCTCACCACTTGTTTGGGTAAGAAAGTCATCTAATCCACTACTTTGTTTCTTCATCACAACGCTCTCTCGGGTCTGTTGACAACCTAAAACTTAGCACCCAAAGGTGTTCCATTGAGGTTTAGTACCGGACGACAGTAATGTATTCGCCATAGTTGTAAACATCGTCTAACACAACACCTCTAGTTGGGTTTGAAGCATGAACCATCTGACCGTCTCCAATATAGACGGTGATGTGGTGAAGATCCTCATATTCGTAGGAGCCGTTCCTCGAATAACCAATTAAGTCCCCTGGGTTCATCTTGGCGTAGTCAGCATCAGTCAGCAACCCTTGCTTAAAGGGAATGACGATCTGATCAGCATTTTTGATCTGTAAGTTGGCCGTTCTGTCTTGAATTTGATATCCGTTTTTGGCAAATGCCCACTTGACCAACCCCGAGCAGTCGAATACGTCTGGCCCATTCCCTCCAGGGACATAGGGTTTTCCAACCTGTTCTTTAACATCCTTGACAATCCCTGCAAGCTGCTGGGCTGTTAGGTTCTTGCTGGGCTTGATGTTCTTTACATTGCCTTCTGGACCATTGGTCTCAATAACAGCGGCAGGGTCCCATAAAGAAAACTCTCCCCTCCACATATTGCGTCGAGTTGGGTCAAGGGTTACGTAGCCGTCTCCAACACCCTCGGGAGCAATAGAGGCATCCGTTGGACCAGGCTTAGCGTTTTGGTCAGCTGCCCATGCATACTCTAAAACGTCCCCAGAGCCGTCAGCCATGCCTATTTGGGCCTCAATTGCATTGTAAGCATCTGGGGAGAGACCAGAGACGCGGCCTGTGTACCAGGAGGGGGTTCCGACGATGTAGCCACCATCTCCACCCTCCATCCACTTCGTTCTCTGTGGGTTGGGGTCATTACAATCATTTATAGTAACCCCCGCCCAGGGAGCGGGACCAGATTCTAAGATCGCAGCAATCACTGACTTACCAGTCCTCGGGTTAGTAACATGGACTAATCGTGGTCCTGAGTAGGTCCACTTCCTCTGTTCCTCGTCGAGAAGTTTTGCTCCACCGCACCAGTTCCAAGACCAA
>ERZ1032852.151-NODE-151-length-19728-cov-10.721852_pt1 | contig 19728 bp, 18 predicted proteins | sample MGYA00516689_ERZ1032852 | MGnify/ENA primary metagenome ERZ1032852 (study PRJEB33719, sample SAMN04262499) | wastewater metagenome | biome: rural village; feature: composting latrine chamber; material: composting feces with ash | place: El Salvador | collected...
ACTACGGCTTCATTAACCAGGTTCTTTCCTGGTTCGGAATACAGGGCCCGAACTGGCTCCAGAGCACAGTCTGGGTCAAACCGGCAATCATCTTAATGGCGATTTGGAAAGGCCTCGGCTACTCAATGCTGCTGTACTTGGCAGCGATCCAGTCCGTGCCGAAGAGCCTGATGGAAGCAGCGCAGTTGGACGGCGCAGGCCCGGTCGCAAGGCTTCGGTACATCATCATTCCGATGGTTAGGCCTGTGACCTTCTTCCTTGTTGTCACCAACATCGTTGGTGGTGCTCAACTGTTTACCGAGGTCAACATTATGACTCCTGGAGGCGGCCCCGAGTTCTCTTCGGCGACTGTCGTTTGGTACATCTTCCGCCAGGCGTTCCGCTACCAGGAGATGGGGTACGCGACAGCGATGGCCATCGTCCTCGGAATAATCATTTTCATTGTCACGTTGATCAAGTTCCGGATGAACCGACGCAACGAATTCAGCATCGAGTAGGCAGGACAGACGAATGACGACTCTTTCCACAGAGGAAACACCTCTTTTGCCACAGCCTGAACAGCACAAGCTGAAGTGGAGGCGACGCCAGAGCGCTCAGCGGGGTTCAACCGTCGGCAATGTGCTCCTGTTCATCTTGCTTTCCATTGGCGCGGTCATCATGTTGGCTCCGCTCATTTGGATGGTCAGCACTTCTTTGAAGACCAAGGCCGAAGTGTTCGCACTTCCCCCTGTCTGGATCCCAGAGGATCCCCAGTGGGACACATACACGCGTATGTGGTCGGCGGCGCCGATCCTCTCAGGCTTCAAGAACAGTGCGATCGTGAGCTTCTTGGTCACCATTATCGGATCAGCCACCTCGACCCTCGCGGCTTACGCGTTAGCGAAGATGCGCTTGCCTGGAAAGAATGCAATCTTCCTGTGTCTGCACTCGGGTCTGATGATCCCTTACCCGACGCTGATGATCCCGCAGTTCGTGATGTTCTCCCGGGTTGGTTGGGTTGACACGCTTCTGCCGCTGATCGTGCCAGCACTGTTCGGCAATATCATCATGATCTTCTTCCTTCGTCAGTATTTGACGAGCGTGCCGGATTCGATGATTGAGGCTGCGCGGATTGATGGTGCATCTCAGCCGCGAATCTTTGCCACCATGATCGTTCCTCTAATCAGACCTGCTATCGCTGCCCAGTTCATCCTGTGGTTCATAGGTGTGTAGAACGACTACTTGGCACCGATCATCTACCTGAACAGCCCCCAGAAACAGACGCTGCAGGTTGTGATTGCAAACCTCAACGTTGAGTTCGCGACGCAACGCGACTACGCACTTATCATGGGTGCTAGCTTCGTTTCGCTAATCCCGATCCTTGTCGTCTTCTTGATCTTCCAGCGCCAGATCATCGAGTCGGTCGCACTCACAGGCGCTAAGGGGTAAGGAAGGTGCGGCAAGTGGGCGTACAAGACTCCACAGATATGAGTCCAACCGGTTGGGCTGCGGGCGTGATGCACGTGCTCAACATTGGAACTCAGATGGTGGGTCTAAGTCTGCTTGCCGCACTGGGAACCCTCGCAGGCCTTGTGGGTCGCGGGGGTTATGCCCACTTTTGCGGCCGCGGGGATCCTCGGATCAGAGTTGGTCTCCGGTCGCCCCATTTACAAGCTTTGGGGCAGCTTCTGGCGGGAATGGAAGAACTCCTGGGTGCGGGCGAACCTGCTGGGGATCCCATTCCTGGTTTTCGCGTTGCTTCTTTGGCTGGATCTTCGTATCGCTTGGAACGCGACAGGGAATGCCCGTCCCCTTCTCATCACGCTGCCGGTAATAGTCGCACTGTACGTACTAAGTAGCGTCTTTTATTTTCCAACAGTTGCCACCCGGTACGAGGACAGCCTGCCACGTTCCTGGCGCTTCCTGGCATTGGCGCCAGTGCTTTTCCCCGCAGCCACGTTTGCTTCCCTGGTCAGCGTAGTTGCCCTGGCAGTTGTCTACTATTTTGTCCCGTTCTTAGCGGCCTTGACTGCTGGGGCGCTCCCCGCGGCTGTCGTGACCAGGGTAGTGCGGGACCGCCTCCTTCAAACGGACGAGTAGCAACTTCCCCCAACCGGAGATTCTCCCCGGAATTTACGAGGTGGAAGTTGACTGGCGCTCTTCAATCTTGAAGGGCGCTATATACAACCGTGGTGCCAGATCAGAGTCGGGGTGCTCAATACGCTCCATCAGCATGTCCAGCGCTTTTTCAGCGATCTCCTTGCTTCCCGGCGAAACCGTTGAGAGCGTTGGCGCAGAATACGCGGACTCTTCGATGTCGTCGAACCCGATGACTTTGACTTCCTGCGGCACCGCTACTCCGCGAAGTGCCAGCGTGTGAAGAGCGCCCAGGGCCAACGCGTCGTTGAGGGCAAAAATCGCGTCAAACTCAACTCCACTGTTGATCAACCTGGAAGTGGCTTCAGCGCCGGATTTCCTATGCCAGAGGCCCGCTTCGATCATCAGGTTCGGGTCAGGGATGACGCCCCGTTCGTGAAGCGCCTCCAAATGTCCTTGCAGACGCAGTGCCGCTGACCCCTGCTTTTCGTTTGCGTGGGTGCCCACCACCGCGATGCGTCGGCACCCTCTGTCCAGCAGGTGTTTCGTTGCGGCGCGAGCCCCCTCAACGTTGGCCATCGTCACATGGTCCACCGGGCCGCCAAAGATTCGTTCTCCCAACAGGACCAACGGATACCCCACGTTGAGAGCACCCACGTCGTTTTGAGTCATCTCCAGCGGAGAAAAGATCAGTCCGTCAGTTAAACCTCTCCTGGGTGCGCGCAAACTTTCAAGTTCTCGGTCGCGGCTACCCCCTGCAGTCTCAACGATTACGGAGATCCCGCGCCGGTTCGCGCCTGCCATGACCGCATCTGCAAGTTGGGCGAAATAGGGGAGTGCTAGTTCTGGAAGCACCAGGCCAATAACTCCAGCCCTACCGCTACGCAGGCTCCGCGCCGAAGCATTCACCTGGTAGTCGAGTTGCTGTATGGCCTTTTCCACGCGGGCGCGTGTTTCTGGCCGTACATGCTCGTAATTGTTGACGACATTTGAAACCGTTTTTGGGGATACGCCAGCCAGAGCGGCAACCTCACTCATGGTGGCCGGTGTGCGTCGCGAGGGCCGCGGCGTCTTGCTCATTCGCTTGGCTCCAACAATTCTTGCTTGGTTTGGAAGTGTTTGACGGGCGGTGGCAGCCGCCTCTGCTGACATGTTATCTATGCTGGCTAGGGAGCGTGAAATCAATGCCGGAACTGAACGGCAAAGCTCGGGTTGGGTATCGTTGCGTTGTGGCACCCCGTTCTCCTCTTCCACCTATTCGCGGACTTGACGCTGCCCGCTTACTGACGCCCACCCGCGTTGGCGATTCTGTCCCGCAATGGGAAACGATGGGGCAGTGGTTGCGAGAGCGACTGCCCGTCATGGTTCCTGTTGACCAGATGATTGACGGCGGGGAATTTGTGTACGAGGACGGCGCGCCTGTACGCCATGCAGACCCTTTCCGCCACCAAACCTTCATCTGGTTCCATAGGGAGACCTTGCCCGAACCGGTAGTGCCGGGCGACATCCACGTGGTGTATCAAGACCAGCGGATCCTAGTGGTCGACAAGCCCCCATTTTTGGCCACCACACCTCGAGGTCGGCACGTGCGTCAGAGTGTCGTGGTCCGTTTACGCGACGAGTTGGGGCGACCCGAACTCGCCCCGATGCACCGATTGGACAGGAATACCTCGGGTCTCCTCGCCCTTACGGTTGAGAAACATTGGCGCGGGGTCTACCAGCCGCTTTTCGATAGGGGCGAGGTAGCCAGGAAGTATTGGGCGCTCGCTCCCCTCAGGGCCGATCTTCGTTTTCCTCGCACTGTTTCGAACCACCTGAAGAAGACAACGGGCGTGCTACAGGCCGCTGTGGTGCCGGGAGAAACCCCGAACGCGGAGACGCTTGTTGAGCTGGAAGAAGAAAGAAACGGTGTTGGCCTGTACCGACTCACGCCTCTCACAGGACGCACGCACCAACTTAGGGCGCACCTTTGTGGACTAGGGATCCCGATTTTAAACGACCCCCTGTATCCCGAAGTGGTTGACATTGCCCCCGATGACTTCACTAAACCGATGCAGTTACTGGCAGGCGAGATCTCCTTCGTTGACCCCGTTACCTCAACGCACAGATTCTTCCGTTCAGAACGTGATTTGCCCCTGAGACCTGCGAGGTAGGGAAAATGAGCAAGGGAGTCACCACGGGAAGCACAGCACTACGAAAGGACCCAATGCGATGGCGGAGCAGTTGAACCTATTCCTAGCGGGTGGGGGGACGCATCGGCAGGAAGCGGAAGTTTGGCGGAGGGCATGTCAGGGCCAACGACGCATGCTGTATCTGCCTCTCGCATCAACCGAAGAAGACAAACTTGGGGCAAAGAAATGGCTGGGAGAAAGTCTGGCTGACCTGGGGATTGAGGTTGAGGTTGACGCGTGGTTGACGCTAGAGGGCAAAGACCCTGACGATCTGTGGAACTACGACATGTTGTTCGTCGGTGGCGGCTACACCTCGTACCTCGCCAGAGAAATAAACGAAAATGGGTTCGCGGAACCGATTCGGCGGTTTGTTCGGGAGGGCCACCACTACTACGGGGGCAGCGCCGGTGCGCTTGTGGTTTGCCAAGACGTCAGTAGCGCGGCGTCCCTCGACGAGGACTCCGATGCAGAAGGCATGACCGGATTGGGGATTTTGGAGAACTTGTCGATCTTGCCGCACTCGGACGTTTTCCCACCGGAGAGCGCCATTCGAATAGCAAGGACGTATGACGTTCCCGTCTTGGCGATTCCCGAGGGGGCCGGGGTGTTCGTGACCGGAAAAGAGTTCTGGGCAATAGGGGAGAGCCCCGTGACTTTGGTGGAGCCCTCTGGTGCGGAGAGAAGCGTTCGCGAACAGAAGATGTGAGCGGCGGCTTGTCCTCGCTCGGTGATCACTTGGCCACGCGAGTGTAGCCGTGAAGTCCGCTACGAAAAGTCTCCGGTGCGCGACACTGGCTGGGAAACCTCCAACACTCGGGTTATATTCTATTCTATGGATTTGACGAACAAGGCCGTTAAGGCGACCCCAGCGTTTTCTCTTCATACTTTCGCCCCTGGGTGGGGAGCATCAGTGATGGGGACCGGCGTGATCTCCGTCGTGTTTACCTCAATGGCGGTCGCGGGATTCTTGCCTGGTTTCAGCAACGCCATGGCGCTTGTTTTCTTCTGGATCACTGTCGTGGTCGCGATCCCGGTTTTGGGGGTTACCACCGCCCGCTGGATAGTCGCGCCACGGAAAGTCTTGGATGACCTACACCATCCTGTAAAGGGCGCCATGATGGCGACATTCCCGGGCGGGATTCTGGTTTTGGGGATCGCTGTGGGACGCGCGGGGCAGTCAATCTTCGGGTTTGAGGCCGCCAGAGTTATTGCCATGATCTTGGCGGTAATCGGTGGGGTTCTGGCACTTGTCGTCGGCTTTATCTTTATCACCCGGTTCTTGAGCCGAGGCGACATGAAGCATCCGATGATCACTGGCGCGTGGTTTATTCCGCCGGTGGTGACGGTCCTTGTGCCGCCCGCCCTGGTGCCCTTCATGCAGGACCCCACTGCGGGACAGCGTGAGCTTCTGTGGCTTTCTTGGATCCTGCTTGGCTTTGGTACTTTCCTCTATCTGAGCATCACCACGGTGCTGTTCTACCGCAGCCTCACATTCCCGCCACCTCCCGCCCAGTTGGCTCCTACGCTGATCATCGGGGCAGGCCCCGCCGGAGTTATCTCGCTGGACATTTCTTTGCTTACGCAGGCATCGGTGAGATTGGAGGCGGCGCCGGAGAGCATTGTGGCGCTCTCCTCGCCCGTCGGCTTGATGTTCTGGGGATTCGGCCTTTGGTGGCTCCTCGCGGCGGTCATCATGCTCTACCGGAGCTATGACAAGTTGCATTTTGCCTTGTCGTGGTGGGCGTTCTCGTTCCCCCTGGGCGCATGGGTGGTCGCTGGCATAACGCTGGCAGGCATTACCGCGTCGAGCATCATCGCGGTGATTGCCCTTATCGGAGTCCCAATCCTGCTAGCCCTGTGGATTGCCGTCGTTGCGGGGACCACCAAAGGTTTAGTAGATGGGTCCATCTGGGCAGACTGAGCGCGTGTCCCTATGCCCACCCAACCGCGGTTAGGGCGAGCATCCAGCCTGTGAGAGTGACGAATGAGATGACAGTTGAGGCCATCACCGTTGCGGCACCAAAAGAACCTTCTCCGTAGCCCTCGCTGAGAGGTCCCACTATTGACATGGACGGCAGCGCACAGGTTAGGACGGCTGCGATGCGCAGTCCCGGAGTAAGCGCGGGCAGGCCCAACGCGGGGAGCAGCAGCACCAGCCCAACGCTGATTATGGGCATAACGAGTAGTTTGCCGATTACGGAAGCGGCCAGATCTGCGCCCTGACCTCCCAGCTTCATCCCTACCAGCATCCCACCGATGGAAAAGAGTGCGACTGCGGGGGATGAGTTTGCAACGGCCGTGACGGCCGAGTCCAGGATCTCTGGGAGTTCGAATCGGGTTGCGGTTAGCAGTAGCGCCAGGGCGATGGCGACGACCATTGGGTGCGTGACAACGCGGATAACGACATCTAGGAGCCTGCGTTCCCACGGTTTCCCCTCGTCCGCAGAAGCAGCCTCGAAAAGGAACAGTCCCAGCGGGATAATCAAGGTGTTGTCAACAAGCATGTCCATCCCGACGGCCAACCCGGCGACAGATGGGATGAATAGAAGAAAAATGGGGAAGCCCATGATTCCGTTGTTTGTTCCGCTGACGGCCAAGGAAAGTGTCGCCGCAGTTGCAGGTTCTAGGCGTCGGCTCTTGCTCCACGCCCTGGCAAGAAGGACCATAACCGTGGCTGCGATCGCGTAGGTCAAGAGATACGTGACGTTCAGGATGTCGCTGAGCGTATAGCCGTAAACGTTGACAAAGATCAGCGCGGGAAGTCCAATCTTCACCACGTATGCGGAAAGAGTGGGGATCGAGTTCGGGCCAAGGACGCCAGCCCGCGTGATTATATAGCCTAGGAGGACGAGGAGAAGAGTCGGTACGACAGCCGATAAAGCGGTCAACAATTAGTTCTCTTCTCAAATCTCAGGTCATTGGATGCGTCGTTTTACAGGGTACTCAGATGTAGCGAGGAGACGTGTCGGCGTTCATTTTCAGACGCGCACTGGCCCAGTTGACCTTCCTCACTACAGTGAACTTAGTCCGCGGGAGCTAGCCCCGTGAGCCATCGCGACGTAAACGAGCATTCCAAAAAAGAGGAGCGGCACATCAATGAAGATCGGGATCATCAGCGGTTCGACTCGGGCAAACGGCAATACCCAGACGGTTGCCAAGTACATCTACGACGTGGCAGCCAATAGGGGCCGGGACACGGAGTACCAACTGGTTAGGCTTGTTGATTTTGACGTGCCCATCTTTTCCAGTTCAACCCATCCGATGCAGGCGGGGAAGAAGTACGAGGATCCCCGCGTTCAACGCTGGTCCGACACAATTGATAGCTTCGACGCTTTCGTGTTCGTGACGCCTGAGTACAACCACGGCGTGCCCGGCGGATTCAAGAACGCGGTGGACAACCTCGGGGCGGAATGGGTTGGAAAGCCCGTGGCATTTGCGGGACTTGGCTCGGTGGGCGGAGTGAGGGCCATTGAACAGTGGCGCCAAATTGTCGCGAACTTTTCGATGCCAGGAACGCGTCCTGAAATGAACTTCGGCCTGTTTACTGATTGGGAGCAAGGCAACTTCCAGCCCACTGATCGGCGTGCAGCAGAGACGAACGCGATGCTGGATGAACTGGAACGCTTGACTGTGATCATGAATAACTGACGACGCTGGCGAATCTGTCGGAGCGGCGTGGGAAGCTCTGAGTCAAGGAGCAGTGGACTTGTCATCTGAAATGAATCGGAGGGGAGCGTGCCTCGTCTACTTGATTTGGAGGGAGCAAAGGGTCCTTCCCTGCCCGGAAACCCTTCGCCGGATCACGGGTTGGGCAATGATCTGATTGACGCAACAGCTGGCTGGGTTGAAGGCGCCTCTGAAGTGTTCTCGGCCGCCCGGGTCAATACCGTTGTTCGGTCGCTGATCGGCAGAAACAAGACTGCGACCAGAAAGCAATGGCTTTCCGCAGTCGCGGCGCACGTCGTAGGGAAAAGGCCTGACATCAGGGCGGCGCTGTTGGAAGTTTTGGGGGTGGCAGCCGCACCAAGTGATCTCTTAGACGGGTTGTCGATAGGGGAAATCAGCGTGTGTTACGAAGCGCTCTTGGCCCAGATCGACCGCGATAAGCGCAAGAGTTCTGGACAGTACTTCACTCCCGATGATGCGGCAGTGTTCATGGCTAAGCAGTCCTTGGAGTTTCCGAAAGGAGTGTGGCTGGACCCGTGTTGCGGGGTGGGGAACTTGTCATGGCACCTTGCGGGCATTCAACCTCATCCAGACCGATTTATTGAAGACGATTTGGTTCTTGTGGATCGGGATGACACCGCGCTCAAGACGGCCGTGGCTCTAATCGGGGCGCGCTTTGCCTCTCCGGGCAACAGCGATGCTCTGCGCAAACTGGCGGGCCGCGCAGTTCGTAGAGATTTTTTGGCCCAAGCCCCGCTGCCGCCATACGACTTCACAATTCTTAACCCCCCTTACGCAAAGGCTCCTGGACGCAGGAACTTCTTCACGGCCACCACCCGTGATCTTTTCGCATATTTCCTGGAAAAGGTGGCGACCACCTCCCGGGGGTTCGTTGCTGTGACGCCGGCTTCGTACCTTTCTGCACCCAAGTTCAGCCCGCTTCGAGCCGTCCTTGATGACTCTTTCAAGGGCGGGCATGTCTACGTGTTCGACAATGTGCCTGACACGTTGTTTCGCGGTTTCAAATACGGCTCCCGAAACACTTCAAAAACAAACTTCGTTCGTGCGGCAGTGACAGTGTGCTCACCTGAAGCCAAAGAATGGCAGGTCACGCCTATTTTGCGGTGGCAGATCGGTGATCGGGAAGCGATGTTTGAGGAGGCGCCCCAACTGCTAAGCAGACGGCGCACGGGCCCATTCGGAGAATGGGTGAAGCTGGCACCCGAATCAAGGGTTATGTGGCAGGAACTTGAAGATTGGCCTCGCGCAGTGCAGGACCTGGTGGTGGCAGAACGAACCCCTTACTTCTTGGATGTAGCCACTACGCCTCGGTATTACGTCTCCGCATCATTTAGACCGTTGGACCGCGGCTCCAAGGTTCGCTTGCACTTCCGTGATAAAGAAGATCGTGATCTTGTTGCACTGGTCCTAAACTCATCGGTTCCCTATGTTTGGTGGCGGGCACTGGACGGTGGGGTGACGCTTCCAAAGCGCGTACTTCTAAGTACGCCGGTGCCTGCGAATGCTCCCCCGGGCAGCCAAGAAATGATTGATGCACTGCGGGCTTCCGAAGACGTGAACATCGTGGTGAAACTGAATGCGGGTCGTAAGAATGAGAACGTTAAACACGGTCAGGACCTAGTTGGTCGGCTAAACCACGCACTCCTAACAGAAAAGGCGCTGGAAGGGATGGAACTTGTGTATGCAAACAGTATGTTCCCCCTAGGTCGGTTTCACGGACACTAGGCTCCTTGTGGCACAGTCGATAGCTCTGTTGGAGCTGTCTCTGGCGAACAGTGCGCGACTGGTTGTGAGCGTAAAAGAGGGGAGTAGCTGATGAGAGAGGCGCCATTGGAAGGATGGGACGCCATCGCGCCCGATTCCGGCAATCGGGGGATGCCTGAGGCGTCAAGTAGGGTTCCACCCTCCGGTTTTGATGCCAGCAAAACTAGCGGTTCAAAGGCTTTCGACACCTTGCGGGACCATCTTGACTCCAACCGTGAGGTTCGCCGGGAAGTGGAGTTCGCGTTCTCCTCGCTGCTCACCGCAGCAAACCCAACAGACCGCGGACTCAGGTTCCTCTTCGGAAACGGAGCCGAGTGGATAATGGCTTGCGCAGCGTGGTCTGCCGGTGTCCTGACCGCACCCGCAGGTCACAACGTTGACGGCTTCGACCTGGAAGATCTGCTGGACAGCGCAACAAGTCTTTGGAGCGTCAAAGCAAGTGCTGCAGCTAAGGCCTCACAGATTCGCTTGAAGAATTTTATGGGTGACGGGTCGGGTCAGGTATGGGATGTTCCAACCTTGTTCGTGAGTCCGTACCTGGGAGGGGCGGTGCTCATAGACCCTGAGTTACATCCGGAAGTTAGCGAAGAAGCGCGGCACACCGGTGACGCGTTGGTGCTATCTGCTGGTGCAGTCAAGAAATTCGCTGAATCTCACCCGAAGAACATTGTTCGCTTCGACGTGGCAATGAACCAGGGCGGCGTATCGGCTGATCCGTACGCCTTCATCAAGTCGGTGATCGCGCCCGAACATTTCCCGATCTTGGCCAAACCCTTCCTTGCCGCTTCTCCTCGAAAAGAAGGCAGCAGGGTGGATGACATAACACAACTGGTTGCGTTGCGTGACCGTGGGGCTCTCACTGAGGCACAGTTTCAAAAGGCAATTGAAGCCGTGGTTGGTTAGCCTTCCAGGTTGTCTTCGCCGGGCACCCAACTTTTCTCCGGCACGTTCCACCCGCGCCGTTTGATCACCCGGTAAGCCCGTTTTCGGGTGGGGGCTTCCAAGCGGTCAACGTAGACCACGCCGCCTAGGTGATCGAATTCGTGCTGGAAGATGCGTGCCAGCCAGCCTTCGGCCTCCACTTCGTAGAGTTCGCCGTCAATATTGCGCGCCGTTAGCAGGACCCGATCTGAGCGCCTCAACGCGTACCGTTCGCCGGGTACGGAAAGGCACCCCTCCTCCTCGTCCTCCTCCACGGGCAGCAACGCGTCCGGGACCGTTGGCTCCACCCAAAGGACGGGGTCGATTGCGACGTTGCGGAACTCGGTGCCGTCCTCGTCCTCCCACGAGTAAACAAAAATGCTCTTGCCCACCCCCACCTGCGGTCCTGCAAGGCCGACGCCTGGAGCCAAATCCATGGTGTCGTACATGTCGTCCACTAGTTTCCGAATCTCGTCAGTTATCTCCCCCACAGGTTCGGTAGGGGAATGAAGAACGGGGTCACCGTATATGCGGATAGGCAGAATTGTCATAGGGCAACCTTAACGCCCAGCAGATAGCGTCGGGATCAAACTGATGTGGTGAACGAAACTGCGTCGTGTTGTAGCGGTCGCGGACCGTTCCCGGCCACAACGAAATCCGCGCGGTCCCAAGGCTTGTCCTGTTCCAAGAAGGGGAGTTCGTGGGACTGCCACTCATCCCAGAACGCAGCCGTCTGTTCCTCGTCTCCGTTCACCCCGGTCTCAAGGTCGCGGGCAATGCCCAGTGTTCGTGCCAACTTGAAATCGGATTGGACCCAGATGCTCACGTCAACCATCCCGGTGAAGGCTCGCTGTGAGGCACCCACTCCTTCAAAGACAACAAACTCCGTGGAACCGGGAACCACAATGGAGCCTTGTCTGCCTTTTTCTTTCCACGCAGCGGGGACGAAGTCGACCTCGGCGCCTGAACTAAGGGGGCGCAGAAGCATCTCAAGGGTCTCGGGAGCCCACCCAAAGAAGGGTGCGTGCCAGGCAAGATCGTCGGTTGCGATCAGCGTCGCCATGTGACCGGCGCCCCGGAGCGCCTCCGTTAAGTTCCTCCCAAGCGTGGACTTTCCTGAGCCTCCACGCCCATCTACCGATACAACGACAGGCCCCCTTGACCCAGCATTACGACTAGTGCCCAACCCGGCAACCTTCTCAGCAAAATCGGCCAGCGGGATGGAAGTCCAGGTTTCCACCGGCCGTTCTGAGGTTTTGTTCGGGAGTGTCATCATTGAGTCAGCTTAAGCGTTGACGGAGGAAAGTTGGGAAAGGTCGAACCAGTACCTTCGATGTCCGCGCCCGTCGTCGTCAAACCGAACGTCTTCGAACACTCCGCCGTGTCGTGTCAGGGTTTTGTACGAGGCCTCATTAGCTTCATCACACGTCGCCAGCACCTTGGTCATTCCGCGGCTTTTGGCGTCTTGAAGAGTTTGTTCCAGCGCCCAAGAGGCAATCTTCCTGCCTCTGTATGAGGGACGGATTCCATATCCGATTTGGCCGCCCCACTTCAGAAGATTAGGTGTCAACTCGTGCCGTAGCGCGATCGATCCGACGTAGTTGTCTCCGTCAACGATCCACTTGAATGTGCAGGTAACGAAATCGGGGTCGAGGACCTCATTCTCGTAGCGGCGCAAGGCATCAACCCAGGCGGCAAAGCCCTCGGGCGATTCGACATCGTCGAAGTCTCGGATGCCAGCCCCGTGTTGCAGGGCGCCGTCCCACTCCTTGTGGGCCTCTTGAAATGACTCGTAATAGCGGACGTCAGGCGTCACGAGTTTAAGGTTGTCAATCTGCACGGGATAAGCATAGAGGCATGGCGTTCAACTCAGCCTGACCCTGTCCGTAACGACAGCGAATTGTGACGCGCTGGGCTAGTTCCAGTCAACGCCAGGGGACTGGTGCCAACTCCACTTACGGTCGTCCCACCACGGCGAGTCCCCCGCGATTCGCTTCGCGAAATCCCTGAACTCTCTGTCTTCCTGCGCAGACCATCCGACCTCCGCGATCGCAGGCAGGCGGGGTAACAGCATGTACATGAGAGCATCAAGGTCGTGGATTTTCTCCGTCCACACCGCTGCCTCGACACCTTTGACTGATTCTTCTGGCACGCCTCTAATTTGGGTCGAGGGGTCCCAACCATACGCCTGATCCAGTTCAATCAGTCCCGCCCACGTTGCCCCATGTTCGGTTGACTGGTCGTATTTCATGTCGAGGTAGGCCCGGTTGCTGGGTGACATCACCACTTTTGTTCCGGCGCGAGCAGCTCTTACAACATCCGCCCTGTTTTCTGAAGGGAGCCAGAACTGGATGATGTCCACAGGGGAATTCTCAGGGCTGGCAGCCTCCTGCCAGGCAATAACCGATTTGCCAGACCGGTGAACCTGTTCCGCGGCGTCATTGAGGAGGGCCGTGTACTCGTCCTTCTCCATCCGGTACACCTCGTCCCCACCCACATGGATATATTTGCCGGGCGTTACCTGGGCAGCCGCGCTGAAAACATCTTCTAGAAACTGGCTGGTTTCAGGCAAGTCACCATGCAGCCGGCTAAATCCGACTTCTATTCCGTCGTAGGAATCGGTCGCCTGCCCGTCTGGGTTCAGATCGGCGTGAGCGTGAGTTGCGGCGTTGACGTGTCCGGGGGTGTCAAACTCGGGAACAATCTCCACCCCGCGCGCCGCAGCGTAATCGACGAGGCCCTTATAGTCATCAATCGTGTAATGGCCTGCCCTCCCGCCGGCGACCGCTGTTTTGCCTGAAATCTCGGTGAGTTCGGGGCGCGAGGGGATTTCCAATCTCCACCCTTGATCGTCGCTCAGGTGAAGATGCAACACATTCATTTTGTAGGCGAACATCAGGTCGATGACTTCTTTGAGCTCGTCTACGGGATAGAAACTGCGAGCCACATCCAAAGAGAGCCCACGCCACCCAAAACGCGGAGCATCTTCAATGATCACCGGGTCCACATAAGCGGTACCTTCCGCGTCGAACTGGACCAGACGAAGGAGAGTTATTAGGGCATCCCTGAGACCTTTCGGCTTGCGTGCCAGCAGAGACACCTCGTTGGCTGAGGCGGTAATGACATAAGCCTCTTTGCCCTGCGGCAAAGAAGGATGATCATTCAAAATAAGTCGAATCGGTCGGCGAGCCTCCACGTGTTCTTCCGACTCCACCAATTGGATTTCGGTCCCCACCATCGTTGTCAGTTCCGCTTCGCACAACTTGGCTAGGCCGCTTATGGCAGGCCCGCCCTCGTTCACTATCACCACGTTGCCGTCAACGGTGAAGCGCTCTCCTTGCTGAGGAACAACGTTTTGGGGACGAGGGATTAGCCGATCCGCACTCATACTTCGATTCCTTCGACTTGTGTGTTGAAGATGATTCTGCTCAACCACGCTAACAGCGCCACGGTCTCCCTGAGTGCTGACGGTCAGCTGGACATGCGAATTCACTGTGTTTGAGCGCATGAGAGGCTCTATCCTTGGACAAAACGAGCAGGCGTCGCGGGCGTCACCCTTCGTCTGTTCGTTCCAAATGGTCAACCGAGCAGAAAACTACTCTGACCCACGCGAAGGAGCGGACACATGAGTGGCGAGAAAACGACACGTGAGGCAAAGAAATCGGTTCTCCCTGAGGCGGCGTTGAAAAACCTGGAAGAGGTGTATAAGGACCTGCACGCTCACCCCGAGCTCGGGTTCCACGAAGTCCGAACAGCGGGCATCGTCGCAGACCGCTTGCGGAGCCTTGGCTTTGAAGTGACAGAGAAGGTTGGGAAGACCGGCGTCGTCGGGATCCTGGAACGAGGCAAAGGGACAACCGTCCTCCTCCGTGCCGACATGGATGCGCTCCCAGTTAAAGAGGAAACGGGTCTGCCCTACGCGTCAAAGATGATGTTCACGCAGGAAGACGGCGCCCAGGTGCCGGTCATGCACGCTTGCGGGCACGACATGCACACGACCGCTCTTTTGGGCGCTTGCGAAGCGCTGTCAAAGGACGAGTCATGGAACGGCAAAATCATGGCAGTGTTCCAGCCAAATGAAGAACAAGGCGCGGGCGCTGACGCGATGATCAACGACGGGCTTTTTGAAAGGTTTGGAGACCCTGAAATTGTGCTTGGGCAGCATGTCTCCCCAATGCCGGCCGGCGTCATCGGGTTTAAGCCAGGTCCCGCTTTTGCGAACTCTGACGCTTTGCTTGTGAAGATTCATGGCGAAGGTGGTCATGGTTCTCGCCCCGAGGCGACGGTTGACCCGGTCGTCCTCGCCTCTTCAATCGTTATGAGGTTGCAGACTGTTGTTTCTCGGGAGTTGGCCGCCGGCGATGTGGCTGTGCTGACGGTCGGTTCGATCCGTTCGGGCGAGGTCGCCAATATCATCCCCTCGGAAGCGGAACTCAAGATCTCTCTTCGCACTTTCACCCCCGTGGCCCGCGAGACAGCCCTGGCGGCCATCAAGCGGATTGTCGAAGGTGAGTGTGCGGCAGCAGGCGCTAAGCGACCCCCCGAAATTGAGACGCTCTATTCTTTCCCAGCCGTAGTAAACGATGAGAATGCCGGCCAGGTTACCGTCGACGCGTTCCGCGCAGCGATGCCAGGGGTTTTGGTTGTTGATCCGGGGGCTGTGACGGGGAGCGAAGACGTGGGACTGTTCGCGCGGGTCGCCAACGTCCCCTGCGTCTACTGGCTGTTGGGTGGGGCGGACCCCGACACGTTTGAGGGTGCCACCACTCCTCAAGAGATGATCGAGATAATGGCCAACACCCCTTCGAACCACTCGCCGCTTTATGCCCCTGCGCTTGAGCCAACGCTACGCATTGGCATCACGGCTCTGACGACTGCGGCCCTCACGTGGCTCAACGCCGGCTGATTGTCCGGAGCAACCGACTGAGGTCAATCGACTTTACGTCTGTTTAGGAAGCGGACGTCGGGCAGATGCTGGAAACGCTGGGCCATTACTTCGATTGCTTCGGGGTTCTGGTCTACAAGTAAGAACTTTCGACCCAGTTCTGCCGCGACGGCCCCCGTTGTGCCGGAGCCAGCGAAGAAATCCAGAACCCAGTCACCTTCCTGGCTGGAGGCATTGATGATGCGCCGAAGGATGCCTTCGGGCTTTTGAGTGGGGTATCCGGTGCGCTCCCGACCGTTCGTGGGAACAATGGTGTGCCACCAAACGTCGGTGGGGAGCTTTCCTCGCGCAGCTTTTTCTGGGGTTACCAGGCCCGGCGCCATGTACGGTTCTCTGTCGACTTCACTGCTGTTGAAGTGGTACTTCTTGGGATCTTTGACGTAAACCAGGATGTTGTCGTGCTTAGCGGGCCACATCCTCTTCGAACGGGCCCCATAGTCGTAGGCCCAGATGATCTCATTTAGGAAATGATCGCGCCCGAAGATTCCGTCCAGGAAGACCTTGGCGTAGTGAACCTCTCGGTAATCCAGGTGCAGGTAGAGGGTTCCAGTGGGTTTCAGAATTCTGAACGCCTGTTCCAGGCGAGGTCCCAGGAACGCGAAGTAGTCAGAGAAGGTGTCGTCGTACTGCAGTGCTTTCCCCAGCACGTCCTCGTACCGATTCCCCCCAAAACCGACGCGGGACCCAGATTCGGAACGGACCGTCTTTCTTCGCTGATGGCGTTGCAACTTACCCGTGTTGAAGGGCGGATCAATGTAAATGAGGTCAAACGATTCGTCGGGAAGTTCATCTAACACGCGCTGGTTGTCCTCCAACACCACGGTGTCGGGCCCCTCTGGTGACCATGCTGGTAACTGGCTTGGCTGGCCGAGAGCTTCCATGAGATCACCATAGTGGCCACTTGATTGGAACCGCGAAAGGCGCGTCTCAGCCACTGAAGCAGCCGGGGCAAACAGTTGGCCAATGCGAGGCTCAAGGATTTTTGCAAACGAGTATCTTCTCTAATTCGCCCATCTGGTCCAGTGAGGGCGCAAAAGGCCCCAGCCTATATTTCAGTGGCGACGATCCGCGGCATTTTGCGTGGCACGATTCCATAACGGACGCTTTGGGTGAGTGAATCGACTGGGGACTGTATGGTTAGGCCTCAGTAAACGGCGTAGCGGGTGACCGCTGTAGATCGGTTGCTGCCTCTGTAGCAGTTGCGGCTGCGGAGAAGACTGGAAGATTGGCACTATGTACCGCTATTTGTTCCGCCGGATGCTGAACTATCTGGTGCTCCTATTCATAGCAGTGTCCCTGGCATACCTGCTGGCGGGCAGTGCCTTGAACCCTAGGACGCAGTTCGACTGGACGAACCCGAACCTGGATGTCGCTTCGGTTGAAGCGCTCCTTACCCAATACAACATCAACAACAAGGTTCCACTCCTCGAAAGATATTGGAACTGGCTGACCAGTGTTGTCACTGAATGGGACTGGGGGAGGACTCCTCAGGGAGCATACGTAAACAAGATCCTTGCCACCCGCATTTGGGTGTCAGTTCGACTGATCACCATTGGATCCTTCGTTGGGATCTTAGGAGGCGTGGCGCTTGGTGCTTGGACGGCGACCCGGCAGCACAAGGCCTCTGACCGGGTAATCTCCATCCTGTCGCTGATGATCATCTCGACTCCGATGATTGTTATTGCCACGCTCTTACAGATCTTGGCCACGCAGTTCAATCAAGCAACCGGAACAAACTTCTTTGAATTCATTGGTGAGACCGGAAATATCGGCAACTATCCGGGCGCGGAGATAGTCAACCGTTTGCAGCACCTGCTCCTTCCGACGATCTCCATGTCACTGACTGGTATCGCCACTTATTCCAGATACCAGCGCAACCTAATGCTTGACACTCTCGGTTCTGACTACGTTCGCACAGCGCGCGCAAAGGGGCTACGCAAAGGTGCGGCAGTTCGCAAGCACGCCCTGCGCACGGCACTGGTTCCAATGGCCACCTATTTCGCGTTCGTCATTGCAGGCCTGTTCACAGGCGCGACGATCACAGAGCAGGTCTATGCGTGGCATGGGATGGGCATCTATTCGGTTACCTCTATTACAGGCCACGATGTCAATGGCACCGTGGCCGTCGTCGCATTCTCTGCAGCAACTACTTTCGTGGGACTGATGCTTGCAGATGTATTTACCGTTGTCGTCGACCCGCGCGTGCGCGTGAGCTAGGGGGGCGCAATGACTAAGAATGAAGACTTCCGAAACGGTGATACCGATCCGTCGCACCCACCATTTTCTAGTGACCCGATTGAACGGGAAGTAGAAGGGTTCGACACGACTCCGTCACCGGATCCAGCCGGAGAACTTGGCGTTCCCGGCGGCATGATCGGGATGAACGAGTTTGATCCGCAACTTCCTTCTCCTGACCCCGACCATGGTTTAACTCCCCACCAAGCGGTGGCCCAACAAGACCAGATGCTGGCCGACCGTGAGGCGATTGAGGCTGATCCTAAGCTTGCGGCAGCGGCTGCTGCGGCTGGAGACCCAGAAGCTGACGAAGAGGCGGTAACACTTACCCGCACCCAGTTGATTTGGCGCAGATTCTCACGCCAGAAGACAGCGATGGTGGGCCTTGTCGGTTTCATCCTGATCGTCTTGTTCGCGCTGATCGGCCCCTTCATCAGCCCGTGGGAATTCCGCCAGGTCGACAACACTGCGTTCTTGAAACCACCGAACTCTGTTCACTGGTTCGGAACGGGACAAACTGGCCGCGACCTTTTCGCAATGACTGTTGAGGGCCTCCGCAAATCGCTGATCATTGGTCTGGCAGTGGCGGCAATCCAAACCTTTGTTGCTGCAATGATTGGAGCCTCTGCAGCGTTCTTTGGCCGTTTCTACGACAAAGCGGTGCTCTGGGTTATTGACCTGTTGCTGGTTATCCCCTCGTTCCTCCTTATTGCGATCATCACGCAGAAGATGGCGGGGCAGAAGAGCTCAACGCTTACGTTCGTTCTCCTCCTTGCAGCGTTTGGTTGGATGTTGACCGCACGTGTGGTTCGTTCGATGACGCTCTCTGTTGTCTCGCTCGATTATGTGAGAGCGGCGAAGTATATGTCGGTGCCGCCTTTGGCAACGATCACCCGCCACATAATTCCGAACGTCGCGTCCTTCTTGATCATTGACTTCACGCTGGGTGTTGTGAACGCGGTGATGATGGAGACAGTACTGTCCTACTTCGGGTTCGGCGTTCAACCGCCTGAAACGTCCCTGGGTGTGTTGTTGTCCGAGGGCCAGAAGATGGCCACCTCGTTCCCCTGGACATTCCTTGCCCCTGCTACTTTCCTAACGGCGATGTTGATTTTCATTAACTTTATGGGCGACGGTTTGCGCGACGCGATTGATCCAACTTCGAAGTCGGGAGGTGAAGTGTGAGCAAGCGGAAAAAGGGCGGTAACGTCCAGTTTGAAACCCTGGAGCTCCCTGAAAACAAGAACCACGGTCAGGTGCTTGAGGTCAAAGACCTGAAGGTGACCTTCCCGTCGGAGGACGGAGCGGTTCACGCTGTTCGCGGAGTTAACTTCACTGTTGCGAATGGCGAAGTCCTTGGGATCGTGGGTGAGTCTGGATCCGGCAAATCTGTTACTTCTCTGGCGATCATGGGATTGCTTGATGAGAACGCAAAGGTTGAAGGCTCCATCAAGATTCATGGGGTTGAGGTCTTGGGGCGTTCAGACGCGTACATGTCGCGAATTCGTGGCAAGGTGCTTTCAATGGTGTTTCAGGATCCGTTGTCAGCATTGACACCGGTCTACTCCATCGGGGTGCAACTTGTTGAGGCACTTCAGATCCACCAGAAGATGAGCAACAAGGCCGCTGAGAAAAGGGCGATGGAACTCTTGGGTTTGGTTGGCATCCCGAATCCGGAAATCCGCTTCAAGTCGTTCCCTCACGAATTCTCTGGGGGTATGCGCCAACGCGTAATGATCGCAATGGCGATTGCAAATGACCCAGACTTGATCATTTGTGATGAGCCCACTACAGCGCTCGACGTGACCATCCAGGCCCAGATCCTTGAACTGTTGAAGACCGCCCAGAAGGAGACCGGGGCGGCGGTCATAATGATCACGCACGATCTTGGCGTCGTCGCGGACATGGCCAACAAGGTTGCAGTGATGT
>ERZ1032852.153-NODE-153-length-19386-cov-13.861363_pt1 | contig 19386 bp, 17 predicted proteins | sample MGYA00516689_ERZ1032852 | MGnify/ENA primary metagenome ERZ1032852 (study PRJEB33719, sample SAMN04262499) | wastewater metagenome | biome: rural village; feature: composting latrine chamber; material: composting feces with ash | place: El Salvador | collected...
GCGCCCATGCGTAGAGATTTACGTATTGACATTGGCTGTCAGGCCTCCGTTTGTTAGGTCGTCGAGGCTAGGCCCTAGGTGGTGCCCTCACCTCCGATAGGAAGAACTTTCCTGTCGCCTAAGAACTCTACGCACCCCGGTTAGACCCTCGCAACCGAATCGCCGGCCCTTTACGGGATCGATACCAAGGCGAACGCACAAGCCAGAGCTCTTAGAGCCTGTGGAAAAGCCCTACGGCTGGGGCTTGGTGTCCCAAGGTTCAACCGACTTCTGCAGCGCCGGAGTGATCGCGTACGCCCCACCGCCAAACCCCAGCAGCGCCAGAATTGGCAGCGCCTGCGGCACGTAAATCGTTGTCGCAACCGCTATCCCAACCAACACTACTTGGATGGCAAGGGAAGTCAGCGAGTAGGGCAACCTGAGCATAGGGATCAGCAGTGCGTTCTTGATGGTTGCCCCAACAGAGTTTTCAAACTTTGCTTGCAGGAAGAAGAAATAGGGGAAGACAGTGAGGAAGACCAGGGTGGTCAGAGCTTTGAGAGGCAAGACCTCCTCGAGTGGTAGAAGCAGCCAAGCCGCCGCAACCGCTAAACCTATCGGGCCGATCACCAACCAAATCAGGCTGGCCTGCTTGAAGTTGGAACGGAAAGCCACCCAAAAGGTCCTATTGACCGGTGGCGAGTCTCCCCTGTTGAACCGGATCGTCACGTCGAAGAGGGCAGTAAACGCTGCGCCGCCAGTGACCACGGGGAGAGTCGCAACCAAAAACAGGACGTTCAGCCACACCAGGTCGCCGGCGCGCGAGACCCCTTGCCAGAACGCGTTGCCTGAGTCGAACACTGCCCCCCTTCCAGAGAGTCCCCAGAAACCCTACCCCACCACCGCCCCTGCGCCGCTGTCCCTCCGCCACTGCCCTTCTCGTTTCGGCCGCGCATCCTCCGTTTCGGCCGCGCATCGTCCCCTCGGACTCGGCCGTGCATCCCTCACGCTCTGAACCGTGCCGGGTTTGGTTCTGGGTTTGTTTCTAGGCTGCGGCGCGGTGTCTTGCTCCGTTTTGATGGTACTGGTTTTCTGCTTTGATGGGCGTGGTGTTTCCGGCTTTGGTGTGGATCCGCTCATTGTTGTACCAGTGAACCCACGCGGCGGTGGGGTATTCCACGTCCCCAACGCTGGTTAGTGGCCCGGTGCGGAACGTGGAGTTTGTCCTGAGGGCTTCGGTTTTGTATAGACCTATCAGGCTCTCGGCGCACGCGTTGTCATAAGCGCCGCCTGTGGTCCCCACGGAGGGTAGTAGGCCTTCCAGTTGCAGGTTCTCGGTGTATTTGTGGGAGGTGTAAACACTTCCCGCGTCCCCGTGGTGGATCACTTTGACCTCTTCTGGGATGCCTGGCCCCACTGGGAGGGGGTGTCCTTCGCGGCTCCTGGTGTGCAGAGCCATTTTCAGGGCCTGGTCTACTAGGTCTTGGTTGGCTCTGCTGGAGGTTTCCCACCCCAGGATGCGCGCTGAGTACAAGTCAGAGACAAACGCTGTATAGACGAACCCAGCCTGGGTGGGAACGTGGGTGAAGTCCACGACCCAGGTGCGGCTGGGGGCGCCTGTGGTGAAGTGCCGATTCACCAAGTCCTCAGGGCGTTTATCTGGCTCTTCATGAAATGGGCTGTAGTGGGTGTCCCGACAGCCGGGTGTTTGCAAGAGGGGTGTTTAGGGTGCTTTTGCGTGGGACGCTTGGTTCCCCGTGTTTGGTAGACCTGCTCCCCTACTCCGAGTTCCAAGGCTTGGTCGAACAGGTGGGGTTGGGGCGGAAGAGAGGGCGAACTCAAAACCAAAGTGAGTGACTTAGGTGAGTGACTGGATCGGCTTACACCGACTTTTCGTTGCAATGGAGCCGCCTGTGGGAATCGAACCCACGACCTTCTCATTACGAGTGAGACGCTCTACCGACTGAGCTAAGGCGGCGTTTACGAGACTGGTGTCTCGAAGGACATCCGCTTGCGGCTTGTAACTGCTCGCGTAAGTCCGTGGTCGAGTATAGCGAAATGGCGGGGCTCCCCTAAGCGCAGCGGTTGGGAGCCCTGCCACACACGCGACCCTGCTGGTTCAGTCGCAGACTAGGCCGTCCTCCGGCACCTTCCCTTTGATCAGGAAGTTGTCGACCGCGCTAATCACGCAGGCACTCGCGTCCTGACTGTAGGCGGTGTGGTCCCAGCCCTCGACCGTTACAAGCACACCGTTTTCCAGGTCGTTCGCAAGGTTCTCTGACATGAAGTAGGGGGTTGCCGGGTCGTTCGTTGTCCCGATCACCAGAATCTCTGGGGAGCCGGGTGCGGTGATGGTGTGACGGGTGACGCGACTTTCCACCGGCCAAGCAGAAAGGCCCGCGGAAGCAAGCCCGAAGTCTGCGGCTAGGACCGGGAATCGTTCCGCCAAGTCATCGGCTTGGGCCTGCCATTCCTCTTGCGTCCCCACAGGTTCATAGTCAAGCGCGTTGATCGCCATGAAGGCATCAGAGCTGTTATCCCAGTAGACGCCGTCCCCACCACGCGAGTTGAAATAGTCAGCAAGAAACAGGAGCGTCGTACCGTCGCCCTTGAAAGCCTGGCTGATCCCAAGCGTCAACTGGGGGTAAATGTCTGTGCTGTAAAGGGATCCCACGATCGCGGTGTAAGCCTGGTTGACGTTCAGGTCGCGGTCGGGGTCAGAAGTCTTGAGAGGCTCAGCTTCAACGGACTTCAAGAAGTTGGTGAGTTCTTCCTTCCCGTCTTCAAGGTCACCGTCAAGAGGGCACGCGGGACCTGCTTGGCACTCCTCAATCCAGTGATAAAGGGATTTCTCCATTCCCTCAATCTGTGCGGCGGAAAGTTCGTTGATCGAAAGCCCCGGATCGACGGCGCCGTCCAGCACCATCCGCCCAACATTTTCGGGGAACAGTTCCGCGTACTGGGCGCCAAGGACAGTGCCGTAGGAAAAGCCCAGGTAGTCGAACTTTTCCAGGCCCATCAAGGCCCGCGCAAGATCAAAGTCACGCGCAGCCGAATCGGTGTCGACGTAACCTAAGATTTCGCCGCTCCGTTCAAGACATTTAGCGCCAAGCTCCGCCATCTCTTGGTCCGCGAGCGCCACCAGTTCGTCCGTTGTCATGTTCGAGGTGTCGATGACAGTGTCTATGTCCTCATCCCTCTCCTGATCCGTCATGCAGACGATGGGCGAGGAGCCACCGACCCCGCGGGGATCCAGAGCAACGATCTGGAAGTGCTCCGCGAGTTGTTTCGTGAGGATCCCGGAGACAACGGACGTGATGCTGTCGACCGCCCCTCCCCCGGGCCCGCCCAGGTTATAGAACAACGCCGGACTCTTCTCCCCTTTGTCACCGAGGTGGCGAGCAAGGGAGAGCTCAATGGGTTCGCTAGTCGGATCATCCCAGTTCATGGGCGCCTGGACGGTTGCGCACTGGTAGTCCGACAGGTCCTTCGGGGTGGGTAGCAGCGGCATCACCAGGTCTTCTGCCTGGCACTGGCCCCAGTCAATCCCCTGCTTGTAGTACTTTTCAAAGCCTGCGGGCACAACGGTTTCGACCCCGGTGGCCTGCTGGCCACCATTGGAGTCGGGTGTGGATGCGGTGCAGCCGACAAGAGCAAGGGCGAACGTGAGGGCAGCCGCTAAGGGGCCAACAGGAGACTTCATGCACTCACTGTAGTTGGCGCCCCCTGCCGATCCCGGGAGGCCCGTGTTGGACTGCTCACGTTCACCCCGGCTTCAGGAGCCGGGGGCGACCAGCTCCAAGTTCATTGCTTCGATGACAAGCAAAGGGTTGGCGTTCGTTTGGAGTCGCCGGCGGGCTTTTTCAACCGCTGTGATCTTGGCGAGGACCTGGTCTTTTGAAAGGTGGGTCGCATAGAGGCGCGTCTTCTCCTGCAGGTCCACGTGAACTAGGTCTGTGGTAGCTCCGTGTTGGAGTGCTACCACGTCCCGGTAAAACCCGAGGAGATCAACAAGGGCCTGGTCCAGGGTGTCTGTAAGGGCTCGTTTTGACCGGCGCGTCTGGTCCTCCTCAAGTGCTTTGAGCCTGGACTCGAACGCCTTGGGGATGCGCTCAGTGGAGGAAAGACCCAGCGACTCTGCAAAGTCCTTCTTCTCTTTCGCGTTGACGTGACTCACGCGCTCGTCAGTGCGTTTCTTGGCTTCATCCAACACTTCATCTGCAACCAAAACGGCAGAGGAAACGCTGTCGGCAGACAGAAAAAGGTCCAGCATGACTCGTCTACGTTGACGCAGGTCAGGGTCACGCAGAAGGGCCCGGGCCAACCCAACGTGGGACTGCGCCAGTTGGGCGGCCTGTAGCGCGTCTTCCAGGCTGGCGCCGTCCTGGTCAGCGATGTACTGGGCAACATCGGCGGCAGGTGGGGTTCGAAGCGCAAGGGAGCGGGAACGGGAACGAATCGTGGGGAGCACCTCTTCGGCCGTCGGGGCGCAGAGGACCCAGATGGTTCGCTCAGGGGGTTCCTCGATCGCTTTCAAAAGAACGTTGGCGGTGCGCTCTTGAACGCGGTCGGCGTCCTCGATAATCATGACTCGCCAGCGACCCCCGGAAGGGTGGCTGTAGGCGGCAGAGACCCAGCCGTGCACCTGCTCTTTCTTGAACTGGACCAGATCGGTGGAGATGGTTTGGACGTCTGCGTTGTTGCCTGCCATGGAGGACCTGCAGCCGTGGCATTCCCCGCAGCCGACAATCTCACCCGTGCATTGGAGTGCTGCGCCTAGGGCACGTGCAGCAACCGTGCGTCCCGAACCGGGAGGGCCGGTCACAAGCCAAGCGTGAGCGAGCGCAGCGTTGTTTCCTGGGCTGTCGCCTGCGGCGATCCTTCTACCGGCTTCCGCAGCTGCCTTGAGTGCCTCTGCGGCCCGCGGTTGGCCTACCAGCAGGTCCCAGACGGTCACGTTCCCTCCGGAACAAGCTGTCTGAGCCTTCTAGTGAGGCCGCTGACCATGAGTTCGTAAACCTGGTCTGGGGTTCCGCTGGCATCGACTACGACGAAACGTTCTGGTTCTTTCTGGGCCATGTCAAGGTAGGCCTGGCGGACCCTCTGGTGAAATGCGAGCCCGGAACGTTCCAGGCGATCAGGTGCGGAACCGGCGCGCGCCAAACCAACCACGGGATCCACGTCGAAAAGCACTGTGACATCCGGCGTCAGATTTTCGGTCGCCCAGTTTGAAAGTCCCCTGATTTCGTCTGCCCCCAGCTTGCGGGCGCTGCCCTGGTAAGCGGCGGAAGAATCCGTGAATCTGTCCTCTAACACGACTGTTCCGCCCTTCAGGCTAGGACGGAGGACTCCGGCTGCGTGGTAAGCGCGGTCTGCTGCGTAAAGTAGGGCTTCTGTTCTGGGATCCACATCCTCTGGCCCGTGCTGTACCAGGTCGCGTAGTTGCTGGCCGAGCCTTGTCCCACCCGGTTCACGGGTAACGAACGAGGGGATGCCGGCCTCACTCAGTAAGCCCCCTAGGCGCGCTAGGAGCGTGGTTTTCCCAGAACCGTCACCACCCTCAAAAGTAATGAAGAGCCCCGGGCGTCCGCGCTGACCTGGCTGGTCAAGGAGAGCAGTGAGCGCAGCAACAAGGTCGGGCTCGGTGGCCTGTTGTCGCTCTGCGCCTCCCGACTCTGCTTGCCCCGAGTCTTCACTCACGCCTTTGGCTTTCTCGCGGCAGGCTTGCGGGCAGTGGTTTTCCGGGCTGTGGTCTTGCGTGCAGAAGTGTTGCGGGCAGTGCGTTTCGGAGCTGGCGCTTTGTCACGCTTGTCCGCAAGCAGGGTGTAAGCGCGCTCGGCGGTGAGTGACTCGACGGATTCGGTCCGAGGGATGGTTGCGTTCGTGGTGCCGTCAGTGACGTAGGGCCCGAAGCGTCCGTCCTTCACAACCACGGGCTTCTTGGTCACCGGATCCTCGCCGAACTCCCGCAGAGCCTTCTTCGCGGTCGCTGATCCGCGCCCGTACTTGGGGCGCGAGTACAGCTCCAGCGCCTCCTCAAGAGTCACAGTGAACAGAGAGCGTTCGTCAGGGAGTTGGCGGGTGTCCTTCCCCTTCCTCAGGTAGGGACCGTAGGGGCCGTTCTGAGCCGTGATGGGTTCTTGAGATTCGGGATCCAACCCGACTTCGCGCGGCAAAGAAAGCAGTTTCAGCGCGTCTTCTAGGGTCACGTCCATGACCGTCATGTCAGAGAAGAGGCTGGCGGTCCGAGGCTTGCGGTCCTCCCCTTCCGGAAGGACCTCTGTGATGTACGGGCCGTACCGCCCAGTCTTCACGATTAGCAGGTTTCCGGTTTCGGGGAAAACGCCAAGTTCGCGGCCGTCAGCTTCCGCAATCCTCAGGAGTTCCTGGGCCAGCTCCGGCGTCATTTCGTCCGGTGCGATGTTCGGGGGGACCGAAGTGCGGCGCTCATCGTCAGTCTGCAGGTAGGGCCCATAGCGGCCGTTGCGCAAAACGACGCCGGGTGCAACAGGGATCGAGTTGACCTCGCGAGCGTCAATGTCCCCCAGGTTTTCGACTGTGCCTGACAAGCCGTAGCGCTCAATCTTGGATTCGGCTGACTCTTCCCCACCACCGAAATAGAACTGCTTGAGCCAGTTCGACCCGGCCTCATTCCCTGCCGCGATCCGGTCCAAGTCGGATTCCATGTCGGCCGTGAACTGGTAGTCGACCAGTTCCCCCAGGTTCTCAACAAGAAGGCGGGTGACCGCGAACGCTAGCCAAGTCGGCACCAGGTATTGGCCACGGTGAGTGACGTAGCCGCGGTCCCCAATCGTCTGAATGGTTGAGGCATAGGTGGAGGGCCTACCAATCCCAAGGTCCTCCATGACCTTCACAAGAGCCGCTTCGGTGTAGCGGCCGGGAGGCTGGGTGGCGTGCGATTCGCTCTCCACCGCCACCGCGGTCACGGCGTCCCCTTCCTTAACCTGCGGGAGTTCAGCTGCGGCCTCCTCACCCACCAAAGCGCCTTTACCCGGGGTTTTCTTGTCCGTGCTCTCGCGGTAAAGGCGCTGGAACCCCGGGTCCGTGATGACGGTGCCGGAGGTGGAGGCGAAAGCGACGCCCTCGTCCTCGACCGGATTTTCCAGGGCGAACTGGAGACGAACGGTGGCGGTGTAGCCGACGGCGTCCTTCATTTGGGTGGCGAGGGTGCGCTTGTAGATAAGGGAGTAGAGCGCCAGCTGCTGCGCGGAAAGGCTGCCCGCGACTTCTTCGGGGCTGCGGAAGCGGTCGCCGGAAGGACGAATGGCCTCGTGAGCTTCCTGAGCGCCCTTCGCTTTCTTGGAGTAAACGCGAGGGGACGCGGGAATAGAGTCCGCACCAAACCGACTCTTTGCCGCGGCGCGGGCGGCGGACAGTGCCTGGGCAGAAAGGTTCGTGGAGTCGGTGCGCATGTACGTGATGTAACCGCCCTCGTAGAGCGTCTGAGCGACGCGCATAGAGGTTGCGGCGTTCCACTTCAGCTTGCGGGAGGCTTCCTGCTGCAAGGTCGAGGTGATGAAGGGAGCAGGTGGCCGGCGGCGGTACGGCTTTTGCGTGACGGCGGTGACGGCGCCAAGTGCCCCTTCAAGGGCTGCGGTGAGCTGCCCTGCCGACTCCGTGTCAAGAACAAGGGCGTCCTTGGACTTTGACTTCAGCTTCCCATCCGCACCGAAGTCCGCAGAGCCCGCAAGCGGCCGGTCCCCCAGCGAGACGATGCGGGCGTCGAACCCCTCACCCTTGTCAGATTCGACCTGGACTTGGATAGTCCAGTACTCGGCAGAAACGTGTGCCATGCGTTCTTTTTCGCGGTCCACGACCAGGCGGGTGGCAACGGACTGGACACGGCCGGCTGAGAGGGAAGGAGCAACTTTGCGCCAAAGCACCGGAGAAACCTCATACCCATACAGGCGGTCCAGCACGCGACGGGTTTCCTGAGCATCGACTAAGTCGCGGTCGATTTCGCGGGTGTTGCTGAGGGCCTCTTGAATCGCATTCTCAGTGATCTCATGGAACACCATGCGCTTTACGGGAACCTTTGGCTTCAGGACTTCTTGAAGGTGCCAAGCGATAGCTTCACCCTCGCGGTCCTCATCAGTTGCGAGATAGAGTTCGTCGGCCTCTTTGAGTGCCTTGCGGAGTTCGGCGACGCGCTTCTTCTTGTCGGGGTTCACCATGTAGTAGGGCTTGAACCCCGCCTCAATATTCACGGCGAACTTTGAGTAGGGTCCGGACTTCATTGAGGGAGGCAACGCAGAAGGGGTCGGCAGGTCGCGGACGTGACCGACGGAGGCCTCCACCTGGTACTCGGAGCCCAGGTACCCGCGGATAGTCTTCGCCTTAGCGGGTGACTCAACGATTACCAGCTTCACCTGTCCACCTCTTCTGGTCGGTCTCTCACTGCCCCAACCTGGTCTGTCTAGCCGCCGGATCTAGGCCTGACGATATACCGGCGCCACCATATCTGGTCAAGGCGCCATCTGGCCAAGACGATTCCAAGCGTCTGTCGCGCTGTCGGAGCGGCGTGCGATCCTGTTTTGTTGGTCCGCCCACCCTTGGTTTGGCAGCGGATCGGCGATACGGTTGAAGAGACCAATGACTAAAGACCTATATGGGTCCAGGAGGATTACATGCCCGTTTACGTTCTTCCCGATCTTGACTACAGCTACGACGCCCTTGAGCCTCACATCTCAGCCGAGATCATGGAGCTACATCACTCGAAACACCACCAGGCCTACGTTGATGGCGCGAACGCCGCGCTCTCTTCCCTTGAAGCTGCACGCGATGCTGGGGACATGGCAGCCGTGAACATGTTTGAGAAGAACTTGGCTTTCCACCTTGGCGGTCACACTAACCACTCGGTGTTTTGGAAGAACATGTCACCGGAAGGCGGTGGGGAGCCGACCGGCGCACTGAAGGAAGCGATCGACGCCAGCTTCGGTTCACTTGACGCTTTCAAGAAGCAGTTCACTGCGGCGGCGATGGGTCTGCAGGGCTCTGGTTGGGCTGTTCTGGCCTACGACTCGATCAGTGGGCGGCTCGTAACCTTCCAGCTCTACGACCAGCAGGGCAACGTGCCAGTTGGCACCATCCCGCTCTTGATGCTGGACATGTGGGAGCACGCTTTCTACTTGGACTACAAGAACGTGAAGGGCTCCTACGTTGACGCCTGGTGGAACGTCGTCAACTGGGACGATGTCGCGAAGCGCTACGAGCGCGCGAAGGACGGCTTCACCGAACTGATCGTCGCAGAGGACTAGATTCCCGCAACGTGACGGGTAACGCGCTTTGGCGCGTTGGCTGGGGCACGCGGCAAAGGTAGACTTATTCGGCCTGGAGGCGTGTCCGAGCGGCCGAAGGTGCAACACTCGAAATGTTGTGTGGTGCAAGCCACCGTGGGTTCAAATCCCACCGCCTCCGCACGGAAAAGGGGTGGGGCACAGAGGAGTCTGTGCCCCACCATTCCTCATTTTTGACACTTGCCCCGCCGAATCTCTGCCCCGCCGAATCTCTGCCCCGCAGCGTCTCCGCTTCGGGCGCGCGTCGTACCGAAGGGCAAACTGGTTCGGCTGCGGGTTGCGCCTCAAACACTGAGAAATAACACAGTTATCCTTGCGCAACCCGCAGCCGAACCGAAAAGCTGAGCGGGGACCATGCGCCCGTAGCAAACACGATGCGCGCCCGAAGCGGGCCTTTTTTGTTCTGGGCGCGTGTCCAAGAGAGAGCGACCCAGACCAGTTTTGGGCTAGACGTAAGCAGCTTTGGGTCAGATGAAGATGATCTGGGCCCCTGCTGACAGTTCTATGAAGTCCGAAGCCGAAATGATGCCCTTCACCCCGGGGTGAAGCATCGGCTTCTTCACCTCCATCATGTCCGCAGAAAGCTTGCAGGCGTAGATGTTGGCGCCCATAGCCGACAGGTGGTCTAAGAACTCCGGAACCGTAGGGACGTCCTGCTCCGCCATCATCTTCTTCAGCATCTTGGTCCCGAAACGGGTCATGCCAGGAACCGTGGCGAACATCTGCGGGAACCCCATGGTCGCTGCCCCGCCCTTGAAACGTTCAAGCTGCGGCATGTGCATGGCGGTGTTGCCGGCGTAGTTGAACTTGAGGTCATCCATTGTGCGGACATCGATGATGTCGAGGCCCCAGAAGGTGAAGAAGAAGTCGACCTCGACCCCTTCCGCGAGCGCCGCGTTCCCCATGATCAAAGCAGGGTAGGCCATGTCCAAGTTCCCCTTGGAACAGATGAAGCTCATCTTGCGCGGGCCCGTGGTGACTGTCACGGTTGCGCCGTCTGCGCCATCCTGTGTTTCGGTCACGGTGATGTTGTCCCCGAAGTCGGGGATCAAGTTGCCATCCTCGTCGATTGGCATTTGTGGTCCTTTCAGAAAGTCTGGTGGTCGTTCAAGAAATGCTTGGGTTGGTTAGACGCAGGCGGTCGGTTTGCCGCGCCCAGCAATGTAGGCGAGCTTTTTCGCGGGCTTGCCGGGGAACAGGTTGAAGAGCTGTTTGATGTCGAACCCACCCTCTTGCTGCATCCTGCGCAGGGTCGGCGACTGGCCCTGTTTGATGGAGTCGTCGCGGACGAACTTGATCGCGCGCCAATGTTCGTCGGTCAGGTCGTCGATCCCGGCGTTCTTGGCCAGGACAACTGCGAGTTCCTCGTCCCAATCGTCAGGCTGAACCAGAAAACCTTCAGAGTCCACCTCGACAAGGCGTCCCAGGAAGTTGTTCGTTGGCATGTTGGTGACCTTTCGCTTAGTGGCCTTGTGAGGGTTGGTAGTTTTCGGGAATCTTCTTGCCATCCATGCTGAGGTCGGATGGGAACGGGAGCGGGCGGCCTGGCAGCAGCATGTCCCAGTAAACGAGTTCGAAGCCCATCTTTGCGGCGTGGTTGGCGTACGAGGGGCCGAGTAGCTTCAGTGCCGGGATCCCATAGATTTTGAACACGCCGGGCAGTGGTTCTTGGTCGTAGTTGAAGTCCAGCAGCAGAGCTTCGCCTCGCCCCGATTCAATGAAGCAGTTCGCGTGACCGTCGAAGCTGTGGGTGAGGGGTTCACCGTGGACTGCGGAGACAATGTTGGGGATCAGTGAGTCCATCTCGAAATGCGCGACAGAGCCAGCCTTCGAGGTTGGACAGTTGGTGGCGTCCCCCGCTGACCAGATGTTGGGGTCGTGGACGCTGCGTAGCGTGTGCTTGTCGACCTCGATGAACCCGGCGTCGTCCGAAAGCCCCGAGTCCTGGGCGACTTTTACACCGCGGTTCGGGGGAATCGTGACTAGCAAATCGAATGGGACCCTGCGGCCGTCGTAGCTGACGATTTCTTGAGCGTCGTTGTCGACGCTTTCAATCTGGAAGTCGGTGACGACTTCGATTCCGCGTTCGGCGAGCAGGTTCCCAAGGACCTCGGAAGCGACCGGTTTGGTGAAAGCCCCGTCCAGTGGAGTCACGAAGACAACGTCGACGGCGAAGCCCAAACCCTTCTTGCGCATGAAGTCCTGCGCGAGCAGTGCAAACTCAAGGGGTGCGACGGGACACTTGATCGGCATCTCGCAAATGTTGACGACTAGTCGGCCGCGTTTCATGCTTTCTAGCGCCGGTTTCAGCGCAACCGAACCCTCGTACGTGTAGAAGTCAAAGACTTTGTCATACCAGAGCTTCCCGTCTGACATCCCGGGGACTTGGTCGGGACGAGGGACAGTCCCAGTCGCGATGATTAGCTGGTCGTAGGGGACACGTTCGCCCGACTCCAAGACCACGACTTGCTCGTCGCGATCGATCTGGACGATGTCTTCTTGGATGAAGTCGATGCCTTTAGGCAAGAACTTCTTCCGTGACTTTGTCACCCGCTTCGCCGGGACCATCCCGAAGGGGATGAACAGGAAGCCCGGCTGGTAGTGGTGGCGGTTATCTTTATCGATGACCGTAACTTTCCAGTCCTTCATCCGCTTTTGCTTGACGAGTTTGTTGGCTGCCATGGTGCCTGCGGTTCCGGCACCTAGAACGACGATGTTCTTCATGGGTCACTCTCCCAGTAGGTCTGTTCGCTGATTGTACCGGGTTTGGGAATACCCTGCGGGGTATGCGGCTTTGCTTTTACGCCAAGCTCACTGGCGTTTTACGCCCTCTCCCCCGTTCCTGTTTCGGGCGCGCACCCTCTGCGTTTCGGGCGCGTATCCACATCCCGGCATCTCGGTTCGGCTGCGGGTTACACCCGGAAAACAGTGTTATTTGAGGGTAAATGAGCCGCAACCCGCAGCCGAACCGAGATTGGTCTTTCGCGATGCGCGCCCGAAACGCAGAGGGGTGCGCGCCCGAAACACAGAGAGAGAGGGTGTTGGGGGCGCTAGGTGCGGGGTTCGTAGACGCTACGAGTGGGCCTAGCCGGGTTCCCAACCGCAACCACACCCGCAGGGATGTCCCGAACCACGACAGAGCCGGCCCCGATGACGCTGTCCTTCCCGATCGTCACATCGGGCCCAACGATGACGCCGCCGCCAAGCCACACGTTGTCCTCGATGACAATCGGTTTCGCAGCCTCAAGCCGCGCCCTTCGCGGGTCGGGCTCAATCGGGTGGGTAGGCGTGAGCAGCTGAACGCTAGGACCTATCTGACAGTTGTCACCGATAGTGATCCTGGCGACGTCAAGCGCTGTGAGGTTGTAGTTGATGAAAACCCCAGCCCCTATAAAGATGTTCTCCCCATAGTCAACGTAAAGCGGGGGCTTCACAAAAGAGCCCTCGCCCAAGCCACCCAGCAGCCTCCGAAGCGAGTCAACCGCGTTCTCATCGCCCGCAACCAAGCGCCGGTAATATTCGTCCGCGAGCCGGAACCCCTCCTGCGCGCGCCGAGCGCTCTCAGGGTCGTCAGCAATGTAGAGGTCGCCGGCAAGCATGCGCTCGCGATTCGTTCGGGGATCTCCCGCGAAATAGTCGATCATGAAGCATGATGCTACCGACACGCTGAAAGAAAATGATGCGATCAAGTCCCGTCCTTCTCTTAGACAGACCCCTGCTGGATGCTCTGCGCCACGACCTCACTGAAGCCGACTGGTGCGTGGGGACGGTTCAGTCGATGGTCTCCCCCGCCGCCAACCGCGCCCTGAGCGCTGATCAGCTGACTCCCGCCTCCGTAGAACTGGAAGGGAACAACTCACCTGCCGCTCTCCTCACCAAGCTGTTCATCCTGGCGGAGGCACTGACGCCACAAGAATGCCAGGACGCGTTCCCCAGCCTGACCCCCAACGGTGCGGTGCAGCTTGGCCTCGTCCAAAGAACGGGCGAGGGGAACTTTTGCGCCCAAGTGGATCTTCGCCCTCACGCCGCAACTCTTCCGCTCGCTAGCGGCCGTTCGGTCGAGGAAAACTGGTGGGTCGCGTCCGACCTAGCCCAAGCACAGACAGGGGAGCCGCCGTCCGAGGACTACGTATTGGGCATCGCCTCCGCTTCCACCACGCTTCTGGGACTCACAGTCCGCAGGAAGGTGGAGAGTGCGCTGGACGTTGGTTGCGGAAGCGGGATCCTCGCCCTCTACCTCGCGACCCACGCGAGCAGGGTGGTTGCAACAGACGTTTCGGAGCGGGCCTGCATGTTCACCAGGTTCAACGCATACCTCAACCAAGTGGATATCGATGTTCGTCAGGGCTCGCTGTTTGAGCCGGTGCGGGAAGAGACCTTCGACCTGATCACCTCGAACCCACCTTTTGTGATCACCCCGCAGGCGGTGAGGGCGCGAACGAACCTGGAATACCGCGACGGGATGATGGAAAGAGACAGCCTGATCCCGCTGATCCTGCAGGAAGGCCTAGGGCACTTGGCGCCGGGCGGTACTTTGCAGATGCTGGCCAACTGGGAGGTGGGCGCCGAACCTTGGCAGGCACGACCGGAAGCGTGGGTTGAGCGCGCTTCTGCTCCTCTGCTTGAAGAGGGTCTGAGCGTCCGGGCGTGGGTCGTGCAGCGCGACCTTGTGGACGTGCCGACGTACGCAACCTGGTGGATGCGCGACGCTCACGGAGACGGCGCTGACCGCGACTCTTGGAACGCGGAGCTGCGCGAGTGGATCACCGACTTCGACGTGGTAGGAACCAAGCAGGTTGGCTTGGGTTCCATCAACGTTTCCGTGACGCCGGGCGCGGAAGGACTGGTAGTCGTCAGCGAGTACCTCCCGGAGGGTGCCGCCCCGGATGGGGAAGCGGCACTCACCGCCCTCACAAGCTTAGTGTTACCGAAGCAGTGGGCGTCCATCCCCTTGGAACGGGGCGAGGACGTGCGGGAAGTTCGTTACTACCGCCCCGGAGAACCCAACCCGGAGCTGATCGTGCTCACGCAGGGTCGGGCTGGAGGCCGCGAGCGGCAGGTAAGTTCAGCTGTTGCTGCCCTTGTCGGCGTCGCTGACGGAGAACTGAGCGCCGGACAGGTCATGCCGGCCATTGCTGCTTTGCTCGGTAAGGAGTCCGAAGAGATTGTTGCTGAGGTTCGCGCGGCACTTCCCGAACTGCTGCGCTCGGGAACGCTCAGGTTCACCGCGGAAGCTTGAAGTCGAAGAGAGTGCGAGGAATATTGGAGCGGGTGACGAGAATCGAACTCGCGCTGTCTGCTTGGGAAGCAGAAGTTCTACCATTGAACTACACCCGCATGTCCTTTGGACCTAAAAACTATATCAGCCCGCGGCGGGCAGGTCATCCCCAGGTCGCCGCCCGGTCATTGACTAAGAGCCTGCGTTGGACGCCCCGCAACACTCGGGAGATACAGGGAAGGACAAGGAGCGCCTTGAGTGCTTTAGCAGACCCCCACGATGGTGAGGCCGGTTTGCTCCGACCCGTGGTTGCAGCCGCGATCGTGGATTCGCTGAGGGAGCCAACCAAACTGCTTGCCGCGAGGCGCTCCTACCCGGAGAGGCTGAAGGGGTTCTATGAGCTTCCCGGTGGGAAGGTAGAGACCGGTGAGAGCCCCGAACTTGCGCTACTCCGGGAGATCCAAGAGGAACTTGGGGTGGGGCTGATCCTGGGACGGCCAGTCCCGGGGAGCACGGAACCTCTCCTGGAACCTGAAAAGACAGTCTGGGACTCTCCGGGATTCCGACCTTGGCGAATCCTGGAAGGTCGCGTGATGTGGGTGTGGATGGCAGAAGTCCGCTGCGGTGAACACCTGCGACCACTCGGGTCTCACAGTGAGCTAACTTGGGCCTCCCCTGCAGAGGCACTTGAGCTCCCCTGGCTTCCAACGAACCTCCCTATCGTCCAAAAAGTGGTGTCCGAAATGGGCAATAAACGTCAGCTGGAGGCAAACCTAGGTAGCGCTAATCACCGATGCCGCCTAGGCTCGGTACGGAAAACACCGTGAAGCGGACAAGACTGCTGAAAAACCAAGGAGCCTCATGAGCACCGTTGATCTCAAAGTAGACGATTTCGAGAAGACCATTACCGACAACCCGATCGTTCTGGTCGACTTCTGGGCTGCCTGGTGCGGACCTTGCCGCCAGTTTGCACCTGTCTACGACAAGCTGTCAGATGAGAACCCCGACATCGTTTTCGGCAAGGTGGACACGGATGCGGAGACTGAACTGGCCGCGATGGCCCAGATCACCTCTATCCCCACCCTCATGGCTTTCCGCGATGGGATCGCGATCTTCCGCCAGGCCGGCGCTCTTCCTGCCCCAGCACTTGCCGACCTGATCGCGCAGATCCGCGCCGTTGACATGGATGACGTCCGCGCGCAGATCGCAGCTCAGGAAGTGGCCGAGGCGGACGTGGCGACCGACGTTGCCGACGCTGAAGCGGACACGACAGAAGCCAAGTAGTCCTAAAAACTTGAGAGGGCGGTGGAACTAAAGGTTCCGCCGCCCTTCTAATGCCCGGCCTAGAGTGATTTCGTCGGCGTACTCCAAGTCGCCACCGACGGGAAGACCCGACGCTAGGCGCGTTGTGGACACGCCCATTGGAGAGACTGTGCGTGCGATGTAGCTGGCGGTGGCCTCGCCTTCCACCGTTGGGTTTGTCGCCAGGATGACCTCTGTAACTTCCCCGTCCGCGAGTCGCGCGAAAAGTTCGCGCATACGCAGCTGGTCTGCACCCACCCCTGCCAGAGGGTCGATGACACCGCCCAGCACATGGTAAAGCCCGCGGAACACCCGGGTGCTCTCAATGGCGTTGATGTCTTTCGCTTCTTCAACCACGCACAGGATGTTTTGTTCACGCCTGGGGTCGTCACAGATCCTGCAGGTTTCGCTTTCTGTCACGTTGCCGCAGATTGAGCAGAAATGAACATCGCTCTTCACCTTTTGGATCGCTTTCACTAGCCGACCGATGCTCTCTGCTTCTTCGTTGAGGATAAAGAAAGCGAGGCGCTGCGCGCTTTTAGGCCCGATCCCAGGGAGCGCCCCTAGTTCGTCAATCAGGTCTTGGATAGCGCCGTCGAAGCTACTCATTATTGACTGCTCACTCTCAGCTGGGCTCCTCAATGGTGTGCTCCACTACCTGTCCGCCGATGATGTCAAGAACTCTGTCAACCGGGAGCATGGACGCGTACTTGGCGTCAGCGCTATCGTCAGCACCAACCTCCGGCTCAGTCGGCTCCTGGGAGTCCCGCGCGCTGTGAAAACTAACCGAGTGCTGTGGCTCCACCGGAGTTTCGGGCTCTGCGGGCTCTTGAGATTCCGTGACCGGAGGGGCGGGGCTCAGGCCTTGGAAATCGTCAACTGGCGATCCGTCGTCAACGAAATCGTCGCCTGCCGGGGGTTCTTGCGGGGGTTCGTCGTAGTCCGCTACGAGCTCCGGCTTCGGTTCCTGCTGAGGACCAGGTGCGGCTCGCTCGCGAGGCTCGGATTCCGCGGGCACCGGAGCGTGACCAGCTGCAGCAACTGGGTCAGGTTTGGGAACTGGGGCGGACTCCTGAGCGCCCGCAAGCTCTTGCTCGGTCCCAACGCGAGCCTTCAGCCGGGTGCCGAAAATACCTGAAAGGACCTGGCCAAGCGCTAGTTCCCCGGAGTTTTTTCGGAATCGCTCTGCGTTCTCTTGGCCCTCAAACTGGAAGGTGACTAGGCCGTTCTTTGAATAGACGTGGCGTGTGCTCAAGATTAGCGCTGACAGTGCCCGGCTGCGAGTGTCCAGGCCCTTCCTGATGGCGTTCCATTGCGCCCGCACCTGGTCGATTGTCGGCCCACTGTCCGCGACGGCGCCTGTGGCGTCGGTTGGGTGGGGTTCGGCCGGCTGTGCAAGCTGGCGCGCAGCCTTTGGAGCGGGCGTCTGGGCCTGCACCCTGGGCGGTTCTGGCGCGGCCTGTCGCTCCGGTTCCGCGGGGGCCAGCCGGGTTGGTTCGGGTGCAGCGGCTCTAGACACCTGCGGAGTAGCCGCGGGTTCGGCTGGCGCTACAGGGACTGCTACCGGACCCGTCGGGACCCCTCCGTGAGAGAGAAGTCGCGCGAGCAGCAGCTCCAGTTGGAGACGAGGTGAGGTAGCCCCCGTCATGGAACGTAAGGCCTGCTCAACCGTGTCCGCACTAGCTGAAAGCCGGTGGATTCCCCAGGCGTCAGCCTGGGAGAGCATACTGGCGAGCTGGTCCGCCGGGACGCCTTCAAGCACGTCCGCGGCGCTCTCCCGTCCCGCTACCAAACAAACGATTAGGTCGCGGAACCTCTGTAGAAGATCCTCGACAAAACGGCGCGGTTCGTGGCCCGCTTCCACGATCTCCTCAACAACTGCGAACGTTGCGGCGCCGTCCCCTACCCCTAAAGCTTCGACTGCGCGGTCCAACAGGGCGGAGTCTGTGAACCCCAGCAGCCGGGTCGCTTGGTCAAGAGTGACGCGGTCACCTGACCCAGCAATGAGCTGGTCCAGCACAGAAAGTGAGTCACGCACAGAGCCCCCACCGGCGCGAACAACCAGAGAGAGCACCGGCTCATCAACCGCTACGCCTTCACGCTCACAAATGTCCTTCAGGAAGGGGACTAACACGTTGGGTGGGACCAGTCGGAATGGATAGTGGTGTGTGCGGGAACGGATAGTAGTTATGACTTTTTCAGGCTCGGTTGTGGCGAAGATGAACTTGACGTGGTCCGGGGGTTCTTCCACCAGTTTCAGCAGCGCGTTAAAGCCGTGCGAGGTGACCATGTGAGCTTCGTCCAGGATGAAGATCCGGTAGCGGTCCCGAACCGGAGCAAACTCAGCCCGCTCCCTCAGATTTCTTGCGTCTTCGACACCACTGTTTGAGGCCGCATCGATCTCCATGACGTCGAGCGATCCAGGCCCACCGGACGCCAGTTCAACGCAGGATTCGCATTTGCCACAAGGTGTTGGGGTAGGCCCTTCCGCGCAGTTGAGGCTACGCGCAAGGATCCGCGCAGACGTTGTTTTGCCGCAGCCTCGAGGACCCGAGAATAAGAAGGCGTGGGCGACGCGAGAAGTCTCAAGGGCGCGCTGCAACGCTTCGGTGACGTGTTCTTGCCCGATCACGTCACTGAACGTGTCCGGGCGGTACTTGCGATAAAGAGCTGTCGTCACACCTTGACCTTAGAACAAGCCTCCGCGAAAAAGCCCCGCCAATCCAGCGCGAGCCGCTACGGAGCGCAGGCGCGAAATGGTCCCCCGCGCACCCAACAGAGCGCCCATATCCTTGCTGCCTTCCGGCCCTGGGGAGGTTCAGGGGGTGCTGTCGCACGGGGGACCGCCCCTTATTCTACACGTGAACCCCGCTCTTCCATAGGGGGGAGATTAGTGAAACCATTGGTTCATGACACAGATTACTTTGAGTGGACAGCCCGTAAACACCGTTGGCGAACTCCCTTCAGTGGGCTCAAAGGCCCCTGACTTCACGCTCGTCCAGCAGGACCTTTCGGAGATCTCTAAGGATGACATCCCAGACGGCAAGATCATCCTCAATATCTTCCCGTCGGTGGACACCGGCGTTTGCGCCATGTCAGTTCGACGCTTCAACCAGCTCGCCGCGGACCTAGACAACACGACCGTTGTCTGCGTTTCAAAGGACCTCCCGTTCGCATTCGAACGTTTCTGCGGAGCTGAAGGGATTGACGGGGTTGTCACCGCGTCGGCTTTCCGCTCCAACTTCGGGGATAACTACGGTGTCGAAATGAAGGACGGAGCGCTGGCAGGCTTGCTTTCGCGTTCGGTTGTTGTCATCGACCAAGACGGCAAGGTCGCCTACACGCAGCAGGTACCAGAGATCAAACAGGAGCCTGACTATGACGCAGCACTCGCTGCGGTCGAAGCTTTGGACGCCTGAGTTGAACTGGACGAATCCCACACCCAGCTGCTAGCCCGTCCTGTCGCGGCGCGCTAAGATTGAGCGCGTCCTACCGAGCACTTGTGCTTGGAGAGACCGGAGGATTCGCATAGTGGCCTAGTGCGCACGCTTGGAAAGCGTGTTGGGTGCA
>ERZ1032852.156-NODE-156-length-19227-cov-9.538754_pt1 | contig 19227 bp, 17 predicted proteins | sample MGYA00516689_ERZ1032852 | MGnify/ENA primary metagenome ERZ1032852 (study PRJEB33719, sample SAMN04262499) | wastewater metagenome | biome: rural village; feature: composting latrine chamber; material: composting feces with ash | place: El Salvador | collected...
TTTGTTTGAGCCTGAAATATAAACGTTAAACCAGAAAATGCACAAAAGTAATCCACCATGGATAATTGATCATTTAATACACAACAAATGTATTCAAGCCTATTATTTACATTTGTCCTGTATAAGACTCGAACAGGTAATTTACAAATGTATCAGGAGAATAGGCAGTGATGCCTTAAAATATGTCAACATAAGTGTACTTCGCTTTTAGGAGAAGTTAGCCTGATTGCGGGAGTGAACTGAAAAGTCTTCTAACTGTTTATTATAAAAATAGAACGAGAATCAATAAATAAAAACGGTATGATACAACGATGGATAGCTATAACTCTTTTGATACTGTTCGGGGGCATGGCAATTCAATGCTCGGGCCGGAACCAACAAAAACGAGAGGATATGAAAACAACAGATTATACAGGGAATGATCGGGATGCGACAGCCGTAAAATCCTTCCACGACTTCAAGGTGAAGGATATTAACGGGAACGAGTTTGATCTAGCCGATCTCAAGGGAAAGAAGGTGCTGGTAGTGAACGTGGCTTCCAAATGTGGACTCACGCCTCAATACGAGGAGTTACAGACGCTTTACGAGCGTTATAAAGAGCGTGATTTCGTGGTAATCGGTTTTCCCGCTAATAATTTTAACGAGCAAGAACCGGGGACAAATGCCGAGATCAAGGAGTTTTGTGAGGTTAATTACGGTGTTACTTTCCCCATGATGGATAAAATAAGCGTGGCGGGCGACGATCAGGCACCGCTTTACCAGTGGTTGACTCAAAAATCCGAAAACGGGATACTTGATCAAGAGGTAACTTGGAATTTTCAGAAATTCATGGTGGATGAGGAAGGGCACTTGGTCGATGTGCTCCTACCGAGGGAGAGCCCGATGAGCGAGAAGATCGTGGATTGGATCGCTGAAAATTAATGTAGTATCCTGTATACCAGCTCTTTTAGCAACTCGCCTTGAGAGGCAGAGAGGTTGTCTACTCCCTTGGAGCGGGCGTCAAACGTGCGCAGGTCCGATATGATATCCATCACCTTGTGCGCGTTGAAATTCCGTACCCCCGTCAGGTAATCTCGCGCGAAAAAAGCGGAGCGTATGTTGAGCGCGTTCATAATGCTCTGTTCATCTTTTCGAGGTAACCAATAGCATTCCAGTAAGTTACTGAAATAATTGAACAACACGGTCACGGTGACGATCAGGGGATGGTCTTTGGGATTCATTCCGAAATAGTTGACGATGCGGTTAGCCGCGGCCACGTCGCGATGAATGATGGCTTTCTGCAGTTCAAAATTATTAAAATCTTTGCTAATCCCCACGTTTTTTTCAATCAGTTCGGAAGTAACCCGGCGAGAGCTTCCGTCCAATGATATCTCCAACTTTTGCAGCTGAGGGATCAGTTGACTGATGTCGTTTCCCACGTGATCGGTGAGCATCTGCGCCGATTTCGCGTCAATCCCGATCCCTTTCTCTTTAAACCACGCGGTAATAAACGCGGGTACCTGGTTTTCGTATAATTTTTTCGATTCGAAAAGAACGCCTGCCTTTTCAATGCTTTTCACCCATCCTTTCCGGCGGTCGGCCGTGCCGTGCTTGTACCCGATCACCAAGACGGTGGAGGGCATCGGCTTTTTCGCGTACACTTCCAGGAGCTCAATTTTGTCGAGTTGCTGCGCCTCTTTGACAACCACGAGTTGGTGTTCGGCCATCATCGGGAAACGGCGGGCGGCTGAGATTATCCCGTTCACATCGGCGTCGATCCCGTAGAAAGTATGCAGGTTGAAGTCCTTCTCCTCTTCCGTGAGCACGGTCTCGACGAGTTGCTCGGTGAGCGCGTCGATAAAGTAGGATTCATTTCCCATCAACAGGTAGACCGGGTGGAAAAGGCGTTGTTGTATATTTTTACGGATCGCCTCGAACGTCCATTTAACAGGTGCAGCCATAGAAAATCGTTGTTATCGAGTGTGGATTATCATTACCAGTCGAACCGCAAGTGCTTGATGGTGGAGCTTTGGTTCATGATGGAGGAGAGCGATTTGATCCCGATCTTCACGTGCTCCTCCACGAAGTTCTCCGTGATCAACTGGTCGCTTTTTTCCGTTTTTACCCCGCTTGATATCAGCGGCTGGTCAGACACCAACAGCAAGGCTCCGGTAGAGATATGGTTGGCGAAGCCACAGGTAAAAAGCGTGGCTGTTTCCATGTCCACCGCCATCGCGCGTATCTGCCTGAGGTAGCTCTTGAACTCGTCGTCGTACTCCCACACGCGCCGGTTGGTGGTATAAACGGTGCCGGTCCAATAGTCCCGGTTGAAATCACGCACGTTGGACGAGACGGCCCGTAACAGGCTGAATGCCGGGAGCGACGGTACCTCGGGCGGGAAGTAGTCGTTGGAGGTACCCTCTCCCCGGATTGCCGCGATGGGAAGGATGTAGTCCCCCAGCCCGCTTCTGGCTTTCAAACCGCCGCATTTACCAAGGAAGAGGACCGCGGTGGGCGATACAGCGCTCAGCAGGTCCATGACGGTAGCCGCGTTGGCACTCCCCATCCCGAAATTGATAATGGTGATCCCGTTGGCGGAAGCATTGGGCATGTTCGCGTCCGCGCCGGTCACCGGCACTTGAAAATGGTCCGCGAAGATCTCCACGTACTTCTGAAAATTGGTTAGCAGGATGAATTTCGTGAACTGGTCCAACGCCCTTTTGGTGTATCTCGGGAGCCAATTCTCCACGATTTCTTGTTTTGTTCTCATAATTTTTCGTTCGGTCCCCCTTATGTTGTTTCGTGCGGCTGCATCTTGTTTCGTTTCTCGTGAAAAAGAGGTAATTTTGTCCCGGCTCGCCCTGGTTGAACCGGGAACCGGCCTCTCCTAATTGAACAAAGATAGTGAAAGCCGAGAGTAGTGCAAGCTCGCTTGCTCAATGCAGAGGCGTATCTATCTTATACAAAGATACAATGTACGCGCTAAATTTACCCTCTTTTGAAGCAAAAATCAGAAAAAACGGGCCCACGCCTGAAATCTTTGACCCGCTGCGGCGGAAGTACGTGGCACTCACCCCGGAGGAGTGGGTGCGGCAGCATTTCGTGCATTACCTGATTTCAGAAAAGGGATATCCCGCCTCGCTGATTGCCAATGAAGCGGGGATAAAGCTGAACTCGCTTACCCGCCGGTGCGACACGGTGATCTATAACCAGCGGCTTGAACCGGTGATGATCGTGGAGTACAAGGAGCCGCGGGTGCCTATAACGCGGGAGGTGTTTGACCAGGTAGTCCGTTACAACAGCGTGCTCAAGGTGCCTTATATCGTGGTGTCGAACGGGTTGAAACACTACTGTTGCCGGATGGACTACGAAAAGCAGGACTACGAGTACCTCTTGGAAATTCCCACTTGGTGGTACTAATACCAGAAATACCCCCTCCTTACATGATTGCTACTGGCGGAAGGGTTTAATAACTCTCTTCGGCAGAAGGGAAATCGGATGATTTCACGTCCTTGCTGTATTGCTGTACCGCCGTGGTGATCTCGTCGAACAGGTTGGCATAACGGCGAAGGAACTTGGGCGAAAAGCCCTTGTTCAACCCCAGCATATCGTGCATCACCAGCACCTGCCCATCCACTTCAGGGCCCGCGCCAATACCAATCATCGGGATGGATCGTTTCCTTGCCACTTTGCCAGCCAACGCGGCGGGTATCTTTTCCAACACGATTGAGCAGCATCCAGCCTCTTCTAAAAGACGGGCATCCTCGATGAGCTTGTTCGCCTCTTCTTCCTCCTTCGCTCGTAAGCCGAAAGTGCCGTATTTATTGATTGACTGGGGCATCAGTCCGAGGTGCCCCATGATGGGTATGCCGGCGCTAAGGATCGCTTTTACTGCGTCGATGATCTCTTCTCCCCCTTCGAGCTTGAGGGCATCGGCTTCTGTCTCCCGCATCATCTTTACCGCGTTGGTGACCGCTTCCGCGGGGCTCGCGTGGTAGCTTCCAAACGGCATATCGATCACTACCATGGCTCGTTTCACGCCGTTCATGACCGACCGACCGTGGTAAATCATCTGGTCGACCGTCATGGGGAGCGTGGTGCGGTTGCCCGCCATCACGTTCGACGCCGAATCGCCCACCAGGATGACATCCACGCCCGCTTGATCAATCACGCTGGCCATGGAGTAGTCGTACGCGGTGAGCATTGCTATCTTCTCTCCTTGCTGTTTCATTTCCCTCAAGCGGTGGGCGGTTACTTTCTTTGCACTGCCCGACGCGAGGTATCCTTTCTTTTCTTCCCCCATTTTTACTCTGTTTATTCGTGTTTCACGCGAAGGTACCCCTTTTTACCGAAAATCGCCAAAAAGAAAGCCGGAAGGATTCCTTCCGGCTCAATTTGCCTTGTTGTGCAAGCACGGGCGAGAACGCTCATTTCATTTTTTATTCCCGCATTCGACCGTGTCCGCTGTTTTATCTAAAACCGGTAACCTAACGTGACTAATCCGCGAATGGAGTTATTCTTCAGGGTGAAGGGCGTCGCGTCGATCACGAGCTCTTCGCGTCCTTCCGTGAACAGGTTAGGGAACGGGTAGAGATCATCGGACTGCGTCTTGTAAACGAGGGCCGCATCGAGGTAGAAGTTCCGGTTGAAGCGGTACCCGAGTCCACCGGTGAAGTAATTGGTGTCGCCCTCGATCCGGAAGATGGTGTTCGAGCCGCTGATGGCCGCGTCACCGCTCTCCTTGAACTCGTTGTCGTACGGGTTTTGCATCCACGCGTAGCCTAAACGGCCGTAGAGCTGGGGTGTTAACCGGTACTCCACTCCCACTTTCACGGTGGAAGCCGGTTTATAGTCTTGTTCGATGTACTCGTTGTCGATGTCGTACCATCCCGAGGCGCCGGAAGCATTGGAAGGAACCATCAGCTGCATGTTGCTGTAGTTAACCAGCTCGTAGTCCATGCTCGCGATGAACCGGCTCCCGAGCACGGTCGCGATGCTAGCCACGAACTTACCCGGTGTTTTCAAGTCGTAGTTATTTTTGAATCGTGCCGAAAAAAATTGTCCTGGTTTGTATTCTGGGTCGTTCACGTAGGCCGTGAGGTTATCATCTATTTCTGCTTCGTAGGTCTCGTTTAACGCGTACCAGGTGGGCGTGTGGTAAGCGACCCCCAGCCGCAGTTCATTCATGGGGCGGTAGATGGCACCGAACTTGGCGCTAACGCCGGCACCACTTGTAGTTAACCAGTTGGTAAGGGTATATCCGCCATCACCGGTATCGTTGTAGTCTTCTAGGTAGTCGGAGGTGAGACTGTACGAGATATCTTTGATAGAAATTGACAACCCGAGGTTGAGCACTCCGTTAATGGTAGTACCTACCGTGAAGTCGTAATTATCAATGTATCCCCGCTCCCGTGTTTGAATTTCGTTAAACGCCCTATCACCGTGCGTGTCCAGCGGAAGGTAACGAGGACCGGTTCCATTTTCGGGATAAATGAGGTAAGAGTTAAGCCCTAGGACAGGAAGCCAAGGCTGTGTGTCGAAGGGGTCGGGTTGACCTTCGACCCACCGTAACGCATCGGGGTCCTTTTCATAACTCACATCGGCAATATAATCGATCAATGTGCTGTTGGGGCTGCCCAATGCCGATATATTTTTGTCGAACGATTTAAGCTTGTTGTACGTGAATCCGAAATTAATGAGCGGGATAACATCGTTCCTCAATGGGAAATACCCCACGAATCCCAGGTTGCTCATGTTAAATCCCGTGTGTCTATTGCTTAGGTCGCCCACGGAGGAGCCTTCGCTTGACAGGTTCAACGTTCCCGTTACTTCCGAGCTGCGGTACACGGCGATGCCCGCGGGATTGATGGAAACGCCTGTCTGGTCGCCTCCCAACGCGCCGAATGCCCCTCCCATCGACATGGCCCGCGCCGTGCCATAGAGGTCTTCCCTGCTAAAGCGCTGGGCATCCAACTCCCCTTGCGCGTGAAGGAGCGTTGAGAAGAGAAATAGAATGGAAAATATAGTGGTGATCTTTCTCATATTCATATCTGTGCGATTTTTTCGTGTGATATAATAAAGACCTGTCTCGCTGGCATGTTCGAGCGCTTCACGAGACAGGCTTACTGTTTGGATGCGTTACCTGCGGCCACCGCTAGAGCGTCCGCTACTACCACTGGATCCACTGGAACTCCGGCTGCTGCTACTTCCCACGGAACTGCTGCTTGAAGAAGAACTTCTGCTTGGCGTGGAGAAGGTAGAGCTCCGGGTAGTGGAGCTACTTCTCGAAGGCGTGGAGTAGGTATTGCTGCTTCGGTTTGGTGTGCTTTGATACGTGGAACTGCTCCGTGACGGAGAAGTAGTAGTGCCCCGTTGGTAGGTATTCCTTGACGGTGTGGTCGCACTACGTTGGTAGCTAGAGCTACTTCGGGTAGTGGGCGACGTACTGTAACGGCCGCTTTCACTGGAACGGGGCGACTGAGTGGCCCGGTTGATGGAGCTTGATCGCGAGGTGGTTCCTGTCCGTTCGACGGCACGGCCAGTCCGAGCGTCGTATGCCCTACCTGAAGAATCGATAATCCTCGTTCTCGACGCGGTGGAACTACTTCTGCTGCTCACGCCGGAAGATGTCCTTCCCGACACCGCGGAGCGGGTGCTCGCGGTAGACGACCTACCGGATAATCTTGAACTTGAAGCCGCGGTAGAGGTCCTGTTTGCGGAACTGGTTCGGTAGCTGCCGGAGCTTCTTCCGGACCGGTTGTAGGTAAGGCTGCTGTAATAGCCGTCGTAGAAGCCATGGTGGTACCCGCCACCGTAGCCGTAACCCCTGTAACCGTAGTACCACGGGTCATACCAGCCACCGTACCATCCCCCGTACCAAGGTGAATGCCACCGGCTGTAATACCAAGGGCTGTATGAGCCGTACCATCCGCCCCAACCACCCCAACCACCGTACCAAGGTGAATACCAGCTGGAGTAATACCACGGGCTATACCACCCACCGTAATACCATGGGTCGTACCAAGGATAGTAGGAACCCCATCCCCATCCCATATGAAGCTGGGTATTCCAACCGCGGTTGTTATAGTTCTCGTACAGGTCGTCTCCCACGTAAACAATCACTTCATCGGCACCGGTAATCTTGATGCTCGACTCGGGGTCGTGGAAACGAACGATGCGGTCGGTATATTCGTACTCTTGGTACGTGTCCATATCTTCGGAATACAGTTGATCATCCAAAGATACCGTATCATTATAATTGCTTCGGCGGTTGTACTCGTCTATGTCCCTGCCATTCGCCGTTACCTCCATGTTGGATGCCTCTCCTTGAACAATGACCACTCTCTTTTTTTGTGGCTCATCTTGCTCTTGGCGCACGGTCACCCTTTCGTTTCGGGTTTGGGTGGGGTCCGCGTAAATGTCGTCCCACTCCTGAGCGAAACCGGACAAGGGCAGAATCGTCAACAAAACCGCTAAGAGTAAGTTTTTAGTTTTCATAGTCTCTCCCTTTCTTATATTGTTTCTATTTTTATTCTATTCATCGTTATTTTGACTTATCGCGCACGCGAAAGTTTAACGCGCCGCCTGATTTTTGCAAAAATCTTGCCGGTTACAGGGCAAGCACCGTACAAATGTAATGAAAGAGTGGTCAGTCAAGCTTGTGTGAACTGCCCCGAGGCGCATCTTCCATTATACAAATATACGAATTGAAACAAAGAACTTCGCGTATTCTACTAAGAAAGATGAAGCAGGAACAAAAACGTTGCGTGTTATGGGGTTAAAAAAACAAAAAGGGCCCTATCGGCTATCGATTACCAAGCCGTCGTATGCCAAAAAGGTGTTTTCGGGGAGTTCTTTTTCTACGTCGGCATGCAATCCCATCTCGTGGCTGATATGGCTAAAATAGGCACGGTGCGGTTTAATCACTTGGGTAAGCGCGATCGCCTCCCCCAGTGTCTGGTGCGATATATGTTCTGTTTTACGCAAGGCGCTAATTACCAGCGTGTCGAGGCCGTGCAGTTTTTTAATTTCTTCCTCCGGAATTGTTTTCACGTCGGTTAGGTACGCGAAGTCGCCTATTCTGAACCCTAGGATGGGCAGCATGTAGTGCATTACCCGGATAGGAGTAACCTCAACTGATCCTACATAAAAAGGCTCTTTATGATTGATTTTCTTTATGTTGATATTGGGGATTCCCCCGTACCCGTGAGGGGTAAAACAGTAGGGCATTCGTTCCCTTACCGCCATCTCAAGCCGTTCTTCCATGTAAAGGTCTACCGGCCCGAAACGGGAAAAAGGCCGCAGATCGTCAATTCCACCCACGTGATCGTAGTGTTCGTGCGTGAACAAGTACCCGTCTATTTTCTGAAAAGGGAGGTCAATCACCTGTTGCCGGAAGTCCGGCGTGCAGTCGACCATCAAGAGGACCTCGCCTACCTCGATTCTGACGGACGACCGCAACCGTTTATCGCGTGGGTCATTGGAAGTGCATACCTCGCATTGGCAGCCGATCTGTGGCACACCTGTTGAAGTGCCTGTCCCTAAAAATCGCACCTTCATACACCTGTTCTATTCATGAGAAAAGCCACCCTTTTCATGGGTAGCTTTTCGTATCTTACCTTCCCGGGAGGATGTCGCATGGTCCGTCCGCACCTTTTTGGCGCGTGGGGACGACTCTTTTCCCACGAAGAACAAACTCAAATTAATACTGTCTCTCCAAGATCCAAAGGTCATTGAAAGGAACACCGTACGTCCTTCTCAGGTATTCGGTATCTCCCTTCGCGGAATAAGTACGATGCAGCTCATCGCGTTTCGCTGCTGCTTGGTCCTTGTCGTCGTAGCTGGCCACGATCACGCGGTACATTCCTTGTTCATTTTGGGCGAGGATCACGGTATGTCCTTCGTTTTCCATACGCGACTTGAGCGACTCGGCATTCAGCTTCACGCTCAACGAGGCGATCACCACGTTATATCTTCTCAAACCGGCCGCGTCGGTGGGATATACCGCTTCCACTTTCTCTTTTCTTACCGATACCTCTACCGGTGGCAGGGCGCCGGCATCTTTCACGACGGTGGTAGGCTGCGAGGCTGTTTGTTGCATTTCTCTCTCTTTGGCAGCTTCGTATACTTGCTTGTAAGCGCTTTGCTTGGGTTTGCAGGAAGCACCCAAAACCAGCAGCGCGGCTAAAACCAGTGCAAAATGGAATCGTTTCATGTGGGTAAAATTACTTGTAATAATTCAGTTTTAGAATGTTGATGCAAAGATAACAAAGAAGGTTATCATTGTACGCCTTGGGGTGTGAAAATAAATTAAATCGATCGCGCCGGTACTGTCATGTACAACGTGATTACTAGCTTGGAGGCGAGGTGTCGGTAAAAAGTGGTAACGTGATCGAGCTTTTATTCACGACCCCCGTGGTATCGATATCCCACACGAAAGCGGTATCGACGTAGAGCGACCCCTCCGCGGCTTTGATGAAAACCTCCCATTCGCCCTTTTGTAGGCCGGGGAATCCGAACTTGCCATCCGCTTCAGGAACCGTGAACAAGGTGTCGGGATATTGCATGATCGCGACGAACGCGGCCGCTCTCGGGGGAGCGATAGCCCCCCGCAACGAGGCTCCATAGGCCTCAGGGAATGCTCGGACGGACGGGCGGAGGAAGTAGTTCCCGTTTGATTCCCAGACAGAGAACGCGGCATTCACATCGATCACCAGGCCCGCGATGATATGGGGCATTACCGGGATCGGCTCCTTGAGATCGACCACCATCCCCTCGATGATCTCGGGAGGGAGCTGAAGAGGAGTCGGCTCCTCGCCAATGAAGGTGACAAACCGGTTTTCGTGCCCCAGCACGAAGCGTATCCTTCGAATTGTTTTACCGGCCGGGAAGTACTGGTCGACGAGCTGAACGCTCTTCTCGTTCAATAGTTGCAGTAGGTTGTACTGCCCACCACTATACTCGAGCGTCACCCACTCTCCTTCCATGCTGGTGGTATCGGTCGCGTACACCGCGAGCTCCCGGATATCGAGGTAAAGCTCCCTGATGGATATATCGGTCGCGTCGGTAAGTTTTACCCGTAATCGGCCCGCGTTCACGCTGGGGTCGTTGCCATCGCATGAAGAGAGCAGGACGAGGAACAAGAGTATCGCCGGGAAAAAATATCGAATCGATCTGTTATGCATACGGTTTGAATCGCGTTTGACCATATATAAAAAAGCAAAGGTACATAAATCGGGAATTCACGCGGTATAGAAACCATTAATATTCCTGAACGAGGGGTAAACAAAAACCACGAGAAACTGTTCAATAAATTTAGACTATTCTTCGCCATGGCATAGTTCAGTAAACTTAGATATTTTCTCGCGACGACATAATACAAATAAATTTGCCTTCTGCATATCGCTTATCGAAAATATTCAAGCAAGCTTGGCTCTGCTCATTTGGCTTAACAGAATAGTTCAATAAACAGTATCATAACATCGAAAAAATGAAACGAGCATCCCATTATCTACACTTTGTTCCCCTCTTTTTGTTTCCTTTCTTGTTCTTCGCGGCGTGCAACCCTTCGGGGAAGAACAAGCAGGGGCAAGTGGCCGTTGTTGAAGACACGGCCGGGTTAACATCTCCTGACGCCATAAAGCTGCACGACAAGCTGATGCGTTCGTTCAGCGAGGACTGGATGGAGCGTGAATCAGATCCCGACCTGTATCCCACCTATTACGGGGGATCGTTCATCGACAACAGCGGTACGTTCGTGATCGCGGTTACTGGCAACCAGGAAGCGAACCGCCAACGGTTGGTCGAGGTCCTCGGCACCGAAGATTTCAAGGTGGAAACGGTGCAATACTCCTACCGGCAGATGATGCAGGTTATGGACCGGTTAGACGCGTTCTTGTTCAACGCGTCCATCCCCGAAGATCACCCGGTGTTGATCCGTTTCGCGGGGGCTTATCCCGACGTGATGGATAACCGCGTGAAAGTAATATTAACCAGCGTGGACGAGGAAGCGACCCGGGCATTTAAGCGAGATGTCTCGGACTCCCCCATGGTGGTATTCGAACAGGGCGAGATGCCTGAATTATTCTAATTCCCCCGCTTGGCAGAGGCAGGCAACCAAGTTCCGGTCGCCGTACGCGTTATCCACCCTTGCCACGTTCACCCAGAACTTGTTTTCCGCCACGTAAGGGAGCGGGTACGCTGCCTTGCTCCGTGGATAGGCGTGCTTCCACTCGTCGGCCACCACCTCGTACTCGGGATGGGGCGCGTTTACCAGCACGTTATCCTCGCGGGTATAGGTTCCCCTCGATACCTCAATGATCTCCTCGTGTATCCGGGACATGACCTCTACAAAACGATCGAGTTCTGCCAGGCTTTCGCTCTCGGTGGGTTCCACCATCAGGGTTCCTTGTACTGGGAACGAGAGCGTTGGCGCGTGGTACCCGTAGTCGATGAGTCGTTTCGCGATATCGGCCTCGGTGATGCCCGACACCTCTTTCAAGCCGCGGCAATCGAGGATCAACTCGTGCCCTACCCGCCCGTTCGCCCCGCGGTACAAGATACCGTAGGAGTCGTCCAGTTTCTCGGCGAGATAGTTCGCGCTCAATATGGCTGCTTCGGTCGCCTCCTTGAGTCCTTCCGCACCCATCATCCGGATATAGCCGTACGTGATGGTCAGTACCCCGGCACTGCCGTAAGGGGCAGCCGAAACCGTGTTCAGGTCACTGGAGAACATCACCGGGTGCCCGGGAAGGAAAGGTGCCAAGTGCTCTGCCACGCAGATGGGGCCTACTCCTGGGCCCCCACCGCCGTGGGGAATGGCAAATGTTTTATGCAGGTTCAGATGGCACACGTCGGCCCCGATGGTACCTGGGTTGGTATATCCCACTTGGGCATTCATGTTGGCCCCGTCCATGTATACTTGTCCCCCCGCCTCGTGAATCAAGCGGCACATCTCCTTGATCTCGGGTTCGAAGATCCCGTGCGTGGAAGGGTACGTGATCATGAAGGCCGCCAAGTCACTCTCGTGCTGCTCCACCTTTCGGCGCAGGTCGTCCATATCCACGTTGCCTTTCGCGTCGCTGGCCACAGTGATCGGCTTGAAGCCGGCTTGTACGGCGCTGGCCGGGTTGGTGCCGTGGGCCGACGCGGGGATGAGTACCACCTTTCGGTCCCCCTGTCCCATGCTCTCGAGGTAGCTGGCGATGGTGATCAACCCGGTATATTCTCCGGCGGCGCCCGAGTTGGGTTGCAAGCTGGTAGCCGCGAAGCCGGTAATTTCGGCAAGCATCTCCTCCAGCTCATCAATCATCTGGCGGTAGCCGGCAGCCTGCTCGGCGGGCGCGAACGGGTGCATCCGTTGAAACCCGGACAACCCGAGGGGCAACAACTCCGAGGCAGCATTCAGCTTCATGGTGCATGATCCGAGCGAGATCATGGATTGAGCCAGCGAAATATCTTTCCGGTCCAGCCGCTTGATGTAACGCATCAGTTCGGTTTCGGTATGGTAGCTGTTGAAGGTGGGGTGAGTAAGGAAGTCCGACGTCCTGAGCTGGTGTTCTTTCAACGTTATCTTTTCGGGGAGCTTATCGAACGCGCACACCCTCGAGCTACCTACAGCCATGGCAAAGACAGCCAGCAGTTCCTGTGCGCGGGTGCAGTTTGTCGTTTCATCAATGCTTACTCCCACCTCGCCGCTATCAAAGTAACGAAGATTGATTCCCCTCATCTCGGCATTGTTCCGGATGTCTTGCAAGGACACTTTTTGGGGAAGTTGGATTTTCAATGTGTCAAAAAAGCTTTTATTCAGCTGCTTGTAGCCCATATCCTGAAGCTCCTCGTTCAGGTAGGAGGTGATGGAGTGAACGCGTCGGGCTATTTTCTTTAATCCTTCGGGGCCGTGGTACACCGCGTAGAACGATGCCATGGTAGCCAGCAAGGCTTGTGCCGTGCAGATGTTGGAGGTCGCTTTTTCTCGTTTAATGTGTTGTTCGCGTGTCTGAAGGGCCATACGGAGTGCTTCTTTTCCATACGCGTCTTTGGAGATGCCGATGATGCGTCCGGGCATGAACCGCTTAAACTCTTCGCGGGTGGCAAAAAAGGCAGCAGAGGGTCCCCCGTAGAACATGGGGACACCAAAACGCTGGCTGCTTCCAAACGCGATGTCCGCCCCCCACTCGCCCGGGGGAGTGAGCAGCGTCAATGCCAGCAGGTCGGTGGCTACTGCCACCTTGCAGCCCGCGGCGTTGGCTTTTTCCACGAATTCGCGGTACTCTTCCACGTTCCCGTCGCTGTTGGGGTACTGAAGGATAGCCCCGAAAAGGGGTTGATCAAACGCGAACTCCTTGTAATTTCCCGTCACCACTTCGATGCCTACCCGCTTCATGCGTCCCAACAGCACGGCCCGCGTTTGGGGGAAGAGGTGCTCGTCCACGAAGAGGGTCTCCACTTTCTCTTTCACGAGCGCGCGGTCCCGCAGGCCATACATCATGGTAGCTGCCTCTGCTGCCGCGGTGGCTTCATCCAGCAGTGAACTGTTGCTCAACGGGAGTCCCGTGAGCTCGCTCACCACGGTCTGGAAGTTAAGCAGTGCTTCGAGCCTTCCCTGGGATATCTCGGCTTGATAAGGGGTGTAGGAGGTGTACCACACCGGGTTTTCGAACACGTTGCGGTAAATGGCCGCGGGGGTAATGGTATCGTACCATCCCATCCCGATGTAAGATGCATTCACCTGGTTCTGTGCGGCCATCCCCGCGATCTCTTCAGCGTACTCCTGTTCGGAGAGTGCTTTCGGGAGCGATAGCGGATGTTTCAGGCGAATATTGGGCGGGATGGTCTGTTTGATCAGTTCATCGATGGTGGATAATCCGATCGATTCGAGCATTTTATTTTTATCGGCCTCGTTAATGCCGATGTGTCTATTTTTAAATTGTTCCATTTTCATCGAGTGGAAAGGGTATGGGTTATATTATTCTATGGGTTGATCACCGGCTGTTCCCCACGAAGGGATTGTTTTTCTTTTCGTAGCCGATGGTGGTAGAGGGCCCGTGCCCCGGGTAGACTACCGTTTCGTTGGGGAGAATAAAGAGTTTTTCCCGGATCCCCTTCACGAGTGCATCGTAGCTTCCCCCGTGGAGGTCTGTCCGGCCGATGCTGGAATGAAACAGCACGTCGCCACCAAACAGGCAACCATTCGGCGCATTATAAAAAACGATGCTACCCGGCGAGTGCCCCGGTATATGAAATATTTCCAACGTTTGATTGCCGAACACCACCGTGTCGTCCTCGTCCAAGAGCTTGCCGATCTCCGGCTTGAGCTCGGCATCCATGGGGGGTAACCCGAATTGTTGCAACTGGCGGGGAAGGTCATCCAAGAGGTAGATGTCCCCGGGGTGGCACGATAACGAGAGCCCGAAGCGGGACGAGAGCATGTTCACGCCAAAGAGGTGATCGAAATGGAGGTGCGTGTTGAGCAGGTGCTTTACGGTGATTCCCTGGTCGTTGATATAGCGGAGCAACTCCTCCTTCTCATCCGGGTAAAAGCAGGCAGCGTCGATCACGACACCCTCTTGGGTTTCGTCATGCAGCACGTAAGTATTTACACCGAGGGGATTAAATTCAAATGCTTTAACTCTCATCTCAACAAAAAAATATGATTTAAAATTGGGTTACTTTACAAAAGTAGCAAAATCTTTTCAATTAACTCAGCGGTACGTATACCAGCTTCTTTGTCTCGAAGAAGGGTTCTTGAAAATAGGTGTTCAACGAGGTCACCTCCACGATCTTTTTAAAAGGTTTGAGCTCGTTGGCCAAGTCTCCCCCTTTCAGACAGATAAGGCCATTGGGGAGGGCGTTGAGTTGTTCCCCCGAGATATTCTTTCGGGTTACTTTAACCAAGTCGGGCAGTGGCATCACCGCGCGGCTGATGACAAAATGAAACGTTCGTTTCTCCTCCTCCACCCGAGCGTGGACAAACTCGGTGTTGGTCAGCCCCACCGCTTGGGACACCTCGCTGGCTACCTTGATTTTTTTCCCGATGCTGTCGAGTAATAAAAACCGTGCTTCAGGAAAAAAAATGGCCAAGGGGACAGCCGGGAACCCGCCCCCGGTCCCCACGTCCATGATGGTTGTTCCCGGGACGAACCGGATGTACTTGGCTATGGCCAATGAATGCAACACGTGATGCACGTACAGGTTGTGGATGTCTTTGCGGGAGATCACGTTGACCCGGGCATTCCAATAGGTGTACAGGTCATGCAGAGCCTCAAACTGATCTCGCTGGCTCGCGGTCAGTTCCGGAAAGTAGGTAGTAATTTCTTTCACTTCAAATCAGCCAGTTTTGCCGCTGGAGTATGTTCCCTCAAGAGGGAGCGGATAGCGGTATACGGGATAAATACTTCGGGAGCATCCAGCTGGTATGCCGAATATTCCCCTTTGTTATAGGTGTAGATGAACCCTTCATCGGTGAGCAGGAAGTTCTTGTTGGGGACAATCTCGTTAATCCCGAAAAAGCCCAAGTCTTCCAGCTCATCCACGCTCTTGACGCCATTCTGTTCCAGCAGTGATGTGATGATCAAGTTTTGGAGCGCTTGGTCGTACCCGGCCCTGAACACTTCGCTTTCAGTAACCTGTTGCCCGTTATGCACGTCCACCACGTAATTTCGGTAGGCCACGTAGGAGGTGGCACCTCCCTTGTTGTTTGACTGTTCCACTTGGAACGAGACGACGCCGTGCCGGTTATAGACAATGCTATTTGAAAGCGTTTCGTGGTAGGAGTAAAAGCTTTCGTTCACGCTATGTTCGCTATCGGTTAGGTCGATGCCCGGGATCAGGGCATTGATCTCCATCATATCGCTGACCGCATCACGGTAGGTTCCCGCGTCGTAGGTATAATTCTCGATGTAGTTGTTGACGTAAGCCTCCACTGCCTCCCGCGGAGGTAAATGGTCGTACGGCGCCCCGAACATAGTTTGAATAAAGAATTGCTGCAGCGTGTCCGAACCCACGCCCGTGCTATGTACCGGGTATACGAACTCTACCTGTATATCGCAAAAGGGATTGGCAGGATTCTTTTCGAGGTGACTTCGTTGGGTTACCTGTATGGTATCGAAATCGGCACTTTTCTCGATTGCTCGCGTGTCGCGGCCGCTGTTTTGGCACGAGGCCAAACAGAGCGATGCAGTGGCAAATAGTATTAAGCCTCGTGATAATTTCAGACTCTTCATAGAAGAAAAATTAGTTCAACTGATGCAAAAATACACTTTTTATCCGAATATCACGGGCTACCACCAAATATCTATATAGAGAGGGGGCGAACCGCGCGGCGATCCACCCCCTCGTTATTTCGTGTACGCGCGTGGTGATAGCATAGCTGCCCAACACCTCGTTAACGTGGCAAGAATTAATACGCGTGCCCGTCTGATTCCAGCTCGTCGAGGCTCAATTTCTTCTTCTCCAGTGCTCTCCAAGCATACACGATGTATCCGGCTACCACGGGCACGAGAAGAGACACCCCTGCCATCACGGAGAGCGTGAACTGGCTCGAAGAGGAGTTGTAGATGGTGAGCGAGCTCTGCGGGTCTATCGACGAGGGGTAGTATGCCGTGTTGTTAAAGCCCGCGACGAGGAACAGCATGGTTACGGTGACGACCGCCCCCGCTCCCGCGAACCAGATCCCGTTTTGAAATCTCGAGTTAAAAACGGTATTAAAAATACCGTATAAAACGGCCACTACTCCCAGCACGAAGAGAACCAGCACGGTCGGCATTTCGATAAAGTTCTTCAAGTACTTCATGGGCTCCAGGTAAACCCCGCCGGTTAGCGGGTCAACCGCGTAGCCCTCGGCTACCAGCGTCCATATCAAGAAGATCAAGAAAAAGACCACGAAAGGAACGCCATTATAGAGGACAAACTTCCTTGACCGTTTCTCCAACACCTCGTGGTGGAGGCGATGAAGGAAAAAAAGGCTTGCCGTGGTACGCGCCAGGAACAGGATAGCGAGACCCAGGGCAATATTTCTCGGGTTCGCTAAAAGCTCGATTCCCATGAGCGGGTTTTGCCATTGGCTGATGACGGGGCCTGCGGTGCCTAACCCCGCGATATTCCCTTTCCCCACCGTGAACTCCGACCCGGTGAAAAAGCTTGCCGCGATTACCCCTAACAAGAAAGTACCAATCACCCCGTTCAAGAAAAGCAGGGTGCGGTAGGTCTTTGGGCCGAAAATATTTCCCGGCTTGGATTGAAACTCGTAGGATACTGCCTGCACCACGAAGCTGAAGAGCATGATCATCCATGCCCAGTAAGCACCCCCGAAGCTGGTGGAGTAAAAAAGAGGGAACGAGGCAAAGAAAGCGCCCCCGAAGACCACCAGCGTGGTAAAGGTGTACTCCCACTTGCGGCCCATGGCGTTGATCAAGAGCCTTTTTTCATCCTCCGTCCGGGATAACGAGTTCAGCATTGATTGCCCTCCTTGCACGAACATCAGAAATACCAGCAAGCCTGCCAGTAGCGACATGATTATCCACCAGTAATGTTGCAAAAATTCATAAGTAATCATTGTATCGATTTTTTTTATTTACATTAGGCTATTTCGGGAGCTGTTGCTGCCGCGGGTACGCCATCCACGCCTTCCGGCCCTTTTTTAATCTGTTTAACCATGATCGTGATGTTTGCCGCGAGCAGTGCGGTGAAAAGCACCGCGAACATGGTAAACGTGGTGATGACATGGCCGGTGGAGACCGCCGACGCGGACGTGTGCACCGGCAGGATATCTTGTATTGTCCACGGCTGCCTGCCCATCTCGGCTACTATCCACCCCAGTTGGCCGGCAATATAGGTAAGCGGTATGCTCCATAGTGCCACGTACTGTAGCCAGCGGGTTTCCCGCATATCCTTCTTGTAGAGATAGTAGAGCACCACGAGGAAGAACAGGATGAAGTACATCCCGATAATTACCATGAGGTGGAAGCTATAAAAAGTGATGGGAACGTGCGGGATCATGTCCTCTCCTGTCTCCAGGTACCCGTATCCAAAGTGCGCGTAGTTATCCCGGAGGATTGCTTCGTGATTAGCCGCGTCGGTGTCTCGTCCTTCCGCTTTCGCTACTTGGTAATCGGCCAATGCTTGGATGGCTATCTTGCCGCGTGCTTGCCGCTCTTCAAACGGCAGGGCGGGGGTGCCATCCTGTAAAGTGTACCCCCCGTCCACGATATCCTTGATGCCGGGTACGAACGCGTTCATATCCCGGTATCCTAATAATGAAAGCAGCTTGGGTATCTCCAATTTAAAGATGTAGGGGTCCACGTCGTCGTCATACGCTTTTTTGGCCGGGTTGAGCATACCGATGGCGACCAGCCCTGCCCCTTCTTTTCCTTCATACAGCCCTTCCATCGCTGCCAGCTTCATCGGCTGCTTCTGGGATACTTGGTAGGCAGAACCATCGCCGGTCACCGCCAACATGATAAATGTGGCCAATCCCAAGAAGGCCCCTATCTTAATGCTCTTGAGGGCGAAGTCCACTTGGCGTTTTTTAAGCAGGTACCAGCATGATACGCCCACCACGAAGGAGGCACCCACGGCGAAAGAGGCAAAGATGGTATGCAGGAACTTGTTATAGGCTACCGGTGAAAGTACCACCGCCCAAAAATCGGTCATCTCGTTACGCACGGTGTCGGGGTTGAACCTCATACCCACCGGGAACTGCATCCAAGCGTTGGCCACGAGTATCCAGAAAGCCGATAGGACGGCACCGATAAATACCAGCCAGGTAGACGCCAGGTGCGCCCGTTTGCTCACCCTGTTCCACCCGAAAAACATGACGGATACAAAGGTAGCCTCCAGGAAAAAGGCCGCGATCCCTTCGATAGCGAGGGGGGCACCAAAAATATCGCCCACGAACCAGCTGTAGTTCGACCAGTTTGTCCCGAATTGAAATTCCAAGATAATGCCCGTGGCTATCCCGATGGCAAAGTTAATCCCGAAGAGTTTCTGCCAGAACTTGGTTGTATTCTTCCATTTTTCATCCCCCGTTTTCACGTAGATGCTTTCCATGACAGCCATGACGAGAGCAAGCCCGATAGTGAGCGGGATAAAAATCCAGTGGTAACCGGCCGTGAGGGCAAACTGACCTCTCGACCAATTGACTGAAGATACACTTAATAGAAAATCCATAGATTTGAAAATTTAACTTGATTAATCGCCGCCTGGTATTCGCCGCGCCGGTTGCCGCAGCTGCCGCCCCTTTACTCCATC
>ERZ1032852.157-NODE-157-length-19204-cov-14.040002_pt1 | contig 19204 bp, 17 predicted proteins | sample MGYA00516689_ERZ1032852 | MGnify/ENA primary metagenome ERZ1032852 (study PRJEB33719, sample SAMN04262499) | wastewater metagenome | biome: rural village; feature: composting latrine chamber; material: composting feces with ash | place: El Salvador | collected...
CGGGCAGTGAGTTGCGGCTTTTGCAGTGGCGCGGACGTCAGGGTAGAACGACTATTTTGCCTGGGGCGTGCGATACTTCCAGGGTCGTAAACGCCTCCACGACTTCCTCAAGCGGGAAGGTTTCTGCAACTGGGACCTGCAGGTCGCCTGCCGCGATAGCGTCGGCTAGGCCAGCCAGGTTCTCAGCGGTCCTGGAGTCGTGCTCAACGTTCTTCACGCCCAGCTCTTCAAGTGCGTCGTACGCGGCAATGGCACCCATGCGTTCAACAGGAACACCCAGAGCAACACCTGCGTCCAGTGCTTCACGGCCGTGGCAGTCGATGACAGCCGTGACGGGCCCCAGTTCCTTCACGCGCTCCGTCAAGCCTTCGCCATAGAGCACCGGCTCGACACCCAGGGAGGTGAGCAGCTCAAAGTTCCGTTCCCCACCGGTCCCTAGGACTCTGGCGCCACGACCCTTAGCAAGCTGCGCAACAATCATTCCCACCGCACCCGTTGCGCCACCGACCAATAGCGTGTCGCCGGGACCAACCGGGACAGTCACCAGGCACGAGTTCGCAGTCAACCCCGCCACATTCAACGCCCCCGCCACTTCGACCGGCACTCCTGAAGGGCGCCGAGTCAGTCCGTCCGCATTCGCGACGACCCGCTCAGCAATGGAACCTGGACCCCTACCCATGACCTCGTCACCAACCGCGACCGGCGTCCCGTCCCAATAGGTAGCGCCCTCACCAACAGCGACGACAGTTCCCGCCAAGTCGGCCCCAATCCGACGAGGAAAAGGTGCTTTCGAGGGGATAAACCCACTCCGAACCTTCCCGTCAAACGGGTTGATTCCCGCCGCCTCCACGTCGACCACAACCTCTCCAGGCCCAGGTTCAACGTCAAGAACCTCGCCTAGGTAAAGGACTTCCGGTCCGCCGTTCTGGTCATACATTGCTGCTTTGCTCATCAGATCTTCCTTTCACCACGCACCATCACGCTGCACACTTTCATCGAAACAGATCAACAACCCACTGTCACGGGTGTTTGCGGGAAGCGCATTGTGGTTGACGGGTGAGGGAAGCCTGGTGGAGGCGCAGTATTCGATGGCCGGCCGCCTCCTTCGAGACGAGGGGAGGGTGGTGACATTAGGTAGACGGATTCACAGGTCTGCCCGACGGCGTTCTCGTCAATGATCCACGTCTTCTGTAGGGGAATGAGCTACTTGACCTTCTCAGGCATCGCTTCGTAGTGCTCGAGCAAACGGTCGATGACTTCCTCTGCGTCCCATACCGTAGCCTCCACTGCTACGCGTCACCCTTTGATTTCGATTCCTGTGGCGTTGGACTTGCGGACTGCTGTCTCAGTGTCTTTCTGCAATCCGTCGTTGCACAACTGGGTCTGGCGGTTGGCGGCGTCAGCGATAGCGTCCTGCCGATCGGGCTCGCACCCCGCAGGATCAAACGCAGTTCCAGCGCACTTAGCTCTCGGCGCGCCACAGGCAGGAAATTCCTGCGCCCACGTGCAAGGTCCGCTAACGGGTGCCGGTTGTACCCACCACCTACGCTGTGCGGCGCGCGACCGTTAGGCAATCAATCGAGCCAAGTGGCGCGGTCTCAAAGGAAATGCGCGCAATGCTCCGGTTGGCAGGCATGTCGTGGGTGCGGGTCGCGCTCGGGCAACCACGTCTTAGTCGCCCTGATGCGGGGCTTGAACCGGCGCTTGCGGGCCGGTGCTAGATCTGACTGAGTGGTGCGTGCCATGCCAGACAGTTCAGTAGTCGGACCGGCCCGACGGTGGTTGTGAGGTTTTTGGGTGATCTCTTTGAGTGCCTCATCGTCCAGCTCAACGACCGCAGTGTTCTTCTAGATGGCCGCGTCGCAAAGCGCATCCGCCGAGACCGCGATGAGGCTCAGCAGGTGCTGCAGTCACGCGCCGGCCCGCGGTGTCGCCGGAGCTGCGGGCGGGATGAGTTTCGCCCAGCGTTCTCTCAACGCAGGATTACAGACGTAGACGAACGTTCCGCGTATCCCCCTGGTCATTAGGACGGAGTAAATGTTGCGCACGTACTCCAAGATGTCGTCGTCGGTGTACCTGATGCCTAGACGGTTGTTGTTCTCCATGCCTTTGGTGTCGAAGTAGTGTGCCCTGTCGAACACCAGGCGTTCCTTCTCGACATCCCACCGGAGGTCCGGGCCAACGATCACCCCGGCGTAGTTGAGGTCGTAGCCCTGGATCGTGTGGATGGACCCAACTTCTGTGGTCGACTTCGCGGAGTTAACCCAGTCGAGCTCGGAGCTGTTCCACCTGAGACGAACGTCGCCGACCACGATGTCGTGTGCAGACTTGTCCTTCTTGCTCAACCACTTCCAGGCGTAGCCCGCAACGAGTCTTGCCAGACCCGAATCCATGTCGCGCTCCTGAATCGCACGAACCATGTCGCCCAGTTCGTCGAACATCGCGAACTCGTACCTCTCGAACGAGCGGGGTTCGGGGAGGTCGTTGCTGAGGAGGGAGCGAACGTAACCGATGTAGTCTTCGCCCGCATCGACCCGGAGTTGGGAAGTCAGTGTCATGTGCTGGCGGTTGGGTTCCTGTGAGAGCCGCGCAGACAGAACGTCCGGCGGGATGTCGGAGGGCCTGACGGTCTGCCCGTTGTCGAGTAGCAACACGCGGTTCTTGCTTTGGGTCAGGATCCAGTCCAGCTGCGTGTAGGCGTCGCCGTCGGAACCGAACAGCTCGTGGTTGATTTCCGCGAACTGGCGGTTCTTCATGCCCGATGGTTGGTTTGCCCGGTGATTTAGCCGATGTGTCTCATCGACGATCAGGAGATCGAAGGGTTCTTCCGCTTCACCAACCTCAAACGGGGACAGGACCATTTCCGGGTCGAGCCCTGGAGTCTTGTCGAAGACCTTTTGCACTGACTTCCGCAGGGATTGCTGTGGTACCACGAGTCCAAGCCGGAAGTCGGCGAGCAACTCGGGGTACCCCTCAGTGAAGTAGTCAGAAAAGAGTGAGTCCCCATCCGGTGCCTGTTCGAGCCGGCCAGCGTCACGGATGTCCACGAGCAGCTTGATCAAGTAGATGGCTACGATCGTCTTGCCGGTTCCCGGTCCCCCTTCTATCAGAGTGGTTCCCGAGGTTCCCCTCGCCAAGTCTTCGAACAAGCCGTCAAGGATGTTCTCGACAGCTATTGCTTGGTCGGAAGTCAGCGCCTTGAAGGGCGACAGCTTGAAAAGGTCAGTGTTCTCAATCTCGCGCGCCGTCCGGACGAAGAAGCCCTCGTCGCGGAGGCCCTCGAAGATCTCGTTGAATCGCTTTTGGTATTCCTCTCGCTGGTAGTAGTCGGCGTCAACCATTCCGCTGTTTCGGTTGAGGACCGCCATCTGACCGTCGCCCGCGAACATCCGGATGAGGAATGACTCGAGGTCCAGACAGGCCGACTTGTTGAACGTGTCATCGATGATCACCCGACCCCGAGACAGAGCACTCTTCTCTACCGAATCGAGGTGCTGTCGGAACCGGGCAGCAACATTGTGGGTCTCGCCGACGTAAACGCTGGAGCGGTCGTCCAGCGTGTAGACAACCGGCCAGTTACGCAGACGCGGGTCAGAGTCCGCCCAACAAGCCACATCTTCGGCACTGAACGCCACGTGCTCCACCTCATAGGCGGTCATACTTGGTGCTCCGGCCGCGTGCCTTCTCCACCGGGTACTTCGCTCGGGTAGCCTTCAGTTTGCTCAACATGATTTCCTCAGGATCGAGGTTCAGCCGATCTGCCAGCAGGTAGCAATAGGTGAGCACATCAGCGAGTTCATCGCGCACCTCAGCAAAATCCCCTGGCTCCGACCACTGGAAACACTCGAGTAGTTCGGCAGCCTCAACCGAAATGCTCTTTGCGAGGTTCTCGGCCGTGTGGAACTGCCCCCAATCCCTTTCAGCCACGAACTCCCTGAGGTCCCCCATGACGGCCCCGTCTCCCATGGTTAAGAGAGTACCCGATCCAGGATCGCGACTGCCCACCGCAGGAGCGTTCCGACGTTCAGTCTCCGCAGCGGCGCGGTTGAGCGTGCGTGACTTCGCCCTCACAGCCCACGCTGAAGTCCGCGTAGACGCAGCGGTCTGTGTTGCGCTGAGGACCGAATCGGGTGCTGCTGCGTGGTGGGCGAAGGTCTGCGATTGGCCGAGACGTTCAGCCCGGTCCGAAAGGACCTTTCCGAGCGCTTTACACACCCAGTGCGGCTGCAGTCGTGGGAGGGTGGTGCGTCTACTGCCGCCGCCGAACTGGCTTCGCAAGCTCTCCAAACACCAGGACTGTTGAGCCTCCTCCTACTGCTAGGGCCCAGCGGGCAGGGCTGACTGGCGTCCTGTTGAACGCACTCTGTAGGGCAGACGTTTGCTACCAGGACTTGCCCGATGGTTGCGTAGTTGTCATCGCCCAAGATCATCTCTGCGGCTTCTTTAGTGACTTATGTGCAGGTGATACCCATGGCAATCCCGATGTCTGCCGCTTTGACGGCGGGGACGTCGTTGACACTGTCGCCTGTCATTGGGACGATCTTGCGGTCAGCCTGGAGGGCGTCGGCGATCTGGAGTTTGTTCTCTGGAGAGACGCGCGTAAACGCGTGCGGTCTTCACGGCTTCCGAGAGCTGCTCGGGAGTCATCTGGTGGAGTTGGGCTTCAGTCAGAACCAGCGCGTCTAGGGACGGGGACTCTTCGTTCCCAGGAGATTCCCTCAGGAGAGTCGCGCTACATCAGCAGGACCAACCGGGTTTGTCCGACCCTAACCTGCGCGGGGCTCTATGAAGTGGATGGAGACTTCTTTGAGTCGACGCTGCCGTAGAGCTTCGCATTTGCTTTTAGATCGACCACTGATTCAAGACTTCTTTGAATGGTCCACGCTATTCCTCCGCGCTTTCCTCGATCACGTAAGCGCGCTGAGCAACGAGACTTCCACCGATCGTCGCGTCAATCTATAGCGTTTCAGGCTATGGTTAAAACATGGATGAGCGGAACTCGATACTTCGGGACGTGATGCAGCAGACCGGCACCACGCAATCCGCGCTGTCCAGGTTCAGTGGAGTCCACCAACCAAGCATCAGCCAGGTCCTCTCCGGCACCAAAGAAATGAGTGATGACCTTTTGGTCCGACTGCTTTCATGCATGGGTCGCACCTTGGAAGTGACGCGCCGTCCCCTGGAGCCAAAGCTCACTAGGTCCGAACGCCGGTCTTGGTCCCTGCATCGCAAACTCTCTTCGCTGCTAACCGCAGAGACGTTAGCCCACTGGACTCCCGTGATTGAGCGAAACCTTGAGCGTCTTGCCGACTCCACCTCTGGCGAGCCTCACCAACGGAACCTCGATCGTTGGCGTGTCCTTGTCGAGGATAGAAATGTGCGGGAGATCAAGAGGTTCATGACGGGGCTGGACCGGGGAGCGATCGAGATGCGTGAGGTGTCGCCGTTAGGAGGGCTCCTCCCAGAGTCTGACCGACAAGAAGTCCTGAGGGAGCTAGCGCGTTGAGACGCGACCAACTGGAGCATGCGATACGGACGGCTTGTCAAATCATTGGCCACAGCGAAGTCGTAGTTGTCGGCTCGCAGTCGGTGTTAGGCAGCTTCTCAGAGCACATCCTCCCTGCAGCCACGACGATGTCGGCAGAGATTGACATCCTTCCGATTGCAGCAACAGACACGGAGACCGAACGTCTCTCCGACATGATCGAAGGTGTTGCCGGCGAGTTTTCCCCGTTCGAACAGCTCCACGGCTTCAGCATCGACGGCGTTGATCTCGAGACCGCAATATTCCCTTCCGGATGGCGGGACCGACTGGTGCGGGTTCAAAACCCCAACACCGCGGCACCTTTGGGCTATCCAGAGTTCACCGGCTGGTGCCTTGACCCCGAAGACCTCTGTGTCGCCAAGCTGTGCGCGATGAGGGAGAAGGATCAGACGTTTGTCGCAGCCCTTCTAGACGCAGGCCTGGTTGACGCATCAACCGTTAGCTCCCGGTTGCCCACCGTGCCCGAGGCGTGGAAGGCCGCAGCTCGCCGCGCCCTTGCGTGGCTCGAGGCCCGCGGGGTTCCCGGTGGTGCCTAGCGGGCGGGTGTGGTCGCGCAGCCCAGGTCCTTCTTGCTCTGACACGCCCACTAGTTCGCAAGCATTCTGCGGAGCCGCGCTCACGCGTGAAAGCTCTCTCGTTTCTAGCCCTCATAGGTAAAGTCAACGGTGGTTTGGGGTGGTCGCAGCGCTCTGTGTTCTCCTCCACCGCACCAGCTTCGCGATCTCTTCGAACACCAGGACTGCCGCGCCAGCGCCCACGGCTAGGGTCCAGTGGGCGGGGCTGATTGCTGTCGTGCTGAATGCGCTTTGTAGGGCAGGGACGTTGACGACCAGGACTTGAGCAATCGTTGCTAGTGCTATGGAGATCCAGAGCCAGCGGTTGGTAAAGAGGTGAGTGAAGGCGCTCGCGGTCTCTGACCTGCTGTTGAGGGCGTTGAAAAGCTGCATGAAAACAAGAGAAGTGAACATGGTGGTTCTGGCGACGTCCAGCTGCTGATCTGTTGGGACTAGGTCTTCCATGCCGCTGAGTAGTCCTCCGGGCAGGGTCAGGTCAAGGACGGCAACATTCAAGATCCCCATGACTAACCCAATGCCGATGATGCGCCTCCACATCGCTTTGTCGACGATCAGGTCGTCTATTCCTCTTGGGGGACGTGCCATGACATCGTCGATTTGGGGGTCAACCCCCATGGCTAGGGCGGGTCCTGAGTCGGTGACCAGGTTGATCCAGAGAATCTGGGTCGCAAGTAGCGGAACTACTGCGGCGCCTGGGTTCGCTGGGTCCGCAAGGCCAATGACTCCACTGAGCACAACGCCCAGGAAGACGGTGGCGACCTCGCCCATGTTTGAGCTGAGCAGGTAGCGGATGAACTTCTTGATGTTGTCGAAGATAGCTCTGCCTCGCTCGACCGCAACGACGATGGTCGCGTAGTTGTCATCGCCCAAGATCATCTCGGCAGCTTCTTTAGTGACTTCCGTGCCCGTGATGCCCATGGCGATGCCGATGTCTGCTGCTTTCACGGCTGGGGCGTCGTTGACACCGTCGCCCGTCATTGCAACGATCTTGCGGTCAGCCTGCAGGGCGTCGACAATCTGGAGTTTGTTCTCTGGAGAGACGCGGGCGTAAACGCGTGCGGTTTTCACTGCTTCACGCAGTTCTTGCGGGCTCATCTGGTCCAGCTGGGTCCCAGTGAGAACCAGAGATTTCAGGGCTTCGGCGCTTGAGCCTTCTCTGATGATGCCCAGGTCGCCCGCGATGCGGGCGGCGGTCACGGGGTGGTCGCCGGTGATCATCACTGTTTCGATGCCGGCGCGGTGAGCATCAGCGATAGCGTCCGTTGCTTCTTGGCGGGCGGGGTCAATGATCCCCACGATGCCGGCAAAGACCAGGTCCTTTTCGCTGTGTTCGCCAAAGTTCCGCTTGTCAGCTTCTGTGCCTTTACGCCAGGCGACACCAAGGGTGCGGTAGCCCTGCTTGTTCAGCTCGGTGACCTCTTCTTGGAGTGCTTCGCGTCGGTGGTTCGTCAGGGGTACAACCTGATCGCCGACCTGTTCTGCTACGCAACGGCCCAACAGGACGTCAGGGGCGCCCTTCACGAAGACTGTTGTGCCTGCGTTGGTTTCGGTGCTTCCGTTGGTCTCTGTGCTCTCACCGGTTTCTGGGTTGTCGGCTTCCGGGTGATCGGTGACCAGGACGGACATGAGTTTGCGATCGGAGTCAAAGGGGGACTCTGCTAATCGGGTGAAGCCCGCGATGGGGCTGGCTTGTTCTGGGCTGGCCTGTTCGCCTGCTTGTTGCGTCTGAAGTTTGGGAAGTGCGACCAGGAACGCGGCCTCGGTTGGGTCGCCTTGGATCTCCCAATGGCCCCCGACCTGATCAAGTTGCGCATTGTTTGCAAGGGCGCCGGCGGTGAGCACAAGATGGGCTTCTTGGAGCGCTGACCGCTGGGTGGTTCCCTGGCCGGTTGGCCCGCCACTGGCTGGAGTGGCTCTCGCGATGACGGTTGCGGTGCCGGTGGGGTCGTAGCCTGTGCCGGAGAGCTTTGTGGTGCCACTAGCAGTGACGATCTCGCGTAGCGTCATCTGATTCTTCGTGAGCGTCCCAGTTTTGTCGGAGCAGATGACTGAGACGGAGCCCAGGGTTTCAACCGAATCCAAGTTCTTCATGACCGCGCTCTGTTTCGCCATCGCTTGAACGCCGATGGCAAGGACCAGGGACAGGATCGCGGGAAGGCCCTCGGGTACCGCTGCCACCGCCAGGGAGACACCCATCAGAAGGATGTCGACGGCTTCCTGCGGGGAATGCACCCCGTTCACCAGAGCAACCACAGCCATCACTGCGATCGCGATCAAGATGACAACCAGGCCTAGCGCCTTGGAGATCTTTGCGATCTGGGTTTGAAGAGGGGACGGGGCCCGCTGGGTTTCATCAAGCAAGGTCGCGATTTTGCCGACTTCGGTGTCCATGCCGGTGCCGACAACTATTGCCCTGCCAACGCCTCGTACGACAGCTGTTCCCTTGAAGACCATGTCCGTGCGGTCGCCAAGTGGCGCTGGAGCTTTCAGTGTTTCGGGATCCTTGGAGACGGCGTCAGATTCGCCGGTGAGTGAGGACTCTTGGACGTGCAGGGCGGAGGCGGAGATGATGCGGGCGTCAGCGGCGACGGTATCGCCCTCGGACAACACCAACACGTCCCCCGGGACGACGTCAGTTGCAGGGACGTCGGTCAGTCGCCCGTCCCGAAGGACAATCGCGTGGGAAGCCGTCATGGTGGCAAGGGCTGCAACAGCATCGGCGGCTTTGTTCTCCTGGACGAACCCCAGGACCGCGTTTGCAAGGACAATCACCAGGATGACGATGGCGTCGATAGGGACGCCCTCCGCGCCCTCCAAAACCCAGGCGAAGGTGGAGATCGCGATGGCAACAAGCAGCAGGTACACCAGTGGGTCTGCGAACTGGCGTAGAAAGCGGCGCCAAGCCGGTTCTTGCCCGGTGGCACGGAGCTGGTTAGGGCCGAACTGTTCAAGACGGTCAGATGCCACTTTAAAGCTCAGGCCTGTGTTTGGGTCGACGTGGAAGTCGTTTGCGACCTGGTCTGCGCTCAGCAGGGAGTAATTGGGCATCTTTTGGGTCCTCATGGTCTTCGCGGTCTTTTGACCCATTTGCGTATCCACCGCCACCTCACTCCACCAAGTCGACAGTTCCTGGTGTTGTTACCTTAGGGGGCGCAGCTGGTGTTTTGGCTGAGACAATGGAAAACGAAGAAGGTTCAGGCGCGAGTCTTCGCGTTGATTTGATTCTCGTGTTGGTTTGGTTTTCGTGTTGATTTGAAAGGGGTAGGCAGTGATAGATGAGAAGGCTGCTTTGCGGGGCGCTGAAAAGGCGATTGGGCAGAGCGTTGAGGACGTGGCGATTGCTTTCCCGGTGGGGACCACCAGGGCTCAAGCTGAAGGGGAGCTGGGCGGGGAAGCCGTGGGCGCTGCGGGTGGTGTGATCGCTTCACTCAGTGGCTCAGGGGTGGCAGGTGCGGCGGCTGGTGGCGGGGGAGTCGGTATGCTCCTAGCGCAACGCAGGCTGGAAAAGACGGAACCCGCGGCCTCCATTGTGCTTGCGCTAACCAAGGACAATCTCTACCTGCTGGGGCGGCACCGCTTGGGGGTTCTTGCCTCATTCAAAGATCTTGAAATCATCCATAAGATTCCCAGGGACCAGGCGAACGTTCAACTGTCACCAGCGGGCTTCACGTCGCACTTGGAGATAGTCGATGAAGAAGACGGCGCCCAGTACCTATACGAAGTGAAGCCGCTGGGTAGCGGCATCAAACAGTTGCTGGCCGACCTGGATAAGGAAAACGCCTGAGGCCGCAGCCTGCTAGGGCGCGTGCCATTCCTGTCGGTTTTAGTCGTTGCGGCGTTTCGTCTGCCCAAGGACGGTGCTGAGGACAGGGCGGCAGGCTTCGGACGCCAGTAGGGAAAGCCCGATGCCGCCGGCGATGACGACTGCAAGAAGTCCGGGGCCGGCAGGCTCAACGACGCCCAGGAATGGGGAGCCGACCAGGAAACCCAGTGCCACGGACACACCCAGGGTGACGATGAGTGGCAGCAGGACTTGCTTTCGGCGCATCTTCGAAAAGGTGGGACGTGGCGTGCCGATGCGGTCAAGGGTTCGCGCTTCTTCCGCACGGTCAATGATGTTGGATGACTGTGAAATGAGCGTGGAGACCGCTCCGACAACCAGTGAGATTCCAAGGGTGATTAGGACTCCCGTGCGGAGGTCGGTGAGCACTGTTTTTGTCGGGATGTCACCGTCAACAAGGAGCCCCTTGGAAGGCATCATCGCGGTAAAAGCTCCGATGAAGCCGACTAGGGCAAGTGCGGAAACGTCGCGCCACGCAGCCTTCGGGTCATTGGCGATTCGCCGGGCCGCAAGCAGAGACGAAACGGAGTTTGTTTTGACGCGGCTCTTCGCAGCTACCTGAAGCACCCACGGGCCCGTCAGGTTGATTACCAGCATCAGCATCGCAACCATCGCGGCCACCACAAGGATGCCCATGGTGATGGTGCGCGCGATCTCCCCGAGACTAGAGGTGATGGCAGCCGTGGCAAACAGTGCAACACCGAAGATGACGGCTCGCCAAACCTTTAGGGATGGAGGAGCCTGCCTGGCTGCAACGCCAAGTGGGGAAATGCGGACCCGGCGCAACCCAAGGATCGTGGAGAGGACGGCCATGACCAGCATGACGCCCCACACTGCAAGCCACAGCCACCAAGGCCCACGCATCAAATGTGGGTCAAGGTGAACTGTTTGGAACTTAACCAGACTCCATAAAGGTAGGGACGCAAGCCAAAGAAGCGTGCCCAGGACCATGCCAACCAGGGCTAAAACCACTGTCTCAAAAACGGACATGGCGACGACCTGGGAGCCGGTCATGCCAAGGAGACGGAGGGAAGCGAGACGGGTGCCCCGCCCCCTTGCTCCTAGCCGGGCTGCGGCGCCGCCCAAGGACAGGATTGGGACGACTACCATCGCGCAGGCGATTGCGGCAAAAACGACGTAGATGCGGGTGAAGTCGGGGCCCGCGAGATCCGCGAACTCGCCAAAGTTCTGGACCAAACCTGGGTTGCCGTGGGTGTCCCAGTGCACGAACATGGAAGTCCCGCCTGCGACAGTTAGCGCCAGCATGGTCGCGACCGTGAACGCGAGAACAGCGTAAAGGTCCAGGAGGGCGCCGCCATCGCGGCTCTTGAGGCGAGCCAGCGCTAGGCGAGGCGCCAGAGCTAAAGCGCTTTTCATTGCCCGTCTCCGTGAGCGGGGCGATCCGAATGGATTTGAGCGTCGCGGATTTCAACGACGCGGTCGCACCAGGCAGCAACCTTGGGGTCGTGAGTGACTAGGAGCAGGCTGGCCCCGGCTTCCTTAGCGGCGCCCGTCAAGATCTGCATGACTTCGTCGCCGGTTACCTGGTCAAGTGCCCCAGTGGGTTCGTCAGCGAAAACCACGGAGGGAGCGTGCACTAGCGCCCGGGCAATCGCAACTCGCTGGGCTTGGCCACCTGACATCTCTCCGGGCTGGCGGTCACGCAGTGCTGCAAGCCCCAGCCGCTGGAGCCACATGTCAGCCGCGGACAAAGCTTGAGTGCGAGCCAGCCCGTTCAGCAGTAGGGGGAGCGCAACGTTTTCGCGGGCCGGCAGCTCCGGGAGTAGCTGTCCATCCTGGAACACGAAACCAAACTGCTTTCGCCGAAGTTCAGAGCGCTTTGCGTCTGACATTGAAGTTATCTGGTGGGGGCCCAAAAACACCTGGCCAGAGTCCGGTTTCAGAATGCCGGACATGACGTTCAAGAGGGTTGACTTTCCCGATCCTGACGGGCCCATGATCGCCACAGTCTGCCCTTTTGGGACCTGCAACGTGACGCCAGCTAAGGCCGGCGTTGACCCATAGTTCTTTCTCAGCTCGAAAGCGTTGAGGTCCCCTGCGCCTCTGGGTGCCGCTGCGCCTTGAGGTAAGGGAGAGGGGTTTTGGGGGACTTGTGGAAAGACATCTTGAGTCATGGCTCTATTCCAGATCAGTTGCGTCCCGAGCGCCAGGGTCCACGCCCAAAAACCGAGGTGGTGTTCGCCCTAGTGCGGGCCCGTCTGCGGCCCGTTTTGCACGCGGGCTGTAGGGTCAAAGCTAAGCAGGAGTGCCACCACGTAGGGGTTTCCAGGCAAGGGGCGAAGATGCGCAGGATTGTTGGGCTGGGTGTCTTGGTGGCTGTGTTTGGCCTGTCAGGCTGCTCGAATAATCCGGCGCCGGTCGAAGAAGAGCAGAGCGCCGAAGTGTCCACCGCGCAACAAGACCATGGTTTGCGGGTGCCGCAATCTGGTGATGAAGACCTGGACCTGTACTTGCCTGAGCCCGGTGAAATGCCGCTGTCGAATGAGGAAGCGTGGTCTCTCTACCTCAACATTGCTTGCGGGGTGGAGTGGAAGGCTGACGCGGAAGACGAAGCATTTCAGTCCGGAGACCTGGATCAGATTAGGGCTGCTGCTGCGGCCCACCTTGAAGCGACACTGTGGGCGGACACGGTTCTTGACAGCAGCTTCTACGGTTGGCCTGCCGAAAGCGGGCCAGCTCTGGCGAAAATGAGGCAAGTCCTTTCCCTTCAGCAGGCAACGAGCGAAGCGGTCATCGCTGCAAGCGACCTGGACGGTGCTGCTCGGGCCCGCGGAAGTCACGAACCCATGCCGACACTGCAGATGCAGAGAGCGCTTGAGCTAACCGACCTGGGTGCGCCTTCCTGCACAGGTTACGGGGACACCCTTGAAGCTCTGGCCATCCAGATTGCAGAGTTGGACGCGGGGGAATAGTGGAGGGCCAAACACTATTTTCGGGCAGTTCGGGGAGGGGACAACTGGAGAACCTGGTGCGCCAGGGAGTGGACTTCCCTCCGGGGCTGAAGGTCCCGCCCGGTGCTGCCGCGAAAGCACGGGAAGCTGCAATCCTGATCTTGTTCGGGCAGGTGGAAGAAGCGAGGGACAGCGACTTACTGTTGCTTCGCCGGACCGATGACCTGTCCCACCACCCGGGGCAGATAGCTTTCCCAGGGGGCGGAAGAGACCCGGAAGACCCGGATGCGACGGCCGCTGCGCTACGGGAAGCGCGTGAAGAGACGCGGCTGAACCCAGCCAGCGTCGACGTGGTGGGGGAGCTGACCCAAGTCTTCTTACCGAACAGCAACAACCTGGTGACCCCCGTGTTGGGGACGTGGGAAGACCGCCCCACTCTGGTCCCCGACGGGTCGGAGACAGCTGAGGTTTTCAGGGTTCCAACGCTGGAGTTGTTGGACCCGGACGCCAGGCGGACGGCGGTGTCCCGGAACAGATTCGGGGAGCACGTCGGCCCCGCGTTCCAGCTTGGGTCAGAGTTTGGCGGCCGGTTGGTATGGGGGTTCACGGCGATGGTGCTGGACGCTCTCTTTGACGAACTCGGTTGGTCTGAAGATTGGGACAAAGCCCGCACTGTCGACCTGTGGCTTTGAACGGTGGCGGTGTGGCAAGAGTCCCTGGAACTAGGCGTGCCAAGGGCCCCAAATCCTGAGAGTATGGGACCGGTAAGCGACGTATGGCACTAACGGCATATGTTGAGCCCGAACATTGGAGGACACTTTGAGTTCCGCGCCCCAGGAGACGTCCCGATCGCGTTTCATTGTCCCGATCGTAATAGTCGTCGTTACCGTGGCGCTGATTGCTCTTGTGTGGTTCCTTCAGTCGGACAAAAGCAAGGACGCGGCTGAAGAAGTAGCGCCCCAGCAGAGCCAAGAACAGGTCGAAACCGAAGAAGAGACCAGCGAACCGGCAGCCACTGAGCCGGAAGACTCAGCGGCTGACGACCAAGACTTCACGCTACTGGAATGGCGTGACCCGGACGACCCGATGGCTGTTGGTCCGGTCGACGCCCCAGTTGGTCTGGTCATCTTCACCGACTACCAGTGCATGTACTGCGGGAAATGGAACCAGGACACGCTCCCCACCATGCTGGAATACGCGGACGCCGGCGACCTCCGCATCGAGTGGCACGACGCCAACATTTTCGGTCTCGCTTCCGAACAGGCGGCCCGCGCAGCCTACTCTGCGGCGCTCCAAGGCAAGTTCCTTGAGTACAACGACGCGCTGTTCCCGGACGGCAACAAGCGTTCCGAAAGCGAACTCAGCGCCGACGCCCTGATTGAACTCGCTGGGGAGCTGGGTTTGGACGTCGAACAGTTCACGGCTGACATGGAAGCACAGACCACCATCGACTACGTGCTGGCATCAGCGACGTTTGCGAACTCTGTCGGGGTCGCCTCAACCCCCACGTTCACACTGGGCGGGACCCCGATCGTTGGTGCACAACCCACCGAAGTCTTCGTGGAGGCGTTCCAGAAGGCGCTCGCGGCAAGCTAGGAACAGCTCTGGATATCGGCTTCGTTACCTCGTTCATAGGCGGCGCACTCACTATCTTGAGCCCGTGCGGTGCTCTGCTGCTGCCGGCGTTCTTTGCCTCGACCATTGGGTCCGGCCCCCGGTTGTTCCTGCACGGAGCGGTTTTCTACGCGGGGCTGCTAGTGGTGCTGGTGCCCCTGGGGATTGGGATGGGGGCGCTAGGAGGCCTTTTCGCAACGCACCGCACCGTCGTCATTGGGGCCGCGTCCGTGATCATGATTGTCTTCGGGCTCCTGCAGATGTTCGGACTCGGGTTTGACACGTCGAAGCTGATGCCGGGAAGCGACAAGCTTCAAGAGAAAGCTGCGACATCGGCGGGGATAGTCAAGTCGTTCCTGCTAGGGATGGCAAGTGGTGTCGCAGGCTTTTGTGCCGGGCCCATTCTGGGCGCAGTCCTCACCCTTGCTGCTGCCCAAGGAAACATGGTCGGCTCCGGGATCCTCCTAGGGGTCTACGGGCTGGGGATGGTGGTTCCCCTACTGTTGATCGCCGCGCTGTGGGAGAAAGGCGGAACAAAGTTCCGCACGGCTCTGCGTGGGAAAACGTTCAGAGTCTTCGGTCGGGAGTTCCACTCAACATCCGTCATCGGCGGCCTCTTGATTGTCGCCGTGGGGATCCTGTTCTGGACCACCAACGGGCTGGTGAACATGCCGCAGCTGTTGCCGGCGGGCGCTACGACCTGGTTGCAGACCAAGGCCGGCGTGCTGGCAAACGTGTGGGTGGACATTGGGGTCATCGCTGCGATTGGCGCGGTGATCCTGCTTGTGTGGATGCGGAAGACCTCCCCGAAGAAGCTACAAGAAGCGGGAGCTAAGACCCCTGCAGATGGGGGCGACTCAACTGAGGGTCAGGTGTCTTCTGCCGTGCCTCCCGCCGCGTCTTCCGCCGTGTCTCCTGTGGCGTCTGCGGCGGGCACTGAGTCTTCCGTTCGCTCAGCGTCTAGTGGTGGCTCGGGGCTGAGCGCAGCCTCTTTCAAGGTCGTGTCAGTCCCGCTTTCGGGCCCAGGCAAAAATAGTTAGGGCCCGAGTCGGGTTAGTCGTTTCCGCCCAGAACCTTCTGGTAGGACGGCAGGTCTAGGTGACCGTGTCCTGAAACACCGATGACCACAACCTCTTCGTCGTCGCTGTCCTTCACCTCAGCAAACGCAGCGGCGAGTGCGTGATTCGATTCAGGGGCGGGGACAATACCTTCCGTGCGGGCCAGGAGAATCCCGGCGTCAAACGCGTCCTGCTGCTCTATGGCAACAGGCTCAACAAGCCCCAGGTTCACGGTGTGCGACAGGGCAGGGGACATGCCGTGGTAGCGCAACCCGCCCGCGTGGATCGGGTCCGGGACGAAGTCCGTGCCCAGCGTGTACATCTTCAACAGAGGAGTCATACCGGAGAAGTCGCCGTGATCGTAGCGGTATTCGCCTTGGGTAATAGAAGGACAGGCCGCGGGCTCCGCTGCTAGAACGCGCGTGTTCGTCTCCCCGGCAAGCACGTCCTTCAGGAATGGGAAAGAAAGCCCTGCAAGGTTAGAACCGCCGCCAGCACAACCAACAACCAGGTCCGCGGGTTCTTCGCCCAAGTCCTCAAGCTGCTGCTGGGCTTCAAGGCCAATAACGGTTTGGTGAAGCACAACGTGGTTCAACACCGAGCCCAGCGCGTAGCGGGCGTTCGGGTCGCCCATCGCAACCTCAACTGCTTCAGAAACTGCCATGCCAAGGCTTCCAGGTGTGTCCGGGGTTTCCTCCAGGATTGCCCGCCCCGACTCGGTCAGCTCCGATGGGCTGGAATGCACCGAGCCGCCGTAAAGCTCCATCAGATAGCGGCGATATGGCTTCGATTCATACGAAGCAGCCACCTGCCAGACCTCGACATCCAGGCCGAACATCGCGCCACCAAGAGCGAGGGAAGAACCCCACTGGCCCGCGCCGGTCTCCGTCGTCAGCTTCGTGACGCCTTCTTTGGCGTTGTAGTAGGCCTGCGGGACTGCCGAGTTGGGCTTGTGGCTACCAACCGGCGACGCGCCCTCGTACTTCAAGTAAATATGCGCTTTCGTGTTCAGAGCGCGTTCAAGGCGATGGGCGCGGATCAGGGGAGTCTGACGCCAAGTCGAATAGACCTCGCGGACCTCCTCAGGGATCTCAATGTAACGCTCGGTGGAAAGCTCCTGCTCCGCGAGCGCCCTGGGGAACAGTGCCGACAGGTCCTCGACAGTCACCGGTTCTTTTGTTGAGGGGTTCAGGTGAGGTGGAATGGGCTTCGGAAGGTCTGCGGAAATGTTGTACCAAGCCTTGGGGACCTTTGGGAACCTGTCGCCTTCTGCCACTCGCTTTGCAGGGGCTTCGCTTTGGGACTGGTCTACCTGGGATCCGCTTTGCTCACTCATTCACTTGCCTTCGTCTGCTTGGTTTTCAAACTGCTCGCTGGTTCGGCCATCTAGGGCCTTACCGGGCGTTCCCGAATCGTAGCGCGGAGCGACCCTGGGTGCGCAAGGCGCCCGAAAAAGCTTCAGTTTTAGGGCCGCTTCAACTTTGAGCCGTTTATTAGGATGGCTCCATGGAAAACGTTCTGATCGCTATCTTCGCCGTTGCCGCGGCGCTAGCGTTCCTTTCAGCGACGGTGGCGCTGAAGGAAAGAACCCAGCACATGAGGTTCTGGTGGTCGGCGTTTGGAGTCTTCTCATTTGCCTTGAGCTCCGCCGCTCTCCTTGTGCTCTTGCTACGCATGTCAAACGTGCCCTGGGGATTCGTGTGGAGCGCCGTCGTAGTGATCGCACTGGGGCTCATCTTCTGGATTGCGCTTCTGATCGGCAACTACGCGGAAGACCACGGCGACCACTCCCTTGGGGACAGACTGAAACTAGCCGGCCGGGTCTGTCTACCAGGTTGGAGATCCCTAGAGGGCGCGTCCTACCACGCGCAGGACGTCCGGGAAGCTAGCCGGATCAACTCCGTTTTGAACGTTGGGGCAGCAATCCTGGTCCTGCCTGGGGTTGCGAGCGTCCTGGTTGTTGCGATCCTTATGAACATCAGGGACAACCAGACCTCTGACTTCATTTCGCACGTGGTTGGCTACTACGCCTTGCTGTTAGCCACCAGCTGGACCGTCGCGTACCTGGCAACCATTCTGCTGATTTCACTGGTGCAGGTGATCCGGGGAAACAAGTCCGAACTGACCATTGGCAAGGTCGGAGTGAGCCTAGGAACCTGGGCGGGATTCGGGGCCGCTGGGGGAGTGTTCGTTGGGACGCTAGTTCCGCTAGTTGTCGTGCCGCTCGCCAAGGGCGGCTTCACCAAGCTGGGTGTCTCTCTTCTGGATTCCATTTCGCCAGCGCTGCTGTTGGACATCTCAACGGCCGGCGCCGTCTTCGGCTTCCTAATCGGCGAAGTAATCTCCCTAGTCTCGCTGTCAGGCGGGGAGGAAAACCTTTACGTGAAGGTGGCGTTGCCGCCCGTGCTGTTCGCTGCGATAACCACCGTGTTAGGCATAGCCGGGTTGACCCCTGGCAAGCTCTCTGAGTCCCTGTCGGATGAGTACAAGAAAACCGTCCTGTCTGGTGGTGGCCCGCAGTCCGGCACTAACTTTGAGACCGCGATGAGTGAGGGGCTCGATACCCAGTCGGGGTGGGCCAACGCTGTTGCTGGCTTCGACGAAGGTGGTTGGAACAAGATCGTTGACCACGACATCTTCTACTTGGCAACCTGGATCATCGCGCTGCTCGTAGTCCTATTCGCGATGACCCTAGGAATCCGCAAACGCGAAGAAACCTTACTGAAAGCCTTCCAGGAGGTTCCGGTAAACAAGAACTCCGCGCCGGTAGGTGGCTCTAATCCTGCTGCGGAACCACAAGCCGAACCGTCGGGCCCGTCTGGTCAAGATCCGCATCAAAAGGATGCATCGGGCGATCAATAGCCGAGTGTCCCAGCCGGGGCAGGTCCTGGTCCACACCGCCGGGGGTTAGCGCCATCATCCAGTCCGCCGCCAACTCATAGAGATCCGGCTCCAGGTATCCGATCTTCACGGCAACGACATCAAACGTGCGAGGGTCAACGCCCGCAGCAAAGTACTGGTCCAGGCTCGCGTACTGGTCACGGTTCGAAGTGACGATAAGAGTCACTCCGTCCCCAGCGTTTGCGGCGGCTTCAGAACCTGCTCTAGAAACTCGCAAGGTCGCGACCAACCCGCCGCGAGAGGACTCACTCAAATCCAGGACCCTAGCTTGGAGCGGGAGAGGCCCAGGGTCACGCGAATCAATCTTCCCGCCCACCACAGTCTCAAAGGTGGCCTCCAGCCCCGCAGTGTGAGCCTGCGCGGCAACCTCAGGGTCAACAATGGAGGCAACCAGCACGTCCAGGTCACCTTCCACCACCGGCTGCCAATCGAGCAGCCCGTCAAGAGTGAACGTGACGTCATCCGCCCCACCCGCACCAGGGTTATCACCCGTGTCCGAAATCAGGGTCGGGCGGTTCGCGCTCTTCGCCCACTCCAGCACCTCTTCCAACGGCGCGGACGGGGCGACGAACTCAAACTGATCCCGCACCTCCCACATTGCGTTCGCTAAAGCGAGCGCCTGGGACTGGACCTCTTCCGGGTCATCCCCCGTGACGACGATGGCCGCCTTGCTGCGAGGCTGGTCAGCCCAAGCGAACCCAACCCAGATCGCGGCGTCTAACACGCCAGGTAAAGATTCGATCTCAGGAAGCCTCTGA
>ERZ1032852.159-NODE-159-length-19148-cov-17.681873_pt1 | contig 19148 bp, 19 predicted proteins | sample MGYA00516689_ERZ1032852 | MGnify/ENA primary metagenome ERZ1032852 (study PRJEB33719, sample SAMN04262499) | wastewater metagenome | biome: rural village; feature: composting latrine chamber; material: composting feces with ash | place: El Salvador | collected...
TTCTAGTGCGTTTTGCGGTGTCGATGGGCGCCAGCCCACTTCGAGCTCGTTTGGCTCTAGCGGGAGGCGGCCAGGTGTTTGCTGCGGAGGACACGAGTTTCGCGTTCCCTGCGCTCGGCGGCTTGCCGCTCACCGCACTGGTTCCTGACTTTGTTCTGGACGAGCACGGCGGGCCGGGCCCGCGGCCGACAACAGTGCCGTTTAGCTCGGCTCAGGTGGCGGCCGGAAACGCGCTGCTTCTGGCCGCTGCGCTTCAGGGAGAAGCAGTCCCGGATGGGCAGTTGCTCTACCGCACGACCCAGAACGCTTTGGAGGACCAGTACCTGAAGGTTGCGTCGCCAGCCTCAGCAGCACTCGTCGAATGGCTGCGGGAGCAAGGACTGCCGGCCTTCGTCAGTGGCGATGGTCCCGCAGTGGTCTGCTTTGGTGAAGTTTCGCCAGATGTCGCGGAAGCCGCGGCTAGATCCGGTTGGAAAGCACTTCCGCTACGGAGCGCCGCTGTGAGATCCAGCGCAGAAAGCTAGATTCACTACCTCTCCCTAGGACCTGACTCCACTCCTGTTATAGTTGCCGAGACGGACCTGCAAAGGCGGCGGAACCTCTTGTTTCCGCACAGTCCCTTGTGAAGTTCTATGCGCGCTGGGCTGCGTGGTCCGCAAATCGATTCTCTAAGGTCCTTCGCCCCATTGGATGCGAAGATGCCAGTAGTTAGGACCCAACATAATCATGGAAAACCAAGCGGGGTCTGCAAACCCAGCTGACCTGACAAAGCTGAAGATGCCGCAGTTGCAGGCGCTCGCTAGCGAGCGCGGCTTGAAGGGCACCTCCCGCATGCGGAAGTCGGACCTAATCGCAGCACTTTCGGGGGCGCCGGCCAAAGTGGAGGCGCCAGGCAAGAATGCTGGACCGGCCCAGCCTCAGCAGAACGCGGGTTCCCATGAGCGGAAAGCTCCTGGAAGCGACGGCAATAAGGCCGACCGTGGCGGCAAGCAGGCCCCCTCCAGCAAGAAGGGTGGGTCCGGTGGGGAGCGCCCCGACCAGCAGTCCGCCGAGAAGGCCCGTGAGGCCGTTGCAGAACAGCTTGAGAAAACCCGCAGTAAAGGCAGGGAAGGCGGAGTCCCCGACGCAGCTAAGTCTCTTGAAGAGATTGAGTTGCCTGAAGGCGGGGACCAGAACCGGGGACGCAGCAGGCGCGACCGGAATTCCCGTAGGCGCGGCCGCGGTGGCCAAAACCGGAACCAGCAGCAGCAGGGCGGGCAGCGTCGTGAGAACGACAACGAACCGCTTGATGAAGAGTCGCTGGTACCGATCGCGGGCATTGTCGACGTGCAGTCGAACCACGCGTTCGTGCGCACTTCCGGCTACCTCCCCGGAGATTCCGACGTGTACGTCACCCTCGGCAACGTTCGCCGGTGGGGTCTGCGCCCAGGTGACGCTGTCGTTGGTGCTGTTCGCGCGACCCGTGAAGGTGAGCGTCGTGGCAACCAGAAGTACAACGCGCTGGTTCGAGTTGATTCCATCAATGGGATGAGTGTCGAGGACGCGGCGAAGCGCCGCGAGTTCGCGAAGCTGACTCCCGAGTATCCCAAAGAGCAGTTGCGTTTGGAAACCACCCCAAAGGCAATCACGCCCCGCATGATCGACCTGGTTGCGCCGGTCGGCAAGGGCCAGCGCGGACTCATTGTTTCGCCGCCCAAGGCCGGCAAAACGATGATCATCCAGCAGATCGCGAAGGCGATTGAGATCAACGACCCGGATGTCCACTTGATGGTTGTCCTGGTTGACGAACGTCCGGAAGAAGTCACGGACATGCGTTCCATCGTGAACGGCGAAGTGATCGCTTCGACGTTCGACCGCCCCGCCTCAGACCACACGGTAGTCGCGGAGCTTGCGATAGAGCGCGCGAAGCGCCTGGTTGAACTGGGTCAGGACGTCGTCGTTCTGTTGGACTCAATCACACGTCTTTCCAGGGCTTACAACCTGGCTGCCCCAGCGTCGGGCCGCATCCTTTCCGGCGGTGTTGACGCTGCGGCGCTCTACCCGCCCAAGAAGTTCTTTGGCGCTGCACGCAACCTGCGTGAAGGCGGGTCCCTCACTATCATCGCGTCAGCGCTTGTGGAGACCGGGTCGAAGATGGACGAGGTCATTTTTGAAGAGTTCAAGGGCACAGGCAACATGGAGCTTCGCCTGTCGCGCTCTCTCGCCGACCGCCGCATTTTCCCGGCCATCGACATCAACGCTTCTGGCACCCGCCGTGAAGAGATGCTGTTCAAGCCCGAAGAGCTCGCGGTCATGTGGAAGCTGCGCAGGGTCCTTGGAAACCTGGATCAGCAAGCGGCGTTGGAATCCGTGCTTGGCAAGCTGAAAGACACGCAGCAGAACGCTGAGTTCTTGATGCTGGTTCAGCGGACTACTGCAGCAGACTAGAAACGGGGCGGATCTCACGTCCGCTTCGCTGTCAGCAGCTGGACCGGGCACCGGTCAGGTGCCAGACTGGGACACTGTCCCGGTTCACCCTGGCATCCGCCTGGGACCCGGTACTGAGAAAACTTTAGGAGACCTAAGTGAAGCAAGGCATTCACCCCGAGTACGTAGAAACGACCGTGACCTGCACCTGCGGGAACGAGTTCGTTACCAAATCAACCGTCGCCAATGGCGTGATGCGCGTCGACGTTTGCTCCGCTTGCCACCCCTTCTTTACGGGCAAGCAGAAGATTCTGGACTCTGGCGGCCGTGTTGCCCGCTTCGAGGCCCGCTACGGTAAGAAGGGCGCCAAGAAGGCGGACAAGAAATAGCTTCAGCAAGTGGGCACCGGCGGACTCCCGTCGGTGCCCATTTGTTTGTTCAAAAAGATGCGTAGCGAAAGGACAACATGAGTGCGCCAGGAGGGCTAGAGGCCGTAGTGCCTTTGATTGCTGAATACCAGGAGCTAGAGAAGGCTCTTGCGGATCCTGGGCTGCACTCAGACCAGGCCAGGGCACGCAAGGTTGGTAGGCGCTACGCGGAGCTCGGTCGCATCGTGAAACTGGCGAACGCGCTGTCGGATCTTGAATCCGACTTGGAAGCCGCTCGCGAGCTGGCCGAGGAAGAGCCAGACTTCGCTTCTGAGCTTGAGGCCATCGACGCCCAGCGCGAGGAAACCTATCGTGACTTGGTCGCCGTCCTCGCCCCCAGGGACCCCGACGACGCCCGCGACGTCATTTTGGAGGTGAAAGCGGGCGAGGGCGGGGATGAGTCCGCGCTGTTCGCTGCCGATCTGGCGCGCATGTACGAACGTTTCGCGCAGATGAAGGGGTGGAGCACGACCGAGCTTTCGACAACGCACACAGGTTTGGGCGGCCTGAAAGAGGTTACGCTCGCGATCCGCGCGAAGGGACACCCTGCCCCTGAAGATGGCGTTTGGGCACACATGAAGTACGAGGGTGGGGTGCACCGAGTCCAGCGGATCCCAGTCACCGAATCACAGGGACGCGTTCACACGTCTGCCGCAGGTGTCTTCGTGATGCCGGAAATGGACGAGGATGACGAGGTCGTGATCGACCCGAACGAGCTTCGTATCGACGTCTACCGTTCCTCGGGTCCCGGCGGGCAGTCGGTGAACACCACAGACTCCGCGGTCCGCATCACCCACCTGCCGACCGGGATTGTGGTCTCGATGCAGAATGAGAAGTCACAGATCCAAAACCGGGAGGCTGCGATGAGGGTCTTGCATTCTCGGCTTGTTGCTGACGCCCGCGAGAAGCGTGAGGCCGAAGCCTCGGCTCAGCGTCAAAGTCAGGTGCGGACGGTGGACCGCTCGGAGCGAATCCGTACGTACAATTTCCCGGAGAACCGGATTGCAGACCACCGCACCGGATACAAGGCTTACAACTTGGACCAGGTTCTGGAAGGCAACCTGGGGCCCGTCATCGCGTCCGCTATCGACGCCGATGAGGCCGCGCGTCTCGCCGGTGAAGACGGCGCGTAACACCTCGCCGGGCCAAGGTGGGGCCTCGGACGCTCCACAAGGCGGGCTGGTCGTGACTCGTCAGCGAAGTCCCCAGGCAACGGTCAGACTCGCCGACCTACTGGAGTGGGGGAGAGGGCAGCTCTCTCGTTCAGGCGTGCCTAAGCAGGAGGCGAACTGGCTTCTGGAGTGGGTGCTCGGCCAGGATTCACTGCTGTTTGCCCCGCAGGACGTCGGTAGACGAGCCGTGGAAACTTATCGCAGTGCCATTGCTCAGCGCAGCAAAAGGATCCCCCTGCAGCACATCATGGGAACCATGAACTTTCGGGGGTTGGAGCTGAAAGCTGGTCCCGGAGTTTTCTCGACAAGGCCTGAAACGGAGTTCTTGGTTGAGCACGCACTGAGGGTCGGCAGTTCTCTTGGTGGGGGCCCACTCACTGTCGTTGATCTCTGCGCTGGGTCGGGTGCCATCGGGCTGGCGATGGCTACGGAGCTGGGGGGCGCGGAGGTTTGGCTTGTTGAGAACTCCGCAGAGGCTCTACCCTACTTGCGGGCAAACGTTTTTCGGCACGCGTCAGGTGCGGCGAAAGTCGCGGAGCAGAGCGCTTTGAACGCGCTGCCGGAGCTTGTCGGGCAGGTCGACCTGGTTGTTTCGAACCCACCGTATGTGGGGTTATTTGACGCCCCTACCCAGCCGGAAGCGCAGGCGGACCCTGCCGTGGCACTCTATGGGGGCGGGGAGGACGGGTTGGTTATTCCCCGCGGGATTGTGCTCCGCGCTTACCAGCTGCTTCGGCACGGAGGCTTCCTAGTGATGGAGCATGGGGAGACACAGGGGGAGGCCCTTCGCGAACACGCTTTGGCAGTTGGGTTCGCGGGAGTGGGGACTGAGGAGGACCTGACGGGGGCCCCGAGGTTCCTCGTCGCGCAAAAGGCGCCTGAAGCACGATGCGCGGCCGAATCGGGCGGGGAGTGATTTGGGTGCGTGTCGGATGCGCGGCCAAAACGGGAGAGACGGCTGAATGGGGTGATGGGCGGTGAGCCTGATAGTGCTACCCACAGACACGGTTTACGGAATCGGCACCGACCCTTTTGATCCTCATGCTGTCGCCCTCCTGCTGGACACCAAGGGGAGGGACGAGCGCATGCCACCCCCCGTCGTGCTCCCGGATTCCACCTGGCTGGACCGACTTGCCCACTTCGCCACCGAAGCTGAGCGTGAACGGGCACAAAAACTCGCAGAAGCGTTTTGGCCAGGCCCCCTCACACTGGTCGTGCGGACCAAACAGGCCTTCGGTTGGGACTTGTCGAAAACCGGAGGGACGGTCGCCCTGCGCGTGCCAGACCACCCTCTAGCGCTAGCCGAACTGGCCCGGCTGGGGCCCCTCGCACTAACATCTGCGAACACAACTGGGAACCCTCCCTCGCGTTCGGTTGACGAAGCCAGGAAGTACTTTGGGGAGAGCGTGGAACGCTACGTGGACGGGGGAAAGCTGGGGCCCGGCCCCGTTTCGACGATCCTGGACATCACTGGAGATGACCTGCGTATCCTTCGAGAAGGCGACCTAGGCTTGGAACAACTACAAGCAGTCTTGGATGAGGCGGAACAGGGAGGGCAATGAGGCTTTATCTCTTGCTCTTCTTCGTGTCCACCGGGGCCACATTGGTTCTGGTCCCCGTTGTCCGCCGCATTGCTTTGGGTTTCAACGTCTTAACTCCGCCGCGAGAGCGCGACGTCCACGCGATCCCGATTCCTCGTCTTGGGGGAGTGGCGCTAATGGGCGGTATTGTCCTCACGCTGCTGATCGGCTACTCAATCCCCTTTTTTCGTCCCGCGTACCAGGAATCGACGGCTCTCTGGGCTGTCGCCCTAGGGGCTGTTGCGATCTGCTTGCTTGGCGTGATTGATGACATTTGGGAACTCGACTGGCTCGCGAAGCTGGCAGGGCAGTTCCTGGTCGCGGGAGGGATGGCAACCGCCGGGGTGCAGCTGATCAACATCCCCTTGTTCGGGGTCAGCATCGGATCCGCGCGATTGTCGGTCCTTGTCTCTACCGTGATCCTTGTTGCGATCATGAACGCGGTTAACTTTGTGGACGGCCTGGACGGCCTGGCGGCAGGTGTCATCGCCATTGGGGCGCTCGGTTTCTTCACCTACTCCTATTTTCTGACCAGACTCACAGGCCAGCTCCTGTACCTTTCAGGGGCTGCGATCATCACGATGGCACTTGCGGGCGCCTGCATTGCGTTCCTCTGGTACAACTTTCACCCCGCGTCGATCTTCATGGGGGACTCGGGCGCCATGGTGCTCGGTCTGGTGTTGGGATCTGCGGCCATCATTGTGACAGGACAGCTGAACCCGATGCTGCTCACCGACAGTTCGGCTGTCGCGACCTGGATGCCCCTAATCCTGCCGGTCGCGGTACTGGTGGTGCCGATCGCCGACCTGGTGATCACTCCGGCTATCCGCATGCTGCACGGCAAGAGCCCTGTGACGGCTGACCGAACCCACCTGCACGACCGGCTGCTGACTCAGGGGCACTCTCACCGAGGGGTTGTCTTCATCCTCTACGGTTGGACCGCACTGGTCGTTGTGGTTGCCGTTTCGCTGATCTGGTACTCGCCAAAGAACGTGTTCCTCTGGTCCTTACCTTTCTTCGTGGCCATCATCGCCGCAACGGTCTACCAGTTCCCGCACTCTTCCGGGCGCAGCCGAGGCGCAGGCACCCCCGGTGGGCCGGTCGTGGTCGACGACGGCGTCCAAGTCATCTCTCACGGTGGCCACAGGACCTGGTACCCCCTCACCGGCTACGAGTCGGCAATCGAGAGGGCACGGCAGGTGAATGAAGGCGAGGCAGAGTGACCAGCCTAACCCTGGTTAAAAAGGTCCGAAAGATGGGGTCGGCGTTGCTCATTGCGGGGGCCTTCATGACGCTCGTGGCGTTTGCGCTGGGCCTATTCGTTCCCGGACATCCCTGGCCGTCGGCGGGCTTGGGACTCGCTGCTTCACTTGCCATGTTCGCTGTGAGTCTCTTCACCACGAAGCGCACAGCGCTCGCAAAGCATCCGACCGTTCTTTGGATTGCACTGGACTATCTAGCAAAGGTGATCCTAGTGGGTGCTGCCTTGGTCCTGGCAAAAACCCTGGCGTTCTTTGACGTTGTGGTCGTCGCCATCATCGTCGCCGTTGCGGTCGTTGCAAGCGTCGTGGCCCAGGCGGGGGTTTTTGCTTTGGGTCCAGACTCGCTTGAGCAGACGTAGGTGCGGCCGGCTGGTAGCATGGGCACGTTGAAACCTAAGGATCGCTGGTCCGAAGTGTTTTGGCGTTAGCGTTGGCCAAAGTCGCCTCGATGGCGAAGCGACACTTGACTGGAGGTGCCCCCTGCAAGCGACAGACGTGTCCAAGGACACGGGTACTAAAGCGGCCGCCTCCCAGGACGCCGATACGGTTCGACCAAAGACACCGACCTGGTGGTGGGTTGGGCTTGCCATCATTGTCGCCATCATTATCGCCACCTTCGGAGAGGCCGTAATCCGCTTCCTCCGGGAACCCAGCATTGAGGTGCACGAACCCGGCTTGATGGACTTCTTCCCAGAGGCGATGATCTGGGAAGGCACGTACTTCCAGGTGAACCGGCTGGTCCTGGCACGTTTCTTCGCCGGCGCAGTGGTCATGGTGGCTTTCGTGCTCATTGCAGCGAAGTTGAAGGTCCGCCCCGGCCGCGCGCAGATGGTCGCTGAGATGCTCGTGAGTTTCGTGCGCGACAACGTCGGGATCGAGCTTCTGGGGACCAGGCGCGGAAAGCGCTACGCAACCATACTGGGGTTCGTCTTCTTTGGTGTCCTCGCTATGAACCTGACGGGCATAGTCCCCGGCATCAACATCGCTGCGTCATCAGTCATGAGTGTCCCGCTGGTCTTTGCAGTCATCAGCTACGTCACGTTTATCGTGGCCGGCATCAAAGCACGCGGTGGGCTGAAGTTCTTCAAAGAACAGTTGTTTCCTCCGGGAATCCCTTGGCCCGTCTACTTCCTGCTCACCCCAATCGAGCTGGTCTCAACCTTTGTTGTTCGCCCCGCAACGCTCGCCATTCGTCTTCTTTCCAATATGATCGCCGGCCACATGCTTCTGGCGCTCACCTACTTTGGGACCCAGTCACTGATGCTGGCCATTGACGTTTGGGTGAAACCGATGGCAGCCCTGACGGTCGTGGCATCCATCATCGTCACGTTGTTTGAGATCTTCGTTGCGGTCCTGCAGGCGTACGTTTTCACAATCCTCACGGGCGTGTACATCAAGATGTCGGTTGAGGCCCACTAAACCCAAGAAAAAGAAAGTAATAAGGAGCAAACATGAGCGGTTCGATTGCAATATTGGGCTACGGTGTCGCGGCACTCGGCCCTGCCATCGGCATTGGGATGCTAGTTTCCAAGACTCAGGAAGCCACAGCCCGTCAGCCTGAGGTAGCCGGACGTCTGTTCACGAACATGATCATCGGCGCTTCGCTTGTCGAGGCACTAGCCTTGATCGGCTTCGTGCTTACCTTTATCGTCTAACGATGTTTCTCCTGCTGCTACCAGCAACGAGTGAAGCGGACATCCAAGGCACAGACGTCCTGTTTCCCCCGTTGTACGAGGTCTTTTGGTCAGCGGTCATCGCCCTTCTGCTCTGGCTTGTCTTAGGGCGTGCCCTGCCAAAGATCTACCAGATGATCGACAAACGGCGCGATGAGATCAACCAGGGTCTAGACGCCGCTAGCAAAGCTCAGGAAGACGCTGCGATCGCGAAACGTGAACGTGCTGAACTCCTGGCGCAGGCTGCGAAAGACGCTAAAGAGATCCGTGATGAGGCCGACCGCGACGCGAAGAAGACTGTGCAGCAAGCACAGATCGACGCCACGGCTGAAGCACACCGCATAACAGAGAACGCGCGTGCCCAGATTGATGCGGAACGTCAAGCGGCCATGATTTCGCTGCGTCAAGACGTCGGGGGACTCGCCACGGAACTTGCGGAGAAGATCGTCGGCGAACAGCTGAAGGACAAGGCACTTTCCTCAAGGGTCATCGACCGGTTCATCGACGAACTTGAAGCTGACATGGACAAGACGCCAACAGGAGTGAACGCGTAGTGAAGTTTGCGGAGCAGCGCGAGCGCGCAGGCAAGCTGCTTGCCAGCGCCATCAAGGATGGCGCGGACGGGGAGCGCATCGGAGAAGACCTCTTCGGTGTTTCGGACCTGTTAGAAAGCAACGCTCCGCTACGCGAAAACCTAACGGAACCTTCGCGACTTGACACTGATAAGGTCACGCTCCTTAAGAGCCTCTTCGCAGCTCACTGCACGGACACCACTATGGAGGTGCTTGAAGACCTGGTGAAACAGCACTGGTCTTCAAGCCACGCTCTAGTTGAGGTTACGTCTGACCTTGGCTTGGATGCCTACATCTATCAGGCTGTGCAGGACGGCCAGTGCGCAGACCTAGCGCAACAGCTGATGAATGCTTCTGCTCTGATCAGCGACCAACGTGAACTTCGCGTGCAGCTGTCCGACATCGGCAAGGGCAAGCCAGAGGACCGCGCGAACCTTGCCCGCGCCATCTTCCAAGGCAAAGTTTGCCCCATTGCCGAAAGGCTGATTGTTCGCGCAGCCTTTTCAACCCACTACGGGCAGCTGTTGCTGACCCTCCGGCACTACGCTTCCAGGGTGGCTGAGCTGAATGGCCGCAGGCTAGTCGTTGCCTACACCGCAACGCCGCTTGATGAAGAGCAGTACGACAAGCTCCGTCAGCTGGCTAGCAGACGCTGGCACACTGACGTGCTTCTGACGACGGTTGTCCAGCCTGATCTGATCGGTGGCTTCCGCCTCGATGCAGGCGAGCAGTCCGTTGACACAACGGTGCGCCGCGACCTGAGGGTCGCACGGGAATCGCTCACCCGCGCATAAGAGCCACAAAGAACTTAAAGAGAGAACCCAAGGACAAGGAAAACGCGATGGCTGATCTAGGGATTTCCGCCGACCAAATACGGAAGGCACTGGACTCGTACATCGAGTCCTTCGCACCCGCAGAGGTGGCTGCCGAAGAAATCGGTCACGTCACCCTGACGGCCGATGGGATCGCAAAAGTTGAGGGCCTACCGGGAGCAATGGCCAACGAACTCTTGCAGTTCTCAGACGGGACTCTGGGTCTAGCCATGAACTTGGAACCGCGCGCGATCGGTGTGGTTGTCCTTGGTGAATACGACGGCATCGAAGAAGGCCAAGAAGTTCGCAGGACTGGCGAAGTGCTCTCGGTGCCCGTTGGGGACGGTTACCTGGGGCGCGTCGTGAACCCTCTCGGTAATCCCATCGATGGGCTTGGTGAGATTACGGACTTGGATGGTAGGCGAGCCCTTGAGTTGCAGGCCCCAGGCGTGATGGCCCGCCGAAGCGTCTACGAACCCCTTCAGACGGGCCTGAAGGCAATCGACTCCATGATCCCGATTGGGCGGGGGCAACGCCAGCTGATCATCGGTGACCGTCAAACCGGCAAGACCGCTCTAGCTGTTGACACCATCTTGAACCAGAAGGAGAACTGGGAATCGGGGGACCCGAACAAGCAGGTTCGTTGCATCTACGTTGCGATCGGGCAGAAGGCCTCCACCGTTGCGGCAGTGAAAAAGACACTGTCAGATCGCGGCGCCATGGAGTACACGACCATAGTCGCCTCACCGGCCTCTGATCCTGCGGGCTTCAAATACTTGGCGCCCTACACCGGCTCCGCTATTGGGCAGCACTGGATGTATGACTCCAAGCACGTGCTCATTGTGTTTGACGATCTGTCGAAGCAAGCCGAGGCCTACCGAGCCGTGTCACTGCTGCTCCGCCGTCCTCCGGGCCGCGAAGCCTACCCGGGCGATGTCTTCTACTTGCACTCCAGGCTGCTGGAGCGTTGCGCGAAGCTAAACGACAAGCTGGGTGGCGGTTCCATGACGGGTCTGCCTATCGTGGAGACCAAAGCAAACGACGTTTCGGCGTACATTCCTACGAACGTCATCTCTATTACTGACGGCCAGATCTTCTTGCAGTCAGACCTCTTCAACGCGGACCAGAGGCCCGCGGTTGACGTCGGCATCTCGGTTTCCCGTGTTGGCGGCGACGCCCAGATCAAGGCGATGAAGAAGGTCGCGGGCACACTAAAGTTGACGCTCGCGCAGTACCGTTCAATGGCGTCCTTCGCTATGTTCGCATCCGACCTTGACTCGGTGACCCGTCAGCAGCTGACTCGCGGTGAACGCCTCATGGAGCTGCTGAAACAGCCGCAGTATTCCCCGATGGCGGTCGAAGAGCAGGTCGTTATGATCTGGACTGGGACCAACGGCTACCTGGACAAGCTAGAGCTGAAGGAAGTTCTTCCTTTCCAGGACGCCTTGCTTGACAACTTGCGCACCCGCTCCGATGTTCTTTCGAAGATCGCGGAAAAGGGCGAGCTGAGTAAGGAGACGGAAGAGCAGCTGAAGGCTGACGTGGAGTCCTTCCTCGAAAAGTTCACTCTGCACAAGGATGAAATCGAAGAGGCCGACGAGGACCTGGAAGCAGAACGCACTCACGAACGCATCGTTCGTCCCCGGGCAGGTAAGAGATAGCAGATGAGCGGCGCGCAGAGGGAGTTTAAGGCGAAGATCGCCTCCACGGAGAAGCTTGAGAAAGTCTTCAACGCGATGGAGATGATCGCTGCTTCGCGCATTGGGCGCGCACGAAAGCGCGCGACCGAGGCAGACCCCTACACGCGTGCGCTCACGAAGGCCGTCGCTGCCGTCGCCCTACACTCCGACATTCGTCACCCCTTGACCCAGGCGCGCAGCGACACAAATAGGGTCGCGGTGCTAGCGATCGCTTCTGACCGCGGCCTGGCTGGTGCATACTCCGCGACAGTCCTGCGTGAGACCGACAAACTCATTGATGAACTTAAGGAAAAAGGGAAGGAACCAGTCCTGTTCACTGCGGGCCGACGGGCGGCACAGTACTTCCGTTTCCGTGGGGTTCCGGTGGAGAAGTCGTGGGAGGGCTCCTCGGACTCCCCCTCGGACGAACTCATTTACGAAGTCGGCGAAACGTTGCTGGAGTACTTCCTGAACAAGGATCCCGAAAAGGGGGTTGGCGCAGTCGAACTCGTTTTCACCCGCTTCAAGTCGATGGTCCGTCAGGTACCGGAGATCCGGCAGATGCTGCCACTCACTATTGTCGATGCGCCAGCAGCAGATGATGACGATGACGGCAGTGAACTTGGGTTTGGCCCGGATGGCGAGGGCTACCCGGAGTACGAGTTCATCCCGGACGTCAAAACAGTTCTCGACACGCTGCTTCCCCTCTACGTCACCAACAGGATCGCCAACGCAATGCTGCAGGCGGCCGCGTCGGAACTAGCCTCCCGCCAGCAGGCGATGCACACCGCAACAGAGAACGCGAACCAAATGATCCGCGACTACACGCGTCTTGCGAACCAGGCGCGCCAGGCAGAGATCACCCAAGAAATCAGTGAGATTGTGTCCGGCGCGGACGCCCTCTCACAGCAGGCGTAAGCACGGCAACGAAGGACAAGAGAATGGCTGCAGAAGAGACGAAGACCGGCGAAGGTCGGATTGCACGCGTGGTTGGTCCCGTGGTCGACGTGGAGTTCCCACCCGACGCCATCCCCGCGCTCTACAACGCACTCACCACCGTTATTGACCTGACGGGGCAGGGTGAAGGTGAAGGCATCACGACACTCACCATGGAAGTTGAGCAGCACCTTGGTGACAACATGGTGCGCTGCATTGCGCTGAAGCCGACCGACGGCCTAGTGCGGGGCGCTCGCGTCACCGACACGGGTGGTCCCATCATGGTTCCCGTTGGGGAGGCTACTAAGGGTCACGTCTTCAACGTTACGGGTGAGGTCCTGAACTTGGAGGAGGGTGAGACTTTCAAGCCGGACGTGCAGTGGGGCATCCACCGCGAACCTCCGACCTTCGACAAGCTCGAGGGCCAGGAGAAGATGTTCGAAACGGGCATCAAGGTTATCGACTTGCTGACCCCCTACGTGCAGGGCGGAAAGATCGGTCTGTTCGGTGGTGCTGGCGTCGGCAAGACTGTCCTCATCCAAGAGATGATTCAGCGAGTTGCGCTGGATCATGGTGGTGTTTCTGTTTTTGCTGGCGTTGGTGAACGAACCCGTGAGGGCAACGACCTCATCCACGAAATGGAAGACGCTGGGGTCTTGTCGAAGACCGCGATGGTGTTCGGGCAGATGGATGAGCCGCCAGGGACGCGTCTTCGTGTCGCTCTAACTGCACTGACCATGGCCGAGTACTTCCGCGATGTGCAAAAGCAAGACGTGCTTTTGTTCATCGACAACATCTTCCGCTTCACCCAGGCGGGGTCTGAGGTTTCTACGCTGCTGGGGCGCATGCCTTCAGCCGTTGGTTACCAGCCGAACCTGGCGGACGAAATGGGGATGCTGCAAGAGCGCATCACCTCTGCAGGAGGGAACTCGATCACTTCGATGCAGGCCATTTACGTTCCGGCTGACGACTACACGGACCCTGCACCGGCGACTACTTTCGCTCACCTGGACGCGACGACGGAGCTGTCTCGTGAGATTGCCTCGCGCGGTCTCTATCCGGCTGTGGACCCTCTCACTTCTACGTCGCGTCTGCTGGACCCGAAGTACGTCGGTCAAGAGCACTACGAAGTGGCGACGCGCGTCAAGTCGATTCTGCAGAAGAACAAGGAACTTCAGGACATCATCGCGATCCTGGGTGTTGACGAGCTGTCCGAAGAAGACAAGGTTACCGTTGCCAGGGCCCGCCGCATCCAGCAGTTCCTGTCGCAGAACACGTACATGGCGGAGAAGTTCACGGGTGTTCCGGGTTCGACTGTGCCACTTTCGGAAACCATCGAAGCATTCAAGCGAATCGCTGACGGCTACTACGATCAGGTGCCTGAGCAGGCCTTCTATAACATTGGTGGCATTGACGACCTTGAGCGCAAGTGGCACGAACTTGAGAAGGAATCGTGAGTTCTCCGGGCCCCGCTGACAAGCTCCACGTCGAAGTGGTGGGGAAGACGGAGTCGCTCTGGAAAGGCCGGTCGAGCTACGTCGCGGTCCCTGCAGTAGATGGCAGCCTGGGCATTTTGCCGGGACGTCAGCCGATCCTCACCGTGCTTTCCGCAGGCACGGTTGAGATTAGCCGGACTGATGGGGACGACGTCTTAGTGGATATTGACGGTGGTTTTGCCTCTGTCGACCAGGACTTCGTCACGGTCGTTGTTGAAAATGGCAGCCTTCCGGCCTAAAGTCAAGAGGCAGGGAAACCTCGCGGTTTTCAGGCCTGAGTGAAGGGTCCTTTTGAAGCTTTGGAGGCGACGCTTTGAGGCTAGTCATCGCGGAGTGCTCCGTTGACTATTCTGGTCGCCTAGACGCTCACCTTCCTAGAGCAAAACGCGTCTTGATGCTGAAGGCCGACGGTTCGGTTCTTGTACATTCCGACGGGGGATCCTACAAGCCGCTCAACTGGATGAGTGCCCCTGCACGCCTAACTGTGGCTTCCCCGGACGCTGATGACGAAGAACTCGGGGTGCGCGAGGTCTGGCGGGTAGAGCCGACCAAGACTGACGGGCTCCTGGTCATCAAGATTTTCGAGATCTTCGCGGACGTAGAAGAGCAGCTTGGAGTAGACCCTGGCTTGGTTAAAGACGGGGTCGAAGCGCACTTGCAGGAGCTGCTCGCGGAGCAGGTGCAATCCATTTTCGGGCTGGGGTGGACTCTGTTTCGGCGCGAGCACCCAACTCCCATCGGGCCCGTCGACCTACTTGTTTACGACCCCGCCAACCGCCCGGTCGCGGTAGAGGTGAAGCGGCGAGGTGGGATAGACGGCGTTGAACAACTGACCCGCTACCTGGAACTTTTGGGGCGGGAGCAAAGATACGGCAAGATCCGGGGAGTCTTCGCCGCCCAAGAGATTTCCCCACAGGCACGCATCCTCGCAGAAGACCGAGGGATCGAATGTTTGGTTTTGGACTATGCCGCAATGCGTGGCATGGATAACGCGGAAGAGAGATTGTTCTAATGGGTTCACTAGCGAAGTGGGGCGGCAAGGTCGTCCTGACAGACAAGGTCATCGAAGATGGCGTTGTCGTCACGAAGGGTCAGGAAATCGCTTGGGTCGGCCCTGAAGCAGATCTGCCGGAAGAATGGGCTGACGCGCCATCTGCGGGGCTGCCTGCCGGCTCGATCATCACCCCCGGTTTGATCGACGTTCACTGTCACGGCGGGGGAGGGGCATCTTTCCCTGATTCTCTGACACTTGAAGACGTTCGCACCGCTGCTACAGAGCACCTGAAGAACGGGACGACCACCCTTGTCGCGTCCCTCGTCACCGCACCTGTTGAGGTACTGGAAACGCGGGCGAACCTGCTTGCGGAAGCGACCGAGCGGGAGATCATCCAGGGAATCCACTATGAGGGCCCCTTCCTTTCTGAGGCTCGTTGCGGCGCTCAAGACCCCCGTTACCTGATTCCTGCAACCCCCGACGTCACCAAGCGCCTGGTGAAGGCAGCTAAGGGCTATGCGGTTTCTATGACTTTCGCGCCTGAGCGTGCCGCTGACCCGGAAGGGCGCGAATCCGTGAAGATCCTGATCGACGGCAACATTCTGCCGTCGTGGGGCCACACCGACTGCGACATCGCTGACGCTGAAAACGCCGTCAAGGCCGGCGTCCAGGACATCGCCGAAAAGGACACTCCGACCCGTGGTGGCCGGGCGACCATCACGCACCTGTTCAACGGCATGCGCCCACTGCACCACCGCGCCCCCGGCCCCATCTCCGTCTTCCTTGAGGCTGCGAAGCGGGGCGAGGTCGTGGTTGAGATGATCAACGACGGCACACACCTCGATCCTTCACTGGTCCGGAAAGTCGTCGAAATGGTTGGGCGCGGCAACTGCGTGTTCGTAACTGACGCAATGGCTGCCGCCGGCATGCCTGACGGCCAATACCAGCTGGGCCCCCAGGCTGTCCGCGTGAAGGACGGAGTTGCCAGGCTAGTTGACGGCGATGCAATCGCCGGAGGCACCGCGCGTCTTATCGACTGCCTCCGCACTGCTGTCAAGCGCTCCGAACTGTCGCTAGTTGACGCTGTCTACCTCACCACCCAGCAGGGTGCGAACATCCTTGGACTCACTGATCGGGGACGCCTGGAAGAAGGCCTTCGTGCGGACCTCCTCGTCATGAACGAAAACCTGGATGTTATCACTGTGATCCGGAAGGGTCAGGCAGCAATCTAGTGGGCAGGGGTTCGTCGCGCTCCCGCAGACCCACCTCAAGACCCCTCAACCAGGCCGCGTTGAGGGGCGTCGCCCGAAGCGAGATGGGCCCCGGTGGAGTGTCGTACCAGGTTCAACGCGTCGGGCCGTCTCAGCGGGTTTACACTTGTCCCGCTTGCGGACGCCCCGTCGGGCCAGGCGTCGATCACGTCGTCGCTTGGCCCGGCGACGCCCCGTTTGGGACCGAGGTTGGTGTGGGAGCCAGACGCCATTGGCACACGAGCTGCTGGGATCGCGGCCTACGCCCCCTGTGATAGTTGGGGCAGGAGTTCACACTGTGAGCGGTTCCGCTGCAATCGGCCTGGAGATGGGCTTACCCTGTATTGACAGCCGATGAGGTGCGCCAAAACGGCGTGAAGATTGGAAGGAAAGCGCGTGCGACAACTGAAACGCTACACGCTCCCCCTGATCCTGGCCGTTTTGGCCCTGATCATGTTGACCATTGGGATACTGGCAAAAACCGTGTGGCACCCCCAGCAACAAGTCGTAGCATCGGGTGACACCGACCAGCCGTTCACCATGACCCGCGCGGGTGTCCTTCGACTCTACGAACCCCATCAAGAGGTTGCTGGAGTCAGGGTTGAAGCCAGCGTGCCTGATGATTCGATCATCTGGTTGGCGCTCGGCTCGCAAGATGACATCAACGCCTGGCTTCAGGACGAGCCCTACGACGAAATCGTGGGCTTGTCAGACCTTGAGACCCTGAAAGTCATCACTCATGAGGGCGTGGCGCCGGAGGTGAGCGACGAACCTGCGGAAGAAGGCGAAGAATCCGAAGAATCTGAGGAATCTGAGGAATCTGCAGAGGAAGAGGAAGCTGAAAACCCTCTTGCCTCTGACATGTGGACCGCAGTCAAGTACGGAAAGCACTCGGTTTCTCTGGAACTTACGGGGGACGAACTGGACCAGTCCCTCTTGGCAGCCACCGATGGTGAGGGACCGGCCCCGACTATTCAGCTTTCCTGGCAGACCCCTCAAGAGAACAAGTTGGCGCTTTGGAGCTTCACCTCTGCAGGTGTTCTTGGGGCTCTCACCCTAGGCACTGCCGGGGTCATCGCGGCGCGTCGTAAGCCGAAGACCGCAGCAGGGCGTGTTGAAACCAAAACGACCCAGTCATCAGAGCCCTTGGAGATCGGCGGGACCGTCACTGACGTCGCCGAGGTTGTGTCTGAGCTCCCCGCTCCTTTGCCAGATGCGGCCCGCGAAACTGAGGTTAGTGAAGAGACTCTTGAAGAGCCGGCCGAAACCGTGGTCGAGGCAGTTGAGGAAACTCCTGAAGAGCCCGCGGAGCCTATCGCTGAAGATTTGGCGGAAGCAGTCACTGAAGCGGTCGAAGTCGTCGTGGAAGAGCCGGTTGGAGAACCCGCGGAAGAGCCTTCAGTCGAAGAAGTAGCTGAAGGCCGCCCGAAGGCGTTCCTGCCTAAACTGCGGTTGCGCAGAAGCGGAACCCCAACTCAGGCGCCAGCACCGAAGGCTACTCGTGAGAGCATTCCAGAGATTCCAGTTGACACCGAACCCCCCGTGGTAACGGGTGCGACGGAAGAGGTTGTGACTACTGAATCAGGAATGATGAACCTTGCGGCACTGCAGGCTGGCCGTGGTTTCCCATCTCGGCGTGCGATGCGGGATGCTGAGAAGAGAGGCGTCGAAGCTCTGGTGGTTGACGGGAGGCGCTATGAGACCCGGACGGGTGAGATCCCGGTGGTAGAGGGTGCTCCTGAGGATGCCTTGAGGAGGCGCACCCGCAAGCCCCTGTCATGGGAAGAAATGGTGAAGAGCGCCGAACAGCAACAAGCAGCTGAGACTTCTGAGGAGGGCAGCTAATGAAACGCTCGACTAAGGCTCTTGTCGGTTCTCTGTTGGTGTCTGTTTTTGCTTTAGCAGGCTGCGATCTGCCGGTTCTTGAGGTTGAGGGCGATTTCTCGCAGTCCGGAGCTCAGTCGGGTGCCCAGTCTGGTACCCAGTCAGGGGATGAGAGTGACGAGCTTTCCTTGACGGATGAGCAGGTTGACCGGATCGTCGAACAGGTGCAGGCGGTCATCGACGAATCTGACTCGTCGAAGAGTGCGGACGGGTTGGAAGAGCGTCTGGTCGATCCTGCGCTTTCAATGCGCACCGGACAGCTGGTGCGCGCTTCTAAGACCGACACGGACCTTGCCCCCCTCATCGTTGGGCACGCGGTCCACTCGGTGACTGTCGGCTCCTCGTTCCCCAGAGTCCTGGTGGTTGCGTCGGATGCGACGACGGACGCTCCCTCGGAAGTCTTTTTCTTGACGCAGAAGGACGCAAAGTCGGACTACATGCTTGAGAACTGGGTCCGCTTGGTTGGGGGGACGCCGGTGCGAGGCTTGGCGGTCCAAACTGGCTCGAAGGTGCTCCGGGATGACACCACCGACCTGGAACTCTCCCCTAAAGAGGTTCTCTCCACCTACGTGAACCACCTCAACAGCCCCGACAACGACGAATACAAGGTCTTTGAAGACAACGTGTTCGCGCCAAGGTATCAGGAAGAGCTGAAGGCTCTGAGCGATGCCGTTGAGGTCGCGGGGAGTGTGACGGCGGAGGCGTCTGAGGGTGACGCGCCCATCACGACGGTGAGGCTTGAGACGGAGCAGGGGCTGATGGCGGCCTCGTTCCAGTACACGCACGTCTATAAGAAGACGGTGGAGGGTTCGACGTTGGAGCTGGCGGGAACGCCGGCTGCGTACCTTGAGGATCCGGTGATTGAGTCCAGTGCGACGGTGAAGTATCAGGTGAACATCTTCTTCTTGGTGCCTGAGGCTGGAAGCGATGAGCCCGTGGCGGTTGTGGGGGCGGAACGCATTATTAAGAGCGTGACCAAGGAGTAGGTGGCGCCCTAACCCGCC
>ERZ1032852.160-NODE-160-length-19140-cov-5.329526_pt1 | contig 19140 bp, 37 predicted proteins | sample MGYA00516689_ERZ1032852 | MGnify/ENA primary metagenome ERZ1032852 (study PRJEB33719, sample SAMN04262499) | wastewater metagenome | biome: rural village; feature: composting latrine chamber; material: composting feces with ash | place: El Salvador | collected...
CATCATTTATGATGTCGTGGGGACCAATTTGCTGGGTTTTGATTTCAGAAATTTTCCCAAACAAAATACGAGGGCAAGCAGTTGCTATAGCAGTAGCTGCACAATGGGCGTCAAACTATTTAATCTCGTCAACCTACCCTGCAATGATGGAGTTTAGCGGAGGTATGACATATGGTTTTTACGGACTCATGGCCTTCTTGTCAGCAATTTTCGTATGGAAAATGGTTCCCGAAACCAAGGGTAAATCTTTGGAAGAAATGGAACAGTTGTGGAAGAAGTAAATCTATCAAAAGACTGAGAAACTTATATTTGTGTTAATTGATTATTATGTATAGTTTTGTAACAAAAACAGACCATCACTATGAGTAACAGGAAGTACAAATACAACCCGCACGTTTCAGTTGACTGCGTGGTTTTTGGTTTTGACGGCGAAAAACTTAAAGTGCTACTTATAGAACGCACAATAAATGAAGAAGAAGGTTTTTACAGTGATAAGAAATTGCCGGGGAGCATCATCTACGAAGAAGAGGACCTCGACTCTGCTGCAAAGCGCATTCTAACAGAGCTGACGGGATTAAAGAACGTCTTCCTCACTCAATTTCAAAGTTTTGGAGATCCCGATAGAACAAACAATCCCCGAGACATAAATTGGTTGGAAAAGACAACCCAGATGAAGATTGGATGAAGCCCCTCGTCGATGGCACTCGATAAGTGAAGATAATAAATACCCGGTTAATAGTTAGTGAGATAAGTTTTTAGTTGTAAGGTTTGTAAGTGATTGGTTAGGGTTGAAAGCTTCATGTACGCGAGTGCCGGAGAGGGGTTTATTTTTTTTGAAAAACATTTAAAACAAATAATATGGAAGAAACAATCAAAGATTTGTACGAGCGATTAAACAAGCTAATCATACAGAAAATAATTAGCGGGGAGTTCACTGCCAAGGAAGAATCATCACACACTGCAACCATCTTGGTTGACGGTTACGAGTTCACGTTCTGGATGAGTCATGGATGGAGAAACATAGAAAGCGAGGGTCTATTCGTGGCTAAAAACCTTGTAGACCTGACGATGACCGATGACGAGAAGAAGAAGATTTACGAGGCTCTCTTACCGACGGTGGAGGATAAAAAGAAGAAGCGGATTGAAGAATTAAAAGCCGAGTTGGCAAGATTGGAGGCATGATGATGCTCGAATTAATAAGCGTTACCGCTGGACGAATAGCCGAGTTGGATGAATTTGAAGGCTCGATGCTGATAGAGGTTCAGCTAAACATGGAATGGCACGGGATAGAGGTTCGGTATAGCTTGCACGAGGTAGAGATTACAGATTATTTCACCAACGGCAAACCTTGAACGATAAAACAGTGATATACATACCCACAGAAACGAATCTTCCTATCTTGGAAGCGAACAGGGTTAAATAAACATATCCCAGCGTGCCCTTGGTGGCTATTTGGGAACAAGCCTGTCGCGATGACAGGTGCGCTTTTTTATTTTACCATATTTTCTTTAAAAGCGAATAAAGGGCGTTGTGAAACGGCCTCGCAAACCGGCGGGAAGAGTGTTGGTTCTCAATTGGGATTCATAACCCCAAACACGGTGGTTCGATTCCACCTCCCGCAACAAAAGATACTATAAACTTCAAAAAAACAACATTATGACAACAATCAAGGGATTCAAAGGATTCGACAAGAACCTAAAATGTAGAGATAAGCAGTACGAAATTGGAGAGGTCTTCGAAGAAGATGTCAACCCTGAAATCTGCGAAAGAGGAATGCATTTCTGCGAGAGCCCACTCGATGTATTTGGTTACTATGCTCCGAACAAAAGTCGGTATTGCGAAGTAGAAGGAGGTGGAAAAATTAGCAAAGGTGAAGATAAAACCTCTGTCTCAAAATTAAAGATTAATGCGGAGATTGGCCTTGGAAAGTTAGTCGACGCTGCTGTAAAATTTTGCTTCGACCGTGTAAAATGGTCGAAGGAAAATTCGGCAACAGGCGACTACTCAGGAGCGTCGGCAACAGGCTACTACTCAGGAGCGTCGGCAACAGGCTACAAGTCAGGAGCGTCGGCAACAGGCGACTACTCAGGAGCGTCGGCAACAGGCGACTACTCAGGAGCGTCGGCAACAGGCAACTGCTCAGGAGCGTCGGCAACAGGCTACAAGTCAGGAGCGTCAGCCGGTGCGGGTTCGGTCGCTCTCGCGGCGGGTATGAAATCAAGGGCTAAAGGAGATGTCGGCTCTTTTATCGTGCTCACTGAATGCGAAGAGAGAAATGGAGAATACTTCATTAAGGATGTGAGGTCAGCTAAGGTTGATGGCGAAAATATCAAGGCTGACACGTGGTACTGCCTTGTGAATGGGGAGTTCGAAGAGGCGGACAGTAGTGAATATTGACAAGCACGCGGTGCTTCAAAAGATTGATTATGAAAGACATTATTGCCAAGCGCCCGAAAGGTATGAGTTATGAAAAATACCGGAAGGAGCGGAAAGCGCAACAAAGAGCGTTAAAAAAAAGAGTAAAGCATGGCAGATTGGTATACCTCTCCGTGCAGTATGTTAAAGTTCGTGACAGCGATGATATGGTTAGGCATACTTATCCCCCGGCGATACGAACTACTAATCGTAGGGGTGAGATTGTTTACAAGCCCATGGAAAGGAAGGAGTTGAAATGATTGAAAAAGAACTACCGAAGAGTGGCAAGCTTAATTTTAAATTCATGGTTCTCAGTGAGCAAGAAGCCAAGGAGCTATACAACGATGCTCCTAAGAACTTCAAGAATAAGCTCGAAGATGTCTTCGGCAAAGAAGCTTTTGAAGAAGGTATTGCAAGAAACTGTTCATAACGTGATAGTGTGCTTTAATGGATTGTTTTAAGTTGTTTTCAGGTCGCCTGTTTCGCACACGGGCGGCCTTTTTACGCTTGCTTAGTTTAATTGGTAGAATACCGGACTCCAAATTCGGAAGGTGGGCGTTCGAATCGTCCAGCAAGTGCTGATAGAATACCATGAAAATAAGATGTATCCCCGAGATTTACAAGAGTGGAGTTTACAGCGTGGAGACCGATAGTGGCTACACGGTGGATTTCGACGTGCTACTACATGTTGAATATGACTCATACAAGGCAAGCACGGGTGAATGGCAGATGGAGGTAGCGAGAGAGTTTATCCACGCTACACTACTGGGAGTTATTGACCTCGATGGAGAAGAGGTCAACATTGATAGCGATTTAGAGCGTGAGCTCGAAGAACAAGTATGCTTCTTATTGAGGAAGCAAGTAAACTAAAAAAACTATGTATGACTACGATTGAAAAGCTTTTAGAAATGGAGCCTGATTTTAGGGACAATGTTGTCGATTTAATACGTGAATTGAAGGCTCCTAAATCACAGTGGAACGATTTCTCGAAATATCATTACCGGAATGCCGAAGATATTCTCGAGTCTCTCAAGTCCACACTTGAAAAACGAGGACTGCTACCCAATCTATCTGATGAGATAGTTATGGTTGGGGATAGGTATTACGTGAAAGCAACGGCATCACTAACCGACGGCAAGAATATAGTATCCTCCACTGCTTATGCAAGAGAGGAGGAGACTAAAAAAGGGTATGACAGCGCGCAAATAACGGGAGCCACGTCTTCGTATGCTCGCAAGTACGCGTTAAACGCCCTGTTGTGTATCGACGACACGAAGGACCCAGATTACGACGGTGGTGGAAGCAAGCCTGCCGCCGAACCTGCTAAAAAGCCAACAGGGAAGACAAGCACGAACAAGACCACGGCAAAGCCGACATCTACCAAGACGACGAAAGTATCCCCACCGGCAGACAAGGAAACTGAATCAGATTTACGACAGGCCTTTGAAGCCCTTGAGAAATGCAAGGATAATGCTTCGGTAAACGAGGTGATGACAACCTTTAAAAACTTGTGGGACAAAGAAGATTCCAAGGAAGCCGTAAAAAAAAGGAGGGCAGAATTAGATGCTAAAAACAAAGCTAAATAGAAGTGGGGTTTCTTTCATTTCGGACACGCACCAGTACTTCTTGGATATCGATGGAGAGAGAAAGCAGCTAAGAGGCATCACGGGGAGCCTGATGAAGATGGTATTCCCTGACATGTACAAGGAGGTACCGGAGAATATTCTCGCCAATGCTGCCGCTCGCGGCAATCGCATTCATGATGATATTTTCAGGTATGATATGGCCGGGGTAGTTGTCAGCGAGGAGGCCGGTTGGTATGCAGACCTCAAAAAGAAGGAAGGTTTCGAAGTTGTTGACAGCGAGTATCTCGTGACCGACTTCAAGATGTTTGCTTCCGCTATCGACAAGCTTATCGTCATCGATGGCAAGAATTACATAGCAGATATCAAAACAACGTACAAGATTCACGATGGGCCACTTTCGTGGCAGCTATCCATTTACGAGTACATGTTTTCACTTATCAATCCTGATATTAAAATCGAGGGGTTGAAAGTGATATGGGTAAGGGATGGAGCTATAATGCAGGATGTCAAAAGGATTAGCCGTGCTAATATCCTTGAATTATTCGACTGCGCGTATGAAAACCGCGAGTTCGTTTATAGCCCCGAATCCGTCATCCCTGTTGCTCAACAGCAAAAAGCCCTCGCTCTTATCAAGCAAGTGGCGGATTTGGCCGAAGAGATTAAAGGGCTCGAAGCAAAGAAAAAGGAGTATGACGAGCAGGTAAAATCCCTATTTAACAGGTATGATATAGACAAGTGGGAAACCGATGAATTCATTATAACGAGAGTGAAGGCTACCAAGCGCGAGACTTTCGACAAGGATAAGTTGAGGGAGTCTCATCCCCGGATTTACAAGAGATTCATCGGGTACACCGATGTGAAGGAAAGCATTAGAACAAAACTTAAAACAAAGCACGAAGTTGTCCAAACTGGGGAACTCTCGGGTGAGTAACAATTTTTAAATTAAGCAAAAATGACAAACGAAGAATTCGAAAAAAGAATCAAGGAAATCGGTCAAGAGATGTGTGACGCGATAGAAGAGAATAACGAGAGGGCCGCCATATACCTCGCCAATGGAGGAGAAGGGGGTCCGACGATGACTCTTTTCGTTGGGGATATCGGCAACCTGGGCATGTTGTTGGTGAACGCAATGTCTAAGAACCCTCAAGTATACGCGATTGTATCAGCGGCATTACAAACTGTAAAACACGTGGAATAATGGCATCACTGAATTCACTATACATAAAAAAAGAAACCCTCAAGACATTGTATGACACGCTCTGCAAGAAGACAGGCAAAGAGGGCAAGGGGGTCGAGTTGACGATAAGTCTTTCTGACGAAACTAATCAATACGACCAGAACGTGAGCGCGTGGGTTTCCCAAACGAAGGAGCAGAGGGAAGCTGGCAAGGATAGGTATTTCGTCGGTAATGGTAAAACATTTTGGACGAATGATGGTGAGCTGCCTCAGTCCCGTCAAGACGACGAACATGAGGAAAGGGGTATCAACGACAATGGGGACCTTCCCTTCTAAGTTATGCTGTACGACCTGAGTAATGACTTCGACCGGAAGCGCTTTGACGCCCGGTCGGAGTCTCTCAAAAAGAACGAGAAGGTGGTGGAACTTACCGATAGAACCAGGCGAACCGTGGTTCAAAACAACTATCTCCATTACGCGCTCGGGTATTTCGCGATAGAATACGGGGAGAGCCTCGATTACGTGAAGGAACACTTCTTCAAGAGGCGTTGGAACCCGGATACCTTCGTGATAAAAAAGAGAGATAGGATTCTCGGTGAAGTAACGATACTTAGAAGCAGCAGTGATATTTCACAGGAGGATATGAGCACGGCCATTAGTCGCTTCAAGCACTTTTCGGCGAAAGAGGCCGGTATTAATATACCGGATGCCTTCACGGAAGAAGAAAGAAGGTATTTGGCGGTTTTGATTGAGAAAAACAGAAATTACCTGTGATATGACAGATACAAGTTATAAGGAGTTGTGGGATTCCGTTTTCGGCTTATCAGCTGAGTCTTCTATTCATAAAAACGAACTCGATGACGAACCCCGCGATGTTGAAAAGCAGGTTTCCAAGAAGCTTAGGCGCAGGTACACGCTTCACTACAATCTTCGCAAGAGAGGTAACACCGTAAACACGAAAGAAATGTGGGTGGAGAAGCGTGCCAGGGAAGTGAGCTCAATTGAAAACAAGTGGCTTAAAGAACTCATGAATCTTGGATATTGCGTTAGCGATGCGCTTTTTACCCCCCCCCATACAGGAGGCTGAGTTATGATGGTATTAGATGCTATTAGTTGGATAATCGAGTACCGCGAAAGGTACAAGATAGAGCCCGCCTGCGCCGCGCGGATAGACGTGGCCTCCCTGACAGGGCTGCCTGATAACGAGTTGGATAAAGAAATATCACAACTCGAAGACATGGGGGCGATAGTGGAGAAGAAAGCCATAAACGACAAGACTTACTATTTAACATGAGCACTACAAAATCACAAAACACAGAGATAAAAGAGTATCTCGAGGCGGGAGGAAAACTTACACCTCTCGACGCCCTCCGTGAGTTCTCATGCTTCCGGCTTGGAGCGAGAATACACGACCTCAAAAAAGAGGGAATGAATATCAAAACAGAAATTATTAATGTTGGCGGCAAACGTGTTGCACGTTACAGCCTTTAAACTACAAGAACATGTATAATTGGTTTGAATGCAAGATAAAATACGACAAGATGCAAGAGAATGGCATCGTCAAGTCAGTTACAGAGCCATACTTGGTGGACGCGCTGTCGTTTACCGAAGCAGAGGCGAGAATCATTGAAGAGATAAAGCCATTCATCTCAGGAGAGTTTACCGTGTCAGATATCAGGCGCAGGAGGTTTGCCGAAACATTCTTCAATAGCACCGGCGACAGCTACTACAAGGCACGCTTGTTCTTCTTATCCCTTGATGAAGTGAGCGGCAGCGAGAAAAAACAAAATGTAAACATGCTTGTCCAAGCCTCCTCTGTGAAAGAAGCCTTGGAGATAGTTGAGGCTGAGATGAAAAAAACAATGGCTGACTACGTGTTTCATACGGTGTCGGAGACCCCCATCATGGATGTGTTCCCTTATTCAGAAAAGGAGGTGTAGCATGGATGTGGAGATATCGTTAAAGTTCATCATTAAAGAGGATTCTCTCATGTTTAGTCGCCTGTTAGGTGGTAGAAAAAAGCTAACAAGCGAACTAAAGGAGGAGATTTTGGAGGCAGTGGGGCCTATGCAGATGTGCGCGTTTGATGGTATTTGGGAAATCAGGAAATACTCGAGAATATCAAATGATGCTATCGACAAGGTATATAAGGCCTATCCCACCAAATGCATCATCACCGGTCGCTCCTCTGGGAAGAGTTCGAAAGACAAGGAGCGAATCAGGAGGCTCCTGCGGAAGAACACTAAAGAGAAGCTCGTGAGCACTATTGAAAAGTACATCGAGGACTGCAAGGAAAACAAGGTGTACATGAAGAATTTTTCCACTTTTCTCAACAATCTTCCTGATTACCCTGACGAAGAGGAGAAGCCAGAATCAAATACGGTTTCAATGTTTGATTACAGGACAGGAGAGAGGCGCGACGACCCGAGACATATAACAACTCCGCAGTAAATGAATGAGACAAGTATACGGCACGCGCTTGAGTTAATAAAGCAGCCGGGGGAGGTAATCGAAGTGCGGGTAATCGGACAGCGAACCTTCTCCGGGTACTTTAAGGATGTCGACAATCTCGTGAGGCAGATCAAGAGGTATCAGAACGACAATATCTATTTCGTCCTCAACGAGATTTCAGAAGAGTGCTACGACAGGGAGCAGCAAGAGGTAATCAAGACGGCCAAGCACACTACATCGGATAACGATATAGTGGCCCGCCGTTGGCTTCTTATTGATATCGACAGTAAAAGAGCCACGGGAGTAGGAGCCACCGAGGAGGAGAAGGGGCATGCCAAAGACGTTGGAAATAGAGTTTACGCGTTCTTGCGAGATGTCGGTTTTTCGAAGCCGATATGCGCCGACAGCGGTAACGGTATGCACTTGCTATACTCCATCTATCTCGACAATTCTCCTGAAAAAACTCAAATAATTAAAGATGTCTTGCAAGTCCTGGACATGTTTTTCTCGGACGAAAAGGCACAGATAGACACCTCCGTGTTCAACCTGTCTCGAATCACGAAGCTGTACGGAACGACGGCCCGTAAGGGCAGGAACACGAGGGAAAGGCCTCACAGGCTTAGCGGCATCATCCGTTCACCGGAAGAAATAAAGATTACCGACATATCGCTGCTAAGAAAAGTAGCGGCAATGCTCCCCGTCCCGGAGGAAAAAAGCAGGTGGAATAATTACGGTGCTGACAGGTTTGACTTGGATGATTTTATAAATCGCCACGGGATAAAGGTTAAGTCAGAGACCGAGTATGGCGGCGGTAAAAAATACGTGCTAAATCATTGCCTCTTTGACTCATCTCACGCGGCAAAGGACGCGGCTATATTCAAGCTCGCGAATGGGGCTATCGGGTACAAGTGTTTGCATAACTCTTGCGCTGATTACAAGTGGCAAGATGTTCGCAGGCTATTCGAGCCTAATGCCTACGAGAGAACAATGGCCCCGAGGTACGAGAAGTTCGACACCAAGCCCCAGGCGAAGAAGCCGCAGGTGGAACACGAGTCTAAAGGTGACAAGTTCCTTCAACTGCATGAGATTAAAAATATAGACAGGTCTAAACTTGTCTATATGCGCTCGAAGATACAAGAGCTCGACAAGAAAATAATAGGTTTCCTGAAAGGGGATATATCTATTTGGTCGGGGCATAATGCCTCCGGCAAGAGCACCATTCTCGGGCAGATGTGCCTCACGGCTATAAACGAGGGATTCAAAGCTCTAATGTATTCCGGTGAATTGCAGCCCCACAGGGTAAAGAATTGGCTTCAACTCCAAGCAGCGGGGAGGCAGTTCACCATGCCGACAGAGTTTGAAAACCTTTATTACGTGCCAAGCAGCACTGGCGTCAAGGTTGATTCGTGGTTAAAGGATAGGTTTTTTCTGTACAATAACAATTACGGCAGCGAGTACAACCAGCTCACGGCGGATTTATCAGAGAGGCTATCCAAGGGGGATATAGACGTCGTCGTGTTAGACAACATCATGACCTTAGACCTCAATGAGCTGGCATCTGACGCGAACACGAAGCAGAGCAACGCTATAAAATCCATATCCGATCTTGCCAAGAAGTACGACGTTCATATCCATATCGTGGCACACCCCAAGAAAACGCAGGGGTTGATTCGCAAGCAGGATATAAGCGGCACGTACAACTTGTCAAACGTGGCTGATAATATATTTATCATCCATCGAGTCAATAATGATTTTATCAAGAGCTCGAGTGAGTATTACGGCAATGCCGAATCCGCTTGGATGCATAGGTTTAACAACATTATAGAGGTTTGCAAGAATCGTGACCTTGGGGTAATGGACTATTCCGTTGGGGTTTATTTCGAGAAGGAGAGCAAGCGCTTTCTCAATGAGCCCTTCGAAAATATCGTTTACGGTTGGCAGGAGATTGGGTCGCAAAAATCCATCGATTACCAACATGAGCCGGAATATAATAATCCGAGTCCAACATCAACGAGCACGAGTGAATCGGACTTGCCGTTCGAACCTGACGGTGGGCCTCTTCCATTTTAATTATGATTAAAAAGTTTTCTGAGATTCTTGGCGTCGATTTGAGCTCGAGGTCAAGGAGAGCTCGAATGTCTTGGGGTAGATACGCCGCGTATTATTACCTGTGGTTAAACGGGTACGGGATAGTAGACATTTCAAGAATATTCGGGTATAACCATGGCACCGTATCGGTGGGCAGGGCGCAATTTGAAGAGAAATTGAGTATTAACGACCCTTTGGCGATTGAGCTTTGGGGGAAATTGAAAGACTATGATATTGAAGATTTACACGATTAGTCTCGTGTGTGGCGTGGATGAGATGCCGGATGGACAATGGAGAGTACATGCAGTCGCGGCATCCGGTAATGACGAATGTGAGTTTGACCTCTTATATGACACCGAAGATGAGGCCAAAGCTATCAGGAAGGGCAACTTCTTCTCTATTCAAGTAGCATGAAGCATGGGAGTTTATTTAGCGGAATCGGTGGCTTCGAAGAAGGAGCGGTGCGGGCCGGGATAGTCAACGTGTGGGCCTGCGAGATAGAGGATTATCAAAGAAAAGTATTACAAAAAAAATACCCGTCAACAAAGTTATATGGAGACATTACAGAACTCGAAAACCCCGGATACGTGGACATTATTAGTGGAGGATTTCCGTGTCAAGACATCAGCGTTGCGGGAAAAATGGAAGGTATCACGGGAAAACGCTCTGGGCTTTGGAGTGAAATGTGGAGAGTTATTCGGGTTGTTGGACCTCGCTACGTCATCATTGAAAACAGCCCAGCTCTCCTTATTCGAGGATTCGAGAGAGTCCTACGCGACCTTTCCAAAATCGGGTATGATGCAGAGTGGCAGGTTATATCGAACGCCTCTTTTGGATACCCTCATCGGCGTGAGAGGCTATACGTTATTGCCTACCCCGACGAAGTCAGACTACAAGGCCACTTTCGGGAAGATAGAGGCCCTGACTCGATATTTAAACAGTGGACACCAAATCCGGATTATGGATATTCTCTCTCAAAAAGGATTCACGAAATGCCAACGCATAGCGATATCAGAAATGGTGATGGGTTTCGACATTGGTCACACCGAGCTGGCAGTATAGGTAATGCCGTGAATCCAACGTTGGCTCATTATTTATTCGAATGCATCAAAGCTTTCGATAGCCGGTATTCAAGAAAATAAAACAGATTAACATGAGATTACTGAAAACTATAAAGGTGCCTACGGGTGAAATTTACACCGCCCAAGGAGAAAACGGAGTGTTAGAATTCCTGACAGTAGGCGATTACGGGAAAGAGGCGAATATCAAAGCTGACTTCCTTGGTATTACAAGAGAATTAAACGGCGTCCCAAATGGAGAGGTGATGCCTCTTCAGGAAAAATGGGTGATCACCATATCCACCCAATACGGGTGTAGCATGAATTGCAAGTTTTGCGATGTGCCTATGGTTGGCAAAGGCCGAAATGTTACATTAGGAGACCTTTACAAGCAAGTGACAGAGGCTTTGAAGCAGCACCCAGAGGTAACGAGAACAAGGAGGCTTAATATTCATTACGCGCGAATGGGTGAGCCGACATTTAATGAGAATGTGTTACTCCACGCTGTTCAGGTGAGAGATGTAATTGAACCGTATATCGGCAAATCTCTCGTTCATCCGGTCGTCTCCACTATGCTCCCTCGCTCCAACAAGAGACTAAGGGTATTCCTTGATGCGTGGTGCATGGTAAAAAACGAGGTTTTTCAAGGTGACGCGGGCCTGCAATTTTCAATCAACAGCACAGACGAAAGACAAAGGGAATATCTATTCTCCGGCAGCGCTTTAAGTTTACCGGATGTCGCGCGTATCGGCAGGTCTCTGCCCCACCCCGTCGGAAGAAAGTATGCCTTGAATTTCGCTTTAGCCGATGACAGCATCATAGACGCCGCGCTTTTGGCTAACATGTTTTCACCGGAGAAATTCATGTGCAAGATAACGCCATTACATCGCACGAGCAGCTCTGTCCGAAACAACATAGTGACGACAGGCGGCTACGAAGCTTTCACTCCATATCAATCCATAGAGAAAGAGTTGAAGGATAATGGCTTTGACGTCATCATATTCGTGCCTTCTCACGACGAGGATGATGGTATGATTACATGTGGGAACGCCATTCTTTCAGGAAAGATTCCCACGGTTAAACACGAGATAAAAGAGTACGAACAATGAATCAATTAACAGAGCAAGAAAAAGAAGAAGCCCTAAGGTTTTTCAACCTTAGAAGGAGGGTCTCTGATGCCTCGAATATCAAGGATAATTTCAGTTACAGGGATTATGATTTTTCGTGGATTTGCAACAAAGTAGACTTTTCAGGATTATCAGAGCAAGATGTGTTTGCCCTTGTAGTAATAGCCCATCATTTGGAAGACTACGGGGTGAATAGTTCGGCTTTTGATGAAGTGTTTGGATGGAGCAAGCACAAGGTTTACAAGATTGCAAAGAATGAAAAGTTTATTTTCTCTACAACCCTGTTCAGGGAGAGCGATGGGCTGATTGCAGGAAAAGGCTACGTGCTTGACGGGGCTGTCGCGGCAGAAATGAGGGAAATGTACGAGAAGTTTCTGTGGCATGACATATCTGTCCCTCTGCCATCAGGAGTGGGATTTTTCTTTGAAGTCAATATTCCCGGCGTGTATACCGGTGTACTGAAAGGCTCAAGACACGACGACGACTCTAAGGTGCGCGTGTATAAGCCAATATATTCCAGGTATAACATGTCGAACTGGCCCAAAGATGGATTGCAGCACAAGCGGGAATTGGAGATAGACAAATCTCACGTGAAAAAATGGAAAGTGGACAGATTTTTCTTCTAAAAGCAAATAATGAATAAAGAAGCTGTAATAAGAACGGTGTCAGGAAAAATGGTAGACGTTGTCAATCCAGACCCTGGCACGATAGACATAAAAGACATAGCGTGGGCGTTAGCGGGAGAGCAAAGATTCGGGGGTCATCTCCCCGAGAGATACACCGTGGCAGAGCATAGCATTTGGGTATGCGAACTCGTGAGAGCTCACAGCAATCCGGGAGAAGGACTCGAATTGGAGGGTCTCCTTCATGATTCAGCAGAAGCCTATCTCCGTGATATGCCATCTCCAATTAAAGACCTTCTGCCTGAATACCAAGAGCTGGAAGAGAGTCTTCTCAGGGTTATAGGAAAGAAATTCAAGGCCACCCTGTCTCCCAAGCCCGACATCGTGGCTCACTTTGACAGGGATGCTTTATGCGCCGAATGGTGGCAGCTGATGACCCGCGGACACGAAAGAACCCTGCCGTCATGGCCTGACGGGGGATACCGCAGGTTCTTGGAATTGTATGACGAATTAAAAAGAGTATGATATGAATCAACAAGAATACGAATCAGGTATCTCAGGGTGCCTGTTGACGCTCGCGGTTTTATTCTGCGTGTTTTTAGTCATGATATTTATATAACATAAAAAAAAGGGTGATTTGACATGAAGTTGACTGCAAAGCACATCGAATACGCGGTGGCGTGTTCGTTTGATTTCAGGCAAAACAACATAGTCCCTAACGTTTCGTGGGGAGCGGGTCTGCACGAGTGTGACTTGCTTATTATCAAGCGAAGCAAGTGGGCAACGGAGGTAGAGATAAAAATATCTAAATCTGATTTAAAGGCTGATTTCAACAAAAAGCATAAGCACGAGAGTGAGAAAATCAGGGAGTTGTTTTACGCTATCCCTGACTACCTGTATGAGGAGTGTAAAGATTTAATCCCGGAGCATGCAGGAATATTAACAGTCGATGGATATTTAGTGACATGCCGAAAGAGAGATGCGAAGCCAAACCCCTCCTCGCGGAAGCTCACCGACGATGAAATCAAGAATATTCTCCGGTTGGGAAACATGAGGACCTGGAGCATGAGGAGGAGGAGCCTGCAAAACGAGGGAGTGATCAGCAAACCCGCGCCAAGAAGAGACACGAAGACTGCACGCAGGCTTGCCGACATGAGCGTAGGTATATCAAACATTCTCTATTTCTTGAAGGATAAAAACTATGATGACCCCGATCTAAAAAGAGAAATAAGATATCTCGAGAAATTAATTAAGTAGTGGAAGGATGGAAATATTAGTTGTTGATATGCAGGCATGTGATAAATGTGGAGTGTATAGCGATGAGGTTTACGAATGTGAGCGCTGCGGTGAAATGATATGCGGAGGCTGTCAAGCGGAGTATAACCAGTTCACGCAAATTGACTTCAACTGCTGCAAGTCGTGTGCTAAATACGATGAGGAATAGCAGTAGTAAATATTAACCAGGAGATAATTTTGAAAGCAACAAAAGAAGATTATTCGGACATCCCCGAAAGTTTCAAACGACAGATGTATGACTCGTACGTGTCGGGGATGAATTTCTACGGGAAAAGAGATGAGGCTAAGCCATACGAAGAGTGGTTAGAGGAAGTGATTAACACGAAAATACCTGAAAGGAAGGAGATATAAAAAATATTACGATGGTTAACGGACTTAATGAATTATCGAAAAAGGTATACGAAGCCAATAAACAGAAAGGCTTTGATGTGGCAAATGAGAATATTGGACAAATATTGATGCTGATTGTCTCGGAATTGTCCGAGGCATTAGAAGCAGATAGAAAAGACAAGAAGGCCGATATACAGCTTTTAAAAGCCTATTTGTCGCATGGCATGAGTTACAAGCAGGCTTTTGAAAGTGCCGTAAAAGACACTTTCGAAGACGAGATTGCTGACGCTCTTATTCGCATCTTAGATTTATGCGGTGCGCACGGGATTGATATTGACCTTCACGTCTCACTGAAACTGCAATACAACAAGCTCAGGGACTTTAAACACGGTAAAAAATACTAACTATGAGATACTTGATAATCGTAAAAGATAAATTGAGTGATAAAGTGAATAATGCCTTTTATTCCAACCATTTCGACTATGAAAATGATTACCCGGAATATCCAAGCAGCGCTGTCATGACGATAGTGGATTTAAAAGCGGGGTATATCAGCTTTAATGGCAAGGATTGGGAGCCGATTGAGGAAGATCACTTGTAATATGAAAGCAATAAAAGAAAAAGCAAGACGATTCGCCAAACAGCAGGTGACTTCGGATAATCGCGATAACTACAGCGACGAGGGCAGCCTGATGGCGGGTGAATGTGATAGCTACACATCTTATTTAGAGGGATACAAAGAAGCCCAACGAGATGCCTACGCGTGGGTGCTAAAAGATGTTGAGCCGGAGCCCGCTGTTCCCCTTTTGTTACGGGACGAAGAATGTAGTAGCTACACCGATTATAGGGTCGGATGGTACCTGTTTCACAAATATCGTGGCTATGGTTTTTACACGTATCCGGAGCCTGGCGTGGAGTTTCTTGTTACGGATTTTACCCATTGGCGGTATATAAGCATGGGAAACGCTGTATGAAACCGATAGAAAAACAAGAGTTGGTTGACTTGATAAGTCGGTTTATCAACGAGCGCGGGCTTTGGTATGATTGGAAAGATTTCATCGAAGCTCAAGGCTACACGACCCAAGAACTTGGATTTGAGGAATAGACATATGAAAATATCAGCAAAGAGATTATACAACAGCGTTGCCGGATATGCTTACGAGGACTGCTTAGATTCGCGCTCAAGCAAACAGCGAAAACCGGCAGGAATTATCGTAAAAAACTTGTCCGCCTTTTGAACAAAAGGTTGAGAAAATCCAAAGAGTTATGAAATCGATAGAAGAGCAGATAGAAATAAAAGCACGTGAGTATGGCATAGCCGAAGGTTGTGATGGCAAAATCGAGCCAGGGTCACAGATGGGTTTTGAAGAGGGCGCAAAATGGATGCACGAGAAATTATCGCGTTGGCGTGACCCGGAAGTGGAGCTGCCCGAAAACGGGGTAGAGGTTACGAATGGGATATTGTAAAAGGCACGGCGATGATGGATGAGGGTGCCTTTGATTATCTTGGGGTCGTGAAATGGTACTCTCAAAACGATGCAATTGGATGGTCTGTAGAGGATGCCGATGGCGGAGCATGGGAGTTAAGTCAAATTAGGGCAAGAATAGCGATTGATTATATATCCGGAGCGGTGATAGGTGACATCCACGAAAACCCTGAATTATTAAAACAATGAAAGTAAAACTACTAAAAAAGTTAAGGCGAGAGGGAAGGGGTAAAGTTCATATACTCACAACTACCACCCGCATGGGAAATATAGTCGGGATGAGATACTCTTTCAATGAGGATGAGTATAGCGGGCTATTCAGTTGGGGAGATACGCCCGAGGACGTGGAAAACAAAGCTGCGGGCGTGTACATGAAAACCAATATCGAAAGGATAAGGAAAAAGTACAGGAAATACAGCAGGAGAAACAAGCAATGAAACCCTTTAAACTCTTCGGTCGCAACCGCTATCACCTCTTCCGAAAACGCGACTTGTGGAAGATAAAAAGAATTAGGGAGGTGGCGGATTTTGATAGGGTGTTTGGAATTAAAATTTAAAAATATGGGAGACGATGAATTAAATCTCGGCGATAAGCCAACGGTGTATATAAACTGGTGTCCAATCGAAGAGAGCATTCTCACCGAAGCAGAACGCATCGTAAATGGCGAAAGGCAGGCCGACTATAATAACCCTGTTGCGAACTTTACCAAGATATCAAACATAGCATCCGCGATTATTGGCAAAGAGGTGTCACCGCGTGATTGCTGCATTGTCATGATTGCGGTAAAACTTGCCAGGGAGGCGTACAAGCACAAGAGGGACAACCTGGTTGACTTGGCCGGCTACGCCGAGATACTAAACCGGATTCAAGACGAAAAGGGTAACGAAGGTTAAAGTTAGTCGTATTGACTAATTATTATCCCGAAATGTTTGGTAAATACTAATATTGTTAGTATATTTGTATCACTTGAAAGAAAAAAATAGTGGCGACAAGCAGAGATACTTCGACATGGTAAAGTCCGAGACGTCGGTTCGATTCCGGCCCATCCAAGGATGGTAGCTTAATTGGTTAGAGCGCGCAAATTTCTCTATTGGATTTTCCCTATTTTAATCATAGAAGCGAGTAGCGACGGGAATGAGTTACTTCTTTGAAATTTGGATTTTTAAACTTTATCACTCACCCGATTTTTCTCTCGCGATATCTAAGCGGTAGTAAAGAGCAGTGTTACTTCAATGGGATGAATTTTCACACTCTCTATTTTCCTCCGCTTTATTTTTTTCTCTACTCATAGTTGTGAAGTTTATTTAGGGTTACATGAATTAGTCATGTAGCCCTTTTTCTTTAATTTATTTAATAATTATGTCAAGATTCAACACGAAATCAGCCGGGACCAAGACGGTCAACCTTGCCGGTGGGGAAGCCTATCGGCAATCCTCCGAATTAGAGTTAGTATCAATACTACTAACTTCTTTCATGAATGACCAATTCTACGAATCTTCCAACGATACCACGGGCAGGTTGGTTGACCTTATTAAGAAGTGCGATAAGAAGTTCGTGGCGCAGGCGGCCGTGTATGCTCGCACGAGATTCGGCATGCGCTCTGTTTCTCACGTGGTGGCATCGGAGCTGGCCAGGTATATTGGCGGTAAGCCATGGGCTAAGGATTTTTATACTGCAATCGTGTACCGGCCTGACGATATGATGGAAATTCTGTCGTATCACGATAAAAATGGCAAGATTCCAAACTCGATGAAAAAAGGGTTTGCTAAGGCATTTGACAAGTTCGACCGCTACCAATTGGCCAAATACAGGGGCGAAGGCAAGGGCTACAAGCTGGTCGATGTGGTAAACCTCGTTCACCCGGTACCTACCGAGAGAAATGGAGAGGCCATCAGCGAACTTGTTAACGGGAGTCTGAAATCATTCGATACATGGGAGTCAGAGCTGACTCGAGCTGGGCAAGAAGCGGAATCCGAAAAGCAAAAGGCCTCCCTTAAAAAGGAGGTGTGGAGAAAACTCATTTCCGAGAGGAAAATCGGGTATTTCGCTCTACTTCGCAACCTGCGTAACATTATCGAGCAGGCCCCGGATATGGTACCACAGGCGATAGAGATTTTAACAGATGAAAGCCTCATCAAGAAATCTCTTGTTCTGCCTTTCAGGTTCACGACGGCATTTGATGAAATCAAGAAAATGAATGGCGGCCCGGTCGTCCGGGATGTAATGGTGGCGCTTAGCAAGGCGGTAGACTTGTCTCTAAGCAACGTCCCGAGATTCGACGGCCGCACTCTCGTTGTACTCGACACATCAGGCTCTATGACAGGCAAGCCGTCTACTATTGGCTCGCTGTTTGCCGCTATCCTTGTCAAGTCTAACAATGCCGACCTTATGACTTTCGACAGCGATTCAAGGTACGTGAACGTGAATCCTGTCGATTCAACTGTCACTATTGCCAATGAACTTAGGTTTAACGGCGGCGGCACGAACTTCAAATCTATATTCAAAAAAGCCAACCGTGCATACGACAGGGTGATTATCCTTTCTGACATGCAGGGGTGGATAGGATGGTATTCTCCTTCGAGCGAGTTCGGCGAGTACAAGAAAAAGATGAAGGTCAACCCCCGCGTGTACTCTTTCGACCTTGCCGGGTATGGGACCTTGCAGCTCCCGGAGCATAATGTTTCCTGCTTGGCGGGATTCTCGGACAAGATTTTCGACATAATGAAACTCTTGGAGCAAGACAAGGCAGCTTTGGTTAACGAGATTAAAAAGGTTTCATTTTAGCATGAAGAAGGAAAATTTCGTGAACCTCGTGGAAGCCTTGAGAAAGCAGCGTGACCACGACAGGGAGTGCGCGGGGCACCTTGAGAAGGTGTTCGATGGGTTTCCTATTTATGACAACGATAGCATCATGACAGGAGTCATAAATTTTCTCAGGAGCGAACTTGGAGACCAGGATGATTGGATTTCCCATTACATATGGGAGACCGATTTCGGAAGAAACGAGCTAAAGGTGTGGTTTAATGGCTCTGAGGTGCCATTCAGGACGCCGGGGGATTTGTGGAACGTGTTGCAGGGGTGACATGTTGAAGGTGGGGAGCTAAGGCTTCTCACCTTTTTTACTCGCGTAAAAAGCGATTGGCGCCGCGTCTCCCGACGTGATGCCAACCATTAATTAAAACAAATATATGAGCAACAAAAAGAAATCAATCTAAAATATTTTACTCCCGATAATTTGCTTGTTTTCGACTGTAAACTCACCGCTGCTATCTCTTTCAACGAAAGCCATGCCGTGGTTCCAATTATTACGGGGGTTGTATCTCGGACTAAGGTCGCACAGGCACCCCACGGTCCATGAGCCGTAAAAAGCACCCCTCACTGTTTTCTTCAAGCTTGTCTGCGTGACATGCGAGTGACCGCTAATCACGTTATCCATAGCCTTGTTTAGCCTGTTGTAGGCAACATGAACCCCGCCGCCGTAATATTCGTGACCATGCATGAAG